>Ga0334887_1002694_pt1 | contig 19164 bp, 16 predicted proteins | sample GraSluR1_MG_10_FD_207217 | JGI IMG/M metagenome (GOLD analysis project Ga0334887, IMG submission 207217) | Sludge microbial communities from methane-producing bioreactor in Wageningen University, Netherlands - Granular Sludge_18_07-R1 | ecosystem: Engineered > Bioreactor > Anaerobic >...
CTGCGGGAATATCCATATATACTTCATCAGCCATCGTTCGTCGCTCCTATTTGTATATGTTGCTGAACACATCAAACAACTGACCGGCAAGCCCTTTGGCTTTTTGTTCAGCCTGTTCCATCGCGCTCAGACCTTTTTCAATCTGCTTGCTGAAATTGGTGCTGGTATCCATGATGTTGGTCAAAGCAGGGATAACGTCTGAGACCATTTCCGCTACGAACCGATCAGCGCCATTGCCTTTCCAGATGCCGCCTGTGACAGAAGACACGAAGGCGCGCAAAGGATAGGTCACCATCATTTGAATAAGGTTAACCTGCCCGACAATTTGCTTGATCAGGTTCCTGACAATCGACTTGGCAATGCGAATAATTCGTCCAATCATAGTTTACCTCCTAAAAATTGGAGCCGGCGCCCTGGTCGGCTGCGCGCATATCTTCCATGGCCGCGCGAATATCTGCAGCCACTTCTTTGAATTTCTCACCCAACCGGGTAGCGGATTGGACAAAAGGACCGCTCAGTGCATCGGCGAAGGTTTCGCCCACATCGCCTTTCAATGCATCATTCCGGATTTGATCCGCATCCTTTTTCACACCTGGAACGTGGTTTTCGAGTATATTGGAGCCGATTTTGTCGCATCGTTTTGCGAATTCTTCTAACTCCTGGTAATTTACACGTATCTTGTCATTCATTGCTCAGTCCTCTTTTTAAACTAATCCACTAAAAAAGCTCTTGGATTCTTCTTCAGCTTCGCTGAAAGTCTGGCGTACCTTGGTCATCGTGTTCGCGGCTTCACGAATGGCTTTCACATATCGTTCCAAGGCAGGCAACACTTCGCCCTCAAATTCCTCAAGGAATTTATCAGCCGCCTGTCCCTGCCAGCCACCGCCATGTAATGCTTCCATGTGCGCACGCATTTGGGGAATATATTCTTCACCATTATCAGCAAAACTCCCCCACTCTTTTTCCAATTGAGCCAAAACATCATAATCGACTTGCGTGATGTCAGCCATATGATTTTTCCTTTCAATAATCAACTTTTTTTACATTGATACTTATCATTGTCCTGATTCTGCCCAGGACCGGGCATATCAAAGCAAACGAAAAATTAACCATGATCGTTCAAATACTCATTCCTCCTCATTCTTTTTCTTACCTTTAGCGCCTTTGGCAGCAGCACCGCCGGCAATGCCAGCGCCTGCCACACCGCCCACGCCTTTCAATACATCTTCCGAGGAGACTGATCCTTGTGAATCTGCGCCTCCACCACCCTGGGTGCCTGCCTGATTGTTGGCAGCACCCACATTCTCACCGCCGCCACCCCCACCGCCGGTCATGTGATCTGCCATACCACCCCCCTGGGGTGCTCCGCCCCCACCGCCGCCGATATTGGTCTGGCCGCCTGTACCGCCTACGCCCATCTTGACACCGCCCTGCACCCCCTGCGAACCGCTCTGGCTGCCCCCACCACCGCCGCCTCCGCCGGTGCTTCCACCGCCAGCCCCGGTCTGCGTATCACTTCGTGCCTGTTCTGTCCCTTGAACTGTCTCCGACTGGGTACCCCCTCCCATACCCGCGCCGGTGCCGCCGCCAGCGATTCCGCTGGCGCCAATTCCGCTGAAGTCACCGAATTGAAGATTGCTGACATCAATGCCGCCGCCACCACCGCTGCCCTCAATCTGGCCGTCCGAGAAATAACTTTTACTTTCATTGTCGGCTTCGTCAAAAAGCGCAGTAATTTTTCGCATGATCTCAGCCCCAAATTGATAGCCGCCACTCAAACGTTCTGCCGCCGGCAGTACCTCCTGGTAAAACTCATCAAAGAATTTGTCAGCAGCGGCTCCCAACCATTGGCTTTCCAGTGCCTGCGCTCTTTGCCGCAACTCACTGATCATCGAGGAAAAATCTTCCGCTTTGGTGTCAAAATTCTGGGCAAACCTGCCCAAAACATCATAATCAACTTGTAGATGATCTGCCATATCTCCCATCCTACCTGCGTTCAAACCTGAGTACGATATCCCGTCCAATTTCGATCATGGCGCCGTTCGCCAGCGGCACCGCCTGCCCGGCTGGCAGGCGCTTGCCGTTCACCTGGGTGCCGTTGCTGCTGTTCAGATCCGTGATAAAGTAATTCTGCCTGCCATCGCTGGTAATCTGCGCATGTTTGCGCGACACGCTGTTGACATTTATCACCAGATTACCTTCCGTGCGCCCGATCACATAGGGCATTTGCTGAATCACCCATTGCTGCGGCTGCAAGCCTTTCACCACCGTCAACTGCGGCGGCAAGCTTTGGCTGGTGCGGGTGACTGGCTCCGGCGCTGGTGCCTGGCGGTCATACAACACCGTCTGGTCAGCCTGCTGTGCCGGGCGCGGCGTGGACGCTTTCACTGGGGAGGGTGAAGGAGAAGCTTTGGTGCTGGGCAGGAACGGCTCATCATTAGCGATTGCCTGCAATCCATCCGGCAACTGGTTCTTCTTGCCTTTCTTCCCCAGCTGCCCCGACATCACCGGCGTGCTGCTGAGGTTTTTCTGGCGCGAAGACGAAATCACCAGGAATACCACCACAAACAACACGACACCCGCAATAATGGCAATGAATACCGGCATAGCAATTAACGCCACGTTCAGGCGTGTTAGCAGTCCAGGCTGTTGATAAGTGACTTCGTCCACCTGCGCCACCGACAATACCTGGTTGTTGGTATCCAGCAGCCGCAAAACAATAGCATACTTACCGCTGGCAAGTCGGCTTTCTGTGGTCGAAAGCTCAAGCCTGCCGCCTGCTGCCGCATCCGCTGGCAGGTTGAATTGTGAATCCTTCACCTGGATGTTGGTAGCCTTGTTGACCAGCCAGCCGTCAAAACCGCCCACCTGCTGCGGATTGGTCAGGGCAACATTCAGGACAAAACTGGTGCCATCCTGTGTCACCGAATTGATCGTCAGGGTGGGCAGAATCCCGCTGGGGTCATAGGTAAACTCATGCACCAGTTCTGTGGTTTGGCCCTCGCGCGGCGAGGTAGAAAGCACGAAAGCGGTATTGGCCTCACGGCTGATGGCCGACATGCGCAATTCATACTTGCGATTGGCTGTCAATAGATCGGTGGGAATGGTGAAGCGGTTAAAACCCTCTGGATCGTCGAAGTTCAGATCCGTCACCTTGGCACCGGAATCAGTGTCCCAGATCGCCACCTTGACATAGCCGACCAGTTCCGGCGAAGTGATCGTCATCTGCAGGTCGTAATCCTGTGTTTCAGCCAACAGCTGAAGCCCATCGAAGCGCATCTGCACCGGGCTGGCCGGGCCGGGGTAATCGGTTTCTGAATTGATGAAGAAAGCTGTATTCAGGGTTGTGTCGTCATCAAATGTGATCGTGAACACAGCTTCATTCTGGTCTTTTCGCGGAAAAATGGTGGCTTCTGCCATCATCTGGGTCTTCAACGATTCCATGATCTGCGAAAAAGCCTGGGGCAGATCGTTCACTTCTGCCACGATGGAATAACCGCCGGTGAAACCAGCAATGTTACGCAGTTCCACCTCATTGATGTTGCCGGCTGTACTGCGCAGCCCAACGGTGTGAATGGGTACACCCAGTTCAACAGCCTTGTCCACCAGTTCCTGATAGGTATGCTTGCTGCAGGGCTGGCCGCCGGTGGTCTCGTCCTTGCCATCGGTAAACAAAATCACCCCCCGCCGCCCATAGGGCGCATCTGCCTGTGCTTCCACCGACAAATAAGCGGAATCATACAGGCAGGTGCCTTTGTTGATGGTGGCATACTGGTCAATGGCATAATTCACGAGAGTCAGGTTCTGGGTGAAATCCTGCAGCAGGCTGATCTCTTCATTAAATTGCACCACCCCAAAGTAAGCGTTCTCCGGCGGGTTGGTCAGCGCGATCTTGGCGGCGTCGCGCAGTTTCTGTGCATTGCCCGCCATACTGCCGCTGGCATCCAGCAGCAACGTCAGGTAAATGGGCAGGTCTGGCGGGCTGATCAAGGCAGGTGAAGTGTAACCGGTGCCAACCAGCGTCACCTGCGCGCTTTGCGGACGCGGCCTGGTGATCGGTTCACCGCTGCTTGAATCAAACAGGTTGAAATACAGTTTGAGATTCATCGCATCCTGATTCTCAACCGTTTGAATGATATCAATGCGAATCACACCCTGTGCCACTGCAAAAACAGGGGCAACCGCCTGTACCCATAAGACACCAATCAATGTGAGTGAGATGAAAAGTCTGGATAGGGTCGCCTTCACGAACAGCTCCTTATTAAAACCAGAAGGGTGGATTATTAATAATCATTAACCCGTGATTTATTATACAATCAGACCCCTAAAAAGAAAAGAATATTTAAGGTTTTTCTTGTAAATATTATGATTAATTGCGGGGATTTTATATCTCTATTGTCCGTTATAACCATGATAAATACAAGCTTTTCTTGCCAGATTCGCCCGTCACTCAACAAAATTGTGATTTAATTACGGCAAGGCAGATACCTTTTTTGCTGCTTGTTCCATCAACTGCGACAGTTCGAACGGCGCACCTTTCTCCGGCGCCAGCTGCAGCGAAAGAGCCCCCTGTTCACACTTGCTGACGCACACCCCGCAGCCCATACACTCAGCTTCGTTCACCTGCAGCACGCCGTCGAGAAGCGCAAGCGCGCCGAACTGGCAATACGTAGCGCAGGTGCCGCAGGCCTGGCATTGCTGTTGGGCAACGGATACCAGATAACCGGAGGATGCCAGCATCGGCACTGCGTTGCGGTGCGCGCGCATCGCCCCACAGCAGCATGCACAGCAATTGCAGATGGCGTAGAAGCGCCCCAGCATGGCATCTTTGAAAAAGGCGTGGTGCACATGCCCGCGCTGGTCTTCTTCTTCCAGTATCTTTTCTGCCTCCGCCGCGTTGATCTGGCGTGATCTTTCAGGGTGGTGCGCCAGCACATACGAAGCGAACGGCTCCCCTACGATCAGGCACACATCCAGCGGCAAGCATGGATTTTCCTGCGCCTCGCGGCAGGGGCAGTCCAGCACCACAATATGGTCGGGATGATGCATGATCAAGGCGCGCGCGTCTACATATGGAATCACCTGTTCGAGGTCCTCAATACGGATATCTTCTTTGACCTGTACCAGGGTTTTGGCGCTCTCCAATGGCAGCGCCTTGCCATGGTAAGTATCCGCAATCGTGCCGCTTTTCACCGTGAGCGAATGCTGACGGGTATCGTGCTTTTTGGGATGAAATTTTGACCAGGCATTCAACAATGGCACAAAGAGCTTTGCCAGCCAGTGATTGGCGGTGCCGACCGCGATGTAGAGATAGGGAAAGGTGATATACACATAACCATGCAGACGGTCAAACCAGGAAAACCCTTCAATGGTATCAGCTTCCTGATAGAATTGCTGCCGGGCATGCCTGCGGCTGTTGGTGGGTAGTTCTCGAACTTGCATGGGAAACCTCCAGTAGGGTCAGAAGGCAGAATGATGTGCTGATTGTAAACGAATACTTTGGTGCAAACGAGCAAAGCCTTTGTTCCGTAGGGCAGTTGACATTTCACGGTGATGGTTGGCCTATTGTTTTCCTGAGACCTTCCTGCTGGTTTGCCATAAGCGCATCCTGATAGACAAAGAAATTGACCCCGTCTGCCCCGCCTGCCGCTGCCTGTTGCATGCTCTCATCGAGGCTATCATCCGCCAATTGAATAATGGGGATCAATCGTCTGTCATCGCCGATCAACTGTCGCGCTTTGCGCGTTTCTGACGCCACCGCGGTGGGTGAGAACCCACGCTCTCGGATGGCATCGGGGTCTTTGAAACCAGTCATGTCCAGCCCGGTCAGGGCGTGCAGCAGCAATAAGACACGCTCGAATGGCAGCAGTCGTTTGGTTAATTCATCTGCCAAAACGCTCAATTCAAAGTTAAGGCAGGCCGGCCCCTGCTGCGCCTGGTAATGACGGTAAATCATCGGCGAGAAGATATCCACATATCCGCGCAGATCGCCATAATGCTGCCCGACCAGCGGTGCCAGTGATGGTGTAAAGAGGAAGATGCCGGTTTCCAAAGCAGGATTCACTCCCTTGACTGTGCGCGCAAAGTTCTGCAGATGTTCGCTGGTGCAGGCGCGCCGGAATGCCAGCCAGTCAGCCAGGCCAGCCAGATGATCCAGTACAAACGACAGGCCCTGTGCAGGGGTATTGTCATACAGCACCCCCACCGCTGCGCGCATACGCGCGAAGTCTAACCCCATTTTTTTTGCTTTCGCCTCGCACACCGGGCAGAAACAGGTGTAAAAAGCATCCGCCACAGGGCTGGAAGCTGGCGAAGCAAAGCGCACCCCATCGATGAACACTCCCCGGATGCCGTCTGTGCCGGCCATCTCAGCGATCTGTGTCAGGTTATGGCGGCGCACATCCGGCTGGTTGGGGCAGGTGGAACCAAACCACAACTGCGGTTTGCCGTTGATATCGCGCGCGAGATATTCCTCGCCGTCAAACGGCGCACTGGCGCCATACGCCCCGCTGCACAGGTAGACAGACAGTCCAAGCTGCCCGGCTTCCTCGATCAGGGCGGGATCGTTACCGACCACAGCTTGAAAACCCAAATTCTTCAATAAAGCCAGGGATTTTGGAATATCACTGCCCGCTCCAAACATCCAGTACTGCATGGCGCACCTCCTGTGGGAATGTTGCTGTCAGTCTACCACGTCTGGCGCGGGCCTACTATCAAAATTTAAACCGTCATCTCCTCCAAAAGCGCCAGCATAGCCACCGATGACAGCACCCCTTCCGGCGCCTGCAAGTGGGCCTGACGGGTCTGTTCCCTGCCCATCAGGTTAACGTAAGTACCGCCTTCTTCCAGCCAGGTCGGTGCCGGCAGCACAACGTCGACCTCCTCCAGCCAATCATAAAGATAAGCACTCTGCACCACCGTATACTCTGCCTGACGGCATGCCGCAGCCATCGCTTCGTGGTCAGGATCATCGCCCAGCATCACGATTACCGCGCCGCCATCGACCGTGAGCGGGTCTGTCAGGCCTATCTTACGCGCCGCAGCGCTGTTGGCTTTGCCTCGTTTGCCGAACATCTCCGGCTCTACCACCGCCAGCCTGGGGTCATGCGCCACCGACAGCACCTCGTCATACCCATCCGCCGACCATTCGCTGCTAGTCACAATCTGGCAGCCCCATTCGTTGAACACCTGCTGAAAACGTTGCAGCACTTCTCCTGAGTAGCGTGCCGAAATGACCGCCGCGGCAGGTTTGCCCGCCATCTGCTCCTGCAACACCGTCAGTGCTTCCTGCCACGACACCGGTTCCAGCCTGCCATCCATACGCATCAATGGCTGTTTGACCCGCGTCTGCGACAGGTTCGCCACCGCTGTAAAACGGCCTTTTTCGCATAACACTCCATGATTGACCGCGCCCTCCCAATCGCCGCTGATGCGCACCAGTTGGTTATGCAGGCTATAGACCATGGTCTGGCAGCCAAGGCCGCACTCCACGCAAACTCCCGGCTCGCCCTCCAATGCCCGGGCAAAGTCCATCATCGGGTTGCGCTTTTCCAAAATCGCGCCGGTGGGGCATACCTGCAAACAGGTGCCGCAGTTGACGCATGAGCTTTCGCCCCACGGCAGCCCGTAATCGGTGGTCAGGGTCATGGCAGCCCCGCGGTGTTCTGGCACGAGCACATGCTGCCCCGCCAGTTCTTCACACGCCCGCACACAACGCTGGCACAAAATGCAGCGGTTATGGTCCCACGTCATATAGGGGTGCGAGGTATCCAGCGGATAGACATCCCAGTTGGGATGCACGTCCCAATGATCCATATCAACCTGGTAAGCAGCCGCCTGCAATTCGCAGGTGCTGGACGTTTTGGGGCAGTACATGCAGAAATGATTGCGCTCGCTGAAGATCAACGAAAGCACAAAACGGCGTGCTTCGCGTACCTTGGGCGTGTCGGTGTGCACCACCATGCCCTCCTGCGCCGGATACGTGCAGGAAGTTTGCAGTGTATTGATGCCTTCCACCTCGACCACACACATGCGGCAGCCGCCGTGCGAGGTCAACGCTTCGAATTCGCACAGGTGCGGAATCTCGATGCCGGCCTGTTTGGCGGCGCGGAAGATGGTGGTGTTTTCTGCGACAGCTATCCGCTGTTTATCAATGGTCAGGTTAATCATCGCACACCATACCTTTCTGCCTGAAGGGTTTGAACCGGCTGCATGCGGCATGCATCCGCCGGACAGCGCCGTTCTTCAATATGCGCCTCAATCTCTTCACGGAAATATTTAATTGCACCGCCCAACGGTATCCCGATGGCGTTGCCCAACCCGCAGTTAGCCCCTTCGGTCAGGTGCGAGGCAAACCAGGCCAAATTGTCAACATCGTCATGCCTGCCCTCACCTGCCGCAATGCGCGTGAGTATTTCCCGTCCTTTGCGTGAGCCGATGCGGCAGGGAGCGCAGCGCCCGCAACTCTCTTTGCTGAAGAAGTTGAACACCACCCGCACCAGATCGACGATGCAGGTGCTGTGGTCGCAGATCAACAGCGAACCTGAACCCAGGAATATGCCCGCCTCCTGAAAAGCCTCATACGCCAATGGAACATCCTGCAAGCTGGCAGGTACAATCGAACCGCTGGAACCGCCGGTCATGGCAAGTTTCATGGTCGAGCCGGGCAGCATGCCGCCTGCAAATTCATCCACAATCTCGCGCATGGTGGTGCCCATCGGTACTTCGATGAAGCCACGCTGCTGCACATGCCCCAGTAATGTGAATACCTTGGTGCCTTTGCTCTTTTCGGTGCCGATTTTTTGATACCATTCCGCCCCATTCAACAGGATCGGCGCCACGTTCGCCAGCGTTTCCACATTGTTGACCACGGTCGGCTTGCCCCACAAACCTGAGGTGGTCGGATACGGCGGACGGCGGCGTGGTTCAGCGCGTTTGCCCTCGATTGATTCGATCAAAGCCGTTTCTTCGCCGCACACATATCCACCCGCCCCCACGTGCAGATGAATATGGAAAGAAAAATCACCGCCAAAGATGTTTTCACCCAGAAAGCCGAATTCCTGCGCCTTCTGCAGCGCCAAACGCACCCGCTCCTGACACAATTTGTATTCACCGCGGATATAGATGAAGCCTTCTGTGGCACCGCACGCATACCCGGCGATTATCATAGCCTCGATGATACTGTGCGGGTCATTTTCCAATATAAGGCGGTCTTTGAACGCGCCTGGCTCGCTCTCATCGGCATTGCAGACAATATAGTGCTGGTCGCTCTGGCTGGAACGCACATACTTCCACTTGGTGCCGGTCGGAAAACCCGCCCCACCCCTTCCGCGCAAGCCTGAGCGGCTGATCTCTTCGATCACTTCCGTCGGGGTGAGTTGCTTAATCGCTTTCTCAAGCGCCTTATAACCATCGTACGCAAGGTAATATTCGATCTTTTCCGGGTCGGTCTTGCCCACCCGCCGCAGGACAATGCGTGTTTGTTTCGCCAACAGATCGTTCATACTTCCACCTCCTCGGCATACTGCGCCAGTATCTTCCACAAACGCTCTCGTGTAACGCGGCTGTAGATGTGGTCGTCGATCACCAGAATGGGCCCCTCAGCACACTGGCCCAAACACGAGGTCTTGATCAGTGTCCAGTTGCCGTCTGCGCTGGTCTCTCCCGCCGAAATCCCCAATACTTCCTGCAGCATGGCCAACATGGCGTTGCCGCCCGCCAGGTGGCAAGGCGCGCTTTCGCAGAACTGCACCAGATGCTTGCCACGCGGTTCCGTCAGCAGCATGGTATAAAAACTCGCCACCGAATACACCTCCCCCACCGGCACATCCAGCCCTTCTGCCAGTGCCACGAAAACAGCCCCGGAGAGATATCCCAATTTGCGCGTCAGTTCATGCAGCATATCCACCAGCGCACTGCGCTCGCCACCATGCTGCTCGATCACTCCCCTGACTATTTCTTTGATGGCGTGTTCATCCAAAGGTGAAGATGGCATCGTAACTCCTTTCGTTCAGTGCAATAACCGGTGTATGGCAGAGGATGTCAGGCGGTATCGGCAAAGGGAGCAAAAATGCGCAATGTTCAATGGAGCATCGATGGAAAGTGTGTATTCAGTTAAGTTCTATTGGGAAAACATACTTTCATAGTGGAGGGTCATAAATCGGTCGGGCATACCAACCTTCCTCTGTTACCATTATATAGGTAAATGGTGGTATTTTTCAACGAGTTCGTGAATTTTTACACAAATTCTAATGAAACTCAATCAGGCACTTTCCAGATATTTAGTAAACAGGGCATGTTGCCGATACCCGCTGTCGATCCATACTTGCGGGGAATGGCTCTCCACCGACCAGTAGGTGTTGAGCACATTGTCGATCGCCAATGCCTGCGCCAACGTTCTTTCCGGAAATCCCAACGCGGGGGAGAAAACCGTCAGCATGCGCTCCAGCGCTGCCAATTTGGCATCATCACTCTCGAACAAATTCAGTTCATTCTCGATGAAGCGCGCGCATTCAACCGGACGCACGCCGACAAAACCCTTGGGGTCGATCACACGCCAGCCGGGGCTGACCCGCCAACCCAAATTGGCTTCATGTACATGCTGGTCGCGCAGGATATTGCCATGGTGCAGGTCGCAGTGCAGCACCACCGGCTCTCCGCTCTCGGCTTCCAGTTGGGCATAGTCTGATTGCACCTCTCTCAGCCAATCTACCAGAAACGACGGCGTCTCAGGCACATCCGCCGATCGTTCAATGGCAGTGGCGATCAACTCGCCAAATAACGGCAGGCCATGCTCCGCGGGCGGATACACCAACACCTGCCGGTAGAGGTCAGCCGTGATCCGGTAACGTTCTTCTGCATCCTTTATCGTCCACAGGTTCTCGCCCGGCAGGATGCGCTCCAGCAGCATCGCGCCCAGCTCCTCATCCGAAGCAAAACAGCGGCACAACCCGCGCCCCTCGAACAGCCGTATAGCGCGCATCTCAGAGAACAGGTCTAAATGCGGCACACCGATTTTCAACACCACCTCACCCTCCTGCGGGTGCCGTGCAAACAGCACCAGATTATAAGAGAGTTCATCACTCAGGCATACATGCGTCAGCTGCCATTTTTCCACGCAGCGTTCGGTCAGCTCAGGCAATTCTTCCAACCAGCGATCACCTTTTTGCTGGAAACCGCGCCGGATTTGGTCAATGAATGCTTCTGGCAGTTGGATGCCGTTCAGTAATGTAGTCATGGGTGTGGTTCTCGGCTTATCATTCCTGTCATTCTTCCAGTAAATTAACCTCGCGGACCGTTCCATCCGGCGTCACGTGCAGGCTTTTGATCTCATACGGCACCATCACTACAGAAACTTTTATTTGCCAAACCGGCAAGGTCAGGTCGAAGGTTAACGCTTCGCCATACGTTTCCACCAGACGCAGAATGAGGCCTTCGCCTTCCTCCGCGCGTTTGATCACGCTCAGTTCCATCGCTGATGGCAGATCGCCCAGCATGGCTGCCGCCGTCGGCAAGGGTCCTTCATGTCCGGTGGTTTTCAACACCATCGCCGCCTGGTTGATCTCCGCCGCGGCGCGCAAAGTGCCGGCTTTACGCCAATCACCGTCATGCGGCAGGATGCTGTAGTGGAAGGACTGCTGCCCCTGGTCAATGAAATCATACACCGCATCACCATCTGGCACGGTGGGGTCGTGATGGGCGTAGATCGGGCTGCGCAGTACGGTCAGCCCGAAGACGTTGCCATCCACGCTGAAGCTGTATTTGCCGTCATTGAGAAAACTGACCCCCAGACCCTCGCCCGACACATCCACCCAGCGCTGCCCGGCTTCTTCCAGCCCGTCGCACGGCCGCACAATGTGTCCATAAGGTATCTCGTAGGTGGCGGTCGCTTCTTCGACATTCACCGGGAACAGCAGTTTCAGCAATTTGAACTGCTCGTGCCAATCCACCTGCACCGCTACATCGATCCGCGGCAGGTCTTTATACACCGTGAAATCCTGAATCAGCCGCGAACGCCCGTACTCGCTCTCCACCCGCAGGGTGGCTTGCACCGCGCCATCGGTCAGCATACGCATGGATGCCAGCGCAAACGATCCAACCTGCCGGTCGAACTTAAACACGCCATGTGACCAGGTGTCGCTGGGGTCATCAATTACCGCCGCGGTGGCAGCAAGCGCGCTGAACACCTCGCGCTGGCTGTGTTTGTCATACAAGGAAGCGATCAAGCCGGTTTGCTCATCGAAGCGCAGGCGCAGCCATTCATTTTCAAATTCTGTCCTAAGCACAGGCTGCGGTAGTTTGGTGCGCGTGCCCTCTTTCTGGTACACGCGATAGACCTGGTAGCCCAGGGGCGGCAAATCCGCCAGAAAACGCAGGCGCATCGCCCAATCCAGCGTGGGGTGCGGCTGTATACGCTGCACAGGCACCTCATTCCCCTGCGCGTCCAGCAAAGTCACTTCGCCCCCCTGGTTGTGTACCTCCACCTCGGCTGGCAGCATAGCCCGCCAAGTATGCGGGTTGAAGACCACCACCGGCGTGGCTTCCTCATGCGCCAGCCCGATCTGCCAGGTAAATGCTTGCAGCGCGCGGTTCAATGCCCGCTGCGCGATGGTGATGGCTTCGCCGTAACTGCGTTCGGCGTCGTCATAGGCTTCTTTCAGGCTGGTGCCCGCCATGATGTCATGGAACTGGTTAAACAGCACCAGCTTCCAGGCGCGGCTGAATTCCTCGCGCGGATAGGGCGTGCCCAGCACGGCATCTGCCATGGCAGACCACTTTTCCGCCACCATCAGGGCATTCTCCGCCTGGCGATTCCATTGTTTGACCCCCGAATGGGCGGCATAACAGCCGCTGGCATGGTGCTGCAGATCATCACTCACCACCGGCAGAGAGGACAGGTCAAAATCCAGCGCCTCGAAGAACTCACGCGGAGAACTGAACATCAGATGCGGCAGGCTCTCGTCCTGCTGGTACTGGTGAATTTGCTCAATATTGGCGATGGTCGGGCCACCGCCGTGGTTGCCCACGCCATAGAAACACATCAGGTCATGCAGTGGTGCTTGCAGGTGCTGGCGCGCAGCATCGATCTGAGGCATGATGTCGCCTTCCCAATCATTGTACGAACGGATGATGCGGAAGCACAACACGCGCGAACCATCCGCCGCCTGCCACCAGAATAACGATCCGGGCAGGTCTTTTTCATGCGGTCCCGGGCGCATGAAGACGTAGCGCGATAATCCCTGTTTGCTGAGGATCTGCGGCAGCATGGCGCTGTGGCCGAAACTGTCGGGGTTAAAGCCCTCGCTGGCTTTGCGCCCGAACTTTTCCTCAAAAAAGCGCTGCCCATACAGCCCCTGGCGCACAAAACTTTCCCCGCAGGGGATATTGCAATCCGGCTCGATCCACCACCCACCGGTGAAATGCCAGCGTCCTTCTTCCACACGCTGCTGAATCTCGGCGAACATGGTTGGGTCCATCTCCTCCGCCCAGGCATAGAACGCCGCCGAACTGGAGGTGAAGGTGAAATCGTCGAACTCGCGCATGCGCTCCAGCGCGCTCTGGAAGGTGGCATGCACCTCGTGATAACCCTCCTGCCATACCCACAGCCACACCGGGTCGATATGCCCGTGCCCGATCATATGCAATCTATCTTGTTTGCCCATCGTTGGTCTCCTTTTTTCGTTGTCAGCAAGCTAATTATGCCTTTCTTTTATTCTGCCGGCAACATAAAACATCAAAATGAAACCAATTATCTATCTGGTATACTGGTTTGTGACAACGAACAGACAACCTTAATCATCATATGGAGGAAAGTCTATTATGGAGAATCGAAAGAACTTGCGAGATGTCAACTACCTCTTTTTGGTGGTTCTTTTGTTGCAGCTCATCAATGCCTTCCTGTACTGGATTCCTCAATATGTCCGCCTGACAATCAACCAGGTATTATTTGTCCTCATCCCATCGCTCCTGTTCCTGCGTGCCAAACACGAAAACATCCGCGAGCGTGTCCGCTGGCATTTTCCTGACTGGAAAGTTCTGCTGCTTTCTTTACTGCTTGGCATAAGCCTTTATCCATTGTCTGCCGCCAGCGCAGGTGTATTGCAGCAGGTACTCGGCTACACCAATTTCCAGCTTCCGCCGGATGCCACCCCCCGCATGCTGTTTGATGTCTTCTTTGTGTTCCTATCGTTCGCCATCCTGGCGCCGATCTGTGAAGAAATCCTCTTTCGCGGCATCCTCCAACCGGTGTACGAGAAAAAGTTCCGTAGCTGGGGAGCTGTCATCACAAGCCTGCTCTTCATCGCATTCCATCTATCGTTGCTGCAGGGGTTGAACATCGTTGTCCTCGCGCTTGTCCTGGGTTTGATCAACTACCGCACCCGCTCGCTGCCGGCAAGCATCCTCAACCACTTCGGCGCCAACGTGATGGCAGCCCTGGTTATCTCCAGTGCGGTGTTAAACCTTAACATTGAGCAGTTTATATTTGCACCGCTGACCTTGTTGGCAAGTTTACCGGTATCGATGATCGTTTTCCTCCTGTTCATGCGGCTTACCAAAGCAGACCCGCAAACGGCAGTGAACGAAGAAGCACATCTAACCTCACAACTGAAAAAACTCGCTGCCTGGATACCATTGTTGATCGCTGCTCCGCTTATTCTTTTCGTGATTGGTGCAGAATTTGTGGTATCCCGCCAGGCAGCCCCGCCCCCACCGCCCTTAACCATCCACCAATCACCCTGGCAGCAAGCCCGTCAGTGGCAATATGACATCGTGAATGCCGCTGATGATGTGGTTGGAGAGGGGACTTGTGAACTTACTCCAGAGGAAGAGGTCATCGATCTGCTCTGTTCTGCTTCTGTCGTAGCCTACGAGATCACAGTAGGCAACAGTTTGTGGTCGAATGCCGGTGGTGAACGCACAGACCACGTGCGCTGGCAGGCCGAGACCGGCCAATTGATGGAAGGCAGCACCCGCTATATATTGCCAGACCAGGCCATATTGATCAACGCTGTCTGGACAGTGCAGGAAAAAAGTCTCATCACCACCTTGACCACTTCCCAGGATGGTGAGCAGGTCATCGAATTGCCCCGACCAACCTCAGCCGACGATGGACAGGAGGGGTCCTTAATTTTTGTGAGTGATGCTTCTGCGCCTTTCCAGCTGGCTGCGATGGAGTTCAAAGGCGGAACCAATGGCGCAGTTTATTACTTCAACCCATTTACATGGCGCCCCGAAACCAGCGATAACGGACCGCTGATTGAACCGCGCACCGTTGACATTATGCACCAGGAAAAGATAATCATCTCATCCAGTCGGATTAACACCTGGAAAGCTACCCTGGGACGACAAACATTCTGGTACGACGTGAAAAACCTGCTGCCAGTGCAATTCACCAGCGGCATCGAGACCTGGACAGTGAAATAAAGCGGCTTTCTGTAGCCCTCCGGTATCGATACAGGCATCTGTTCATTCCCCATTGCTGTTTTTCAAGCCATGACTGTATAATATCTATAATATTTGTTTAACAAATTCAGCTGTCACAGAAGGAAACCCCCGATGAAAAAGTCTCGCCTGCTCCTGTTCGTTTTATTGACCCTGCTGCTCACCGTTGCCATGGCGTGTTCACTGCTCGATCTATTGACTCCACCCCCAACACCTGCCCCCACCGAGGAAATCGAAACCCCGGTAATTGAGCCGACCGAACCTGAACCTGAACCAGAGCCAACGCCGACTGACGAACCTGGCCCGCCGCTGGAACCCACCGAAATACCTCCCCAGCGCGGACAGATCGCCTATGCCTCCGACGGCAACATCTGGCGCTACCTCCTTGACAGCGGCGAGATGATCCAGTTGACCTTCGACGGCGTGGCAGACAGCTATGAAGATGCCTACAGCCAACCGTTGTTTTCGGCGGATGGGCTCTATATCAGTTACATGAAAAACAACGTCTCCTACCTGCACAACCTGACAGACAACAGCGTTGTCAGCCTGCCGGTGATGATCTTCCAATGGTCGCGCACCCAGCCGGCGACTTTTTATGCTGCTCAGGGCAGTTTCACATGTCCTGCTGTGGAAAACCTCGAAGACCAGGAATTGATCAGTTTCGACCTGCTGCGCTACGATGCCGATGACATGGTCACCCCACCTGCCATGGCAACCATTGGCGGCGGTTTGAAGTTCCCCCAAGCTATCAGTGATGACGAACAATACGCCAGCATCATGTACTGCGCCTGTTATTCCGAGTGCGGCAGTTATGTGATCTGGCACCTGCCGACCGCCACCGCTATGTCGTCGCCTGCGGATGTGTATGCCGGCAATGTGGATTTTTCGCCCGACAGCACCCGCCTGGCAACCAGCCAGTGGCAGATGTATGGTTATTTCGAAAGCCCGCTTTATATCGCCAACAGCGATTTCAGCGGGGCGGTAGCCCTCTACAACGAGCCCAACGTGGCAGTGATCGATCCCCTCTGGTCGCCGGATGGCGGCTGGATCGCCTTCACCGCCTATGACATCGCCGAAGAGTTTGAACTCAGCGACAAACGTGTGCTGATCATCAATCTCGATGGCAGTGTGCAATTGGAGATCGCGGACAGCAATGCGGAACTGGTCAACTGGTCACCGGACGGCAGCCAGATTCTCTTCCGCCGTGGTGATTGGAGCTCCGGCACCCCCTACATTTATGACCTGCTCAGCGGCACCACCGCCATGCTGCCCTTCACCGCCACCTGGCAGATGGATTGGAGCGTTCTGCCTTAACTGCATACGCTAACGCGGTTTCACCAGTGCCATGATCAGCCCCAACGCAATTGACAGCAGGGCTGCCATCAGCACGCGGTAGCCTGCCGGCAGCAGGAAAGTAACCGTGTGCGCCGGAATCCAGAACATGGGGATGGTTTTTCCAACCACCACACCCAAAAAACTGCCCCAGTTGATGCGCTGCGCGATTGCCTGGAGGGTGGGTTTTTCGTGCCCTTCTGCGCGCAGGTCAAAGTAGGCATCGCTCAGGCGGTGGAAGGCCATCATGCCCGGCGCGAACAAGACATTGATCAACACCGAGGTTACGAAAGCCGTCAACAGAAGTGGCATACCGGCGGGCAGCAGGCCGGCCTGTGAAGCCGTTGCCACACCCCCCTGGAACAGCACAAACGCCAGTGCGATCACCATACCCAAAAAACCCCATACCAGCGCCCTGCCCACCAAAAATGATGGTTTTGTCCAGGCGCCCTGCCGCAGGCGTGACGCCAACAGTTCGCCCATCGGCGCCATCAGTAAGAATTTCAAGAAGGCAGACAGGTAAGGTACGTCACCATTGAAAGCCTGATACCAGTCCGCCATGGGCGGCACCAGCATCAGCACCAACACCGCCGCCAACACCAGCAGCCATGCCAGGTCCTGCCAGTAGAATTTCTTCCCGTTGCGTTGTTCGGGTGTTCTCGGCATGTTTACTCCTTGTCGATAGTTCACAAAATCGCTCCGCGCCGCCACGGCACCAACTCCACCACCTGCTGGCAGTAGGGATCGCTCTTGGTCGCCGCGCTTGAAGCGGTCGTGATAATCAGCGATAGCAGATCATTGGCGGCTTCCGCCTGTGTCAATCCTTCCAGCACGATTCCGGCGTTGAAATCCATATCGCCCGTCATGCGCTCATACAGGGCGCTGGTAGTGGCGATCTTCAGACAAGGTGCGATTCCCGGCGCGTATGTGCTGCCGCAGCCGGTGGTGAACAGCACCAGATTGCAGCCTGCCGCCAGCTGTCCCGTGAGTGAAACGGCATCATTGCCGGGTGAATCCATGAAAGCCACCCCGCTGCGACTGGAACGTTCCCCATAGTCAAGCACATCCGCCACCGCCGACGTACCGCACTTACTGACCGCCCCCAGCGATTTCTCGAAGATCGTGGTCAGCCCGCCGCGTTTGTTGCCCGGCGAAGGGTTGTTGTCCACGGTCACCCCCATCTGTGCGGTGTAATCCTGCCACCAGTCCAATATCGACCGCAAATTCCCTTGTGTGTCAGGTGTTTCACAGCGGCTTAGCAACAGTTGCTCGGCCCCGAAAATTTCTGTCGTCTCCGCGATCACCACCGCCCCGCCCTGCGCCACAATCTGGTCAGAAACCGCCCCCACCAACGGGTTGGCGGTGATGCCCGAAAAAGCGTCGCTGCCCCCACACTGCAGCGCCACGCGCAGTTTGTTCAAAGGCTGCTGTGTGCGCTGCAGCGCATTGACGTGTGGTAGTTGCGCAGACACCCAATCGGTTGCCTGTTGAATGACAGATTGAGAGCCATGTTCCTGTTGCACAACCAGCAATGGTACATCCAGCGGGGCCAGCGCCTCCGCCATCTGGTTGACCTCACAGCCCAGCCCGATCACCAAACTGGCGGCGATATTAGGATGCTTGACAATGTTGAGCAGCACCCGCCGCAGGTTTTGATGATCAAGCCCCTCCAGTGGCAGCGAACAGCCCGAATCGATAGTGATCGCCAGCACGCCATCCACCTGCTGGAAGGCGGCAAGCATCTGCGGGGTGAACTGCTGCTGCACGGCCCGCACCAGGGGATTGACACAGTTCACCGCCGAGACCACGGCGATGTAATTGCGGGTGCCGACCCGGCCGTCAGGGCGTTCATAGCCCAAAAAGTGACCCGGCATTTGTGTTGTGGCTTGCACGTCCTGCGTTGACACCTGCGTCACAGCAAAGTCACGGGAAAAATCCTGGATGCCGAGGTTGTGAGAATGCACCCACGCACCGGGTTGGACATCTTCCAGCGCGCTCCCGATGGGAAAACCGTAGCGAATGACCGCCGCACCCGCCGGAACGGCCGTCAGCGCCACCTTATGCCCGACAGGGATCCTCTCGCGAACTTCTATGCTTATGTCAGCGATAACAATTCTACCGCCTGGAAACAGTTCCTGCAGCGCCACCGCCACGTTATCATGGGGATGCAGCCGTATCAATGGGTCTAAGATGCCAGCCATACTTCACTCCTTGGGTATGGCCTAATTCTAACTGGAAACCAGGTTCGTGTGACGGTCTTTGAAAATAAAAAAAAACACCGCCAGTGTTGAAACTGATCGATTTCCTGGAGTACAATCACCCCATGAGAAACAACACCCGCTTGAACCGCGAAATGCGCACGGTCTCCGCCATGATCCGCCTGTACTGCCG
>Ga0334887_1002695_pt1 | contig 19159 bp, 15 predicted proteins | sample GraSluR1_MG_10_FD_207217 | JGI IMG/M metagenome (GOLD analysis project Ga0334887, IMG submission 207217) | Sludge microbial communities from methane-producing bioreactor in Wageningen University, Netherlands - Granular Sludge_18_07-R1 | ecosystem: Engineered > Bioreactor > Anaerobic >...
GGGCGCAGTTCGCGGTACGTCGTCGCCCCCATCAGCAGGGTGTGCTGGTTCTTCGAGTCCTCGCCGAGCCAGGCCAGATACTCGGGGCTCTCCAGTCCCCACCAGCCGGGCCATCCCTCGGCAGCGCCGTAGCCGTCGAGGGAGGTGATGTAGTCGACCATGAGCTCCATGATGTGATCCGTCCTCTGTGTGACTTCAAGAAGTGAAGCAGCCTTGCTATTCAGCAGTCAATAGCGATGTCGGTGCACGTCAGGCCCGCAGTCCGGCCAGTCCGTACGGTGACCCGGGCGTGAGCGATCGACTTCTCACCTGGGGCAGAGGCCCGCCTGTACCCCTGGGCAGAGATCCACGGCAACCGATCACGCGGCCTTGTTGAACAGTGGTGTACAAGATATCTTAGTCGTACATCAATGTTTGAGTTAGAAGGGTGACCACCATGACCGCAACTGAGCAGGACGCGGCCGCAACGGCCGCTTCGCCGGATCCGCGGCGCTGGCGCATCCTGGCGATGCTCGGCATCGCCCAGCTGATGCTGATCGTCGACGTGACGGTCGTCGCAGTCGCACTCCCGGACATGGGCAGTGATCTCGGTCTGGACCGTGCCGGGCTCGCGTGGGTCGCGAGCATCTACGCACTGGCGTTCGGCGGCCTGATGCTGCTCGGTGGCCGAGCAGCCGATGTCTTCGGACCACGCCGGCTCGTGCTCTCCGGCCTCGTCCTGTTCACCGCGGCGTCACTGCTCGCGGGCCTGGCCGGCGGCGCCGAGATGATGCTGCTCGCCCGCGCTCTGCAAGGCGTGGGGGCCGCGATGATGTCGCCGGCGGCGCTGTCGGTGATCGTGCGCATCTTCGCCGGCGCCGAGCTGAGCCGCGCACTCGGGGTGTGGTCGGCGCTCGGCGGCGCCGGAGCCGCAGTGGGGGTCCTGCTCGGCGGCGTCCTGACCTCGGGACCGGGCTGGCAGTGGGTGTTCTACATCAACGTACCGATCGGTGCGGCGCTTCTGCTGACACTGCTGATCTGGGTGAAGCCGATGCCGGGGACCGGCGGGCGGCTTGATCTTGTGGGCGCGATCCTCGCAACCGTCGCCACGAGCGCCGTCGTCTACGGGCTGGTCTCTGCCGGGGACTTCGGGTGGTTGAGTCCGCACACGTTGATCGCTGCCGGAGTCGGGATCGCCGGGTATGCGCTTCTGGCCTGGCGCATCCGGACGGCGGCGACGCCCCTGATCGATCCGGACATGCTCCGCCGTCGTCCGGTCGTGCGGGGCCTCGCGCTGGTGTTCGTGTCGACCGCGCTGATGATCGCCGTCTTCTTCCTCGGTTCCTTCGCCTTGCAGCAATCCCATGGCTTCACCCCGTTGCAGACCGGTCTGTCATTCCTCCCGGTCGCCGTCGGGACGATTCTCGGCTCGACCCTGGCCGGGCGCCTGCTGCCCCGCTGGGGCGTACGCGCCGTGTCCGCGGTCGGGCTGATGATCGCCGCAGCGGGCCTGGCGGTCACGGCGGGGATCACCTCGACGGCCGTGCTGATCGCGGCCACCACGGTTGCCGGCTTCGGTATCGGTGCGGGATTCGTCGCCGCCGCGGGGAGCCTGTTCTCGGCCGTCCAGCCGCAGGAGGCGGGCATCGCCTCAGGTGCGCTGAGCACGTTCCACGAGTTCGGCGCCGCTACCGGGGTGTCCGCAGTCTCCAGTGTCGCCGCGGCGGCACTCCTGACGCCCACCGCGGATGCGTTCGCCCGGGGATACTGGTTCGCCGCCGCAGTCGCCGGCGTCGCCGGACTCCTGTCGATCGCGCGCCCGAAAGGGCAGGCCCATGCCTGACGTGCTCCTGACAGGCGCGGCCCCTCTCACCACGGAGAGCGTCGAAACTCTGCCCGCCGGTAGAGGCGCCCGACCGCAGTCGTGCGATGTGCTGGGGACATGAACACGACATCCCTGGCCCGGGTCGAATCCGCCACCGCGGTCAGCGTACGGGGCTTGTCGAAGTCCTACGGTGGAAAGCTCGTCCTCGACGACTTCGACCTCGACGTCCGCGCGGGTGAGGTGGTCGGGCTGATCGGCGCCAACGGTGCCGGGAAGACGACCGCGGTCGAATGCCTGCAGGGGCTCCGCCGACCGGACACCGGCACCATGACCGTCCTCGGCCTCGATCCGCAACGAGACCCCCAACGCGTCCGCTCGCAGATCGGCAGTCAGCTGCAGGACTCCGGACTGCCGGACCGGATGCGAGTTTCGGAGGCCGTCACACTGTTCGCCGGACCGCGCGCCGCGGATCCCGCCGATCTGATGGAGCAGTTCGGCATCGCTCACCGAGCTCGCACACCCTTCGCGGGACTCAGCGGCGGGGAACGGCAGCGTCTGTTTCTCGTGCTCGCCCTGCTGAACCGGCCTCGGCTGGTGATCCTCGACGAGCTGACCCAGGGTCTGGACCCCGCTGCCCGCCGAAACGTCTGGGCGGCGGTGGCCGAGCTTCGTCGCACCGGGGTCACGGTGTTGCTCGTCACGCATGAGCTCGCCGAGGCCGAGGCCCTCTGCGACCGGGTGATCGCCATGCGCACCGGGCGGATTCTCGATCAGGGCACCCCGTCCGAGCTCATCGCCCGCCACGCCGGGGAAGCCATCATCCGCTTCACGTCGGTGATCTCCCAGGACGATGCCGTCGCCACCGCGCTTCAGGAGCTGAACGGGCTGCCAGGAGTGCAAGTGGTGACCCGCTCCGGCAGCACGTTCTCGATCCGCGGCGGGCGAGCGGCGATCGCGCACATCGGGGCCTGGCTCACGGCACGGCCGGAGCCCGTCCCCACTGATCTGGATGTGCGCACCCCGGACCTGGAAGCGGCGCTGCTCACCCTTCTCGTCGCTGATCCGTCGCATCCCCCCGCAGCCCAGGGCCTTGCTCGGACGGCAGGAGGCGCACGGTGATGTCGACAGAGACCCTCGACCTGGATCGCGCTCCCGCGACGGCACCCCGACGGGTGCGCTCGGTGGCCCGCAGGCTCCTGTCCCAGGAGTTGCGGCTCGTCTCGCGCGACCCGTTCACGTTGATCTTCACCGTCGGATTCCCGATCCTGTGCGTCCTGACCCTCGGCGGTGTATTCGGCACCGAACCGGCGCACGGCTTCCCGATCAACCCGTCGCACTACTACATCGCCTCCTACTTCACCGTCATGATCGGCGCGGTGGGGTTCGTGATGCTGCCCACCCATATCGCGTCCTACCGGGAACGGGGGGTGCTTCGTCGCTTCACCGCCGCCGGGTTCGCCCGATGGTCCTTCCTCGTCGCCGAATCCTGGCTGGGACTGATCTCGATCGCGATCGCCGGGGCGGTCCTGCTCGCGGTCGCTGCCCCCGTCTACGGCGTCCCGCTCGTGCACGATCCGATCCGAGCCGGTGCCGGCATCCTGGTCGGGTCCATCGCGTTCGTCGCGATCGGCGTACTCCTGGGGACCTTGCTTCCCTCGGCGCGCGCAGCCCAGGCCGTCGGGCTGCTGCTGTACTTCCCGTCCTTCCTGCTCGGCGTCGGAGGCCCGCCGACCTCGGTCATGCCCCCGACGCTGCGCGCGATCGCCGAGAACCAGCCGCTCGCGCTCGCAAACCAGGCCATCCGCGACCCCTGGCTCGGACTCGGCGACGGAACAACGCCCTTGCTGATCGTCGCCGCGATCGCCATCGCCGCAACCGTGCTGGCTCTGCGAAGAGGCCGACTATGACCCACGCGACAACCGTGCTCCCGTGGATCGAAAGGAGGTTGCCGGCCGTCGCCGCTCCCGCGGCGCTGACGGCCCTCACCGTCGCCGGCACGATCCAGACCCACCGGCAGGTTGCACTCGCCGTCCTCCTCGGTGTCGTCGTCGCGGTCACCGGTCTCCTCCTCGCCCGGACGGACGCCGTGGGCCGGCCGCTGGTCGGCGGCCTCGCGGTTCTGGCTCTGGCTGTCGGGGTTGCGTGCTGGGGTGAGCCTCACAACTTCGGATGGTTCGGGATGTGCGTGATCGCCGGCTGGGCTGCGCTGGTGCTCCCGACCAGGTGGGCCGTTGTCGTCGGTGCCGTGTTGGCCTCGGGGTTCATCGTCATGCTGGGCCTGGTCAGCCGAGAACCGGGCTGGGTGACCTGGAGCCTCGGCGTCGTGCTGACCTCCGGGGCATTCGTCTTCGTGCGCCGACAGCGCGAACTCGTCACCCGGCTGCATACCGCACAATCTCAACTGTCCGCCCGGGCCCGCACCGACGAACGCCACCGGATCGCGCGGGAGATGCACGACCTCGTCGGCCACAGCCTGACGGTCACGCTCCTGCATCTCGGCAGCGCTCGCCTTGCCCTCGGCGACGACCCGGACGGCGCGCGCACATCGCTCGAGCAGGCGGAGCGCGCGGCTCGCACCGGCCTTGACGACGTGCGCGCGGCCGTCGGGCTGCTCCGCACGGGCGGGCCCGCCGACCGGTCGCCCGTGCCGACCTCGACCGGCATTGCCGAACTCGTCCGGGGCTACCGCAACGCCGGCGTCGATGTCGACCTCGACCTCCGTGGCGACCTCTCCCGGATCGCACCTGCCAGGGGCCTCGCCGCCTACCGGATCACGCAGGAATCGCTGACGAACGCTGCCCGCCACGGCGGCGGTGCCCCGATCACCGTGCAGGTGGACGTCTCCGATGACCGGGTGCGATTGGTCATCCGCAACAGCAGCACCAGCATGCCGGTGGTGTCCGGCGGAACCGGCCTCATCGCGATGCGCGAACGGGCCGCCGCAGTCGGCGGCACCCTGGAGGCCGGGCCGGACCACGGCGCATGGCTTGTCGAGGCGGTGATCCCGGTATGACCGCTGGCCCCGGCCCGGTTCCTCGTCCTGTCCGGGTACTGATCGTCGACGACCAGGAACTCATCCGCACCGGATTGCGCGGCATCCTGCGTGAACGCTTCGGCTTCGTCATCGTCGGGGAACTCGACCGAGGGTTCGACGTGACCCGGGCGGTTGCCCGCCTCAGCCCCGACGTGGTGGTCATGGACGTACGGATGCCCGGCGTCGACGGGATCTCCGCTACTCGGGCGCTCGCCCGGACAGCCGACCCGCCCCCGGTACTCGTGCTGACCACGTTCGACGACGACGAGATCCTCGCCGGAACACTGCGAGCCGGCGCCGAGGGCTTTCTCCTCAAGGGCGCACCCGCCGAGGACCTCCAGCGAGCGGTCCGTACGCTCGCCGGCGGCGGAGCGTGGCTCGACCCGGCCATCACCGGCCGCGTTCTCACCACCTACCGGGAGGGGCGCCTGCCAACCCGCCCCGGCGCACAGGTCGATCTCCTGACCCCGCGCGAGAAGGACGTTCTCGCACTCATCGGGGCAGGACTCACCAACAGCGAGATCGCCGCGGACCTCTATCTGGGCGAGGGCACGATCAAGACCCACATCAGCCACATCTTCACCAAACTCGGCCTCCGCGACCGTGCGGCGCCTGTCGTGTTCGCCTTTGACCACGGCCTGGCAAGCCCCGGGGAGCCGCGACCCCGCAGCGGGCATGACCACAGTCGATCATGACAACAATCGATCATGACCACATTCGATGACGTCTACGTCGCCGATGTCAGGGACGCTGACCGCCATCGCCGCTGTCGTCGGGCGCAGACTTGCGGCGGAGGGCCTCGGTGGCGCGATCCACGGCCTGTTCACCGAGCCGCCTGGCTGCGACGGCGTTCTCCGTCGCGCTGACCCGGACCATGTCGACGGTCTTGTCGAGGGCCTCGCCGGCGGCCCGGCGCCAGGGCTTCGGGTCCGCGGCCTCGTGCTCCCCGACGATTCCGAGCCGCCCGCGCAGGGTGAGCACGTCCTCCCTGACGCTGTTGCTCGCCGTCACCGCCGCCGGGGAGTCGAACGGATGGAGGAGCACCTTGGCGTTCGCCCTCTCCACCGTCTCGTCCATCTGAGCGAGCAGGGCGGCCGTGCTGTCACCGATCCGTCCGAGACGCATCTGCCGCGCCTTCGCCAGCCCGAGGCGGTGGGTCCGGAGTTCCTCAGGAGAGGAGTCGAGGACACGATCGAGCTCGAGCACACCGACTCCGTCCAGGAGCTGGAAGGTGAAGGCAAGCACCGCGAGCCACTCGCGCACCTCCGGCCGGGCGTCGTTGGTCTCGCGCGCGATGGCCCCGAGGCCGGTCTTGCGCTGGAGTCTCGCGGCGATGTCGCCCAGCTTGCGCGTGGCGTACGCCTGGGTGCGGGCAATGGTCTGCGAGGCCGCCTGCACCTTTGACCAGGTCACCTCGGACACCCGCCCGACCTCGTCGCGGACGGTGAGGACGTCCCCGATGATCAGATCCACACCGATCATGTCCGCCAGGACCGCGTCTTTCTGGTTGCGCAGGATGTCGTCGATCTTCTCGTTGAGGCCCTCCAGGTATTCGGCGATCTCGTCCATCTGGTGCTGCATCGCTCGCTGCTGCAGCATCGTCGAGAGTGCCGTCAGCGCAAACGGGCCGCTCAGGAGCGCCGAGGGTGCCCGCGCGATCTGGATCCACTGCCCGATCTCCCCGCGTCGGCCGATCATCGCGTGGCTGACGCCCGGAGTCCGGGTCGCCATCAGGCCGTACCTGCGGACCGCTTCGGCGGACTCGGCGGTGAGTTTGACCCACCGGCCGGAGTTCGCCGCGATGTCGGCGCCGGCCTGTACCGCCGCTCCCGCGGTGCCGGACGCGGACCACAGTCTGCGGAGGTCGAGTGCCCGCGACGGCGCCGTGTCCAGTCCGGCCTGGGCGAGGAAGCTCTCGACGTCGCTGGTGCGGCCGATGACCGCGAGTCCGTCGCCGTCCCTGACCACCTCGATCTCGCTGTCCATCGCTTCTCCTGCTGCCGCCGGTGCTCCCACCCCGTGAGGGGTCTTGACCCGTCACACGCTACCCGGCCATCCCGGCATCCACGGGCCACGAAGGACCGGAAGGCTCCCGAGCGGCCCCGCCCCGGTACGTACGTCCCTGGGTGACCCTCAGCGGGGGCGCGGCGAGGGGAGGGCACGACACGGAGGCGTGTCCGTCCGTTCCAGGGGGTGCCGGTGATCGGTCGGACGCTCGTCTCCGGAAGATCGGTCCGGAGATGAGCGCCGCCAGTACGAGGACGACCAGGCCGTAGACGGATCGCCATCCCGAGCCGATGAGCATCGTGATCATGACCGGGAGCACCAGGGCATTGGCCACGGCCCATGCGATCGGCGGGTGTTGTCGCAGGTGGGCGAGGATGCACAGGACGTAGATGATGACGAACACGGCGCTCGCGGCGGCCATCAGGTCGACGACTGCCTCCGGCCACCTGGCCAGGACGCCGAGGGTCGCCACGAATCCGAGGGTCAGGGCGCAGATGGCGCGGCGCGGGGTCTGCCCCGGAGTCGCGAGTCGGGTGGGGAAGATCCCCTCGCCGGCGGCGGCGTCGAGGACGAGCGCGCATCCCCGCACCCAGGCGAGCGCATTGAGCAGCACACCGGCGGCCCCGACCGCGGCGACGACGGCTGCGATGGTCGGTCCGGGACGACCGACACGTAGGGCGTCGACCACGCCGGTCAGCGGATCGACGGTGTCCATCTGTCGGGCGATGGCGACCGTGAGGAGCACGGCGAGGGACACGAGGAGACCGAGCGCGACGGCGGCGACAAAGCCGAAGTCGCGCCGTGGGTTGCGCATGTCCCGCGCGACGAAGGTGAGATTCTCGAAGCCGACGAACGCCCAGAAGGCGATGAGCATCCCGCTCGGCACCACGCCGAGCCCGGCCGCCTCCGGCACGAGGTGCGGCGACCGGACCGGGTGGCTGATCGCCCCCAGGGCCGCCGCGACGAGCACCACGACAAGGATCCCCGCGACCCACCCCTGCAGGCGTGCGCTCGTCCGGCCGCCGGCGAGGTTGGTGATGGCGGCGATCCCGAGCAGGATCGCCGCCACGGCGGCCGGCGGCACCGGCAGGGGGATGACCGTGCCGAGGAAGTGGGCTCCCGCGACCGCGCTGGTCGGGAGTCCGACAACAACAACGAGGGAGAAACACACCGGGACCATGCGACCGGCAGCCGGACCGAGACCGCGACGCACGCTGGACCGGAGAGGATCCGGGTCACCGTCGCCATGGAGGACGGTGTCCCGGAAGAGCATGATCATCGGAATGCACAGGAGCGCCGTGGCGATCCACACCAGGACCGCGGCCGAGCCGCTCTCGGCCAGGACCGCCGCGGGGAGGACGATGACGCCCGATCCCACGACCGAAGCGAAGGCGACCACGACGGCGGCCGCCCGCGACAGGAAGCCCGCGCTGTTCTCCGGTGACTCGTTCGGTTTCACCGGACCAGCCTCCGGGAACGTACGGGCGGCGTCGAGTGGCAGACAAGACATTGTCACGTGCATTCTTGCCAATGTTCGGATAGGGTCGGGGGCATGCGAAGCGTGGCCGTGCTGGTTCGGGGGGGACTCTCGCTTTTCGAGTTCGGGGTCACCGCCGAGATCTTCGGGATCGACCGCTCGGAGAGTGGCGTGCCCCGCTTCGACTACCGCGTCTGTACGGAGGACGGCCCGCGCGTGGTCAGGACCAAACACACCGCGGCGGTGTCGGTGCAGGCCACGCACTCGCTGGCCGGTCTCGTCGACGCGGATCTGGTGATCGTCAGCGCGGCCCTCCCCGGGCCCTGCACGCCGGCCGAACGCCGGGCGCTCCACGCGGCGTACGACAACGGTGCGACGGTCGTGTCCCTGTGCAGTGGGGCCTTCATCCTGGCCGACTCCGGCTTGCTCGACGGTCGGCGCTGCACCACGCACTGGATGTACGCCGATCGGCTCCGCCGCGAGTATCCGCTGGTCACCGTGGTCGAGGATGCCCTCTACATCGATGCCGGGTCCATCGTGACCGCTGCCGGCACCGGGGCCGCGGTCGACACCTTGCTCTATCTCGTCCGCCGCGACCTCGGACACTCCGTCGCCGGCGCCATTGCGCGTCGGATGGTGGTCCCGCCCCATCGGGAGGGGGACCAGAAGCAGTACTTGGACATGGTCGTTCCCGCCTCGCCCGACACCTCCCTCGGACCCACGCTCGATTGGGTCCGCTCCGACCTGGCTGCTCCGCACACGCTGGACACCATGGCGGCCCACGCGTGCATGAGCCCACGGACCTTCGCGCGCCGCTTCGGATCCGAGATCGGCACCACCCCGCACCGGTGGCTCACCAGCCAACGGATCCGGGCCGCCCAGGACCTCCTCGAACACTCCTCGTTCCCGATCGATGTCGTCGCCTCCCGGGTCGGCTATCGCGACGCGGACCGACTACGGCTCCAGTTCGTACGGGCCATCGGCACCACCCCCGCGCGCTACCGTGAGGCGTTCGGCATCCGCCGACCTGACCACGACCGGGCGGATCGGCCTGCCACCGTCGTCGGGCGGCGGCCCGACCCGACCGACCTGTCCCGCCCGGACGGGTCCCGGTAGCCGTCGCGGGCGCCGCCCACCCCGCGGGCCGCCCACCCCGCGGGGCATGTCGAGGTTGCCCGCTGCTAGCGTGGGGCCGGTGAGGCCAGTCATCGAGGTCGACGGCGATCGCCCGCTCAGGAGTCTGTTCCTGGCACTTCGGCCCTACCGGGGACGGGTGGCGTCGGCCGTGGCATTGTTCGTCGTCAAGGACAGCCCGCTCTGGCTCATCCCGGTGGTGACCAGCACCGCTGTTGATGTCGTCGTCGCCGGTGGGCCCGTGTCCTCGATCGGCTGGCTCGCCCTCGCCGCAGCGGCCCTGCTGCTGCAGAACTATCCGACCCACGTCCTGTTCACCCGGTTGTTCATGGGCGCGGTCCGCTCTCTCGGCGCCGATCTGCGCAATGCCCTGACGAACCGACTACAAGAGCTGTCCATCGGCTTCTACTCACGCTCCAGCGCGGCGGTGATCCAGAGCAAGGTGGTGCGGGACGTCGAGAATGTGGAACTGATGTTCCAGCAGGCCGGGAATCCGGCTCTCTCCGCGGTCTTCGTGTTTCTCGGGGCGTTGATCATGACCGCCGTGCAGGTGCCGCAGTTCCTGCCCGTGTTTGCGTTGACCGTCCCGTGCGGTGTCGCGGTGTGGTGGGCGACGCGGCGCCGGTCGGCGCGGCGCAACGAGGAGTTCCGGCGCGAGATGGAGCTGTTCTCCAGCCGCGTCAACGAGATGGCGACCCTGATGCCGATCACCCGCGCGCACGGCCTGGAGCGGGTGGCGGCCGGCCGCGTCGCCGAGGTCGCCGAGGACGTCCGCTCGCGTGGTCTCAGTCTCGACATGCTCAACGGGCGATTCAACGCGACCAGCTGGATCACGTTGCAGTTGCTCTCGGTCGGCTGTCTCCTCCTTGCCGCGTTGGTCGCGATCCAGCACTGGTCGGCCATCACCCCGGGCCAGGTGGTTCTGCTCGGCACGTACTTCTCCTCGTTGACCGGAACGGTGACGACCGTGCTCAACCTCGTCCCGATCGTGGCGCGGGGGGCCGAGTCGATGCGGTCCATCGCCGAGGTCCTCGAGGAACCCGATCTGGAGGACAACGAGGGCAAGCGGGCCGTCGCGGACGTCGCGGGGCGGATCGAACTGCGACGGGTGACCGTGAGCTACGGTGCCGACGGGGCGCCCGCCCTCCGTACCCTGGACCTGGCGATCGAGCCGGGGGAGACGGTCGCCTTCGTCGGGCCGTCCGGTTCGGGCAAGTCCACCCTGATGAACACGGTGCTCGGCTTCGTCCGGCCGACATCGGGGTCTGTGCTCCTGGACGGACAGGACATGGCGGAGCTCGACCTGCGAACGGTGCGCCGCCACATCTCCGTCGTCCCGCAGGAATCGGTGCTCTTCGAGGGCACGATCCGCGACAACGTCACGTACGGGCTCGGCGACGTCCCCGACGGGCGGGTGCGGGAGGCACTTGCCGAGGCCAATGCGCTGGAGATCGTCGAATCCTTGCCCGATGGCGTCGACACCATCGTCGGGCAGCGGGGCGCCCGGCTCTCCGGGGGTCAGCGGCAGCGCCTGTCGATCGCACGGGCCCTCATCCGCGATCCGCGCATCCTTCTCCTCGACGAGGCCACCAGCGCCCTCGACTCCGAGTCGGAGGCGAAGGTCCAGGCAGCCCTTTCGGTGCTGATGCGACACCGCACGACGCTGGTCGTGGCGCACCGGCTGTCCACGGTACGCGACGCCGACCGCATCGTGGTGCTGGAGGCGGGGCGGATCCTCGAGGTCGGTCGGCATGCCGATCTCGTTGCCTCAGGAGGTGCCTACGCGCGCCTGTGGGGCTACCAACGGGGCTGACGGGCCGACGATCGGGAGGAGGGCCGCGGCTTGCGCGGTGCCGGAGCCACGGTCATGGGCCGACGTCGATGCCGTCCGGCCGGGCGGGTTCCCGCAAGGCCGCCACCGTCTTGTGCGCGGCGGCGAGCAGTGGGGGACCGAGGATCATCCCGAGGAGCCCGGCCGCCACACCGCCCACGAGTGTCGCCAGGAGGACGGCCACGGGATGCAGGTTGAGCGCCGAGCCGAGGGCCCACGAACTGACCACGCTCTGGACGGTGCCGTTCGAGACGAGCAGGCTCACCGCGACGATGAGCGCGGCAGGCGCTCCACCCGAGCCGAACGCGACCAGCACCGCGAACGCCCCGGTGATCCATGGGCCGACATAGGGGATGAAGGAGAGGAAGAAGTACACAATGATGATCGGGACGACCAGAGGAATCCTGAGCAGCAGGAGCGGAACGACGAAGATCGGTGCGGTGATGATCGCGGTGATGGCTGTTCCCCGGAAGTAGTTGCGCAGGGAGGTCATCCCGAGTGAGGTGACTCGGGCGACCACCTCCTCATCCTGGGACGTCAGGCGCGCCAGCCACGCGGGGAACCTCTCCCCGTCGCGGAGGACGAAGAACAACAGGAACATGGCGAAGAACAACCCGATCCCGAAGGAGACAACGCCGTAGAAGGTATTGGTGATGAATCCGAACACACCTCCGCCGACTTGCGGAGCAACGTCGTCGATAACGATTCGGAGACGGTCGAGCCAAGCCGAGTCGATGTTGCGGGATCGGATCCACCAGATCAGGGAGTTCCAGCCCTTGGTGAGCTGCTGGGAGATCTCCGGCAGTTGCCGGACGAAGCCGGACACGACGACGGCGACGATTCCTGCGGCGGTGGCGACCGTCACGACCAGCCCGACAGCAGCAGCCAAGGCCTTCGGCGCCCGGAGCCTCTCGAGGACCGCGACAAGGGGCTCCAACACGGCTCCCAGGATGAGCGCGACCAGGAGTGGGATGACGATGCCGCTGAGGGTGCCCAGGGCGCTTGCCACCAACAGAGAGACGATGATGATGCCGAGTGCGGACCAACTCGCCGATCCCAGTACCTGGAGGTTGGTGGTCCACGAACGTCGCGAGGCCACCGGCTGATCTCGGGCCGTCCCGTCGGGTGATGCCGGTGACCACATGGTGTCCCCTTGGTTCTGCGTGCGGAGTGGCGGGCGGCCCCGATCATCGCCCCGTGGTCGCCGGAGGGCCGCACGGCGCGCCTCGGCGTCCTCAGGGTCCCGCCGACCCGCCAGGCCCTTCCCGGCTAACCGGCGAGGGCCTTGGCCTTGAGTGTGTCGAACTCGGCCTGGGTGATCGTGCCTGCGTCGAGAAGGCCCTTCGCCGTGGCGATCTCCTGGGCCGCCGAGGTGCCGGCCACCTCGCGGATGTACTCCTTGCCGCGCTCCTCCGATTCGCGGAGCTGCTCGACCCGCCGCTCGGCCATCCCGCCGCCCCGGACGATCAGGTAGACCAGCGCCGTGATGAGCGGGACGAGAATCAGGAAGAAGATCCAGATCGCCTTCACCCAACCCTTGGTCGAGGTGTCCCGGAACAGGTCGGCGACGATGTTGAACAGGACGATGAGATAGGCGAAGAAGAGAAAGATCTCGATGCCGAACCAGAAGAGGGACCAGAAGTCGCTCATGATGTTCTCCCGTCTGCTGCGGAGCCATCCGCGCAGGATCACCATACCGGCTCCTGGGTCCGACCGGGCGGTCAGGGGACACCGAGCGGAACCGCCGGGGGAACAGGGGATGGGCGCCCGGCCCCGGGCCCTGACAGAATGGCCGCATGGTCGCTATCGAGAACTCCAAGCTCACGATCGTCGGGGCGGGAAGCGTCGGCGTGTCCCTCGCCTTCGCCGCCCTCATCCGCGGCAGCGCGCGTCACGTTGCCCTCTATGACATCGCCACGGAGAAGGTCGACGCCGAGGTGCTGGACCTCGCCCACGGCGCGCAGTACACCGGCACCAGCGACATCGTCGGCGGGTCCGACATCAGGCTGGCCGAAGGATCGAACGTCGTGGTCATCACGGCAGGCGCGGCACAGAAGCCCGGTCAGACCAGGCTGGAGTTGATCGGGGTGAACGCCAGAATCCTCTACTCCCTCATGGACCAGCTCCTGGAGGTGGCGCCCGAGGCCATCTACTGCATCGTGAGCAACCCGTGCGACGTCCTGGCAACCCTGGCCGTGGAGCACACCGGGCTGCCGCGTGAGCGGGTCTTCGCTTCGGGCACCGTCCTCGACACGTCGCGGCTGCGCTGGATGCTCGCCGAGCGGGCCGGGGTCAGCACGTCGAGCGTGCATGCCTACATCATCGGCGAGCACGGCGATACGTCGTTCCCGCTGTGGTCGCCGGCCTCCATCGGCACTGCACCGATCCTGGAGTGGGAACTGCCCGGACACCCGAGGATGACGGCCGAGGAGTTGGCCGACATCGGCATTGCCGTGCGCGACGCTGCCTACACCGTCATTCGCGGGAAGGGTGCCACCAGCCACGCCATCGGCCTGGTGACCGCCCGCATCGTCGAGGCGGTGCTCAACGACGAGCACGCCATCATGCCCGTCTCGACCGTGCTCGACGACTACCTCGGGATCAGTGACATCGCGCTGTCCGTGCCGCATGTCGTGAGCGCCGACGGTGCCGTCCCCGCCGTCGCGACCCACTTCTCCCCGGCGGAGCTGCAACTGTTGCGCCAGTCGGCTGCGGCACTCAAGGACGTGGCGGCAGGGGTACGCGCACAGCAGTAGCCGAATGTCCCATCCGCCGGCCGACGTTCTGGCATAAGGCCGTGACTGAGGCGACTGCGCAGGACGTGTTGAGGGCGCCGTGGGCGGCCGGGCCAGAGGATGTGCTGGCGGCGCTCGAAGCGAGTGCCGACGGGTTGACGACCGAGGCGGCCGACGCTCGTCTGGCGCAGGTCGGGCCGAACAAGCTCCCGGCGCCGCCGCGCAGGCCGACCTGGTTGCGCATCCTGTCGCACTTCCAGGACGTACTGATCTACATCCTGTTGGCGTCTGCCGCACTGAAGGCGATCATGGGCGACTGGATCGACTTCGTGGTCATCCTGGCCGTGGCGGTCATCAACGCCGGCATCGGCGTCGTGCAGGAGGGCCGGGCGGAGCGCGCCATGGCCGGCATCAAGGACATGCTGTCGGCGCATGCGCAGGCGCTGCGCGACGGTGAGTGGATGCTCATCGACGCCGGGCACCTCGTTCCCGGTGACGTGGTTCGGGTGCGTTCGGGTGACCGGGTTCCGGCCGACCTGCGACTGACCGAGGTGGTGAACCTGAGGGTCGAGGAATCGGCGCTCACCGGCGAGAGCGTTCCGGCGGCGAAGCAATCCGATCCGGTGGCCGAGGCGGCTGGCGTCGGCGACCGGTCGAGCCTGGCGTTCAGCGGCACCCTCGTGTCGGCGGGCACCGGCCAGGGAGTCGTCGTGGCGACCGGCGCCGCGACCGAGATCGGCCGCATCACGACTCTGATGTCCGATGTCGAGCCTCTGGAGACGCCGCTCACCCGTACGCTGGCGGCGCTCGGCAAGCGGCTCGCCCTCGGCGTCCTGCTGGTGGCCCTGGTGATGGTCGTCGTCGGCAAGGCGGTACACGCGATCCCGGTCCCCGAGCTCGTCTCGGCCGCGATCAGCTTCGCGGTCGCCGCCGTGCCGGAGGGCCTGCCGGCATTGGTCACGATCACTCTCGCGCTCGGCGTCCAGCAGATGGCACGCCGACAGGCGATCACGCGCAAGCTGACGGCGGTCGAGACGCTCGGCTCGGTGACGACGATCTGCTCGGACAAGACCGGAACCCTCACGAAGAACGAGATGACCTCCCGCAGCGTCGTCACGCGCGAGTCCCACTACTCCGTGACGGGTCTCGGATACGCGCCCGAGGGCGATGTCACCGAGGGTGACCTGCCCGCGGATCTGGCCGTCCACGCCGACCTGCGGAGTCTGGTGGAAATCATGGCGCTGTGCAACGACGCCCGCGTCACGCTCGACGAGAACGGCCGATGGAAGCTCATCGGCGAACCGACCGAGGGCGCGCTGCACGTGCTCGGTCTCAAGGCCGGTTTCGACACATCCGGCTTCACCCGGATCGGGGTCGTGCCGTTCGAGTCCGCGACGAAGTACATGGCGACGCTCGACGCCGGGCCCGACGGTGCGCTCACGGTGAACGTCAAGGGCGCTCCGGACCGGGTGCTCGCCCGCTGCACGAGTCAGACGGCAGCGGACGGATCGTCCGAGCCGATCGAACCGGACTTCTGGCAGGGCCAGATCGACGGGCTCGGAGCCCAGGGGTTGCGGGTGCTGGCTGCTGCGCGTCGACCGGCCGTGCCCGGCACGACGTCGCTGAGCGACGCCGACCTGTCCGGGGGACTCGAACTGGCCGGCCTGGTCGGCATCGTCGATCCACCCCGGCCCGAAGCCATCGAGGCGATCGCTGCCTGCCACCATGCCGGCATCCGGGTGAAGATGATCACCGGCGACCATGCCGGCACCGCTCTTGCCATCGGCAAGGAGATGGGGATCGTCTCCGGCGGCGGGGCGCAGGTCCTCACCGGTGAGGACCTCGAGACCATGGGTGTCGAAGAGCTGCACGCGGCGGTGCGGCAGGTCGACGTGTACGCGCGGACGAGCCCGGACCACAAGATCCGCATCGTCTCCACCCTGCAGTCGCAGGGCGAGGTCGTGGCGATGACCGGGGACGGGGTCAACGATGCCCCGGCGCTGACCCAGGCCGAGGTCGGCGTCGCGATGGGGATCAAGGGCACGGACGCCACCAAGGAGGCGGCCGAGGTCGTGCTGGCCGACGACAACTTCGCCACCATCGAGCGCGCGGTCGAGGAGGGTCGGCGCATCTTCGACAATCTGCGCAAGTCGATCCTGTTCTTGTTGCCGACCAACGGGGCGCAGAGCCTGGTCATCCTTGTCGCCGTGCTCCTCGGTCTCGCCCTGCCACTGGAGCCCGTCCAGGTGCTGTGGGTGAACATGGTCACGGCTGTCACCCTCTCGCTGACCTTCGCGAACGAGCCGGCCGAGCCCGACATCATGAGCCGGCCACCGCCTGATGCGACGGCCCCGATCCTGGATGGCGCGGCGCTGCGGCGGATCGCCCTGGTGTCGCTGCTCATCGGGGTCAGTACGCTCACCGTGGCCTATGTCGAGCGGTCGCTCGGCGCCGGCCAGGCCGAGGCCCAGACCGCGGCCGTCACGATGCTCGCGCTCGGTCAGCTCGCCTACCTCTTCAACTGTCGCTTCCTCCATCGCTCGAGCCTCACGCCCGCCGTGTTGCGGGGCAATCGGATGCTGTGGTGGTCCTCGCTCGCCCTCGTGGCGCTCCAGCTCATCTTCGTCTACGTGCCCATCATGCATATCTGGTTCGGCTCCGCGCCCATCGGCGTCAGGGAGTGGGGCTTCGCCGCCGGTCTTGCGGTCGTCGTCTTCCTGATCGTGGAAGGGGCCAAGGCGCTGGGGAGGCAGCGCCGCGACGGCTGAACCCGGCCGCAGCGGCCAGGCGTCGACAGTGCGTACGATCAGGGGCATGATCTCGACAGCGCCCGTCCGTCCCGCGCAGGAGTACCGCCGGGCCCGTGGCGCGGTGGCCGCGTTGTTCCTCACCAACGGCGCTCTGGTGGCGAACATCCTGCCGCGTTACCCGGAGATCAAGGCCGCGCTCGGTCTCGACGCCTCCGCCTACGGCTTGGCGGTGGCCGCCTTTCCGACCGGTGCGATCGTCGTGGGGCCTGTCGCGGCCCTGCTCATCCGGCGTTACGGGTCGGGCCCCGTCGCGGTGGCCGGAACGATCCTGACCGGCCTCGGGGTGCTGGTGGCCGGGCTGGCGCCGGTGGAGTGGCTGTTCGCTCTCGGCCTGTTCGTCGGCGGCGCGATGGACGCGATCACCGATGTCGCCCAGAATGCGCACGGGCTGCGGGTCCAGCGACACTACGGGCGCTCGATCATCAACTCCTTCCACGCGGTGTGGTCGATCGGCGCGGTCCTGGGCGGATCCATGGCCGCCGCGGCGATCGCCCTGCGCCTGCCGCTGGGGGTGCACCTGACGATCTCGGGCGTCATCTTCTCGGCGGTCTCGTTGGTTGCCCTGCGGTTCTGCCTGCCCGGCCGCGAGGAGGACGCCGGTACCGGGGACCCGGACGAGGACGCGATCGCCGATACCTCGGAGATCCGCACCTCGCTGGGCGCCGGTGTGCCCCCGAGGGTCGTCGCCGTCCTCGCCGCCCTGGTGCTCATCGCGGTGGCCGGCACCGTCGTGGAGGACGCCGGCAACTCCTGGGCGACGCTGTATCTGTCCGATTCCGTCGGAGCCTCGGCGGAGCTGGCGGCGACCGGGTACATCGCGCTGGTCGGCGCCCAGTTCGTCGGCCGGCTGATCGGTGACGGGCTGGTCGACCGGTTCGGGCAACGGGCGGTGGCCAGGGTCGGCGGGGTCATCGCCGCAGGTGGGATGGGCCTCGCCCTCGGCTTCCCGTCGGTCCCCGGCACGATCCTCGGGTTCGCCGCCGCGGGCCTGGGTGTGGCGACCCTCGTCCCGGCGGCCATGCACGAGGCCGACGAACTGCCCGGTCTCCGACACGGCAGCGGCCTGACCATCGTGTCCTGGCTGCTGCGGCTCGGCTTCCTGCTGTCGCCCCCCTTGGTCGGGCTGGTGGCCGATCACGCCGGCCTGCGTATCGGACTGCTGAGCATCCCCATCGCAGGCGTTCTGGTCATCCTGCTGGCCGGGGTGCTGCCCGGTCGTCGCAACCCGACGAGAGAACGAGTCGCATGAACACCACCCCGACCTTCATCTGGGACCACAGCATCACCTACGTCGACAACCTGTCGGCGGCCGCGGCGACCTTTGCCGAGCACGGCCTGACGGCCGCGTACGGAGGCAGGCACGTCGGCCACGGGACCGAGAACGCACTCGCCTACTTCGGGCTCAACTATCTCGAGCTGCTCGCCCTCGACGATCCGGACGCGGCGCGGGCCCAGACCGATGAGCGGGGCCTCATCTTCGCCGATGCGCTGCGCCGGCTACCCGATCGGGAGGGGCTGTTCCGGGTCGCCCTGCGGGTGCACGACATCGGGGCGGCGTACGAGACGCTGGCCGCCCGGGGGCTGCGCCTGGGCGACATCGTCGACGGCAACCGGACGACGGCCTCGGGCCAGGAGATCCGCTGGAAGCTCTTGTTCATCCTCGGCGACGCGGATGGCCTGCCCTATCCGTTCGTCATCGACTGGCAGCAGACGGACGACGAACGCAGTCGCGCCCTGCAGCGTGGCGGCCTGCTCGGGCAGCATCCGTCCGGCGAGGTGCACACGCGGCGGGCGGTGTTCGAGGTCCCGGATCCGCGGCGGATCGCCGAGCAGTGGTCCGGACTGTTCGGTTTCACCCGCGAGGGCCGCACCTTGGTGGTCGGGGAGGGGCTCTCCTTCGAGTTCGTCGAGGGTCCCCGGAACGGCCTCCGCGAGATCCGCTACTCCGCCCCCGCCGGTCACGGGTTCGACTTCTCCATCGGCGACGCCCGCTTCCGTACGGCGTAGCGTACCAGGCATGTTTGCGCAAACGAGATCGGACGACCATACTTGAGCCACTCGGAGATACCGTCTGCATGGGACAACGGAGTGCATGTGCCCAAGGAACTCGCGTCACGCGTGGACGACCCATCGGAGGACGGGGCGAAACGTACGCCCGTGATGGCCGACGTGGCGCGGGTGGCCGGGGTGTCCGCCCAGACGGTCTCGCGGGTGGCGAACGGTGACGCGGGCGTACGGCCCCAGACCCGGGCGCGTGTCATCGAGGCCATGCGCGAGGTCGGCTACCGTTCCAACGGTGCTGCGCGGGCGCTGAAGCGGGGCAGCTT
>Ga0334887_1002697_pt1 | contig 19150 bp, 20 predicted proteins | sample GraSluR1_MG_10_FD_207217 | JGI IMG/M metagenome (GOLD analysis project Ga0334887, IMG submission 207217) | Sludge microbial communities from methane-producing bioreactor in Wageningen University, Netherlands - Granular Sludge_18_07-R1 | ecosystem: Engineered > Bioreactor > Anaerobic >...
CTATAAAATCAAGCATTTTAAAAACCAACGGAACTTAGTCTGCGACGGATTCACGTTGGTTTTATCGATTTTTGTCAGACTAAAGTCCACTCTACGCACCGGTGGAACTTACTTTGAAAATTTACCTGGAAATCAATATAAATTGATTCTAAAGAACCGAGTTGCTTCTATACTAGATTAAGAGAAGAAGGCGAGTAAGACACCGGCCGCAATAGCAGAGCCAATAACACCGGCTACATTTGGTCCCATGGCATGCATGAGAAGGAAGTTACTTGGATCTTCACGCTGTCCTTCTTTTTGAACAACACGCGCAGCCATTGGCACCGCCGAAACACCAGCTGCACCAATCATTGGATTAACCTTACCACCAGTTAGGCGATACATCAGTTTACCCATGAGAACACCGGCTGCTGTCCCAGCCGCGAAGGCGATGAGACCGAGCAAGATAATCTTTAGAGTAGTCACTGACAAGAAGAGCTCTCCAGTAGCTTTTGCTCCTACAGTCAAACCTAAGAAGATAGTCACCCCATACATGAGAGCATTTTGGAGAACAGTAGTCAAGTTGGGAACAATTTTTGATTCCTTAATTAAATTCCCCAACATCAAGCAACCAATCAAAGTCGCTGCACTTGGAACCAAGAGGCTGACAAAGATAGCAACCACGATAGGGAAGATAATCTTTTCAGCAGGGCTGACTTTACGACCAACTTTCATGACAACCTTACGTTCTTTTTCAGTTGTCAAAAGACGGATAATAGGCGGTTGAATAATAGGAATCAAAGCCATATAAGAATAGGCAGCTAAGGCAATGGCAGGCAATAGATGCGGTGCCAATTTACTGGTCAAAAAGAGGGCCGTTGGACCATCTGCTCCGCCTATAATACCGACTGATGCCGCTTCACCCGGGCTCATGCCTAAAACAACTGAGAGGAAGAAGGCAATGAAGATACCAAATTGAGCTGCACCACCCAAAAGTATGGTCTTAGGATTGGCCAAGAGTGGTTCAAAGTCGGTTGAGGCTCCCAGACAGAGGAAAATTAATGGCGGATATATCCCCAGATTTGTTCCTTGATAGAGATAATAAAGTAGTCCACCAGATGCACCGTCTTTAGGAGCATCCATTAAGCCAGCCAAAGGAAGATTGACCAGCAACATTCCAAAGGCAATGGGAATCATAAGATAAGGTTCATACTCTTTCTTGATTCCTAGATAAAGGAAAACACAGGCTATGATAATCATGATGACATTTTGATAAGTAAGATTATAGAATCCTGAAGTTTCCACTAATTGTTGAAGGTTTTCCATTAGCTACCCCTTCCTAGATAATCATCAAAACATCGTCAGTTTCTACAGTTTGATTGGCTGATACGTTAATTGCTTGAACTTTTCCATCCGCTGGTGCTTGAATGGCAGTTTCCATCTTCATAGCTTCTAGGATGAAAAGATCTTCACCTTTTTTAACACTGTCTCCTACTTGCTTAGCAACGTTGAGAATTTTCCCAGACATGGGTGCTGTAACCTCAGTACCAGCTGTCTGTACTGGTGCTGGTGCTGGTGCAGCAACTTGAGGAGCAGATGCTTGAGTTGGAACACTTCCTGCGTCCACTTCACGTAATTTAACAATATAAACTTCGCCATTTACTTCAACTTCATAAGTTTTCATCTGATTACCTCACTTTTTCAACGCTTTCGATTTTATAATTTTTATTTTCTGATTGACTGGCATGGGCTAGAGCTGTTAGAACAGCCACCTTAGCGGATGGGTCTTGCATAAAGAGGTCTTGTCCACTAAGTTTAACAGTTTCTTGGGTCTTTTCTGACATCTGGCTAACCTCTTTTTGAGGCTGGGCTTTTTCCAAAATACCGACAATCTTGGAAGTCAGCATCATCAAAAACATGATACCGAGTAAGATGACAAAGACCACACCCATTGAGACCAGCGTGATGATTAACACATCAAATAAAGAAAGTTGCATATCTTACTCCTTAAAAATATCCTCTAATTCTTACAATCTCATCTTCTGGGACTGGTTCTGCATACTTAGCCTTCAAGAAGTCTAGTGCGACTTGAGGGAAGAGAGCATAAGTAAGGACATCCTCATCTGTCTTAGCTAAACCTGTTAATTCTTTCTTCAATTTTTCAAATTCAGGTGCAATAAAATCAGCTGGTCGTTCTGTAATCACTTTTTCGTCACCGATAATACTGCGTCTAAATTCTGGGTCAATGTCAACAGGTGAATGACCGTATTGTCCCTTAAGATAGGATTTTATTTCACTAGGAACAATCTTATAGCGTTGTCCAGCAATAACATTCATAGTTGCTTGAGTACCAACCATCTGACTAAGAGGTGTTACAAGTGGTGGGAAACCTAGGTCAGCTCGAACTTTTGGTACCTCTTTTAAAACTTCTTCATACTTACTAGTTGCATTGGCTTGTTTCAATTGAGAATACATATTTGATAACATGCCACCGGGTACTTGGTAAAGTAGTGAGCGAGGATCAGGTGTCAGCATTTTGGGATCCAAAGTTCCATTTTCCAGATAGCGATCTTTAATCGGTCTGAAATAGTCTGCCACTTCTTCTAGAAGAACCATGTCAAGTCCTGTATCATAACCTAATTCTTCTAAAACGATAGCCATAGATTCTGTAGCTGGTTGACTTGTCCCTTCACTAAATGGTGAGATGGCTGTGTCAATTCTGTCTGCGCCAGCTTCAATCACCGCTTGATAGGTCATGTCCGCAATACCACTAGTACAATGTGTATGAACGATAATTGGTATGTCAATGACTGTTTTGAGTGCTCTGACCAGCTCTGCCCCTTTTCCAGGAGTTAAAATGCCGGCCATATCTTTAATACATAGCGTATCTGCTCCCATCTTAGCCATTTCTTTGGCCAAGTGGATATAGTAATCGAGAGTGTGGACATCACTGATGGTATAACAGATGGTCAACTGTGCTTCTTTACCTGTTTTTTTAACTGCCTGAACAATTGTTTCAAGGTTTCGCAAATCGTTGAGAGCATCAAAAATTCTGAAGATATCAACACCATTCTTAGCGGAAAGTTCTACAAATTTTTCAACTATATCGTCCGCATAATGACGATAACCCAGCAAATTTTGACCCCTAAGAAGCATTTGAAGAGGTGTGTTCGGAGCTAATTCTTTTATTTTACGCAAGCGTTCCCATGGATCTTCATTTAAAAAGCGAACACACGCGTCAAATGTTGCCCCGCCCCAGCACTCTAAAGAAGCATAACCAACCTTGTCTAAGGTAGGAATGATAGCTTCCATATCTTCAAAAGTTAACCGAGTGGCCATCAGAGATTGATGGGCGTCTCTTAGAACTGTATCAGTGATACCTATTTTCCGTTTTTTTTCCATTAAGTGCCTCCGACAAAAATAAAAACCACTCATAAGGTTTGCGATTTCTAAAATAAAAATCCTATAAACCGTTATGAATGATCTTTCTTTTATAGAAATGACTGTTGAGAAACTCACATTCTCAAGAGACATTCCTCTTTTTATAACACAATTAAATCATTTCTGTCATGACAACTAAAATCATGCAGAAACTTTCATTTAGGAGTCTGGTTTTCAGTACTTAAGTAAAGAAACCCTACTCCAATTATCAGCTGCTAAATATCTTAAAAACATTTAGCTAATCTCTAATTCACATGTTCTTTCGTTCTACACTATTATAATAACACCAAAAGAAAGCGCTGTCAATATATTTCCCGAACTTATCAAAACTTGTCATTTGTTTTCAAAATTCTAATTTTGATGCCATTTTTATTATCAAATAAAATCATATGAGGAAGCGAGACCAAGGCAGTACTGAAGTACTGCAAGGCGAAGCTGACATCTATCATTTTGATGTTAAAAGACCATCAAATAAAAAATCTCCGAACATCTTTGTAAGCTGACAAAGATATTCAGAGACTTGTGGTTAAGAAATAGGCAAATCTAATGGTACTTTTCTGCTGAAAACCAGCTCTGCAAATTGACCAAACTGTCTGACTTGGTCAAGATGGTAAAACCGTTGAAATTCACTTTGCGTAAAAAGTGGAATACCCTTTCCCAGAATTACTGGAGCTATCTGAATAATCAAATGGTCAAATAGATCCGCATCTAAAAGGGGAGCAATCAATGAATTTCCTCCGATGACAAAGACATTTTTATCCTTATCAATCTTAGAAATAAAATCAAGGACATTTTCTTCCACAGCTTGGTAATTTTTCACCTTTAGTTCTTTTTCATGTGTAAAAACATAATTTTCAGTAGCTTGATAGAATTTTTCCACATCTGGCAAATTTTGGATTTCTTCAAAGGTCCGCTTGCCCATAATGGTGACATTCATTTTCTTGTAGAAATCGTCATAGCCAGTATCCTCAACAGACCCTACCTGGTGTAACCAGTCAATCCTATGCTGACTATCTGCCAAATAACCATCCATGGTTACACAACCATAAAAATATATTGCCATTTTGAACTCCTTTTCTCTTTTCAGTCGAATACTTATCTGCGATTTATCCAATAAAGGTAGAAAAATAGCACAATAGCAAATAGTAAAACCGCCATAGCAGCTCTGCCATTTCCATAGCGAAACTGGGATGAAACATAGGCTAGAGTTCCTACCAAATAGAGGGCGAAATACTTGTTATTTTTAAAGAAATTCTTCATTTTAAAGCTCCTTGGCTATAGCCAGCGCTACCTTAAAGAAAGTCATAACATCCGTGGTTCTGAACTCCAAACGGGTGTCCCACTCCTGATTGTGGTGGTCAACATAGTCTGCTGTATAGAAGAACTGATAGACATTGGCCTGTCTAAACTGCGCCCACGCCATGATGGCCGACGCCTCCATTTCTACCACTTGAGCTCCTGCTGCCAGTCGTCGCCTAACCTTTTCCGGGGTTTATCGGTAAAAAGCATCCGTGGTCCAGGTTTTTGTGCCAACATGTTCAATTCCTGCCTTATCTAAGGCTTTTTCCATGGTTAATAGCAGAGCATGGTCATAAGCAATCTCATCGCTAGCAGCTGCATAGTGATAGCTAGTTCCTTCATCACGCAGGGCAGAGCAAGGTAAGATGATCTTATCCGCTTGTAGTGACTTATCCAATACACCACAGGAACCTAGGATAATAAAGTTTTTGAAACCTTTGGCCTTCAATTCCTCTAGCTGACCAACCGCCATGGGAGCACCAATAATTGCCATCGTTACTGCAACTTTGTAGTTCCCTTCTTGATAAATATACCAAGGCAATTTACCATTAAGATTTTGCAGATAGCCGCCTTCATAGACCTTTTCCATTTGGCTAAGACGATTAACAATCTCGCCATTGAAAGTGAAAATTATGGTATCACAAATCTCACCGATACCACGAATACCTTCATCCGTTGGTTCGATAACCGCTCTGCTATTTTCAAATTCATCTAAGAGCATCTAATACCTCTACAAATTTGAAGAGTGATGGCTTTTATCACGAAGTTCTTCTAATTTATTTGTATAGTAATGTGACTCGCGCTCCTCTTCAATTTGATGAATAACCAAATCATCCTTTTTACCATGAACTCGAACTACTTTGGCTGGAATACCAACAACAGTCACGTCAGCTGGAACGTCCGAAACGACAACCGCTGCAGCACCAACCTTGGCATTTTTCCCAATCTCAATAGGTCCAATAACCTGAGCATGAGCTGAAACTAGAGCTCCTTCACGGACAGTAGGGTGTCTTTTACCAACATCCTTACCAGTTCCACCCAATGTCACGCCATGATAGAGCATCACACCCTTTTCAACCACAGCAGTCTCACCAATGACTAGACCAGAACCATGGTCAATGAAGACACCGCTGGCAATCTCAGCACCTGGATGAATCTCAATCTGAGTCAAAAAGCGCCATAATTGACTGTGCATCCGCGCCAGTAATTTAAAATCATGTTTCCAAAGAAAATGTGAGAGGCGATGGGCAGCCAAGGCTTTTAATCCTGGATAAGTCAGGATAACCTCTAAGCTCGAACGTGCCGCAGGATCCAACTCCTTCACAATATCAATACTTTCACTCCACCAACCCATAGATTCTCCTCTCATTCATCTAATTATAAATGAATACTACGTTATCTTTTTTCTTTATCAGCAATAAGTCTATCTTATTAACCAAGAATGAACTTATCAATTACAAAAACAAGGTCTCAGTGATTTAGACTAGCTGAGGCCTTGTTTCTTTTTGATAAAGTCTTTCGGCCAAGGAAAAGAGCCTAACTCTTCCTTAGGAAATTATACATCTTTAATTCTATTCGTCATCCACTTCGACTTCTGACCAATCAATAAGAATCTGTTGGTCATCAAAAGGATTGACAACAACACCTACGGTTTCATCAATATCATTTTCACCATGACCTGGTTGGTAGATATCCATAACCGTCCAAGTCAGAACTGTCCCATTGGCATTTCTAAATGGTTGACCAAAATCTTTGTGGTTATACCATTTTGCAAAACTTTGGAGATTTGAAAAGACTGGGACATAACTGTGACCTTCAGGTGTGGACATAGTTGGGAACATACGATCATACCCTTTGTCCTCGCGTGGATGAACAAAAGCAGGGACTAGATAATATTTATCCATTGTGTCTGCTGCTAGGTTCTTTTCACCCATCAAAACATTAAGAATACCTGTGTAACTGTTCAAAAATTGAACAAACTCGCTGCTTTTGAAAATTGTTGAATTCCCAAAATCACCTGTCTTTTTAAGGTTGAAAACAAGTCCCGTCAAACCTTTAACAATAACTTCTTCTAGCACCTCCAAAGCTGAGCGTTCTACCCAACGTTGGCTTTTTGCACTCAGTTGAGTGACTTTGAAAATTTCAAGGTCACTCTTGCTCGTAAAGACTGGCGTAACACGCTGACCATCTATTTCAAGAGCATAAGGCTGATCACTAGCCCAGACTGGGTTATTATGCAAAGCATTAACAAGAGCTATACTGTCCAAAAAATTATCTGGGGCATTGATGAAGGCACGGAGACGAATATCTAGTTCTTTTGTTGTCATTTTTATTTCATTTCTTTTGGTTCACGAAGGTGCCCTCCGAATGGACCCTTCTTGTCTTTATGATGGTGATGTTTTCCTTCCTTGTGACCGCCTTCTTGCTTTTCAGATTTTGGCGGACGTGGAAGAAGAGCTTTCATTGAGGCATCGACACGGCCTTTGTCATCAATCTTGATAACTTTGACATCAACTTCATCCCCAACAGAGAGAACATCTTCAACATTAGTTGTACGTGTCCAAGCAATTTCTGAGATATGAACAAGGGCATCTGTTGAGTTAAAGAGGTTAACGAAGGCACCGAATTTTTCGATACGAACAACTTTAGCGTGGTAAACATCGCCTTCTTTGGCTACGCGGACAAGTTCAGCGATGATTTCTTTAGTGCGGTCGATAGCAGCTTGGTCTGAAGAGTAAATAGATACATTTCCTTCTTCGTCGATATCAATTTTAACACCAGTCTCTGCGATAATCTTATCGATAGTTTCCCCACCTTTACCGATGACAATCTTGATTTTATCCACATCAATTTTGATGGTGTCAATTTTCGGAGCTGTTGGAGCAAGTTGAGCACGCGGTGCTGGGATAGTTGCTTCAATCAAATCAAGGATTTCAAAGCGTGCTTTATTAGCCTGCGCTAACGCTTCTTCAAGAATTTGCGGTGTTATCCCTTCAATCTTGATATCCATTTGAAGGGCTGTGATACCTTCACGTGTACCAGCCACCTTAAAGTCCATGTCGCCAAAGTGGTCTTCCAAACCTTGGATGTCAGTTAGGACTGTGTAGTTAGTACCATCTGAGATAAGACCCATGGCAATACCTGCTACTGGAGCCTTGATTGGCACACCACCAGCCATAAGAGCAAGAGTACCTGCACAGATTGAAGCCTGTGATGAAGAACCATTTGATTCAAGAACCTCTGCTACCAAACGGATAGCGTATGGGAATTCTTCCAAACTTGGAAGAACTTGCTCAAGAGCACGTTCACCAAGGGCACCGTGCCCGATTTCACGACGTCCGGCCGCACCGTAACGTCCTGTTTCACCAACTGAATATTGAGGGAAATTGTAGTGGTGCATAAAGCGTTTCTTGTACTCAGGATCCAAACCATCAATGATTTGGGTTTCACCCATAGGAGCAAGGGTCAATACAGAGAGGGCTTGGGTTTGTCCACGTGTAAAGAGACCTGAGCCGTGTACTTGTGGCAAGAAGTCAATTTCAGCATCAAGTGGGCGGATTTCATCAACCTTACGACCGTCAGGACGAACTTTATCTTCAGTAATCAGACGACGAACTTCAGCGTGCTCCATTTGTTCAAGGATCTCAGCAACATCACGCATGATAGTGTCGAAGTTTTCATCTTCTGCATAGCGCTCTGTATATTCAGCCTTAACAGCTTCCTTAACTTCTTCAGTCGCTGCTTCACGCGCTTTTTTTTCTTCCACTTGAACGGCTTTTTGAAGATCAACATTGTATTTAGCGACGATTTCAGCTTGAAGGTCGGCGTCTACTTGAAGCAATTCCACTTCAGCTTTTTCTTTACCGACAGCTGCGACGATTTCCTCTTGGAAGGCAATCAATTCACGGACAGCTTCATGTCCTTTAAGCAAAGCTTCCAACATGATGTCTTCTGACAATTCTTTTGCACCAGATTCAACCATGTTGATGGCTTCTTTGGTACCTGCCACGGTCAATTCTAATAGCGAAGCTTCTTTCTGGACAGCATCTGGGTTGATGATGAATTGACCATCAATATAGGCCACTTGCACCCCTGCGATTGGGCCGTTGAAAGGAATATCTGAGATAGAAAGCGCCAATGAGCTACCAAACATTGCTGCCATAGGAGCGCTAGCATTTTCATCATAAGAAAGAACAGTGTTGATAACTTGCACTTCGTTGCGGAAACCTTCAGCAAACATTGGACGGATTGGGCGGTCAATGAGACGGGCAGTCAAGGTTGCATCTGTTGATGGACGACCTTCACGCTTCATGAAACCGCCTGGGAACTTACCAGCTGCATACATCTTCTCTTCATAGTTCACTTGAAGCGGGAAGAAGTCACCAGTCGCCATTTTTTTAGACATAACGGCAGCTGTGAGGACAGTAGAGTCACCGTAACGCACAACTGTAGCGCCATTTGCTTGTTTTGCCACTTGACCGACTTCTACGACCAATTTCTTGCCAGCAAAAACTGTTTCAAAAACTTGTTTAGACATGAAAAACTCCTAAAGATTGATTTTGATACTCTGTTTTCTACAAAGACCGACTCGTGATAGGTCATGAACCCGTCTTTGCATAAAACTCAGTATCTTTTATATTTTATCATATTTTTAGGGAAATAGCTGAGCTTCTGACATGATTTTACAAGAAAAACAGCCAACTTTTTGTCGACTGTTCATTTTAAGGATATTAAGAATTTTTTCTAATATGTGCTTTTAATTTTTTAATGCCCCAGTCGTAATGACTGGACATAGTTGATACAAAATAAGATCCCAAAGCATTGTTGCCAGACCAAGGGAAAACATTTTTAGAAAAGAGCTGGTCATTTGTGAAAGTCTCAATCAAGTCCATTACCTGGGCATGACTCGTTTTCAAAAGCTCCTTAGCTTCTTCCAGAGTCGTTTTAGCATGCTTTTGGACAAAGGTGACATTCATCTGACCGTAAGTTTTCCAGTTGTAAGGGGCTGGTAAGAAGGGCTTATTTTTACCTACCAGATTATCTTTGACAAAAGCAATCATCAGCTGGTGCCATTCATAGAGATGAATAAGCACGTCTTTGATATCCTTATCACGCGCCCAGTGTGCCTCTTTCTTCTTGGGTTCATCTGAAAAATCAAGGGCAGTCGTTATTCCTTTTTCCTCAATAGTCACAAGCAGTTGCCAGAACTTGTCAAAATTTTCCTGAGACTGCTTTAACAAATCTTCTTTATTAGTTGGTCTTGCCATCTCACTAGCTCCTTTCTTTGATGAGTTATACTATTCTTCAATTTCATTATAGTCTTCCTAGTAAAAGAACGCAAACGCTTTACTAATCTATTGATGCCTCTTTTTTGAATTTAGATGAAGAAGAAGATAAAAAATGAGACCTCAATTTTCCCAAAAAAATTTTTCTTAAAAGATTCCTGACTCTCAAAATTCATCTAATAAATCTGTTTCAAAAACAGCTATTTCCTTGAAAGAAATTCTAAAAGGCATATAATGAAGGTATAAGGTGAATAAAAGAAGATTATAGTTGATGAATCTTCTTCTCACTAGAAATAGGCAGTTCTTTTCTCATCAGAAAAGAATGAAATTCATATAAGGAGGTAATCTGCCATGTTAGTCCCTAAGTTATTTTCAGATGATTTCTTTGATCATTACTTTGATGGTTTTAGAAATATCAATCAAGAACTTTTTGACCCAGGTGCCACTAGAGCCATGCTGATGGATGTCAAAGATATGGACGACTATTACGATGTGGAAATTGATTTACCTGGTTTTAAAAAGGAAAATATCCATATTGAATTGGATAATGGTTATTTGAATATCACTGCCAAAAAAGATCATCAGCAAGAGGAAAAAGATGACCAAGACAAAATTATTCGACAGGAAAGATATTATGGTACCATGTCTAGACGCTTCTATGTCGGAAACGACCTAAAAGCTGACGATATTTCTGGAAAATTCCAAGACGGCGTTCTAGCCTTGACCATTCCTAAAAAAGAGGATAGACCAAAACTGGAAAATCCAAACCGCATTGAGATTGAATAATACTCAAATAAAATCAAAATCAGATAAGGAAATGAGACCAAGACAGTGCTTGAGTAGGGCAAGTCTAAACCGACATCTATCATTTTGATTTTGAAGGAGTAAAAACAATCTAGTCTATTTTGTAGAAAGATAAAAGCACTTCGCCAGAAGTGCTTTTACTATTTTAGTCAACATAGATTTCGCTGTCTTTGTTGAGCCAGCTGTAAAGAAGACCGATGATAAGTCCACCCCCAACGTAGTTTCCAAGTCCTGAAAAGAGGAAGTTAGAGAGAACTGACCCGATATTCATACCTTCAACTGGTCCACCATTTGCAAAGAAAGCAAGTGAGAAGGATACAAAGTTAGCGATAACGTGCTCAAATCCGAGAAAGGCAAAGATGAAGATAATGAAAATCATTGAGAAAACTTTTCCTGCGTCGTCTTTCATACGGAGAGTGACGAATACTGCTGTATTAACAACGATATTGGCAAAGATACCTTCTGTAAACTGTACCCAAGGAGTTTTGGCTAGTTTAGCCGTAACAGCTTCAAAAAGGAAGCTATCTGGAGCCATGTTATTAAAGGCGTTTGTCTGAGACATAAGCCAAGCGAAAATGACTGCACCAATAAAGTTAAAAGCAATACAAATAGCCAAGATTTTAGCAGCTGTCAAAAAGCGAAGCTTTTTATGGTAAACGGCACTTGTCATATACATCATGTTAGATGTCCCAAGCTCAGCATTCATGTAAACGATCATAACAAGTGACCAGCTAAACATGAAGGCAAAGAAAAATTTACCTGAGTGAGGAACGACACTGTCTGCGTATGCAGAAATAAAAAATGCAATCCCTGTTCCCAATGTTAAGAACATCGTTGCCAGCATAGCACGAACAGCATACTTAGTATAATTGTAACGTGAAAGGTTATCCTTTTTTTCAATAGACGTAGCCAGGCTTTCAATCAAAGCACTGTTTGAATCCTTCATTTTCAAAACTCCTAGAAATTATAATCCAAGGTATTATAACATACTTTTATAAAAAAATGAGCATATTTTTTAAGAATTTTGACTATAAAAAAAATTGGGCTATTCAATTACATATCAAATGAAAACCTAGTTCGCGGATATCCAAAATCTTACCTTTCTCATTCAAAAGCACCAGCTCTGTAGCTGATGCCATATACTTTATTTTTTCTCTTTTAGCACAATGTTTAAGATAAGCGCAGCCAATGTTCCGGTAGAAATACCTGAAGACAAGACCATTTGAATGGCTTCTGGAAGTTCTGACAAGAGTTCTGGCAAGACAGTTACGCCGATACCGAGGGCGAAGGCAACTGAGATGATGAGAAGTTCGCGGTCACCCATCTTAACTTGAGACAGAGTTTTAATCCCTTGAGCAGCAACCAGACCGAACATGATGACACCAACACCGCCGAGAACAGGCTGTGGCATGATTGAAATGAGGGCTGATAGTTTTGGAAAGACTCCCAAGACAGCAAGAATCAATCCCGCGACAATCATGACGTGACGACTGGCAACCTTGGTCAGAGTAATGAGACCAACGTTTTGTGAGAAGGCTGTGTTAGGTCCAGCACCAAAGACACCAGCGATAAGGGAACCGACACCATCTGCCAAGACACCGTTAGCGGCACGTTGGCTGTCAACCTTAACATTTGATGCTTCGCCGATGGCCATCATGATACCAACTGTACCAATGAGTGAAACCACGTAGGCTGGGATGAAGGAAAGGATAGATGACAAATCAAAAGTCACACCGTAACGGAAAATATTAGGAAGAGCAAACCAAGAGGCATTAGCAACTTCTGCCAAGTCCACTTTGCCCAGGAAAATACAAAGGATGTAACCAAAAATCATACCAATGAAAACCGACGCAGTACGCCACATGCCCTTGCCATAGTGACTAAGCAAAAGAGTAAAGACCATGACAACAAAAGCGATAGAAATGTTCTCCAGCGACCCAAAATCTTCTGCACCAGACCCACCGGCAGCCCAGTTCATGCTGACAGGCATAAGGGTAATACCGATAAGGGCAACAACTGTCCCTGTGATGAGGGGCGGGAAGAATTTCATGAGCGGTTTGACGAAACGGCTAAGGATAATTTCAACAAGAGACCCTGCAATGGTAGCACCGACAATCCCTGCGATTCCAAACTTGCTACCAACGCTGATGGCTGGATTAGCAAAGGTAAAGTCAGTTCCCATCATTCCTGACACGCGCGAACCGATAGGACCAATCCCTTTGGACTGGATAACGGTGGTAATCCCAGCGACAAAAATAGTAGCTGACACCATAATTGATGTATCTTCTACACTGAGTCCAATGGCAGAAGCAACCACGAGTGGCACTGCAATGATTCCAGCAAAAGCAGCCAGAATGTGCTGTAAGGCCAGCAGAATGGTCACCCCAACCGGTGGCTTGTCATCAATCTCATAAAGCATTTTGTCTTCATTTTCGACAATCTTTTCTTTAGACATAAAAACCTCTTCAATTAAAATAGTCATTTTTAATAGACTCAATTCTATCAAACCAAAAGACAAAAATCAATAAAATCCGTCTATTTTATTTTTATTTTCAAAAAATCGTTCGTAATTAATCGAACAAAAATCATTTCATCAACAACTTTCATTTCGATTTATTATAGAAAACTATTTTCTTGTTTAAACAAAAATGCTATAATACCTTAAACAATTTTCAATTTAGATTCAAGGAGACCACATGAAACTTTTAGAAGAACGTATCTTAAAAGACGGCAATGTATTGGGCGAAAATATCCTCAAGGTCGATTCTTTCCTCACCCACCAGGTTGACTACAAACTCATGAAAGAAATGGCCAAGGTTCTAGCCGACAAATACCGTCCCCAAGGTATCACTAAAGTGGTTACTATCGAAGCTTCTGGTATCGCCCCTGCTGCTTATGTGGCTGAATGCTTAGATGTGCCAATGATTTTTGCTAAGAAACACAAAAACATCACTATGACAGAAGGCATTTTGACTGCTGAGGTCTATTCCTTTACCAAGCAGGTGACTAGCACCGTCTCTATCGCCAGCAAATTCCTTTCTGCTGAGGACAAGGTCCTCATCGTCGATGATTTTTTGGCAAATGGCCAAGCTGCTAAAGGCTTGATTGACATTATCAAACAAGCTGGTGCCCAAGTTGTTGGTGTAGGCATCATCATTGAAAAATCATTCCAGGACGGCCGTCAGCTACTCATCGATTCTGGCGTTGAGGTCACTTCTCTTGCCCGTATCGAAAAATTTGAAAATGGACAAGTTGTCTTTACCCAAGCTGACGCCTAAAACACTGGTATCAAAAAATATCACTAAAATTTCTCCTGATAGACTTCTGGAATCAGATTCTTTCATCAGTTCAGACAAGTAAAAAAAAACGAATGATTAGGTTAAAAAGCAATGTCTTAACCATTAATCATTCGTTTTTTATATAGTCATTTTTAAAGACTTCTAAACTCGTAAATGACTCTTATCTGAATTAGATTCAACGTCTTCCTCCAAAGAAGAAATCAACAACAGCGATAACAATAACTGCTCCTAAGATAGATGGAAGCAAGGCCATTCCTGCCAAACTTGGTCCCCAATATCCAAAAAGCGCCTGCCCGACTGAAGATCCAACCCATCCAGCAAACATTTTCGTGAAACATCCCATTGACTCACCACGATTTGTGATTGAACCTGCAATTGCTCCAATTAAAATTCCAATTAACATTGACCAAATCATAACTCTTACCTCCTTTTTACATAGTGTAGCATAAATCGAGTTTTTTGTGAGAAATGAGCTCTAACTACTCTTTCTCCTCTTCAAAATCCAATTGAGCTCTGTCATTAAAATAATTAGTATAAGACAAGTAAACTGCAATAACCGCACCCAAGCTAGTAGCTGACAGAAGCATAAACATAACCATTATCTGATACTTAATTGCAAATATAGGGTTAACTCCCGCAAAGATAAGACCTGACATCATCCCAGGCAGACTAACCAAACCAACTGTTTTAGCTGAATCGATAGTCGGCTGCATTGCTGTTCGTATTGATTGGCGGACAATGCTAGCGCTAGCAAGTTTAACAGGGGCACCAAGAGCTAGTTTTTCCATAACCTGTTGACGTTGATCCCTAAAAAGACTGTTCATTTCACGATAAGAAAGACCAATAGCTACCATGCTATTACTTGCAATCATACCAGTTATAGGGATAAGCTGAGACGGTATAAATTTAATAGCTCCCGATAAAATGAGGACTAATAAAGTCAAACTCGTTGCTAAAAAAATAGCTAAAAAGGATTGGAAAAACTTCTTCTTACTATTAGGATTACGTTTATCAGCCTGACGACTAGCATTATAAATAATAATCAAGACCATAGTTAAAGTCATCAAAACATTATCTAGATTGAAAATATAATAAAGAAGATAACCGACAACTGTTAATTGTATAACCGTTCGAATAACGCTGGCTACAATGTCTTTAGTTAAGCCCAATTTTTCCTTGCTGCTGATGACCACAGCTACCATAACTAAACTAAGTGCCAATAAAAGTGACACATAGGAAACGTCAACGTTAGTCATTTGCTAACCTCCCACCAACAATTTTCAACAGTTGCTCAGCTTGTTCCAGCTCAGCCTGGTCGTGTGTTACCTCGATGAGAGTTACTCCATTACTATTCAATTCTTTCAGAAAAGTACGAACTAATTTTTTAGTCTTTTCATCCAAACCTGAACTAACTTCATCTAAAAGGAGAACTTGTGGTTCAAAAAGAAGATTACGCACTAGAGCAACCCTCTGCTTCTCGCCTCCTGATAGTTCTTTGATAGGTTTATCTAAAAATTCATGTCCTAAATTCAAGCGGCTAAGGGCAGATAAAACCTTTTCTTGATCAAAAGAGATATTTCTAATTTCAAATGGAAATATCATATTATCTCGAACTGTTTGACCAAATAAAACAGGTTGCTGGAAACAATAAGAAACCTGTCTGCGATAAAGTACAGGATCCATATCTTTTAAATCCTGACCTTGGAAAAGCAAGCTACCTTTATTGTAGGAAACTAAGCCTGCTAAAATTCGCAGTAAGCTGCTTTTACCACTACCCGAAGGACCCGTTATAGTCAAGTGGCTCCCCTTCTCAATAGTTAAATTTATATCATCTAAAATAACCTTCTCTGAGTTAGATAATCCCAGATTTTTTAATTCAAATTCTATCATGAGAATATTATAACATGTCGGATATTTAAAACAAAGAAATTAGAATCATTATAATTAAGAGCCCTAAAACATAAAACAAATGACTAGAGATTACCACAATCAACTACTAGTCACATTTATATAGTCCAATGAAGAACTTTCAGACAAGGAACAGGGGTATAGACTCCTAGACGTTGAAATTTCTTTCTCTCAACTAGAGTAAGACAAGCCGATAGTGGCGAGGCATCAAAGCTAATTCAAAAGACTATCCACTTTGAAAATTAAAATGATACATCGTTAAGCCTCTTTCCCTATCTCCAGCTATGCCTTTGTCAGCTTACCTTGCTTGAATTTGATATTTTTGAGTATTAATAGATTTAAAAGATTATAAAAAAACAGCAACTCATAGAGTTACTGCCGTATTTTATCTGTTTTTCTAAGAAGTAATTTTAGACTTGATTATTAGACTTTTTCTTAAAAGTAAGAGAGCTAAGCAAAATAATACCCGCAATCACACAAAGTATTGCCAAAATCAAAAAGGCATTTGCTCCCCCACCCGTCATAGCAACTAGGAAAGACATGACAGATGCTGCAAGACCTCCTCCTAAATTACAACCAAGCAAGACAAGGGTAGTCCCTAATGCTAGTTGCTGAGTTGACAGAAAGTCTGTTAATTTATGGAAGACAGAAGTCACTCCTATACTATAAACCAATCCTGTTGTCAGGGCACCTATTGCCAAAATAATCAAATTAGGTGCTAGCCAAATGAGAATAAGACCGAAAGCTAATAAAAAAAGAACTACAGCTTGAAGGTATTTCCCAAAATAGTTGGTTAGTGCGGCAAAAAGGGTACCAGCAAGGATTCCCATAAGCATCATGAGACTTAGCACTAGACTAGAATCAACTGCTGTTCCAAGTCCGAGTTCCTCGACGAGAAGAGGTAGACGAACAGTAATTCCGGTGTTAATGACAATAACAGAGCCAGCATAGATTGCCAGAAAAAGGAGACGAGACAGTTGACTTCTTGTGAGTTTTTCTCGCTTCTTTAGTGGAAAATCACTTATTTTGCTTTCTTTTACCTCATTTTTACTGCCAAAAACAAGATAAAAAATAAGAATTGGCAAACCAATACTATAAATTAAAAATCCAGCAGACCAAGATATTTTTAGAAGCTGACCTGCTAAAAAAGTTAGTGTGGCCGAACCTAGAACCTCCATAGATCCTCTAAATCCTAACATTTTTGTACGTTCAGCACCAAAGAAATGCTGACTTACAATTGTAATGGCTCTTTCATTAATCAAACCAATACCCAAACCCAAGATAATTCTTGATAAAAGAACCCAAGAATATGCTTGCGTCAGCACTGGAAGACTTCCACCTAAAGAAATGCCAATGAGGCCCATAATAAAGACTGTTTTTTCAGATATCAGTTTGCCCAAAAGAGGACCTGCTAAAACAACAGCCATTATAATAAAAGATGGTATAGAAACCAACATATTAATCTGACTGTTAGAGATGCCACGCGCAGTGTAATCAGCAATCATTTGAGGCAAAAGTGGCGAGATGGCAAATGTAGACACCAACATAAAGGATAGCCCCAAAAGACTCATTTTTTCAAGGGTATGTTTCATAATTCTCTTTCATTTTTTTCTTCCCAGTATACCTAATTTTAAGTAACATAGCAATAATAACATACCTTTGATGGCATTAAAGACGCTATCTCATCAGTTGACATTGTGAGTCAAAATGGTCTTTAATCGTACATATTAAAGATTTTCCTGCTTTTCTAAACGCTTAAGAGCTACAACTCCCACTCTTGAAAGAAGCAACAAAAACCCCAATAAAGTATCATACATCAGAATTGCAATAAAATTCTATTATTCTTCTCATAAAATTTGTAATTTTCACACGATATTAATATAATAAAAGTAACCAATCAACTCAAACCTATTGGTCACACCAAGAAAGTGCCCAAAAACAGTTTCATTTGGTGACGAGGAGTAAGGTAACCGTCACCATTCATCAGGTAAACGACCTTTGTATCTTGTGTAACTGAAAACGGCCTACGAGTTGTGCAAAAAAGATAGATTTTCTTGTGTGTAAACACACTGCATCAATCTCCTTTTTTTGCTTTACTCGTTTGACGGCCTTTGTATCTTGTGTAAGGAGGGATTTTTATGTTAAGAGGTATTGTTGAACAAGAGGGTATTTCCAAAGAAAAATTGGAAGCCAGACAGGCTCAAATTCAAGAAGAGGCTTCTAAACGATTTTTTGAAAGCGCTTCGCAGAAGGCTTCTTCTCTTGAAACCATGACTTTGAAGAGCCCAGCTCTCAAATCAAGAAGACGGGTTCTGGATGATTACGACTCTATTGCTTTAGAGCGTATTTTGGGGACAAGCGACCTTTTCCCTATCTCCTATTTACAAATTGGGCTTAATGCTGGTCAATCAATCTGTCGAATTCAAATTCGAGATGCTAGAGGGAGATCACTTGGCTATGGAACAGGATTTTTGGTGGCAGATAACATCCTAATGACCAATAATCATGTCCTTGATTCTTTAGAAACAGCTCTAGATTCTATTGCTGAGTTCAACTATCAAGATGACGAAAACTTTATGCCCTGCCCTACTCACACATTTCGCTTGGATCCTGAGCAATTTTTCATCACAGATAAAGACTTAGACTTTACACTAGTAGCTGTCAAAGATAATCCTTCCAGTGAAAAACAACCTACAGACTTCGGGCATCTCCAACTCATTCCTACTGCAGGAAAAATTCTTGAAGGTGAGTATGTATCCATTATCCAACATCCAAAAGGGGGACCTAAATCGGTCACTGTTCGAGAAAATAAGGTCAGTTCTATCTTTGATGACTTTATCCATTACTTGACCGACACCGAACCAGGTTCTTCAGGCGAGCCCACTGAAAAAGTCAGCTTAAATTATTTCATATAAACATAAAACGAGGAATCTACTCAAATATCTGAGAGATTCCTCGTTTATTTTTGGTTTATTAGGGTCATAATTCGTTTCATATTAACCACAAATATGGTTGTGGCCGCTTGTAATTCCATGTTGAAAAGACCTGATGCCCTGGCAACATCAAAGCCATGTCTTTGTTTGAGTTCCGCATTCTTTGCTTCAATTTTGTAACGATGTTTTGCCATCTCTTGAA
>Ga0334887_1002704_pt1 | contig 19113 bp, 10 predicted proteins | sample GraSluR1_MG_10_FD_207217 | JGI IMG/M metagenome (GOLD analysis project Ga0334887, IMG submission 207217) | Sludge microbial communities from methane-producing bioreactor in Wageningen University, Netherlands - Granular Sludge_18_07-R1 | ecosystem: Engineered > Bioreactor > Anaerobic >...
AGCGGCATATATGCCGGCTTTCAACATAGAACCGTTTTTCATCGGCCTGCCCTATCGAGAAGGTCTTTCTGGGCAGTACTCCACCGGCGGCTATGCCGGGGAAGAGGCTGCTTTTGTCGATCGATTTGAGCAGGATGCCTGTGGCTTTTTTCTTTTTTACGAGATCCTTTACATGGTCCTCGCCGTGGATGTAATCGAGTTTTTCCGGGTCGTTTTTCGTAAGTTCATCAAGGAAGCGCTGGAGGACGTCGACAGGAAGCCTTCCGTTAAGTCCGTCAAGAGCAAAGCCTACTTTATTTTCACTGTTATCGACGAAAATTATTTCATCGCCCTCGCGTCCGAACAGTCCGTTGTCTTCGATATATTTATTGAAATGTTTAAGAATAGTCGCACAGTCATAGTCGTCGATGACACGGTGGATGGGCTCAAAGTTAAGTGAATCGTCATGAAGGTTGATGATCTCTACCATGGAGAATCTGGCGGGATGGTTGGCCCTTTCTTCTTCGCTCAGGTTTACTTTTATTTTCTCCCAGCATGTCTTTGCCGTTGCAAGTGAATGGTTGCCGTCGCCGGCCGCCAGGAAAAAGTTGTTGCTCTCTGCCTGCATCTGGGAAATAAGCTTAGTCAACAACTCTGCCCTCTCCCCTTCGACCGCGTAGCCCCTTACGTTGCCGCCGTCAAGCATGAGGTCAAAGTCGTAGAGTTTTCTCAGGTTTTCTTTTTTAGCCGCCAGGGGTTCGATAAGCTGCCTCTCTGGATCATCGATCAGGAGCATGACATGGGGGCATTCGAGTACGGCGTTCTCCCTTATCCTTACCCTCGGGGGGATCCTGGAGAGGACTGTTCCCTCTGTTGCCCTTATAAGCTTTTCCGAGCCCGGGGTGAAGTCATATTCTTCAAGGTCTATGACTCCGATGAGCCCAGTCCTTGTTCCGTGACCGACCTGGCGTTCGACGAGGATATAGCCGTTGGATACGGCCTGGGTCACGGTACCGTTTTTAAGATATTCCTTCATGGAGGCGCATATATTCTCGATCCTGCCGTCTTCTTTTCCAAGATAGACTTCAGGAAACACGAGGTTAAGCGCGGATTCGGATGACCCAACAAATTCCCTGACCTTCTCCCAGTATTCAGGCTGACTAGTGTACTGGTCACAGGCGATAACGGCCCACTTTCCCATTTCTATTTTTTCATTCGGCAGCAGTATGTCCGCAGGCATAAAACATGGCTTCATATGAATTTCCCCTTTGTTGTGTTGTTAACGTTGTGCTGTTTATCGGCTGTCATGTAAATTTTAGAGTATAGGTGGATATTATACTATTACGATGGTGAAACTGCGACAAGAACATGTCGCGTGAAACAATGGTGGAGCAGTTGTGAAACGGTTGTAAGTGCAGGCAAGCAATGAGCAGTTGGCAAGCGGTTGGAAGAGGCTGTGTCGAGAACCATGCCACAAAATCGGGGTCGCTGATCGGTCGGGAATCTATTGCAAATCAGTTTTTAAGAACGGTGAACCTGATCTTCTTCGTCATCCCGCTATGCACCCTCCACGTCATCCCAGTATGCACCTGAGCCGGCTTTACAACACAATTATTATTTAATTTCCCTTCTTTTCTCAATTACTTCCGGCAATTCCTTTATTTTTTCGGCTTCCATTAACACTTGAAGCTGATATTGTGCGATTTTGTATAGAGTATCAAAACGATCAGCCTTATCCATTCCTTCTTTTAGCAGCTCAGCATTGTGGGTTTCCAAGTTTGATAATACCGTCAGTTCAAGAATAGAAGCGTAGTCTCTGATATTATAATTCTTTGGAATATCCGGATTCGCATCACGCCACGCTTTGGCTGTGCATCCGAACAGCGCTACATTCAGCAGATCAGCTTCGTCAGCATACGCAAGCCATTCCATACTTTTTGCAAAATTCTTTTGCGGTAAAACATAATTCTTTACTGCATCTGTATGGATCAGGTAATTGTTCTTAGACAAAAAACGCTTTGCGGTCCACTCAAGCTTTAAACGGTCATTTTCGTCGTCTTTAAGTCGTTGGTATTCTTTGAGCAGGTACAGTTTAAAGATGGGACTGATCGCTGACCCGAATTCAAACGCAATATCTTTATGTGCATATGTACCACCATACCTCCCGACCTGAACATACATTCCAATTGCGTTTGTTTTTTCTATCCATTCTTTTGCGCTCAGCGTGAAAGTATGGAGACCGGCTCCGCTTTTAAAGTGGTCGAATTCGACCACTTTAAAAGCGGGGTTATATAAAATTTCCCAAGTACCCAAAAACTCCAGAGTAGATCGGGTGCGCAGCCAATTTTTGATAATATCCGCTGCTCGTGGTGCGTCCGCCCGAGCTTTCACCATATCTGTCAGGCAGATGTAGTCATTTTGATTGACATTCATGATCGTTACAGGAATATTCTGTACAGTAATTAAGGAAGTTTTTTTCAAATTACTCATGACTCTGTCCCTCCAAGCAATAAGAAATTGGTATTCCAAGTCGAGAAACCGATATTGTCAATATTTTTACAACCACTCAACAATATCAAGGGCCAATTCCCCGGCGGATGAAGCTTCCGCCAAATTCTCCAGCGACAGTGATATCTTTCTGCCACTACAACCGTTTCACCATTGCTTCACCACAGCTTCACGCCGATGGTTTTCCGGCAGCTTCACTATTGTAAAGTCGCGAATTCTCCGCAGCCTAGAGGCTGCAAATTCCCCGACCCTGCCCTTGGTCACTACTACCGTTTGACTACTGTTTGACAACGTTTGACAATTGTTTGACCGCTCCTACGACTGCTTGCCTATCGCTTGCCAGTATTCTAATTGCCAATTGCTCGCCCGCCGAACGAACTATTCGGCGTTTATGCTGCTGAAATTCCTATACGTCACATTGGCCTCTCCGCCCTTGATAGGGCTAACGTACTTTCTGAGGGTATAATCTACCCTCTGTCCGGGGTTATCGCCGTTCCTGCTGTATTTAGCGGCAAGGGAGGCACAGAACTTGATGGCCTTATCCTTTTCTTCTTCGGTCGGGGCTGAAGTGAATCGCAATATGACATGGGCTCCGGGTACGCCCTGCGCATGAAACCAGATATCATCAGCATTGGCAAGCTTGAATGTAACATATCTGTTGCCCTTGGAAGAGAGTCCGACAAAAACAAGTGCATATTCAAGATCGAATCTCTTATGCGGAGGCAGGGGGGCGGCGGTCTTCTTTTTAACGTTTCGCTGCTTCGCATTTTTGATGCCAAGTTCCTCTTCAACAAGAGCAAGCGACTCTGTGTCATCCATTGATTGTATGATCGCCATCTGTTCCCTGAGGTCCTCCAGCTCTTCTTTGACTTTTATCAGAACTTTGGCTGCCCTTTCCTGTGCCGAAATTATCTTCTTGTATTTCGCAAAATAACGTGCTGAATTTTTTGCCGAGGAGAGCCTGGGATCAAGAGGCACCGTTTCCCTGACCTCATTGCCCTCACTGTCCCAGTAGGTCACACAGGCCTTTTCGGCTCCGGGAGTTATCTGCCATGAATTCGCAACAAGAGCATCACCATATTTTTTATATTTCTCCGCATCCTCTTCGTGAAGAAGCTTTTCAATGTCTCCTATCTGCCTTTCTCGCCTCACTGTTTCGCGTTCTATTTGATCAGTGATGACCTTACGTCTTCTGTTCAGGGATACATCAGCGATCGGACTTAAAACAATTATCCGTCCTGTATCGGCGATCGTTGTATCCTGAATGGCTGACGCTCCTTCCAATAGTTCGGGCAATGCGGTGAGATATTTTTTTACAAGCTGCGGAATGTAGGAGGAAATGTCAGTTTCATTTTTGTAAAATCCATTCAGGTATCGGGCTGCTCTTTCGGCTTCCATTTCGGCAAATCTCTCAAGAAGTTTTTTTCCAAATCCTGCAACAGATCTTAGAGTTTCGGATGAGGGGTGTTCGAGCCATTCCTCCAACGCAATGCCCTTAAATTCCGGGGGCATGGAGTAAGGCTGGCCGGGCAGAACGGAGCGGAACCTGTTGTCTGCAGGATGTATATGCTTGGCTGTTTCAAGGACCATGTCGTTTTCATCTAAGAGAATGAGGTTGCTGTAGCGCTCCATCGTCTCAAGGATCAGATGCCTTGTATTAGAGAATCCGGCTCCTATAGTCTTTGTAAAGGTAAGTCTGATGATCCTGTCCCTGTTAAGCTGGCAGACATCAGTAAGCTCCGCTCCGGAAATGTTGCTTTTGAGGGCGTTTACTATCGGCGGAGTCTGCTTGGCACTTGAAATGAGGTCTTTTTTTTCTTTATCTGAGATAACTGCTATTCCGCAGTTCTGTGCCCCCCATGAAAGCAACAGCACAGTGCTCCCCGAAATCGAGACTGCCACCCAGCTGTCCCCGCCCTCAAGCTTCTGTACTCTTTTGCCAATATGTTTTTTTAGAACTCTGCTCCAGATCCAGACAAGTTCAGGCCCGAAAGAAATCGTGATCACCCTCTGTTTGTAAAGACAAGTTTGCCAGAGTACTAATATAGCATAATTGTGACTGGAGGGGGCTGGCCGGGAGTGAAACTGCGACGAGGTCAGTCGCGTGAAGCAATTGTGAAGCGATGGTGAAACAGTTGTTTTTAAGACATGGCCAGGGCGGTGGAATTTGCAGCTTTACAATGGTGGAGCTGCCGGGAAACCACCGGCGTGAAACTATGGTGAAGCAATGGTGAAACGGTTGTAGGGACAGGAAGAGATAGCCGTCGCTGGAGAATTTGCTCGCTTCGCATCGCGGAGAATTGCGGCCATAGGCCGCGGAGGTTCAAATTACCGTCGTTCAGAGCGCCAATAAACGGGATGCCTGTAACTCTGAATTTAGGATATAACTGAGTTTGATTTCTTGTGTAGATTTTCAGCCTATTACAACAGCTTCACCACTGCTTCACTATCGTTTCACGCGGTGCAGGGCACCGCAGTTTCACGGCGATAAAATCGCCACTTCGCGAATATGCGTTAAACATAATTAATAAATTGGGATAGAGAACAGATGATGACGACGCAATGCGCAGCGGACACTCGCAAAGGCGTATATCAATACGTCGAAGCGAGAGTCCGCAAGCCTTGCTAAGTCAGCGCTGTTATATATCCCAATTTACCGGCCGTCTATTTCTGCCAGCAGTGCAGACAATTCGGCCGCCAACGGCGCGCGAAAAGCCATTTTCTGCTTCGAGCGGGGATGTTCGAAACTTAGCTTCCATGAATGGAGGAAGACCCTGTCCTCTTTGAAGGGCGACGACCTTGAGGGGGCGTAGGTTTTGTCTCCTGCCAGGGGGCATTTTATGGCCGCCATGTGGACTCTTATCTGGTGGGTGCGGCCTGTGTGGAGTCGGCATTTTACGAGCGAGTATCCGTTTTTGCTCCAGATGGTCTCATAGTCCGTCCATGCGTCCCTGCCGTCTTCCGTTACGGCCATTCTGAGTTTGTTGTATGGGTCGCGGCCTATTGGATAGCGGATCTCGCCTTTTGGCGAGAGAGGCGTTCCGTGGCAGAGCGCGAGGTATTCTTTTTGTACCCTTCTGGCTTTGAAGTCCCTGAAGAGACCTTCCTGGGCAAGGCCGTTCCTTGCCACGACCATGAGGCCGGAGGTTGTCGCATCGAGCCTGTGGACTATGCCGGGGCGTTTTACTCCGTTGAGACAGCCTATGTCCGGGTATCTGTAGAGCAATCCGTGGACCAGGGTCCCCGCCCAGTGGCCGGGGGCGGGGTGGACTACCAGGCCTGCGGGCTTGTTTATAACTATTATGTCGCTGTCTGAATAAACTTCGTCGAAGGGGACGTCCTCAGGTTCAAGGTCAAGGGTCTCTTCCGGGGGCACTGATACTTTTATGATGTCTCCCGTCTCGACTTTTATGGAGGGCTTGATGCGTCTTTCAGGGTGGAGCGAGGTCTTTCCCTCTTTTATCAGCTTCTGTGAAAAACCTCTGCTGAGGCCGAGCTGCCTTGAGATGACAAAATCGAGTCTGTGACCGGACATATCTTCCGATACGCTGAATGTTTCAGTTACAGCAAGACACTCCTGAGAGCTCTCTTCCTCATAGAAAAAGAGGGAAGAGGCTTCCCTCTCCCCCGCTTTTATATTTATTTCTTGCCTTTTAATCTCCGATGACATCTTTGCAGCGACTGCAGAGGCCTTTTTCTGCAACTTCAGGCCTTCTCTTCCAGCAGCGCGGACATTTTTCGTCTTTGGACTTGTCAACACCGATAACGAGTCCTGTCGTTTCGTCTTCGTAGACTACTTCCGCACCCTTTACCTCATCCACAACTTCGCATGAGGATACTATGAGCACCATCTCCCACATTTCGTCGCTGACCTTGCCCGCGAGACCTTTGTAATAGTCGCTGAGCTTGATCTGCACATGGGCGTCGAGAGGGTGACCTATGACTCCCTTGCTTCTTGCTGCTTCGAGCCCGCGGAGAACTCCCTGTCTGGCGTTCATTATGCTGTCCCAAAGGGGCTCGACCGAGGGGTCGAGACCTGCGCCAAGCGCTTCGGGCCAGTCTGTGAGGAAGACGCTCTTGGGCAGTGAGGGGTCCATCTCGCGCATCTTCTGCCAGATTTCTTCAGCTGTGTATGAGAGCACAGGCGACATCATCTGCGTTATGGTCGTTAGGACCTTCCACATAACGGTGCGGATAGAACGGCGGCTGTCTGCATGTTCGCCGTCGGCGTACAGCTTGTCCTTGCTCACGTCGATGTAGAAAGAGCTGAGTTCGTTGTCGCAGAACTGGTGGATGAGGGTCATCGGCTGATGGAATTCATAGTCATCAAAACCGTTCGTGCATCTTGAACGAAGCTTCTCAAGCTTGATCAGAATGTATTGATCTATCTGCGAGAGCTTGTCATTGGGCATGCTGTCCTTTTCCGGATCAAATCCCTTAAGGTTGGCCAGCAGGAAGCGCGCCGTGTTCCTGATGCGGCGGTATGACTCTATAAGGTTTTCGAATATCTCCTGGGATATGCGGACATCGCCGCGGTAATCGGATGAGGCTACCCAAATACGGAGGATGTCAGCACCGTTTTTGTCTATTATGTTCTCAGGGGTCATGGCGTTTCCAAGGGATTTGGACATCTTGCGTCCGTCCCCTGCCATGATGAATCCATGGGTGAGCACTATCTTATAGGGTGCGGTGCCGCGGGTAGCGACGCTGTTCAGCAGTGAGGTCTGGAACCATCCGCGGTGCTGGTCGCTTCCTTCAAGATATATGTCTGCCGGCCAACGGAGGTCTTCCCAGTTGTCGAGAACTGCAGAGTGGCTGGAACCTGAATCAAACCAGACATCCATGATGTCCTCGTCCTTACGGAGGTGTTTGCTGCCGCATTTGGGGCATACGGCCAGATCGCCGACCAGCTCTTCCGGGCTGAGGCTCCACCAGCAGTTGCTGCCGAGTTCCCTGACCTTGTCGGCTACCCTGAGTACCCTGTCTCCTGTGAGGATGACCTCTCCGCAGTCTTCGCAGTAGAAGGCCGGGATAGGAACTCCCCATGTCCTCTGTCTGCTTATGCACCAGTCTGAACGGTCCCTGACCATGTTGGTGATGCGTTCCTTGCCCCATTCAGGTATCCATCTGACTTCGTCTATTGATTTAAGCGCATCGTCCCTGAAGTCCGCGACTGAGACGAACCACTGCTCGGTCGCCCGGAATATTACGGGTTTTTTGCAGCGCCAGCAGTGCGGGTAGGAGTGTGAAAGCTTCTCACGTCCAAGGAGTTTTCCCGACTCGGTAAGTATCTCAAATATCTTCTTCTCTGCTTCTGAGAGCGACATTCCGCCGAAGAGCGGCGTGTCTGAGTAATAGTGTCCAGTCTCATCAACGGGGTTGTAGATCTCAATTCCGTAGCGGACGCCGGTCTCGTAGTCATCGTTGCCATGGCCGGGAGCAGTATGTACGCAGCCTGTTCCTGTCTCAAGGTCAACATATTCTGCAAGTACAACGACAACTTCCTTGTCGTAGAAGGGATGCATGGCTTTAGAAAGCTCAAGATCCGCTCCCTTGCAGGAGATAATCGGCTCTCCCAGTTCGAGTCCCGTAGCCTTTATGACTTTGTCCTTCAGTCCCTGTGCGATGAGGTATACCTTGTCCCCGACTTCGTAGAAGCCGTAATCGAACCTTGGGTGGACAGCAACGGCCATTGAAGCCGGAAGGGTCCACGGTGTAGTCGTCCAGATGATTATATCAACGTCTTTTCCCTCGAGCTGCGGAAATACTTTTGCAGCGTCTTTGTATGTGTATGCAACGAATATCGAGGGCGATACTTCGTCCGAGTATTCTATTTCCGCTGCTGCCAGGGCAGTTTCGCAGTCGATGCACCAGTGGATAGCCTTGCGTCCCTTATATACGAGGTTTTTGTCGACCATCTTGGCAAATCCTTCAAGCTGTGTTGCCTCGTACGCCGGGACAAGAGTCATGTAAGGGTGCTCCCAGTCGCCTATGACACCAAGGCGCTTGAACTGCTCCGTCTGGACCCCGGCATACTTTTTGGCATATTCCGTGCATCTTTCACGGAGCTCTACCGGGCTGATGTTGTCGCGGTCGATCCCCATCTCCTTGAGGACTTTAAGTTCTATAGGAAGGCCGTGTGTGTCGTAACCCGGCACGTATGGCGCAAAGTATCCGCGGAGCCATTTGTACTTGACTATGAAGTCCTTCAGGATCTTGTTGGTCGCAGTACCGATGTGTATGCTCGCATTTGCGTAAGGAGGCCCGTCATGGAGAATGAATGAGGGTTTGTCCTTGTTCTTTTTCTTCAGTTCCTCGTAGAGGTCAATGTCGTACCAGAATTTGAGATACTCCGGTTCCCTCTGTGAAAGGTTTGCCCGCATCGGAAAATCCGTCTGCGGGAGAAACAGTGTGTCTTTATAATCATTTGCCATTGATGTTACCTCCTATAAGCTCGATCCGCCATGTCGTTCCGGCATAGGCAGAATATATCGCCATATTGTACAACCTGTACATTATAAATGTGATGGGGGTATGATACAAGAGGACTTTACAATTGTGAAGCTGCCGGGAAACCACCGGCGTGAAGCTGCGACAAGTGCGGTCGCGTGAAGCCGTGGTGAAGCAATTGTAATAAATCTGGGCGAGCAGTTGGCAAGCGATAGGCAAGCGTGGGCAAGCAGTTGTTAAATGCAGCCGGAGAGAACATCCGCCGGGAGTCGATCGGGGAGTCAATAGCAATCGATCACCAATCGATTCCCGCGGCATGATCCTCGCCACAGCCTCTCCGGCAAAAAAAGAGAGCGCATCACGTTGACGCGCTCTCTTTTTTATTAAAAAACGGCGGCTGGTGATGCCGGATCTAGAAGAGGCCTACTATGCGGCCTTCGCTGTCTACGTCGATCTTTTCTGCCGCGGGGACCTTCGGAAGTCCGGGCATTGTCATCATTGCGCCGCATATTGCGACGATGAATCCTGCTCCTGCCGAGAGGCGGACTTCACGAACTGTGACTTTGAAATTTGTCGGCCGACCCTTTACTGCTGCGTCGTCGGAGAGGGACATCTGGGTCTTTGCCATGCAGACCGGTAGGTTTCCGTATCCGAGATCTTCGAGTTCCCGGAGCATCTTGGAAGCCTTGTCTTCGTACACCACGTCGTCTGCTCCGTATACCTTTGTCGCTATCGTGTGTATCTTGTTCCTTAGCGGCATTTTAAGCTCATAGAGCGGCTGGTAGTCGTTCTTTTCGTTGTCTATCATGTCCAGTACCTGATCAGCCAGATCAAGAGCGCCTTCTCCGCCCTTTGCCCAGACTTCGGCAAGGGATATTCTGGCACCGAGGTTATGAGCGGCATCTTGTACAAGCTTGAGTTCGGCATCTGTGTCGTCAACAAAACGGTTTAGGGCTACAACAACAGGAACTCCAAACTGCTTCATATTCTGGATGTGGGCTTCAAGGTTCGGGATACCCTTTTTAAGAGCCTCGATATTCTCAAATTTCAGCTGGTCTTTTGCTGCTCCGCCATGGAGCTTGAGGGCACGAACGGTTGTAACTATGACGACCGCATCAGGATGGAAACCGGCGTAACGCGATACGATGTCCATAAATTTCTCAGCGCCAAGGTCTGAGGCAAATCCGGCTTCTGTCACAACATAATCCGAAAGTTTGAGGGCCATCCTTGTAGCCGTTACAGTGTTTGTGCCATGTGCTATGTTCGCGAAGGGTCCGCCATGTACAAAGGCAGGGACTCCCTCTATCGTCTGCACAAGATTGGGATTGATGGCATCACGAAGCAGAGCTGTCATTGCCCCCTCTGCCTTGATATCACGAGCAGTTACCGGCTTGCCGTCGTATGTGTAGGCTACAACTATCCTGCCAAGGCGCGCCTTGAGGTTTTCGAGGCTGTCGGCAAGACAGAAGATCGCCATTACCTCTGATGCAACTGTTATGTCAAAGCCTGTTTCGCGCGGGACACCGTGTGCCGTGCCTCCCATGCCGACAACAATATTGCGGAGGGCACGGTCGTTCATATCCATGACCCTGCGCCATACTATCCTGCGTGGGTCGATGTTGAGTGTGTTGCCCTGCTGGAGGTGATTGTCTATCATTGCTGAGAGGAGGTTATGTGCAGTTCCTATTGCGTGGATGTCGCCGGTAAAGTGCAGGTTGATGGATTCCATCGGAAGCACCTGCGAATAACCGCCGCCTGCCGCGCCGCCCTTAACTCCAAAGCAGGGGCCAAGCGAAGGTTCCCTGAGGCAGGTCATGGTCTTCTTGCCAAGTTTTACCAGCCCCTGAGTGAGACCTATCGTAACAGTGGTTTTTCCCTCTCCGGCTGCGGTGGGTGTCGTGGCAGTCACAAGGATAAGTTTGCCGTTGGGTTTTCCTTCAAGTGTTTTTACGAAATCAAGGGATATCTTCGCCTTATCTCTTCCGTATGGGATCACATATTCCTCAGGGATACCCGCTTTATCTGCGATCTCCTGGATCGGTCTGAGCTTTGCCTGCTGTGCTATTTCAATATCTGAGAACATAATATCCTCCTCCTGATATATAATTACTACTGGGGTTGAAGTTACTATATATACCATAAATGGCCCAAAATGTTAATGTTAAATACTAATTTTATTTTCGTGATGTATGGTGATAAAGCATGAAACAGTGGAAGAGCGGCAACCTGATCAACAAGACTATGTTTTCCCTGAATGGCATTTACTCTGCTTTTGTTTCCGAAAACGCAGTAAGACGCGAATTCGGTGCACTTGCCTTTCTTTTGGTCCTTGCGATATGGATGGGCAAAGATATAAAAACTATCCTGGCCGTCTTCCTGGCAGGGCTCTTTCCAATAATTATCGAACTTATAAACACTGCCGCTGAAACGATCATCGATCTTCTGTTGGGACCCATATACAGGGAGGATGTCAAACACGCCAAGGATATGCTGTCGGCAGCGGTTATGGTGAGCCTGCTCCTTGGCTATACCGCCGCTTTATTGATAATATTTGGCAATTAGGGCATCTCGGAGCGCTAACTTAGCAAGGCTCAAGGTCCTTCGCTTCGACGTATTCATATACGCCTTAGCTAGCACCTCTTCGCATTGCGTCGTTATCATCTCCGATCTGCCCTAATTGCCAAATATTTATTTGTTTATAAAAAAAATAAAAATTGCGTCGTCATCACTCGCTCTAAATCCCAATTGCAAAATATTTATATGTTTAACGTAAAACCTAAAAGCAGAGCGCTAACTTAGCAAGGCTCAAGGTCCTTCGCTTCGACGTATGTTTAATACTTTGGCGAAGTGCGGCAAGGAGCGTACCGCGCGAAGTGGCGATTTTATCGCCGCGAAGCAGTTGGGAAGCAGTTGTTAAATGCAGCCGGGAAGAGCTCCGGCGGCAAGCAATAGGCAATTAGAACATTGGCAAGCAGTTGGCAAGCAGTTGTCACAACCTGAAACCTTAGTCCCTTATCGTCGTCCCCGAGTGTTTTAATCGGGGAAGACGAAGAGGGTCCGGTTCCTAAGGTCCTACAATCGCTCAGCTATTGCTCAGCAACCGCTCAGCCATTGCTCAGCCGCTTTTCACAACCGTTTCACCATTGCTTCACTATTGCTTCACGGCGATTAAATCGCCGCTTCACGGAAATAGATCCTTCCGTTTCCGGCGGCACTTCTTCTAACTCTCCGCCTGAGGCTTCGAGCGCTTCGGCCTGGGCTCTCATTGCGGCTTCATCTTCGGTGGTCGGTCCCTCTTCAGCTTTGGCTCCGCCTCGTTTTATCTTTATCATTTTGCGCAGCAGGCCTTCTACATAGTAATTCGTGTCTACTATGACCATTGCGCCCTTTTTGATGCGCTCTGCCCTGATCTCGCTCTGGAGGCGGTCGTCGAGGAGATCTTCGATGCTTGGTTTTTCCTTTCCCTCTTTTTCCATGGACTGAGGACCGTCGATCTCTGCAACGATCTGATTGTTTGTCTCTTTTATGCTAAGTTCCTTGAGGAGATCATCAAGGCTTGATATAGCACGCAGTCCGGTTGCAAGTGATTCCTGCTCCGGTTCCATGATGCCGCCGCCTCTGACAAGGATCTCACAGAAACCTACAGAGTTCTGCGGAACTATCACGGGTATCTTTTTTACCATAGATCTTTTGCGCCAGGGCCTCAGCGTTATTTCCAGCTCGATCTTCTCACCCGGGGCGTAAGAATCCTTTTTGTTGACGATATCAAGTTTTTCTATAAAAACTACACGGGCGTCCCTCGTTATTTCAACATCAAGCTCTACTCCAAAAGGCCTGATCTCCTGGAACTGGTTCAGCGAAAAGAGTTCCGCAAGATTGTCGAACTCCCTGAGCAAAGAGGCCATAAGGTCCTGGTCTGAGAAGAAGATATTTCTCCTCTCCCATCCGTTCGGAAGGTTCCCCCCATAAAACTTATATTTGAGGATGGCTGTGCCCTCTCCCCTTCGTGCCCACAGATCGTCAATTATTCCAAGCATTCCCATGCTTCCGATCACAGGGCCTGTGAAAGAGTCCGCGGCAGTCTGGAATCTTTTAACAGTATCCTTTTTGCTGTCAACATCGTTGAACCTGACCCTGTAACTTATTGCAGGCGCCAGCTGTCCGACGTAGCCGGCAATGGCTTCAGGTCTGTCCTGGGTTATTATTCCGATTATCGGCCCCTGGTACCCGAGTTTGAAGGAGCTCTCCATACCGGGGATCACCTGAAGTATAGCAGCCTCTGTCAAAGGGTATGATACTGCTCCCTGACCGGCCATAGGGTGACCAAAACCAATGAAGCGTCCGTCTTTTGAAAGAGCTGTAAGTGTGCCTATGCCGCCGATCTGGATGTCACCCCATGCAAGAGAGGCTCCTATTGCTGATCCCGGTTCCGGCGTTGTGTTGAGTTTGGCGGCAGTGCCCTCTGATGATGCCCCACCCAGAGGTATCAGAGGCAATCCGAGCCTTTTTTTCAACTCCTCTGTTACCCTGTTGCTGATGCCGTCGACAAGTATCGGCATACCAAGGGGTATCAGTTCGGCATCATAAAGCTTTGCTATGTCTTCTGATGTCGGTTCGGCCTTGATATCATCTGAAACCGTTTCGTCGTTCGGCTCTTCTGTTTCTTCCGTTCCTTTATCAGTTGCAGGATCTTCTTCAGGACACCGGTCTCCTGATGTTACGTCCGCTGAAGTGATCCCCTCTATTGCAAAATCACAGGGGTCCGGTCCTTCTTTGACATCAGCTGAAACCGGCTCTTCTGTTTTTTTCTTTTTCGCTTCTGGTTTGATGTCCGCACTTATCGGTTCTTTCGGGATCTTTGCAGATACTCCGAACAGGGGGATCTTGTCCGGCCAGTTGAAGGCTTTTACCATTTCTTCGATCGGTGTGACAAGGCCAAGGTTGTTGTCGCTGAACTGCCATCCGTAACCTATAGCGCCAACGAGTTTTCCCCCTACGTAAACAGGAGAACCGCTCATTCCTGCCGCAATGCCTCCGTTTGCCCTCACGTAAGGGTCGTCGACCCTTATCAGAACAAGATTTTTGGGGCTTGTCTTCCTTGGGACAATGCCTAGAAGGGTCGCAGAAAATCTGGATATTTTAGTCCCGTGAAGTACTGTTCTTATTTCAGCCTTCATTCCCGGTTTTACCTGCGACAGAGGCAAGATAGGGTCAGTCGGGACGAATGGCTTGTTTTCAGCCGCACAGGATGACACCGGAAGCAATACACTCCCAAAAAAGAGCAATATGGCCGCAATTAATGTTAAATTAAGCAAAGAACTGCCCTGCTTTTGGTCCGGCTTACAGATCTGCTCATTTTTTTGCGGTTTTAAACCATGCAGAGAATTTTTAATCATCTTCAGTTATCACTCCCGTTTTGGAGTTTTCCGGTCTTCATATACCTCAGATTGCTCATTATAAGCTCGTCAAGATCGCCATCCAACACTGCCTGGACATTTCCTATCTCACACCCTGAGCGGTGGTCCTTGATAAGCTGGAAGGGCTGAAGCGTGTATGACCTGATCTGGCTTCCCCACGCAACAGTTCTTTTTTCACCCTGTATGTTGTCGAGCTGCGCCTGCCTCTCTCTGAGCGTTTTCTCAAAGAGCTTTGAACGGAGGACCTGCATTGCGGTCGCCCTGTTCATGTGCTGAGAGCGTTCTGTCTGACAGCTGACTACAATTCCGGAAGGCATGTGGGTTATCCTTATTGCGGAGTCGGTCATGTTGACATACTGGCCGCCCGCTCCGCTTGAACGGAAGGTGTCCACTTTTAGGTCTTCCGGCCTTATTTCCACCTCAACGCTGTCCGGAAGAACAGGCATGACCTCAACAGAAGCGAAACTGGTGTGCCGTCTCTTCGCGGAATCAAAGGGAGATATTCTGACAAGCCTGTGGACCCCCTGCTCACCTTTGAGGTAACCGTAAGCATAATCGCCGTTTATTGAGATCGTTACGCTCTTTATACCCGCTTCCTGATCTGGAAGTTCGTCTATCAACTTTACCGTGAAATTATTTGACTCTGCCCAGCGCATGTACATGCGGTAGAGTATTTCGGCCCAGTCCTGTGAATCGAGGCCTCCGGCCCCGGCATGGATGGTCATGATCGCATCGCCGGAGTCATATTCTCCGTCAAGCAGCACCAAAACCTGGTACGCCTCAATGCTTTTTGCCAGTGCCGCTGACCTGGTATAGAACTCTGAGTTCAACTCAGGGTCGTCGACTTCGCCAAGCAGTTCAGCCATAGTCTCAAGTTCAAGAAGCTCATTTTGAGATGATTGGATTTTGTCCAGTCTTGACCGGAGCAGTGAGATCTCCCTGTTTACCTCATGGGCATTGTCCGAGGACCAGAAGTCGGGTTCTACGGTAAGTTTTTGAAGTTCATCTATCCTTGTTTGTAATGTAGACGGGTCAAAGACTTTCACGCAACTCGTCAAAAGACGAGCGCAGATCGGTCATGACAGTAGATATTGGCAATACTACCATGTGTACCTCTCCCTCATGTTATAAATAGTGCTTTGTTGTTCGGGCTTTATTATATCAAAAGTACGCGTGCAATTGGGATATATAACAGCGCTGACTTAGCAAGGCTTGTGTACCCTCGCGTCGACGTATTGATATACGCCTTTGCGAGGATCCACTGCGCATTGCGTCGTCATCATCTGTTCTCTATCCCAATTGCAATATTAGGGATTCTATTGCTAAAATCTTAAAAGCGGGGCGCTGACTTAGCAACACTCAAAATCCTTCACTTCGACGTATTCATATACGTCTTAGTTTGAATTTTTTCGCGTTACGTCGTCATCACTCGCTCTAAATCCCAATTGCGGTATGGGAATTGGGCTATCGCTAAAACCTAAAAGCACAGCGCTGACTTAGCAAGGCTTGTGGACCCTCGCGTCGACGTATGTAAGTACCATGGCGAAGTGCGGCGTGGTAATGCCGCGCGAAGTGGCGATTTTATCGCCGGGAAGCAATTGGGAAGCAGTTGTTTTAAAATACGGTCAAACGGTCGTCAAACAATAGTCAAACAGTAGTCAAACGGTTGTTAGGGGCAAAGGGGCAGGGTCGGAGAATTTGCGAGGAAACCACTCGCGGTGAATTCGCGTCCTACGGCCGCTGGAGAATTTGCTCGCTTCGCATCGCGGAGAATTGCGGCCAAAGGCCGCGGAGGTTCAAAATTCCCGTCGTCCCCGGCATTGGCCTTCCTCCCCGTCGTCCCCGAGTGCTAAAATCGGGGATCCAGTGTCTTCGGGTTTAGGCTTTAGAAAGCTAGTAATAGCAAGGATCTAGAGACACTGGGTCCCCGATACAGGCACTCGGGTAAGACGGATAAATACCTTGATTCACCGCCTGATGGAATCAGGCAATTCTCCGCGATGCGAAGCGAGCAAATTCTCCGCAGCGTAGACGCTGCAAATTCTCCGCGGCATGCTCCACGCCGCAATTCTCCAGCGGATGCGGTCTCCGCCCGCTTTTGACGACCGTTTGACTACTGTTTGACAACCGTTTGACTATCGTTTGACTGTTTTTACAACTGCTTGCCAACTGCTTGCCCACGCTTGCCTATTGCTTGCCAGTATTTATTGCCGCACTTCACCGCAAAGCGAAGCAAGCAAATTCTCCGCAGCGTTCTTCAGCTGCAAATTCTCCGCAGCCTAGAGGCTGCAAATTCCCCGACCCTGCCCTTGGTCACTACGACCGTTTGACTATTGTTTGACGACGTTTGACGATCGTTTGACCGCCTTTACAACTGCTTCCCAATTGCTTCCCGGCGATGAGATCGCCAGCTTCACGCGGCACGTTCCGCGCCGCATTTCACACAAACAGCATCAAATCAATTTGATGCTGTTTGCCCCCTCGACAAACTTACCTATCCTGACCGACCGATCAAATCCGCCGGCATGCAGCTGTCTCAGCAGCTCTTGCTCCTGCTCCGCGGGAACGGCTATCAGGAGGCCTCCGGAGGTCTGGGGGTCAAATATTAGGTCTTCTGAAAATATGCCCATTTTTGACTCGTTTATGACTTTGGGACCTGAATGTTCTTTGTTTCTGTATGCTCCCGCCGGGATCAGTCCCATATCGGCCATTTCCTTTATTCCAGGTAAAAGCGGAAGCCTTTCCATTTCGATCTCCAGTGTCGTCCCTTCTGATAGCAGGTCGAGCGCGTGGCCGGCGAGGCCGAAACCTGTTACATCGGTGCAGGCTGTAACTGTTTTGCATATATCCTCTGAGAGTATGGGAGGGATGGAATTCAGCTTCGCCATGCTTTGCACGGCAGCGTCTATGTTTTCATCTGAAAATAGCCCGGCCTTGATCGCGGTCACAGCTATCCCGGTCCCTATCGGTTTTGTCAGGACCAGGAGATCTCCGGGTCTTGCCGTCCCGACTGTCCACATCCTGTCCTTTTTGACTTCGCCGAAGACCACGAGCCCGTATTTTGGCTCTTCGTCCTGCACGCTGTGCCCACCGGCAAGCATTGCTCCGGCCTCAATGGCTTTCTGTGCGCCGCCGTTCAGTATTTCCCTTAGGACATCGAGAGGCTCACAGTCGGTCGGGAAGCATACGACATTTAAAGCTATGAGCGGTCTTCCGCCCATGGCGTATACGTCACTCAGGGAATTTGCCGCAGCTATTTTGCCGAAGTATTCCGGGGAATCGACAACGGGGGTTATAAAGTCCACCGTCAGGATCCCTATCCTTTCTTCGTCTATCTTCCACAGTGCTGCGTCCTCGCCCCTGTTCCACGAAGCAATAAGGCTTTCATCCCTGAATACCGGCAAATCCTTCAGCAGACGGTCCAGCTCCGCCGGACCTATCTTTGCTGCTCAGCCACTTGTACGGGCACGTTCTGAAAGCCTCATACAGATCCCTTCCTTTCTATTTCATCCGGAGATGGGTAACATCTGCCGCCGCAAATATCTTTTCAACCTCTCCGACTTTTACAATAAGGGCTCCCTGCTCAGTTATTCCGAGAGCAGTGCCCGTAAACTTCTCTTCATCCTGCATTACGCTTATCTCTCTGCCGATAGTATCGCACTCTTTTCTGTAAGAAGAAAGGAGTTTTTCCTTGCCGTCCATTTTTTTCAGGTCCAGAATGTATGACGAGAAAGAGTGAAGTATTTGCGAAAGTAGAAGTGGCCTGGGAACTGTGTGGCCCTTCTCAATTTTTATCGAAGTCGCAATATTTTTGACATCTTCGCCCATGTCTTCCTCTGTGAAATTCACGTTAATGCCTATGCCTGTCACAGCATAGTATATTCGGTCAGGTTCACCGGCAGCTTCACTGAGGATGCCGCATATCTTTCGTCCGTTCACAAGTATGTCATTGGGCCATTTAAGTCTTGCATCGACCTTGTATTGGTCTTTGAGCACCGATCTGACAGCAAGACCTGCGGCAAGGTTGAGGAGCTGTACATCTCCCGGTTTGAGATCAGGCCTGAGCAAAACCGAAAAGAGGAGGTTTTTTGATGCCGGGGCATGCCAGAAGCGGCCCCTTCTTCCCCTTCCCTCTGTCTGTTCATCTGCAACAGCGACTATACCCTCGGGTGCATCCTGCTGGGCAAGTCTTTTTATTGCGTGCTGGGTGGAAGTTATTGTAGGAAAACAAATTGATCTGTTGAATAGTGGTTCGTCCCTTAAGAGATGATCTATGAGCGTCTGGCTAATTGAATCTGTTCCGCTGATATTATTCAGCATATATCCCTTTTGTGGCACTGATGTTATCTTAAGTCCTTCTTCGCGAAGGGCACAGATATGCTTAAACAGGGCCTGCCTTGTAAAGCCAAGTTTTTCAGTGAGGACGGAGCCGGGAACGAACTCATCCTCGGATAATGCCAGATATTCAAAAAGCCTGCTGCGGCTTGTAGTTCTATCGATCGTGTCAGGCATAAGATCACCCCAGCCTGTTCGCCCTTAGCGTCAGCCCGCCTCCGATAATAAGGAATACGATATTGGCTATCCAGGCGGCAAATACCGGGTGGAGGTAACCGGCATCTCCAAGAGACTGAGTGAAAGATAGAATAACGTAGTAGACAAATACTATGATAACGCTCAATCCAAGCCCCATTCCGGAGCTTGATCTCTGAGGCCTGCTGCCGACTGCAGCTCCGACTATGGCCAGGACAAGGCATGCCCA
>Ga0334887_1002705_pt1 | contig 19112 bp, 16 predicted proteins | sample GraSluR1_MG_10_FD_207217 | JGI IMG/M metagenome (GOLD analysis project Ga0334887, IMG submission 207217) | Sludge microbial communities from methane-producing bioreactor in Wageningen University, Netherlands - Granular Sludge_18_07-R1 | ecosystem: Engineered > Bioreactor > Anaerobic >...
ACTCAGCCTTGCCCTGAAAGCCAGATCGCCAAGCATCTGTCGTTCTGCAGCGAGCATTAGCGAGTTGAGGAATTTCACTTCCTTCGCAAAAAAAGGGCATTGACAACCGCATCTGCCATTGCTATACTGATAAAGCGCTTTATCAGTTCCGCTCCCCGGTTTTGTTTTTACGCTGTGCCAGTGGCGACAATGAGCAAGAGACCTCGCCAGATCGATGTCGCACGGGCGGCCGGCGTTTCGCCGGCTACCGTGTCATTGGTAATCAACAACCGCGTCGGCGGCAACGTCCGCATCACTCCGCAAACCCGGCAACGCGTCATGGAGGCCGTAGACCGCCTCGGCTATGTCGCGGACCCGGCCGCGCGGCGGCTGGCCGGCGGCTTCAACACGCTCCTCGGCGTCTTCACGTTCCAGCCCATCTTCCCGCTGCGCCACCGCGACTTCTATTACCCCTTCCTGGTCGGCATCGAAAGCGAGGCGGAGAAGCAGGGTTACGACCTGTTGCTCTTCACCAGCACCGGCGGGCCGGACCGCGCCCGCCACGTCTACAACCACGGCGTCAACCGGCTGCGCATGGCCGACGGCTCGGTCCTGCTCGGCGTGGCGGAGGACCGGTCCGAGCTAGAACGGCTGGTGCGCGAGGAATACCCCTTCGTCCATGTCGGTCGTCGCGAAGCCAAGGCCGGTCCCGTCGCATACGTGGGAGCCGACTATCGCTCTGCCACAACAGAGGTGGTGCGCCATATGCTGACCCACGGCCACACGCGCATCGCCTACGTCGGCGCCGCCCAGGTCACCGAATCGCTTGCAGACAGGCGCGCCGGCTACCGCGAAGCCTTCGAGCAGTCCGGCCTCTCGCCCGACCCGAAACTGAACCTGTATATTGCAGCGCCGGATTCTCTCACACCGGATTGGATGTTGGACTTGTTACAGCGGGGGGTGACAGCCCTAGTCGTAGAAAGCGGTCCGCTGGCATCTCAGTTCGTCCGGTGCATTAAAGTTCTGGGCAAAAAGCCGCCGCACGACATCTCATTCGCATCGCTCGGCGATCCATACGGCGACGACGAGCTGTTCCCCAGCGTGACTACCTTCCACATCCCGCGCCAAGAAATGGGCGCAGCCGCGGTCCGGCTGTTGGCGCAAATGCTGGAAGAACCGGAATTCACAGGCGCGTCGCAGATCATGCTGCCCTGCGAGTTCGCGCCCGGCGATACCGTCGGCCGCCCGCCTGATCCGGCCTCCCCGCGCTAATGCAATCGGAAGGGTGCGGGCCGAGGCGACGCACAAGAAAGGAGATGAAACCCTTCGCCTACACGCTGACAGAACCTGCCGGTTGGCTGTTCGCGGCGATCTACATGCGTGGCGAGCCGCGGCGAGTCGTCGATTCCCGTTCACTTTTTGCGTAACCGTCCCCTATCCGAACCCCGCCATGAAGGAGGCTACAAGTATGAGCAACAGACGTTCTTTCGGTCGTTCAACGCTCTTGGCAGCCCTGGCGTTAGCGCTGCTCCTCGGTACGCTGGCCGGCTGTGTGCCCGCCGCGCCTGCGCCCGCCGGAGAAGCCGCCGCGCCCGCAGCCCCAAGTGCGGAGACAATCAAGGTCCGCTTCTGGAATCACTGGCTTGCGGCGCGCGTCGAACTGATCGACCAGATCATCGCCGACTTCGAGCAGGACTTCCCCAATATCGACGTGGAGAACCTCGGCCAGCCGTGGGACCGCCGCGAGGAGAACATGTTCGCCGCCCTCGCCAGCAACGACCCGCCCGAAGTGGTCATGGCAACCCGCGCCGAACTCCTCAAGTTGGCGAATGACGGGCTAATCGTGCCCATCACCGACATGGTAGAAGAACAAGGCCTCGACCTGGACAAGTTCTACCCCGGCGAGATCGGCAACTTCTACTGGGAAGGCGAACTCTACTCGATGCCCATGCCCACCGGCGGCGGCATCTCCGGCATGATCCTGATCAACAAGGACATGTTCGAAGCCGCCGGGCTGGATCCGGTTCCGCCTACGACGTGGCAAGAACTGTGGGACGCGGGAAAGGCCCTCACCGTGATCGACGACAAGGGCATTGTCCAGATCGGCGCCAATGTGGGAACCAGCGCCACGTCCTTCTTCGCCTGGCTCTACACCAACAACGGCCAGATCTATAGCGACGACCTGCGGAGCGTAGGCTTCAACTCGCCCGAAGGCATCGAAACCTTGCAGTGGATGGTCGACTACACCAACGAGATCAACGGCGGCGTGCAGAACGTGCTGGACTTCTATGTCACCGGGCAAGAGGCCAATGAGGCGCAGCCCTGGTACAACGACATCGAGGCCATGATCTTCCCCAACGTCTCCATCTTCTTCCACATGCAAACCATCAAGCCCGAACTGCAATGGGACCTTGGGCTGCGGCCCTACAACGCCAACAACCCGGACGCCGAGTCTCACGGCCTTTCCGGCGAGGAATTCGCCTGGGGCTATGTGATTCCCGCCGGCGTACCGGAGGAGAAGCGCGAGGCCGCGTTTGAATGGATCAAGAAGATCACCTACGAAGAGGATGGCGGCGGCTGGTTCATGATCCAGCAAAGTCGCCCGTCTCCCATTCGCTCGGTGAACGAGGACCCGTCCTTCTATGAAGCCAATCCCGCTTGGGATACGGTCCTTGCCTCGCTGGAAAGCGACGTGTCCGTGCAGATCTTCCCTGAACATGTGCGCGTGCGCGACATCGTGGAGCAAGCCGTGCAGGCCGCTATGTTCGGCGACATGACGCCTGAAGAAGCGTTGAACGACGCCGCCGAACAGGCGCAGGCGATTATGGACGAGTTCTGGAGCGCACAAGAATGACGGCGCAAAGCGCTGGCATGGGGCGGGCCGCGGCGGCCCGCCCCCAACCGCGCGTCAGGGCAAAGGATCTGCTGGGCTTCGTCTTCATCGCGCCCTGGCTGATCTCCTTTCTGGCTTTTGACCTCATGCCCATCCTCTCCGGCTTCTACCACAGCTTCACCAACTGGAACGCGCTGGGCATCGCCGAGTTCATCGGATGGGCGAATTACGAGGAGGCCCTGACGCGCGACCCGCTTTTCTGGGTTTCCGTCAACCGGACCCTCTACTTCATTGCCGGCAGCGTGCCATTGGGCATCTTCGCGGCGTTCACGCTGGCGCTGCTGCTCAACGCCAATATCCGCGGCACGGGCTTCTACCGCACCGTCTACTACCTGCCGTCGGTCGTCCCCACCGTCGCCGCTGTCATCGTGTGGATCTTCATTTTCGAGACGCGCCGCGGCATCCTCAACTTCGGCCTCGAACTGCTGGGGCTGCCGACGATCCGCTGGCTGAGCGACCCGAACTGGGCCATGCCCGCGCTGATCATCATGAGTCTGTGGACCATCGGCGCCGCCATGATTATCTTTCTGGCCGGACTGCAGGGCATTCCGCAGGAGTTGTATGAAGCCGCCGAGGTTGACGGCGCCAACGGCCCGCAGAGACTGTTCGGCATCACCGTGCCGCTGATGACGCCGACGATCTTCTTCAACCTGATCATGGGCCTCGTCGCCGCTTTCCAAGCCTTTAACAACGCCTTCATCATGACCGCCGGCGGGCCGCGCAACGCCACCCTGCTCTATATGCTCCATCTCTACAACAACGCCTTTCGTTACTTCCGCATGGGCTATGCATCCGCCCTTGCCGTCATGCTCTTCATCGTCGTCTTCGGCATCACCATCCTCGTCTACCGTTCGTCCGACCGCTGGGTCTACTACAGTTAAGGGGCGAGGACATGCTGAACAGCATCCGCCTACAAAACGTCGTACGCCGTCTCAGCATCCACACCGTACTGCTGGCCGGCTCGCTCATCATGGTCATCCCCCTGCTCTGGACGCTCTCAACATCGCTCAAAACCCAGCAGCAGATCGCTATCTGGCCGCCCGAATGGATCCCCAACCCCGTGAAGTGGTCGAACTACATCGAGGTGTTCGGCGCCGCCCCGGTGATGCTGTGGATCCGCAACTCGCTGGTCATCGTTGCGGCAAATGTGTTTGGCTCGGTGGTGACCTGCTCGCTGGTGGCCTACGGCTTCGCCCGCATGCGCTTCCCTGGGCGGGATGCGCTGTTCATCCTCCTGCTCAGCACGCTGATGATGCCGTACATCGTGCGCCTGATTCCGCTCTACGTCTTCTACAGCCAGATCGGCTGGCTCAACACCTTCTTACCCGTCACCGTGCCGCAACTTCTGGCGCGCAACCCGTTCTTCATCTTCCTGCTGCGCCAGTTTTTCAAGGGCATCCCCTTCGAGCTGTCGGATGCAGCGCGCATCGACGGCTGCGGCGAGTTCGGCATCTGGTGGCGCATCATTCTGCCGCTGTCCAAACCGGCGCTGGCCGCGGTCGCCATCTTCGCCTTCCGCGACGCCTGGGACAACTTCTTGGCCCCGCTGATCTATATGGCGGGGGCGCCCCACCTGCGCCCGCTCGCCGTCGGCCTCTACACCTTGCGCGGCGGCGGCGGCCAATTGCCCGACACCAACTACCTCATGGCGTTATCCACCCTCATGGTCATCCCCATGCTGATCATGTTCGCCATGGGCCAGCGCTACTTCATTCGCGGCGTCACCCTCTCCGGCATCAAAGGATAAGTCAAGCATGAACCCCGATCCCAACCGGCCCAATATTGTCGTCATCACCGCAGACCAGTGGCGCGGGGACTGCCTGGGCAGTCTCGGCAGCCGTCACCCCGTGATGACGCCGCACGTCGACCAACTCGCCGCCGAGGGCGCCTGCTTCACGCAAGCCTACGCAGACTGCCCCGTCTGCATGCCCCAGCGCGTCACCATGCTCACCGGCCGCGCCGCGTCGCGCTTCGGCATGCCCCATAACTTCAACGCACGCACGCCCATCGACCCGCAGACGAGCCTGCCCGCACGCCTCACCCGCGAGGCCGGCTACCAGACCAAAGCCATCGGCAAAATGCACTTCGCACCGGGCCGCGCGCGCATGGGCTTCGAGCACATTACGCTGCACCCCAACGATTATGTCAATTGGCTGGAGGGGACGCCCTACGCCGGCATGTATCGCGGCCACGGCCTCGGCGGCAACGAGGTCTATCCCGCCGTGGCGCCCATGCCGCAGCGCTTCACCCATACATCGTGGATCGTGGAGCAATCTATCCGCTTCCTGGTCGAGCGCGATCCGGAGAACCCTTTTTTTCTGTGGATGGTCTTCGAGTCGCCCCACAGCCCGTTCGACCCGCCCGCGCCCTTCGACCGCATGTACGATAACTTCACCATTCCCGCGCCCATCCGCGGCGACTGGGTGGACGGGCCGGATGACCCGGCGTACTTCCGGGCCAAGCGTCTGGTCGGCAAGTGGGGCCAGCTCAGCGACGAGGTTATCGCCGAGAGCCGGCGGCGCTACTACGGCCTCATCTCGCACATCGACTACGAGTTAGGCCGCTTCCTGGGCGAGCTGCGCGCCAGGGGCCTCGACGACAACACGGCCATCATCTTCAACGCCGACCACGGCGAGCATCTGGGCGACCACGGCCTCTTCGGCAAGACCACCTTCCTCACCGGTTCCGGCGACGTGCCCTTCATCGTGCGCCCCCCCGCCCAAATGCCAATGGCCGCGCCGACGCTGGATTTCGACGGCCCCATCCTTACTGCCGACCTCTACCCCACCGTGCTGGACCTTGCAGGGCTGACCCCAGAGGACGAACTCGACGGCATCTCCCTGCTGCCGGCCATCCGTTCCGGCGAACTGCCGGCGCGCGTCATCTGCGGCGAATGCGGCGAAGGCAACGACGCCACCGCATTCGCCACAGATGGACGGTTCAAGTACATCTACTACACACGCGGCGGCGGCGAGCACCTGTTCGACGTGCAGGCTGACCGCGAGAACCTGCACAACCTGGCATCCGACCCCGCCCATGCCGAGCGCAAGGAGGCGCTCAAAGCGCATCTGCTCGCCTACCTACAACGTTTCGAGCGTCCACTGGTCGTGGATGGCGAGTTCATCGTCGCCGATCCTACGCTGGACGAGCAAGCGCTCCATGCGCGCAACCCCTGGGCCTGGCGCGGCCCCATGCGCTATGGACAGGGCTACGGAGGCGGATGGTAGCCGGTGAGAATCAGCGACCTGGAGGCCTTTAGCGTAGGCATCCCTTTCTGCGCGCCCATCTTCAGCGCCTACGGCGTCAGCTATCCGGCGCGCCTGCGCACCTTTATCCGGCTGCACACGGACGAGGGCGTCACCGGCGTAGGCGAGGCGGGCGTCGCCGCCACGCACCATGTGGCCTACGGCGAACAACTGCGCCTGTTCCAAGAGGTCGTCAAGCCGCTTGTCGTGGGCCAAGACCCCTGCGACTACCTGGCCCTGATGCAGCGGCTGCGCTACATGCCCGAGGCCATCGCCGTCGAACTGGCTTGCTGGGACATCATCGGCAAGGCGGCTGGGCTGCCGCTCTACCGGCTGCTGGGCGGGCGCGGTCCCTGCGAACGCGTCCCCGTCGCCGGCTACTTCTTCTTTCGCGCCGCCGGACAGGCCGGCGAGCCGGAAGTCAACCTGGACAACTGCGTCGAGCATGCCCGGCGTCTGGTCAAGACCTACGGCTTCGACACGCTCAAAATGAAGATCGGCGTCTATGAACCGGAGTTGGAGGCCGAAGCCGTCGCCCAGGTGCGCGCCGCGCTCGGGCCGCGGCTCAAGCTGCGCGTCGACCCCAACGGCTGCTGGTCGCTCCCCACGGCCAAGCGCATGTTGCAGCGACTGGCGCCGCTGAACCTGGAGTATGTCGAAGAGCCGATCAAGTTCGTGCCGGCGCGCGTGCCCTACACGACCCAAGCCGGCGTCCCCAGCCTGGACACCCTCGGCCTAGCCCATCTACGCCAGACGGCACAGACGCCCATCGCCGCCGATGGTTGCTATCGCATCGACCTGCTCTGGCAGATCGCACGCGACCAGGCCGCCGACATCGTTCTGGGCGACATCCAGGGGTCGATGGGCGTGCGCGGCCTGCACGACTTCTTCACCGTAGCCGAAGCGCTCGGCCTGGCCGCGGGCCTGCACAGCGGCACCGAATTGGGCGTGCAGCAGGCGGCCAAACTGCACATCGCCGCCGCGCACCCGGAACTGGCCGTCGCCGGCGATGCCATCTACCACGAGTATGTCGACGACGTGCTGCGCGGCGGCAAACTCGTCTATGAGCGAGGAACTATGCGCGTGCCGCAGGATCCCGGTCTGGGCGTCGAACTCGACGAAGAGAAACTCGCCGCCTACGAACTGACCGAGGAGCGTCACCGCGCCTTTGATTGTTACTGGCAGGACCTGCGACGCGCCTACGGCATCCCCCCTGCCGGTCACGACCTGCTCGTACGCCATTTCTAGCGCACACCAGGCAACCACCGGCTAAGGCCGTCATCGGCTAGAAACGACGAATCATGCGCGAAAGCCAGACAATTGTCATCGCCAGAAACGAAGAGTGGCGCGGGGCCTTTGCCACCGAGCCCTGCGAAGCTGCCTGGGCGTCGGAAGCCGTCTTCTTCATCCGCACGCTGTCCGCGAGCGGCGCCGGCGCGGCGCAAAGCGCCCACGTCCAAATATCGCCGGACGGCATGAACTGGTGCGATGAGGGCGAGGTGATTCGCCTGCCGGGTGAGCCGGGCGTCTCCTTCTGCCGCGTCACGCATTTCGGCGGCTGGCTGCGGCTAGCCGGAGAACTCTCGCCGGGGGTAAGCGTCCGGGTAATCGCCTACCTCGCCCTCAAAGAGTAGCACCGCGATCAGAGGAAATGCCCTATGCCCGCCGACCTGCGCGCCGTGCTGCATCACGCCAATCCCGACCTCAGCCGCTTCGACCCGCTCGAGCGCATTCTCTTCTTCGACGACTTCGACCGCGGCCTGCAGGGGTGGACGGCCTTGATCGGCAATTATGAACACTCGCTCGACTCGGTTCTGCCCGAATACCGCGATCTGCGCCCGCCCATGCTCAGCAACCTTACCGCCTGGGATACGGGCACAGCCGGCTCCTTCTCCGGAACCTACACGCTCAAGCTCGCCACGCGCCCGCGCGCCGGCGGCATGGCCGTAGCGGTCAAGCGCACTACCTACCGGCACGCCGGCCCGATCCGCCTGGAAGCCTATTTCACCTTCAAGCCGGAAGCCGGCGAACTGCGCCTCTCCGAGACGGACGTGCGCGCGGCGGGCGTGCTCTTCGACCTGCAACACGGCGACCGTCAGCCCGGCGACAAGCTGCGCGTCATGCCCCACATCCGCTACCTCAACGCGCTCGACGGCCAAGCAGCAGGCCGTTGGCAGTTCAAGCAAAAGCGTTCGCCTCTCCACGCCATCGGCGACGAAGGCAAGACGCGCTCGCACTTCCACCTCTCCGCCGAAGGCTGGGAAGACCTGCCCGGCGGCGAGCAGTTGTTGTGCTACAACGAGATCGCCACCAAGCAGAACTGGCACTACCTGCGCCTCGACTTCGACCTGGCGAGCATGTCGTTTCTGGGCCTGCGCTGCAACGACCGCTCCTTCGACGTCTCCGCCGCCCGCCCGATGACCATGCCCGCCATGGCGAACCTGTGGTGCATGTTGAACATCCTCTTCTGGGTGGAGACCGACTGCGACAAGCGCGCCTTTCTCTATCTCGATTCAGTCTTACTCTCGGCCGCACTGCCGGACGAACTGCCAGATGAGCCGTCCGCCTAGCCGGTCGTCGCCATTCCGCACACTTTCCAGAAAGGGTTGAACCATGAACGAGAGACAGACAGACATCCTGGTCATAGGCGGAGGCACAGGCGGCGTCGCCGCTGCGCTCGGCGCCTTGCGCCTCGGCAAGAAGGTCATCCTCACCGAGGAGACCGACTGGATCGGCGGTCAGCTTACCGCGCAAGCCGTGCCGCCCGACGAGCACCCCTGGATCGAGACGACGGGCTGCACGGCCAGCTACCGCCGCTTCCGCCAGGGCGTGCGCCGCTACTACTGGAACAACTACCCCATGACCGAAGCGGCCCGCGCCAACATGCTCCTCAACCCCGGCGAAGGCAACGTCAGCCGCCTCTGTCATGAGCCGCGCGTCGCCCTCGCCGTGATCCAGGATATGCTCGCCCCCTACCTGTCCAACGGGCAACTCGACATTCTGTTGTGGCGCAAGCCGGTAGCCGCGGATACAGATGGCGACCGCATCACTTCGGTCACGGTGCGCGACCTACACACCGGCGACGAGACCGTCCTCCGCGCGCCCTACATCCTCGACGCCACTGAACTGGGCGACCTGCTCGAACTGGCCTCGGTGGAGCACGTCATCGGCGCCGAAAGTCAGGAGCAGACGGGCGAGCTTCACGCCGTCGAAGGCGATCCCCAACCGGGCGATCAGCAAGCCATCACCTGGTGCTTCGCCATCGACTACTTGCCCGGCCAAGACCACACTATCGACAAGCCGGCGGATTACGACTTCTGGCACAGCTACCAAGCCGACTTCTGGCCCGGCCCGCAGCTCGGCTGGCGCGACGTAGACCCCATCAGCCTAGAGACGCGCGAACGCGGCATCTTCTTCGGGCCGCAGCGCGGCCTGCTCGTCGGCGACTTCTGGCACTACCGGCGCATCGTCTATCGCAAGCACTTCGAGGAAGGCTTCTACGCCAGCGACATCTGCCTCGTCAACTGGCCGCAGATCGACTACTGGCTGGGTCCGCTCGTCGGCGTAAGCGACGAAGACGTGCAACGCCACCTGGCCGAATGCAAGCAACTCAGTTTCTCGCTGCTCTACTGGATGCAGACCGAAGCCCCGCGCCACGACAGCGGCTACGGCTACCCCGGCCTGCGCCTGCGCCACGACGTAACGGGGACGGACGATGGCCTGGCAAAGTACGTCTACGTGCGCGAGGCGCGCCGCATCCAGGCCGAGTTCACCGTGCTGGAGCAGCACGTCGGCGTCGAACAGCGCGGCAAGCTGGTCGGGGCCGAGAGGTTCGACGACAGCGTGGGCACGGGCAGCTATCGCATCGACCTGCACCCCAGCACCGCCCCGCGCAATTATGTCGACATCAGCAGCTACCCCTTCCAGATTCCGCTCGGCGCGCTGCTGCCCGTGCGCGTCGAAAACCTGCTGCCCGCGTGCAAGAATCTGGGCGTGACGCACATCACCAACGGCTGCTACCGCCTGCACCCCGTCGAGTGGAACATCGGCGAGGCGGCGGGCGCGCTGGCGGCCTACTGCCTGGAAAAGAACCTCGCCCCGCGGCAGGTGCGAACCGAGCAGCAACACATGGCCGATTTCCAGGATATGCTGGTGCGCGTGTTAGGCTTTGTATTGGAGTGGCCTGAATACGCCCTCATCACCCCGCGCTGACGGGGGCTGCACATCGCAAAGTGAAGGATGAAGTCCGATGACCCTGCCCGAAATCGCGCCGGTGCGGCAGCTGCTGTCCGGCGAGCATGTAGCCGATGTCAATGCCGCTGTCCGCCAGGGCTTGCGAGACCTGCCGCTGTCTGCGAGCGTCCGCCCCGGCATGCAGGTTGCGGTCGGGCTGGGCAGCCGCGGCATTGGCTGCATTCGCAGCGTGGTCGCGGCCGTGCTGGACGAGGTGCGCGCCTGTGGCGGACGTCCGTTTCTTGTTCCCGCCATGGGCAGCCACGGCGGCGGCACAGCCGAAGGCCAGGCCGCAGTCCTGGAAGGCTACGGTCTGGGCGAAGCGAAGCTCGGCGCGCCCATCCGCAGCAGTATGGACGTGGTGCAGCTCGGCCTGGCGGAAACGGGCATGCCGGTCTACTTCGACGCCAACGCGGCGCAGGCGGACGCCATCCTCCTCGTCAATCGCGTCAAGCCGCACACCGCGTTTCGTGGCCGCTGGGAAAGCGGGCTGTTCAAGATGTTAGCGGTCGGCTTCGGCAAGGAGCGCGGCGCGGCCGCCTTGCACAGTTGGGGCATCGCAGACGCCATCCCCGCCGCGGCCCGCGTGATCGTCCGCCAACTGCCGGTCGCGGCCGGGGTCGCCATCGTCGAGAACGGCTTACACCAGCCGGCGCACATCGCCGTCGTGCCCGCCGCCGATATCGAGCGGGCCGAACCGGACCTGCTGCAGATGGCCTGGCGACACCTGCCCCGCATCCCCTTCGATCCGCTCGATCTGGTCGTGCTGGGCGAAATCGGCAAGGACATCAGCGGCACGGGCATGGACCTCAACGTGGTCGGCATGTGGCGGCGTACAGGCGGCCCGGTCCAGCCCCAATACCGCGTGATTGCCGGCCTCGACCTGACCGAAGCCAGCCACGGCAACGCCATCGGCGCCGGCTATTGCGACCTCATCAGCCGGCGGCTGCGCGACAAGATCGACCTGGACGCCACCTACACCAACAGCCTGACCGCCGGCAACTACAACGGCGCCAAACTGCCCATCACCCTGCCCACGGATCGCGCCGTACTGGAAGCGGGGCTGCCCCCGCGCGACCCGCAGCGGGCGCGCGTCGTCATCGTGCGCAACACGCTCGACCTGCACACGTTGTGGGTATCGGCGGCTCTGCTGCCCGACGTAGAGGCCTCGCCTGCGCTCACTCAGATCGGCCCGCCTAGGCCGATCCGCTTTTCAGATGACGGCAGCTTACAGATCGACTGGTCGCCGGCATAAACGGGGAGCAGGAGCCGGCTGCGCAGCGCGAAAGGAACGCAGAGTCCCGATAAACCACGAACTGCACGAACGGGGCGGGCCATCGCCGCACTCGTGCAGTTCGCAAAGGACCAGCTATGTATGTTCTGTCTTGGCTCTATTCCGGCGCGGGCAGCGTTCGCAGCCAGGCATGCAGCGCAGTAATGCCCTCTGAGCTGATCCTGTCATAGCCAAACAGGTGATCTCGTCCGGCCTCGCCGCCGGTGCGCAGCAAGGTAACGAGGTCCGCCTCTTCCATCGCCAATCCTGTTAGAGTCTTGCCCTTGTCCGTCACGCCTTCGCCCTCAGGGCCGTGACACTCGGAGCACAGCCTGGCGTATACCTGCGCGCCCAACTCGAGATCCGCTTCGCGCTCCGGCGAAGGCGTGGCGCGCAACTCGGCCACCCGGGTTGGATTGATCATGGTCGTCGGTTGGGCCATCTGCAACGGCGGCATGGTTGGTACCACACGCGCCCCTCGTCCTTGCGGGGCGGGTGTTTCAGCGTCCCCTGTGCCGCTAGGCTGTGCCGATCCGCCGCACGCCGCTGCAAGCAGCGCAGCCAGGAGCATGGCAAGCACAAGCGTTGTCCAGATATGGCGGATACGCGTAGGTTGTCTCATGTCGCTCACTCCAGCATCTTCGGATCCAGGGCATCGCGCAACCCGTCGCCGACAAAGGTGAAGCCCAACATCAACAGCGCAATCGCAAGCGTGGGGAACAGCGCCAGATGCCAATAGACGCGCACATAGGAGTTGCTCACGCCCACCATCTTGCCCCAACTGGCAAACGGGTCGTTGATGCCGATGCCCAAAAAGCTCAGCCCAGCCTCAGCGAAGATCGCCGTGGGAATGCCGAACGAGATAGCCACCAGTAAAGGCGTCAGCGAATTCGGAATTAAGTGACGCATGATGATGCCGCGCTGCGTCACCCCGATAGCCCGCGCCGATTCAACGTACTCTTTCTCCCGTAGCGACAAGATCTGCGCCCGCGTGAGGCGCGCGATCTCAATCCAGGCCGTAATGCTCAAGGCCATAATGACCTTGGTAATGCCGCCTCCCCATACGGAGATGATGAGGATCGCAAACAGGATGCCCGGAAACGCCGTCATAATCTCCACCAAACGCGAGACAATCCAGTCGGCAAACCCTCCCATGTAGCCCGCAATCCCGCCGATGGGCACGCCAATGGCGACGGCGATCGCCATCACCGCCAGGCCTACCGTGATCGACGTACGCGCCCCGTAGATCATCCGGCTCAGGTAATCGCGTCCAACCTCATCCGTCCCCATGGGATGCGCGGGGTGCTCGCCGGGGAAGAGAAGCACGCGCTCGAAGTATACTTTGTCGTAGGGATGCGGCGCCAGCACGTCGGCAAACACCGCCAGGAACACGAAGAACGTCACGATAACCAAGCCCACCATCGCCAGCCGGTTGCGAGAAAATCGGCGCGCCGCATCTCGCCACAGCGTACGCTGATTTGAGGCCTTGGCCGGTTGCACGAGGGCGTCGGAAGCGGATGCGCTTGCGCTTGTCACGCATTGCCTCCCTTAGCCCCAAGCCGCACACGCGGGTCAATCCACGTGTAGGCAATGTCGGTTAGCAGGTACAGCACGCCCCACAGCACTGCCACCAGGAGGAACAGCGCCATGATCATCGGGTAGTCCCGGTTGAAAATGCTCGTCACGAAGTATTTGCCCATTCCGTTTATACGGAAGACCGTTTCGATAAAGATACTGCCGGTCAGCAAGTTGGGGATGATCACGCCCAGCGCGGTCACCATCGGAATCAACGCGTTGCGGAACACATGCCGGAACATGATCGTCCGCTCGTGAAGTCCCTTGGCCCGCGCCGTGCGCGCATAGTCCTGTCGCATCACATCCACCACGCTGGAGCGCGTGTAACGCGCGATGATCGCCATTGGGATCAGCGAGTAGGCCACAACAGGCATGATCCAGTCGGAGCAGAAAAAGCGTCCTGCCACCAGGCAGTCGCCCGAAGCGCTCCACCCGCCCATAGGCAGCCATTTGAGCCGCACCGCGAAAATCAGGATCAGCCACAGCGCCACCACAAAGTTGGGCACTGTAAACCCCAACATGGCAAAGAATGTCACGAAATTATCAATCCACGAATTCTGATTATAGGCAGCGATCAATCCGAGGCTGATGCCGACGCCAAAGGCCAGCAGCACAGTCATTGCGCCCACCTGCAGCGTGATGCGCCACGTCTTGGCGATCAGCGCCGTCACCGTGGTCTGCGGCTGTTGATAGGGGATGCCGAAATCACCCCGCAGCGCATTCTTCATGTAGTTCCAATACTGCACATAGATCGGCTTATCCAAGCCGTACTTGCGCATGATATTGGCCCGTGCAGCTTCCGGGAGCCGTCCCTTACTCTCATCGAATGGCCCGCCCGGCACCGAGTGCATGAGCACAAAGGTGACGACCGAGACGACGAAGAGCACCAGGATCAGCGACAGTAAACGTCCAAGAAGATAACGACTCATTCCATCTCTCACGGAAAGTTAGCCTTCCAGGAAGCGCGCAACTTCCTGGAAGGCGTATAGACATATCGACTAGTGTTCAGCGATGTAGATGTTGCTGATCAGCGAATCATTGCCCCAATGCAGGCCGGTGATGCCGAACTTGTCCGGCTCACGAATCGCCTCGCCTTGCACATAGGGCTGGACCAGGTCGCCCATCCAGCGGTGCGCAATGAACACGCCGCCCACATCGTCGACCAGGATCTTCTCCGCATCGCGGAACATCTGGTCGCGCCTCTCCGGGTCGCCGACCAGCACACTCGCCTCGGCAACCAGCCGATCGAACTCGTCGTTCTTCCAGGAATGGCGTCCGGTGGACACCCAGATGCCCAACAGGTTGGCCGGGTCCAGGAAGTCCATACCATAGGAGATTGCGCCGAACTTCATTTCCGTCGGCCGCGCGTTCATCCCATCCGTATAGACCTTATAGTCCTTGTTCGAGACCTCGATGTTGATGTTCAGGCAATCGGCAATCGAAGCAGCGGTAGCCTGATACACCGCAGCCATGGCCGGAGCTTCACCGCGCAGCCACATCTCCTGCCTGGGGAAGCCCTCGCCGTCCGGATAGCCCGCCTTGGCCAAATGCTCTTTCGCCAACTCGCAGTTGAACGTCTGATACTCAGCCAGCAGGCCTTCTGCGTCGGAAGAAGGATAGCCCGGCATCAACATCGAGTGCGCCGGCATGGCCTTGATCTCACCGTAGATGTTCGTGACGATCGCCTCGCGGTCCACCGCATAGGCAAACGCCTTGCGCACGTCCAGGTTATTGAACGGCTCGGTGAAGGTGTCGAACATCAGGTAGTCGGTGCGGAAGTCGCCGAAGTTGCGCAGGTAGTTCTCGCTCAGCACGGGATCGTTGAGAATGATGTCGAAGTCCGCAGCCGACAGGAACTCATAGGTGATATGATCGATCTCGCCGTTCTGGAAGGCCACGAAGTAGGTGTCCGGCGACATGTAGGTGCAGACAATCTGCTTCAGCCGCGGCTGACGATAGCCCGTATACTGCTCGTTGGCCTCCAGCACAATGCGATTGCCGGGGTCAAACTCGACTAGCTTGAAGGGGCCGGCGGAGACGTGCGTCTCGAGGCTGCTGTTGTACAGCGAGCCGTGCTCCTCGATGGCCTTCTTCTGCATGACCCAAGAGAACTTCATGACGCCGGGCAGCGGCGGGAAGGGTTCTTCCGTTTCGATCTCGAGCGTCAGGTCGTCCACGGCGCGCACGCCGATCTCCTCAACCGGAACCTCGCCCGCAACGGCCTTGCTCCAGTTCTTGATGCCGCCCGGTCCGAGGAAGCTGTGGAACCAGGCGAAGTCCCAGGCGTGTTCCGGGCTGGCGCCTAGCTGGAAGGTTGCCTCATAATCGGCGGCAGTGAGCGGCGTGCCGTCACTCCACATCTGCCCAGGCCGCAGACGGAAGGTCCACACGCGGCCGTCTTCCGACACTTCCCAGCTTTCAGCTGCGGCTGGAACCAGGTTGAAGTCTGTGTCCAGTTCGACCAGCGGATCGCCGAAGGTGTTGGAGAAATAGTCCGAGTGGCAGTAACGTTGGTAAACCGCATGGAAGAAGTCAAAGGTGACGGAGGGAAGCGTCGGGTCCGAGGCCATCCTCAACACCTGCGCCTCATACGGAGCCGCGCCCTCCGGCAGCGGCTCGCCGAATACCGTCACATAAGGATCGACTTCTTCGGCGGGAGCCGCTTCCTCGGCAGGGGCCGCAGCCTCTTCAGCCGGCGCCGGAGCTGGAGCGGCAGGAGCCGCACAGCCGGCAAACGCCAGCGCTGCCACGAGGAGCAGCGGCAACAGCCATACTCCCCGAAGTTGGAACTTACGCACGCTTTTCAAGGGTTTCCTCCTTTGTGCTGTGAATATATTGGGTAAGGTTGCGGGATGCCTACACAGAGCGCGCAACTTGCTCTTGACTCATGCGCCGCTTCATGCACACGGCAGATCAGCACAGCGCCCCGGCAGAGTTGATGCGTCGAGCTCGACTTACGCGCCGCTCAGCGGTCAACCTGCTCGAGGGAATGCACAGTTCGGCTGTCGCTGGCCTCTCTCATTGCTTGGCGGAACCTGCCTGACGGCGCCGTTACTCCGACTATAGAGAAGACAATCTGTTCTGGACGATTCGTGCTGGATAGCGGATGAGAGTTGGCAGAGCCGGGAAGCGCCGCTTCAGGCTCACCTATTCTAGCCTGATTTCTCAGTCTATGCAACCAGGGCACGGCCCTTATTTCAAACGTCGCCCCTTTCTGTCAATTCACAGAACGGTTAAGGATTGACACAAAATGGCCTTCGCCCCAATAATGGAATCGGCAGTTCATATACCGTTTGACCTGTTACCATTAGAAAGCCGGCTCACCCCATGTCCGCTTCGCCTAACGGCGCGTTCTCAGGCTCGCTTCCCTTTTTGGCCGACCAATTCCTGTTCGACGACGGCCTCGTCTATTTCAACCACGGCAGCTTCGGCGCCTGTCCGCGCCCGGTCTTCGACGCCTACCAACACTGGCAGCGCGAGTTAGAACGACAGCCGGTGGACTTCATTCAGCGGCGCTTGGAAAAGCTGCTGGACGACGCCCGCGCACGGCTCGGCGCGTTCACCGGCGCCTCGCCCGACCGGCTGGTCTTTGTTCCCAACGCCACCTACGGCATCAACGTCGTCGCACGGTCGCTCAAGCTACAGCCCGGGGACGAAGTCCTGGGCACGAACCACGAATATGGCGCTGTCAACAACACCTGGCGCTACGCATGCCAGGTCCACGACGCCCGCTACGTCACTACGCCCATCGACCTTCCCCTGCACAGCGTCGACCAGTTCGTCGACGCGCTCTGGGCCGGCGTGACCGAACGCACGCGCGTCATCTCCATTTCGCACATCACCTCGCCTACCGCGCTGATCTTGCCGATCAAACCGATCATCGACCGTGCTCGCGAAGCAGGCATCATTACCGTCATCGACGGCGCCCACGCCCCTGGCCAGATCGACCTTGCGCTCGACGAACTCGGCGCCGACTACTACACGGGCAACGCACACAAGTGGCTCTGCGCGCCCAAAGGGGCGGCCTTCCTCTACTCCGCCGCAGGCCCCGAGTCTCTGCTCGAACCGCTCGTCGTCAGCCACGGCTGGGGCAGCGGACGATCCGGCTCCCGCCTGTTCGATAACTTCAGTTGGACCGGCACAATGGACCCGTCCGCCTATCTCAGCGTGCCCGCGGCCATCGACTTCCAAATGGAGAACGACTGGCTCGCCGTCCGCGCCGCCTGTCACGCACTGGGCAGCGAACTGCGCACCGCAATTCAGAACCTCACCGGCTTGGAGCCCATTTGCCCCGATTCGGCGGAGTGGTACGAGCAGATGTTCGTGGCGCAACTCCCCCTTGACCGCCTGGAACATCTGCGCGAAAACCTCTGGCCTCGCTACCGCATCGAAGTCCCGGTGTTCGAGCGCGGGGGACAGGCTTTTATCCGCGTCTCGATCCAAGCCTACAACTCGCCGCGCGACGCCGAACGTCTCGTGGATGCCCTGCGCGAGTTGCTATAAGACGAACCTGAGGCAGTCAGGCGCCACGAGTCAGGCGTCATCCGTCATGAATAGCGCCTGACTCGTGACGTATGACTCGCGATATATAACTCGTGGCGCCTGACTTGTGACGCTAGATCACTTCCAGCCCGTTCAAGTCAGGCAGCGCCGGGAACGGAGCATGCGGCTCCGTCTGATACCAGAACACGGTCGAAGCGATGTCGTCCTGCAGCGGCAGATAGCGGCGCATGCCCTCCAGCTCCGAACGCCAGCCCAGCGCCTGGATCGTCACGCGCAAGTCTTGCTGGAAGCGGATTGGGTCGGTGATGTGCCAGCGATACATGCCGAAACGCTGCTGGCTGCGATATAGGCCGTCGGGGATGATCACCTGCGGCAGCCCGGTATAGGGCGAGGAAAAGACGCAATACTGCCCCTTGGGGAACTCGAAGTCCCAGGCGCCGCCGAAGTAGTCCTCCGTGCCCGTGCCGACAATCGTGGCCCACTTGTCGTCGCCGTCCATGAAGAACTTGATCTCGCCTTCGCCCCACCAACCGCAGTTGTTGACGCCCCAGGCGATGTACGTGCCCACGTAGTGCCCTTGGCCCTTCACGCCGTCCAATAGGATATGATCTTGCATATAGGGCAGAGGATTGCTGCGCCGCCACTGCGCGTGGAAATAGGCCATGTCCTCCGGCACGTCGGTTAGCGCGTAGTTGATCTGGTAATAGAAGCCGCGCACCTCGTCCGGCGCAAGATTCTCCAGCGTGATGCGCGCGTGCTTGCGGAAGGGCATCTCCCAATAACTGTTGAAGCCGCCCGCCGGGTTGACGCAGACCGCCAGCGAAGTGATGTTACAGCGCTCGCACCAACCGTTGGCGAAGAAGTCGCCCACCGGCGTTTCCACCGACGGAGTTTCCTCGCCGTCCCAGTACATGCGCACCACCAGCCTGCGCCAGTACTGAGGATGCACGGTCAGCCAGATCTGCTGGATAGCGCCCGGACCCTCGATGTCGGCCAGCGTAACCGTCGTCAGTCCCGGCACGTTGATGCTGGGCGAGACCTTCCAGCCCTGTCCCAGCTCGCGGGCTGCGATAGCGCCGGTTCCCTCGGTCGCCATGCCGCCCTTGCCCTTCTCGCCGGTGAAGTTCTCGGCGCTGATCGAGCGCGTTACCGCGTTCGACAGCCGCGCCAGATTGCCCAGATTCATGCCCAGCCCATTAAAAGAAGCGCTCATTCATTCCTCCGTTTTGGATGTTGATAGTTGATCCGGGTTCGTGCCGAGTAGATCGCGCCTCGCCCGGCGGCAAATCACACATGTACGTTTTCCGCATCCTGCGCCCATTGTTGTGGGTTAGTCAGAATATATTGCCGAATCGCAGACAGATCCTCGTCATTTCTTACGATGTGTTCGTAGTAGTTGCGTTGCCAAAGC
>Ga0334887_1002715_pt1 | contig 19042 bp, 18 predicted proteins | sample GraSluR1_MG_10_FD_207217 | JGI IMG/M metagenome (GOLD analysis project Ga0334887, IMG submission 207217) | Sludge microbial communities from methane-producing bioreactor in Wageningen University, Netherlands - Granular Sludge_18_07-R1 | ecosystem: Engineered > Bioreactor > Anaerobic >...
TCTTCGTGCCGGAGCCTGCCCCGGCGCGCCGGGGTGCCTGTCCCCCCTTCCGCCCCCAAGCGAGCGCCCGCCATGTTCTTGCACCAGAGATTGCCGCGCTCAGACAGCTCCCCCCAGCCCGCAGCAGAGCCTCCGCCCAAGGGAATTGAACCGTGAATCCGCCGCACGGAAGAGAAACCGATGAAGACATCGCTCCGCCTACCCCGGGAACCGAGCTGTCCGCTGAGAAGCTCGATCCGACCGCCACCGCTGTGGGACCGGCTCCCTTTGTGGTACCGGCTTTCCAGCCGGTCAGTCCTGTCTGGTGGGGGACCGGCTTTCTCGCCATGGCGAGTCGCCTGCGGAGACCAGCCGGTCTCGTGGTGGAACACCCCCGCACAGCACCCGACCCCTGCCCCCCGTCATCCCCCCTGTCCTGCACGGACCCTGTCGATGGCCTCCCGCAGCTCGGGCGGGAGGTACTGCTCATCAATGCCGTCCAACTCGGCTACCGCTTCCACGGCCCGCTGCAGGCGCGTGCCCACGTCCGCCGCGGAATCCACGAACAACACGGTTCGACCCTTGATGCGACACAGCCCACCGCCTTCACCCCCCAGCGGAGCCAACCGTACCAAAACCCCCAGCTTATCACAGACGCTCAGAATCTCTTCAAGTTGCGCAGTTTGGTCCATTCGTTCGGGTGCCTCTTCAAGTCCGACTGGCCAGGGTGCCGATATCAAGGGCGACCACCGTATGGTACCTGCCCAATTCCGGAGGTCCACGTGACGCAAGCAATCGCCCACGAGCGATGCCGAAGCGGCGAGTCTGCCGCGCCACCTCCCCACGCGGATGATGCCGATCACCTGCGCGCCATGCGAGACGAGATGCGCCAGCTCCACCGGCTGACCGTTCTGGGCACCGCGGCCGCCACGATCGCACACGAGTTCAACAACCTCATGACGCCCGTGGTGGGCTACGCCAAGTATGCCGCCGACTCGGGCGACATGGAGCTGATGAAGAAGGCGCTGCTGATGACCCTGAAGCAGACGGCCATCGCCTGCGCCATGAGCGACCGCGTCCTGGGCCTGGCCAGCAACGAAGTCCGCCCCGGCCGTCGGGTGGACGTGCGGGAGCTAATCGATGACGCCATCGCCTGCCTCTGCCGGGATCTCTCCAAGGACGGCATTGCGCTGAAGGTCGACGTGCAGGACGGGTTGTTTGTGGAGGCCGTCGCGGAGCAGTTGCAGCAGGTGCTGTTCAACCTGCTGATCAACGCCCGGGAAGCGCTTCAGGGCACGGCCGGCCGGATCGTCGTTTCGGCGGAACAAACGTCGGACAACCACGTGTCGATCGCCGTGCGAGACACGGGCAAGGGCATTGCGCCGGAGCTGCAGCAGCGCATCTTCGAGCCGTTCTTCACCTCGAAAGACTCGAACGGAAACGGGCGGCGCTGCGGCGTGGGCCTGGGATTGGCCGTCTGCCGGGACATCGTGCAGGAGAATCACGGTCGCATCCGGGTCGAGAGCGAAGTCGGCGTGGGGACCACATTCACGATCTCGCTGCCCGCGGCCCCTGCGGCGCACGCATAGCCTGCCGTCTCATCTTCGCCATTCTGAAGGATGTCTCACACATTGCCGCCGGCGCGGCGCAAAGACCCCTCCCCACGGACGGAGCACGCACGGGGTTTCGATGCCGTCAAGACCGGGCCGGCGACAACCCCTACGGCGCCGCGCAGGGATTGTGCATCTCGTCCACGTCTTCCTCTTCCTCCAGGGGAACCGCCGGGGTCGGCGTTGTGTACTGCACTTCGCGGTTGTCCGGGACCATGCTGTAGGGGACGCCGATGTTGACGCCGTATTCCGGCTTCACCCATTCGTCAAAGCTCGTGACCCAGTCGACCTCGTCGCTGTCCAGCAGGTCCTCGTACGGTTCCCACCAGTCCTTCTTCATTCCGCCCAGATAGGCGTGGGACACGACCATCACACGCTTCGGGTGCTTGTCGAATGTCTCCGCCAGAATCTGCCCAAACTCGGGCCCCGTGGCCCCGCGTGCCCACAGCGAGTAATCACACAGGCTGCCGCGGCCCATGTCCTCGAACGTCACGTTGCTGACCGAGATGATCTTGCAGTTGTACTCGTCCGGCTCGTAGATCAGGGCTTCGACGTCACCGATCCCTCGGGCCAGGACGTACTCCACGCCGAGCGCATCCGCCGCCTTCAGCGTGTTCTCGTCATACGCGAAGTAGCCGCTGCTGAACACACGCATCGGGCGACCCGTTACGCTCTCGATCAAGGTCTTCGCTTCCTGCATGCTTTGGAGCTGCTCCTCGTACGGGATGTCCCACAGCGGACCGCCGGTGTGCAGGCCCATGATCTCGTGCCCGTGGTCCGCCAGCCAGCGGACATCGTCGGGATAGTCCTCCAAAATCGACATCCGGACGTTGACGAGCGCCTTCAGCCCTCTCTGTTCCAGCTCATAGGCCCAGTTTCGCAGGCCCTGGATGTCCTCATGAAACTCGATGAGCTGCATGAACGCCTGGGGTTTCTGCAGGACGGGAGACGGCGTTTCCGTCTGCCCGTTGGTCGGCTCACCCGTCGGCGGGGTGGTCGCGTTGCAGCCCCAAAGCACCGCGCCGGCAAGGATCGCCGGCACAAACGCCTGATACAACTTCTTCTGCGTCATGGTTGAATCTCCTTCACTACGGCATCTCCTCATCTTCGGGCCCAACCAGTGCGTCCAGCGCTGCCTTCACCTCGTCGTTGAACCCGGAAAAGGCCCGGTCTTTGAAGAAGATGATGGGCAGGTACCCGAAGGTCGTGGAAACCCCCTCGCTGCCGGGGTACTCGTCCTCCAGTCGGTGCAACAGGTCTATCTCGCCCGATTCGGTCGTCAGGTGTTCCTCCACGATGAGGGCGGCATGATCCGCCTGCGCTTCCTCCAGCCACTCCAGGGCCGCCAGACACATCGGGCCGGCGTTGTTGTGAAAGATCAGCAGCGTGTCGGATGAGGTGTCCTGCACGCAGGTATCGTCCACGCAGGCGAGCCCGTCCGCGCAGGTCCCATCGGCCAGGCAGCCCCCCCCTAATTCTCCGGCCGGAACACCCGTCGGATCCTGCCCGCCGCTTCCGCCATTGCTGAGTTGGCAGATGACGCAGTCGGCCGGATCGAGCGAGCAGCCGACCCACAGGCCAAAGGCCGCAATTGTGAGCATCCCCGTCAGGCACAGACGCCGAAACATCAACTCCGCCCTTTCTTCAGGAACAACCCCAGCCGCCCTCAAGGCGACCAGAACCTCGGACGCCGAGCGTCTCTCCCTATACCACTGCCTTGGTGTGCAGGCAACGCCGAACCCGTCCGGCTCACCAATGCCCCCCGCTGGGCCCGCCGCGAACGGCCATGGCCAGGCTGTACACCTTGTGCTTGCACGTCAGGTACAGCGTCCGGCCGTCCGGCCCGCCGAACGTCAGGTTCGAGCAGAACTCCGGCACCGGAATGAACTCCAGCATCGTTCCGTCCGGCAGCACCACCCACACGCCGCCCCGGCCGGTGAAATACAGCCGACCGTGCTCGTCGATCGTCATGCCGTCCGGATCGGCCTGGTCGGGCACGTCCGGGTTGAAGAAGACGCGACCGGCGCCGAGGGAACCGTCCTCGCCGATGGGATACGCCCGCCAATGCTTCTCGTGGCTGTCCGCCACGTACAGCGATCGGCCGTCGTTCGAGACCACCAGGCCGTTGGGCAGCGTCATGTCCGAGATTACTTTGCCCACCCGACCATCCGGGGCCAGGTGATACACGCCGCTCTTCGTGCGGGTCTTGAAGTCCGGGTCGCTGAAGTAGATGTGGCCGGTGGGGGACTGGCAGACGTCATTCGGCTGGTTCCAGGCGGGATCGGCGGCCAGCGTGACCACTTCCGCCGGTCGAATCCCTCCGGGCGGCAGCGCCAGTACACGGTGGCCGTACGTTTGCGCGGCCAGCAGTCGCCCATCCTGCGCCAGGAATGTGCCGTTGACACCCTCGGTCCGGTCCATCCAGACGGTCACGTGCCCGGTGTGCTCCAGCCGGAGCAACTGCTGGCCATGCTCGCCAAACGCGGTGAAGTAGAGCTTTACCTCCGTGGGGCTCCAGGTCGGCCCTTCGAAGAAGCGGTTGTCGGCGTATTCCTGAACCAGGGTCGCCCCCGGTGCGAGGGTGGTGTGAAGCTCAATGGGTGGCACGTTTGGCCTCCGGCATGCCCCCAGCAGCGTTAGAACCACTGCGGCGGGAATGATGGCGACGGTCACTCGGGTTTGCATGACGTTGCGGATACCGAGTACGAATCGGTTCGTCAAGCGTTCGTCCGCCAGGTTGCCGGTCCGCGCGCGATGAAAATACCGGACGAGGCCGACCGAATACCGTGGCAGACGAGGTCTCCGTCCCTTCCGGAGGGTGACGTAGCTGCAATCCGAAACAGCGCGAATAAGAGGATTCACACATGAGGCGAACAGCGGTACCGGTCCTGATTCTACTGGTGATAGGCGTGGGCGGATGCGTTGTCTCTGCCGGCGGGGCCGCGCAGGCACGTCGGCCATTCGATCGCACCGCGCCCTGGGGAGACTACGAGCGAATTGACGTTCGATCTCGAAACGGCGCGGTCGATCTGAAGGTCGGGTCGGGAACGGACGTCACGGTGTCCGGCGAGTTGTACGCTTCGGCGGCCACTCACGACCAGGCGTCACGGCTTCTGGAAGAACTGGACGTTACCGTGGGGCCGGCCGACGGCGAACCCCGAACGCTCGTCATTGCATTCGATCCCCCGGACTGGGGGCCGCCATACTCGGCCGGGGCGACCATACGAGTCGTTGTCCCACAGCCGTGCCCCGCCGTGGTGCGGACCCGCAACGGCCAGGTGCGAGCCGTGGGACTGGTCGGCCCGGCGCGGCTGGAGACGAGAAACGGGGCGGTCGTGGCCGAGGACATTAACGGTGACCTTCACGCCGAGACCGCCAACGGCGCCATCAATGCTCGAACCATCACCGGTGGCTGCGAGCTGCAGACGTCCAACGGAGACATTCGCGCTCACGACGTCCGGGGCCAGGTGCTCGCGGAAACGTCAAATGGTCGGATCGACGCGAAAATCAGCCCACCGCCCGACGGCCGGGTAATTCTGCGATCCAGCAACGGCCCCATCGATGCCACCCTGCCCGGTGCAATGACGGCCGAACTGCGTCTGCGCACGAGCAACGGCCGGGCCCAGGCCCACTTCGGCCAGACTCCCGTCGAGATTCGGCGACAGAGCCGGACGCAGGTCGAGGCGATTACGAACGGCGGCGGTCCCGGCCGGGTGGAGGCGACGACCTCCAACGGGGCCGTCACGGTTCGTCTGGATTGAGGACCTCAAGACGACCGGTGCAGGACGCACCGGGGCCACCCTTCGGTGGCAGTCAGCCGCGGAAGGTCTCGCATTCCCCCTCCCCGGGGGCGGACCATACTTCGGCCGTCTTGGGCGAGTGCAGAAGCTCCAGGAAAAAGTGCAGAAGGCGGGCGGTCACCCCCCAAATCCGCACGCCCGCCGCCTGGTACTCCAGCCGCCGGGCGATGTCTCTCACGGATTGCCCGACGAAACCCTCCGCGGCGTGAATGCCCACTAGGGTCTGAAGCGGGATCGGCAGAGTTCGGGCGACTTCCCGAGGGTCGAATGCCGGCGTCCGGCCTCCGGTCCAGCGGACGACGATCACGCCCAGGTCGGCGTCAGACGTGGCGGTCTGGAAGTGTCCCAGGTACCCCAGAACATCCAATTCCTGCGGGTGGATACCCACCTCTTCGTGCAGTTCCCGCAGGGCGGCGTCGGTGATGCTGCGATCCTCCGGCGTTATGTGGCCGCCCGGCAGGGCGATCTGATTCCGCCAGTGGTACCCGGCCGTGTCTGCCTTCTGGATGAACAGGATGTGTGTCTCCCCCCGATCGAACAGGGGCAGGCACACCGCGCACGGATGCCGAGCGTCCCGCGCCGGGGGGTGGGGGGCGGCGGCCAGTGCGGACCGGAGGTTTTCGTAATTCAATGTCAAAAAAGGAGTTCCGATCGGTTTTTCCGGGAAGGCCGATGAGGCGGCCCGTCCGGCCTGCAGTTCATTGTACTCCCTGGAATGGTAGATCGGGCATCAGTTTCCCGGGCTGAAGGAGATCGGAGCCGGTTGCGTGCGACCGGCTGCAGGGATACAATCCGTGTGAAATCCTGCGATGCGGGAGACTGTCCCGGGGCTGGAACACTCGGAGTAACATCCCGTGGCTGAAGAGTTTGACGGTAAGCGTATTCTGATTGTGGACGACGACGCGGACATTCTGGAGTCCCTCAAGGCATTGTTCGCCGAGACGGGTGCGGAGATCCACACGGCGACGGACGGGAGTGCGGCCGTGGACATGGCCGGCCAGAAGGACCCAGACTTGGTGGTTCTGGACGCCATGCTCCCCAAGATGAGCGGTTTCCTGGTGCTGGAGAAGCTGAAGAAGGGCGGCAGGCGAGGCACCCGGCCGTTCGTCATCATGATCACCGGCAACCAGGGCAAGCGTCACCAGGCGTTCGCGGAGAGCCGGGGCGTCGACGTGTATCTCAACAAGCCGTTTCGCATGGACCGGCTGATGGAATCCGCCACGAAGCTGCTGAGCTGACGGCACCCGCCGCGTCGGGTCCGTCCCGGATTTCGGGGCGAGCCACTTGCAAAAGACCGGCTCTCCCGGTACCGTTCGTGCAGAAGAGTGGATGGAATGTTCGGAAAGAGAGTGCAGCCGCAGGGTTAGGCAAAAGGAAGAGTGGCTGGCGGATGGTGACCACGTTGGAGTCGAAGACGGAAATCATCAAGGGTTTCGCGAAGCATGAGAAGGACACCGGCTCGCCGGAGGTCCAGGTTGCGCTGTTGACTTCGCGGATCACGGATTTGAGCGAGCATCTCAAGACGCACAAGAAGGATCATTCCTCCCGTCGCGGGTTGCTCAAGCTGGTCGGCAAGCGATCCAAGCTCCTCAAGTATCTCAGCGGCACCGATCGCCAGCGGTATCAGGACGTCATCAGTCGGCTCGGTTTGCGGAAGTAGCCGGTTCTGTCGGGGTGTTCTGCCCCCATCGTTCACCGCCCCGTTGCCGCACAAGCCGTACATACCCCCCATCGGGTGCGCAGCCATGCCCTGCCGGGTGCGGACCATCTTCTTGGGTATTCAGTCATTCTCACCGGCGATGCCGGTGGATATGGAGTTGTTGTCGCCCGCCGCGCAAACGGCGAGCACGTATTGGATAGCAGGATGGAACAAGACAGGATTGCGATGGAACCGATTGTAGTGCAGCGACAGATCGGCTCGGGCGTGCTTCGCCTCGAGACCGGCAAGATGGCCAAGCAGGCCGCGGGCGCAGTGGTCGTGACGTATGGTGACACGGTGGTGCTTTCGGCGGTGGTCACGGGCCCCCCACGCCCCGGCATCGACTTCTTCCCCCTGACCGTGGATTACCGCGAGAAGATCTACGCCGCGGGCAAGTTCCCCGGCGGGTTCTTCAAACGCGAGGGCCGGCCGACCAACAAAGAAGTTCTCACCATGCGAAACATCGACCGGCCCGTCCGGCCGCTGTTCCCCTCCGGCTTCAAGGACGAGGTGCTGATCCAGGCCATGGTGCTCTCGGCCGATCCGCAGGTGGATCCCGACGTGCTGGCGATCAACGCCTCCACGGCCGCGCTCAGCATTTCGCAGATTCCCTTTGACGGCCCGCTGGCGGCGGTGCGCGTGGGTCGAGTCGAAGGGGCGTTCGTGGTGAACCCAACGGCGGAGCAGCTCGAGCTCAGCGACCTGGACATGATCGTGGCCGGCCATCACGAAGCCGTGACCATGATCGAAGTCGGCGCGCGGGAGATCAAGGAATCCGACCTGGCCGACGCCATCGAGTTTGGGCACAAGCACGTTCAGGTCATCTGCGAGGCCATCGACGAGCTCGTGTCCAAGGCGGGCAAGGAGAAGGTCTGGACCCCGCCGGAACCGACGGACGAGCTGAAGGCCCGCCTCCGAGAGACGTACAAGGCCCGCATTCGCGAGGCCAAGAAGACCCAGGGCAAGCTGGAGCGGAACGATGCCGTCAAGGCCGTCGTGGACGAGGCCCTGGAAACGCTCTGCCCGGAGGATGCCGAAGCGCCCGAGTTTGAGCGCAACGTCGTGCGTGATCTGCTCGACCAGATCGAGGCCGAGGTGGTCCAGGAAATGGTCGCGCGCGAGGGCATCCGGCCCGACGGGCGCGATATGAAGGAAGTCCGGCCCATCTTGTGCGAGGTGGCCGTGCTGCCGCGCACCCACGGCTCGGCCCTGTTCACCCGGGGCGAAACGCAGGCCCTGGTGGCCACCACCCTGGGCACCAGTCGCGATGAGCAGATCGTGGACGGGCTGCAGGAAGAGTACAGCAAGAAGTTCATGCTGCACTACAACTTCCCGCCCATTTCCGTGGGCGAGGTGAAGCGCGTGGGGGCGGTCAGTCGCCGCGAGATCGGGCACGGGGCATTGGCCGAACGCTCGCTGGAGGCCGTGCTGCCGTCGCCGGACAAGTTTCCGTACACGGTGCGGGTGGTGTCCGACATCATGGAGTCGAACGGTTCGAGCTCCATGGCATCGGTGTGCGGCGGGACGCTGGCCCTGATGGACGCGGGCGTGCCGATCAGCCAGCCGGTAGCCGGAATCTCCATCGGCCGGATGAGCTGCGGAGGCAAGGTCACGCTGATCGTGGACATTCTGGGTGAGGAAGACCACTTCGGCGACATGGACTTCAAGGTGGCCGGCACGCAGCGCGGCATCACCGGCGTGCAGTTGGACATCAAGATCCGCGGCCTGTCGCACCCGGAAATCCGCTCCACGCTGGAGCTGGCCCGGGAGGCCCGGCTGGGCATTCTGCGGACCATGCTCAAGGCCATCGACAAGCCGCGGCCGGACATCAGCGTCTACGCGCCGCGCATCATCACCATCAAGATCAACCCGGAGAAGATCGGCAAGGTCATCGGGCCGGCGGGCAAGGGCATCCGCGGCATCGAGGCGACCACCGGGGCGAAGGTGGAGATCGAGGACGACGGCACGGTCAACATCTCGTCGCTGGGCGGCTACGGGCCGGCCGAGCAGGCCCGGGCCATGATCGAGGCCATCGCCGAGGAGGTGAAGGTCGGCCGCATCTACACCGGCCGCGTGACCAGCGTGAAAGACTTCGGCGCGTTCGTCGAGGTGGTGCCCGGCCAGGACGGTCTGTGCCACATCAGCGAGCTGTCGGACGACTACGTGCAGAAGGTCGGCGACGTGTGCAAGGTGGGCGACATTCTGAAGGTCAAGGTGCTGCTGATCGACGAGCAGGGCCGGGTCAAACTGTCTCGCAAGGCCGCCCTCCGCGAGGAGAAGAAGGAGAGCAAGGAGAGCGTGGAGGCCTGAGGCCCCGCGGGAATGGGTGAATCACAAACGCCACGGGGCGGCGCAGGGGCCACTCCGTGGCGTTTTTAATTGCGAATCGCGGATTGCATATGGACGGCAGCCGACGTACCGTCGTGGGATGCACATGGGTCCGACGTATTCGCATGCACGATCGGCCGCGTCATCGTCATTCATAGGTGTGAAGGAAGGATGGACGCCCTTCCAACGGGATCAGGCCGTAGCGGAGGAACCGGCGCTTCGGTTACCATGCCCGACGACCGGGGTGCCGTCCGGCGGCGCCTTAGGACCGCGCGAGCCGAGAAACCTGGGGTGCGGAGCGGTAGATGCGGGCAGATAACCGGTCGATTGGGCATACATCCTCGTGACAGATGCTCATGCCCGCGGCAGCGGCGGCCCGGGAGACAGGAATCATGCTGAAACTCGAAAGCCTGACTTTGAACGGCTACAGGTCCTTTGCCTCCGGAACGAATCCTCGCCCGCCGTCTGGAAACGGTATTCACGATGATGGAGGACGGATCGAGTTTGGTGATGTTACCGTCCTGCTGGGAGCGAATGGTGCGGGCAAAAGTAACGTCATCTCCTTCTTCCGGATGCTGGCGTTTCTTTCGACCGGGGCGTTGCAGGAGTACATCGGCCGGTGCGGCTACGCGGAATCAATCCTCCACTACGGAGCGTCGCGGACGCCGGTGTTGGAGGCGCGGCTTGAGTTCACGGATAGCGGCGTGCGAGACGTCTACTCAATGCGACTGGCCGGTGCCTCTCCCGACACTCTGATCTTCTTGGACGAGTCCATCGAATACGCAGCGACGGGTCACGGGAATCCTCTGAGGAAATCCCTGGGCAGCGGGCACAAGGAAAGCCGGCTGGAGGAATGTGCGAACGAGGGCGACAATACGTGCAAGTTCGTCCTGAGCCTCCTCCGCGGTTGCAGGCCCTATCATCTGCACGACACCTCGGACGAGGCGAAGATCCGCAAGGCGGGATACATTGAGGATAACAGATACCTTCGCAGTGATGCAGGCAACCTCGCTGCTTTTCTCTATGCACTGCGCGACACCAGGCCGGACTACTACCGGCGAATCATCAGTACGATCCAGCAGGCATACCCTCAATTCGGGGACTTTCGTCTGGAGCCGTCGGAGCGCAACTTTTCCTACATCCTTCTCAATTGGTTTGAAAGGCACCATCCGGATTACCTGATGGGACCACACCAGTTGCCCGACGGGGCGCTTCGCTTCATCGCCCTGGCAACGGTCTTCCTGCAGCCGCCGGAGAAGCTGCCCCGCGTCATCGTGATTGACGAGCCGGAACTGGGCCTGCATCCGCACGCGCTGTCGCTGCTCGCGGGCCTGATCGGGAGCGTCACAGAGCACTCGCAGATCATCCTCGCCACGCAATCAGTGCCGTTGGTGTCCCACTTTGACCTTTCCTGGATCCGGGTCGTGGAACATCGAGAGGGAGCGTCTCACGTTCTCCGATTCGACCGAGAAGCGTTTGCCGACTGGCTCGAAGAGTACTCCACGGGCGAGCTGTGGGAGAAGAGCGTGATCGGGGGAGGTCCCCGGCATGAGTAACGTCTACGTGGTCGTGGAAGGCAAGGGCGAGCAGGGTTTCCTGACAAAAGTGGTCGCAGCAGCGTTGGTGCGGCGGGGCGTGTATGTGAACGCCGTTCTGGTGGGCAAGCCGGGAAGAAAGGGAGGCGTGAGACGCTGGGCCTCTGTCAGAAACGACGTCGTTCGATTCCTCAAGATGGACCGCCCGACGTATCCCGTCTTTGTCAGCACCATGTTTGACTAACACCGGATGCCGATGGACTGGCCCGGACGACAAACGAGCGTCGGGCTTCCCCACAGCCAGAAGGCAGCGCATGTGGAGGTCGCATTGACGGACGACATCACGGCGTCACCGATCGCAGACTTCGACCGCCAGCGTTTCATCCCGTATATTCAGATATACGAGTTGGAGTCGCTCGTGCTGGCTGAGCCCAGGGCCGTCGCTACGGAATTCCCGGAAAGGCAGGCCGAGGTGAATCAGTTGGTCGCGAGCCTCGGCGAGACTGCACCCGAAGAGATCAACGATCATCCCCACTCGGCACCGTCTGTCCGGCTGATCAGGCACGTTCCCGAGTACGGTGCGCGCAAGGCCTCGGCGGTGGTCAACATCCTCGCGAGCATCGGGCTGGATACGCTCCGGGCAAGATGTCCACACTTCAACGACTGGATCACGTCCTTGGAGACCATTGGCACACGATGAGTCTGCGGAATGAACCATGCGGCGCTTCGGGATGCGGAGTTTCGGGTGGCGGTATCCACCGCTCCCGGTTGGCGACGATCCGTCCTGCCCCATTCCGACAGGCTCAAGAGCTTGATTCGTCCCCTTTATGCACAACTTTGCCCTTGAGCTCCTCTTTGCGGATGCCGAGTTCCTCGAAGCTCTGTTTGAAGCCGCGCAGGGTGCCGCATTCCGGGCAGCGGGGCACGGTAAGGCCCTGGAGGCGGTAGCCGCACCGGAGACAGCGGATGTCGTCCTCGGTGCCTCTCGCCGATGGCGCCGACCGATCCGGTCTCAGTAACAACACGGCCGCTCGGATCGACAGGATCCCAATCGGAAGCAGCGCGACGCCGCCCACGATCATGGTCAGCGCGGCCGGCATCCGATGCGTTCGGTCCACCCACAACAGAACCTGCGCCAGCAGCGTCAGCAGGAGGCCGATCATGGCCGCCGCGCGCAGCACTATCGGCAACGGAGTCGAGACGAGCATCCCCGCAGCGACCGTCCCCCGCGTGGCAAGGATCGCGCCTACCCACACGCTGGCGACCAAGACCACAAGCCCGTTCAGCATCGCGGCCCGGCGACGTGGGTCACGGGTTTTCGACAGGGTCGGCATGCCGGGTGCCTCCATCGGCAACAGGCGCCGCTCCTGACGTAAAGTGCGACGATGCGTCCAGCGCGGCGGCAGGAGCCGGCCCGGCGCGCCCGGATCACTTCTTCTTGCGAGGCGCCTTGGGCTTCTTGGCTTTGGGGGCTTTGGCTGCGGATTTGGCTGGGCCGGGCTTCGCCTTGGCCACCGCCCTGGCTGCCTTGGGGGCCTTCTCGGCGGCGGTGGCCTTGGCCGATGCCTTCCGGCCGGTGGGTGCTTTCGATTTGGCGGTCGCCGCTTTTTTCGCAACCGGACGCGTCGCGGTTTTGGGCAGGGGTTTGGAGGCGACCGCTTCCACCTTCTCCACTGGCCGCGGTGGGGTCGGGCGGGCCTTGATCGCGCGGGCTCTTATGTCCTCATCGAGAACGCGAGCCGGCGTCGGCTCCCATTTCTTCTTCACACTCGGCGCCGGAGGCACGGAGTCCGTCAGGGGGGTGACCAGCAGTCCCGTGTAATAGCCTTCCTTCTCGAGCCGAGCCAACTGCGCGTCAGCGTCTTTGCGCTCGACGCACTTGAGCAGCGTCAGAGTCAGCCCGTCGGCATACCCGGTGAGCTTCCAGGCAAACGCCGGCGGCTCCTTCTTCCGCGCCGCGCTGCTGCCGGACGCTGCGCCTTCGCCTTGCTGTTCCTTTGGCTTAATGTCCGTCTCTTTGGATTCGTCAGCCACGGCTTGGACCTGCTCGCCAGAATAGTCACTAGCACCGGCGCCCCAGCGTGACCGCCTGCACCGGGGAGAACGCGGGGCAACCTGCGGGCGACGGCCGGGGGCCCATAAAGGTTCCCCGCTTGCACCGCGCCCGGGAGGACTCGAACCTCCAACCTGCTGGTTCGAAGCCAGCCACTCTATCCACTTGAGCTACAGGCGCTTCCAGCGTTCGTTCGATCACGCCTCCCCACCGCCCCACCCCGCGGCGGACGGCTGGCCCGCATTATAGGGGCCGGCCCGCGCCGTGTCACCTCCGGCGACCGAGATTGCCGCCACGTCCCGCTTCTGTGCCGGGCCGCGAGGCGGTAGCATTCAGACTGCCCAGATGACAGGAGGCTGAACCGATGCGTGACGCAGTTGTGCGAAGGTGGGTCAGGGTGGCCGGGATGGGCGCTCTCATCCTGGCCGGGGCCGCCGTGGCCGAGGAGAACACCATGAGTTCCCGGGCACGCCAACCGCTCCGACCGCCAGCCCTCCGGACGGGCGACACCATCGGGATCGTCGCCCCCGGGCATCCGCTGGACCGCGACCGGATTGACCGGGCCGTCCGCCGACTCGAGGGCATGGGCTTCCGGGCCTGCGTCATCGGCGACGTTTACACCCGCCGCGGATACCTGGCCGCCACCGACGCCGAGCGGGCCCAGGCCATCATGGCGGCCTTCCTGGACCCCCAGGTCAAGGCCGTCTTCTGCGGCACCGGCGGCTACGGCACCACCCGCATCCTGGAACGGCTGGATTTCGATGCCATCCGCCGCAACCCCAAAATCCTGCTCGGGTTCAGCGACGTCACGGCCCTCCACCTGGCGATCCACAAGGAGACCGGCCAAGTCACGTTCCACGGTCCGAACCTGATGTGGGGATTGGGCAGCGAAGACCGCAACCTCACGCCGTTCGCCTCCGTCCATCTCTGGCGCAACCTTTGCGATTCCAATACGTTAGAATCAATTGTCGCCCGTTCGGCCAAGCCCGATTCCAGTGAGCCGGTGCCCGGCTTCGAAGCCCTGACGCGGCCCACCCCCGACAACCTTCTGCGGTACGACCTGTCCCTCTGCGAGCCGGAGACCCTGGCCCCGACAACCATCCGCCCGGGGCGGGCGCGGGGACGCCTGGTTGGCGGGAACCTCTCGCTGGTCTGTGCCCTGATGGGTACCCCGTGGCAAATCGAGACGAAGGGGCGCATCCTGTTCCTCGAGGACGTCGGCGAGCAACCGTACCGGATCGACCGGTTCCTTCGCCAGCTCAAGCACGCCGGCCTGCTGGACGGCGTCGCCGGCGTGATCCTCGGCCGCTGGCACAAGTGCGTCCCGGACAATCCGGAGAAGAGCATGACCCTGGACGAGGTTTTCGCCGACTACTTCAGCGACGCGCCGTATCCCGTGGTCGCGCAGTTCCCCGTCGGCCACGTGCGGGACAACGCCACGCTCCCGCTCGGCGTCCTGGCCGAGCTCGACGCCACCGCCCTGACCCTCACCCTGCTGGAACCCGCCGTGGAGTGACGACCCCTCTGCGGCCCGTTGCCATGGCATCCGCCTCGCGGGCCACGTTCTGCGACTGTATCCACTACACTGGTCCGTGCCGTTCGCAGGCCCGAACCCCGCAATTCCGAGTTCCAACGGTCGAAAGTCTGACGAGTCACGATACACTGCAGGACGGAGCCGACGTGGTGCGAAGCCTTTTTGACCAATACAACGAGCCCGAAAACCAGTTGACACACGCGCTGGCGTGTTGTCTGAATGAGGACAGGGGTCTTCTTCGCTCCTTTGCAGACTGGCTGGCCCGCCCACGGCCTCCAAGCCGCTGCACCCTGGAAGTTGTCGAACAAACCCTGCCGGGAGAGGAAGAAGATGCTGAGGAGCCGACGGATCAACAGGGTCTCCCGGACCTGTGGATCCACGACCACGGAGAATGGTCCCTGATCATCGAGAACAAGGTACGATCGCCGGTCAACGCCGCTCAGATCAGCCGGCACCGTGCGACAGCGACTCGACGCGGGTTCATTCAACATTCTCTCATCGTGATTTCACCCGAAACGCCGCCGGATCGTTCGCTGGCGGGGGCACGCCATGTTCGTTGGTCGCAGGTTTACGAATGGTTCCTCCGGCGGCGGATCGGCTCCGAATGGGCTCGCCGTCTGGTGCATTACATGGAGTCTGTGGAGTCACGCATGACCGCAACCGGCTATCTTGAGAGGGGGAGTCTCACAACCTTCTCCGGAATTCGCTTCGGTCCGGACAACCCGTGGAGCTATCGCGAGGCCAAACGCCTGTTGCGACTCGCGTTGGATCAACTCCGCGCCGATCGGCGACTTGTCCGGCTGGGAATGGATCCGTCCGGCGCGGGACGCCCCGCCATCACAGGCAGGGAGGGATCGGCCGTCTGGGATTTCCTTCCACTGCGATACGCGGCGCGCGCGCAGAATTTCACCGCATATCCTCACCTTACGATGGGCATCCAGAGCACGCGGGTGCTCGTCATTGTGACTGTTCCGAACGGTGTGAGGGCTCCGTTGCGCCGCAACCTTCTCGCATTGGGCGAAGAAGGCTTCTGTGGGATCGCCATGCAGATCTGCGGGAACCTGGTTCGTTTGTTTCGTAAGGCCAACGGCGCCAAGCCGTGGGTGGACGTATGTCAGCGGCACTACCCGACGCAGCGTTCCGCTCCGATTGAGGACGCAAGACTCGAATTCGATCTGCGAACGGCCGTCCCCCACGGCAGGAGACGCAGGAGTGGAGATGCGGTGAAGTCGCAACCCCAATGGCTCCGTGCCACATACGCTTCGTTGGCGACGAAGCGGTCCAACCTTCAGGTCGGTTTCGGGGCCGCGTTCTCACTCGATTGCCCCATCCTGCACTCGAAGCAGGCTCTTGATTACTTCTCCGGGACGTGGCTTGCCTGCGAGCCTCTCTTGAAGGTCCTGTTCTCAGGGAACCGGTCCTGAGAACAGGACTTGGCTGAGCCGGGCTGCACGGCTCTGCATCCGGCCGCACTATTTCACGCGAACCGAACCTTGCCAATCGGACGTCCCCTTTTCCATCTCTGCTCGCGCACCCATTCGATCGTCGCAACGGCGAAGCGGTTTCAGGCCCGTGAACGGGCCTGGGACCGAGGGCGGAAGATAGGCACTGCTCAAGAGCAGCGGCACATACACTCATCCGGTCCCTGCAGGACCGGCAGGTTGGGATGGGGCGGCGCGGACCCGCGGTTGAGAACCGCGGGCTCATCTCGTCCTGGCCTACGGCCCTTTGGGGGCGGGTTGGGGGCCGATCTACTCATAGTTCCCCACCCCCGCTTGCCATTCGCAATTCGTCACTCGCAATTCGCAATTCGTCCCGCCAATCGCAATTCATCGTTCGCCATTCGCAATTCGTTCCGCAACTCCCCGCTGTGTTCCTGCGACGAGGTACTGATCAAGAGCAGCGGCAAATGGGGGTCCGGAGCACTGCGCGAGAGGCAGTGGCATGCGTTGGGACCGAGACCCTGGACACCGCTGCGCGCCATCACGGGCAGATTGGAATCACCGTCTGGCAGGGCGGTGTCCCACTCAGTTCGCGATCAGGTTCACCAGGCGGCCTTTGGCCACAATAACGCGGCGGACCGTCTTGCCGGCGATGGCGTCGGCCACCTTGGCATCGGCGCGGGCCAGCGCTTCGATCTGCGCGTCGTCCGCGTCGGCAGGCACGTGGATCCGGCTCTTGATCTTGCCGTTCACCTGCACCGCGATCTCCACCGACTCGTCGCGAGCCAACGTCTCCTCGTACGCCGGCCACGCCTCGCCGATCAGTGACTGCTCGTGCCCCAGCCGCCGCCACAGCTCCTCCGCAATGTGCGGCGCGAACGGGGCCAGCAGCAGCACGAACGGCTCCAGCGCCGTACGCGGTCGCTTGCTCCGCGGCGTCATGAAGTTCACGAAGTCAAAGAACTTCGCGATGGCCGTGTTGAACTTGAGCTGCTCGATGTCGTCGCCCACGCCCCTGATCGTCTTGTGCAGCACGCGCAGACATTCGGCGTCCGGCTTCTCGTCCGCCAGGGCGGGCGACAGCCGGCCGGTCTCCTCGTCGATGAACAGCCGCCAGATGCGCGACAGCAGCTTGAACAGGCCGGGGACGTCCCGCGTGTTCCACGGCTTCGACGCCTCGATCGGACCCATGAACATCTCGTACAGCCGGAACGTGTCGGCCCCGAACTGCCCGATGACATCGTCCGGGTTCACCACGTTCTTCAGCGACTTGCTCATCTTCGCGATGACCGGCCCCACCGGCTCGCCCGTCTGCTTGTGGCGGAACTTGCCCTCGGAGACCTCTTCCACCAGGTCCGGCGTGATGGTGGCCCCGCGTTCGTCCTTGAACGCAAAGCCCTGGATCATCCCCTGGTTCACCAGCTTCATGAACGGCTCGCAGGTGGAGACGCAATCCAGGTCAAACAGCACCTTGTGCCAGAACCGCGCGTACAGCAGGTGCAGCACCGCGTGCTCCGCCCCGCCCACGTACGTGTCCACCGGCATCCAGTAGTCGTCGGCCATGCGGTCGCAGAACCGCGAGCTCAGCGTCGGGTTCAGGTAGCGCAGGTAGTACCAGCACGAGCCGGCCCATTGCGGCATCGTGTTCAGGTCGTGACGCCACGTCGTCCCGTCCCGCTGCACGGTGACCCAGTCCTTCGCCCGGCCCAGCGGCGGCTCCGGAAGGGCGTCGGAGCCCTCCGCGACCGGCGTCGGCTTGAAATCCTCCATCGGCGGCAGGGCGACCGGCAGGTCCTTCTCGTCGTACGGAATGATCTCGCCGTCCTCGCCGTGCAGAACCGGAAACGGCTCGCCCCAGTACTTCTGCCGGCTGAACACCCAGTCGCGCAGCTTGTAGTTCACCGCCCCCTGGCCCAGCCCGTTCTGCTCCAGCCACTGCGTGATCCGGGTCTTGGCTTTCGGCGTGGGCAGGTCATTGATCGTGCATACGTCGCGGGGCAGCCCGGCCCCCCCTCGCGGTGGCGAGTTGAGGTTCACGCCTTCGCCGACGAACGACTCCGCGAAGATCCCCGGATCCTCCGCGAACACGGGCAGGGCCACCTGCTGCAGCCAGCCGCTGTCCCCGTCCAGCAACGCCATGGCGTTCTGCGCCGTGATGCCTCCCACGGTGCCCGCCGCAAGCGTGGCCGAGTCCAGCACCTCCTGCCGAAGGCTCGGTCGGCCTTTCCGGGCGCAGTACTTCTCGTCGATGGCCCCACGGATGATCTGCTCGTGCAGCCACTCGCCCGGCGGGCGAACCACGGCCACGATCGGCAAGTCAAACGCCTTGGCAAAGTCGAAGTCCCGCGTGTCGTGCGCCGGGACGGCCATGATCGCGCCCGTGCCGTATCCCATCAGGACGTAGTCAGCCACCCACACCGGGATACGCTCGCCGTTGACCGGGTTCAGCGCGTACGCCCCGGTAAACACGCCGGTCTTCTCTTTGGTGTCGGCCGTTCGGTCCAGGTCCGACTTGTGGCGAGCGACCGTGACGTATTCCTCCACCGAGGCTCGCTGATCCGGCGTGGTGATCTGGTCCACCAGCGGGTGTTCCGGGGCCAGCACCATATAGGTCGCCCCGAACAGCGTGTCCGGCCGCGTGGTGTACACGCGGATCGTGAACGGCTCCGGCCGGGCCGGGTAGCCGCCCGAGCGCCGCGCGGCCCGCCATTGCCCGGGATCCGGCGTAACCGGCGCCGCGGCCCCGCCGGAAACCAGCGGGAAGTCCACCTCGGCCCCCGTGCTGCGGCCAATCCAGTTTCGCTGCATGATCTTGATCGGCTCGGGCCAATCCAGCAGCTCCAGATCATTCAGCAGTCGCTCGGCGTACTTCGTGATGCGCAGCATCCACTGACGCAACGGGCGTCGGAACACCGGGTGGTTGCCGCGTTCGCTGCGGCCGTCGGACGTGACTTCCTCGTTGGCCAGCACGGTGCCCAGGGCGGGGCACCAGTTTACCGGCACCTCGTCGATGAAGGCCAGCCGCTGGTTGTTGATCGCCTGCCGCTGCTCGACGGGTGACA
>Ga0334887_1002728_pt1 | contig 18988 bp, 16 predicted proteins | sample GraSluR1_MG_10_FD_207217 | JGI IMG/M metagenome (GOLD analysis project Ga0334887, IMG submission 207217) | Sludge microbial communities from methane-producing bioreactor in Wageningen University, Netherlands - Granular Sludge_18_07-R1 | ecosystem: Engineered > Bioreactor > Anaerobic >...
TGGCTTAGTGAGGGCGAAGTTAAGACCACGGGCGGGGGTTGCCAAGCCAGGTCAAAGGCGCAAGGTTGAGGGCCTTGTCTCGCAGGAGTTCGTGGGTTCGAATCCCATCCCCCGCACCAACTTACCTTTCTTGATAGCGATTTTATGAAGAGATCGCGTCGCGTTTTAAGATCCTCTGAAGGGTTTTAATCCCTTTTAGGACAAAACAAAGAGGTGCGACGGAGAAACCACACCGTCGCAGCATAAAATATTTCATTGTCTCATCCGCCTATCTAGAAATCCTCCTCCTCCATCCAGTCGAGCCACTGCGCCGACCTCAGGCCGATGGCCGTCTCCTCATCCACTCCGTAGACGCTCTGGTAGAAATCCAGCACCCATTCGTGGATCTTCACGTCAGTAAACATCTCAGGATAGGCGGCCTTGGCGATAATCATCGCCTCGATCGGATACTCCAGGCGCTTTGCCCAGTTGTAGGGAGTCCAGGGAAGGGCGTATACACGCTCATTCTTGACGGCAGTAAGCTCCTGAAGATTCTGATAGTACGGTGCAGTGTATAGCTCCCTTGCAGGGTGGTAACCCTGCGCAGTCGGGAGAACGATGACATCGGGGTCCATCTTTAAGATATGCTCGGTGGAGACTACTACAAAGGCACCCATGCCATCATACACATTCTTTGCATTTGCGATATCCTCGATGAAGTATGATTCGATCGTATCAAGGCCCCAGGCCATGCCGGCACCTCCACCATCCCTGGCTCGCGGCGAAAGCCCGAGCTGCATCATGCTGGGCTTTTCGTCCTCGGGAACGTCCTTGGTGCGAGATCGAATCTCCTCTATCTGAGATTCAAGGTAAGAGGCAAGTGCTTCGGCATCTTCCTCGCGAGAAAAGACCTCGCCCACCAGCCGGATCTCATCCCCGATGTAATCCACGCTCGGTTGTTCCTGATATGGAGGGCCCACCAGGATCACCAGCGGAATTCCGAGTGATTCGATGGATTCGATGGTCTTTTGGATCTTCTCGTCGGATCCGGCTGAAAAAGCCCACGACCCTTCTCGGAGAAAAACGACGTCCGGATCGAGGGATACCAGCATCTCGTAGTTGACGGCAGTTGCGCCTTCAACGAGCACAGTCATCTCGGCGAGGTGAGGCATGAGGTACCTAACGGTATTCATCCCATCCTCGAACTCGTAGGTCTCGCCATCTACTGTCTCAAAGCTGTAGTTGTATTCTTTACCGCAGCAGGGAGCTCCCAGAGCTACAATCTTCTCCTGCATTCCGAACCGGTACATGATCCCCTCGACAAAACCATCGTCGATGGCAACGACCCGTTCGATGTTAGCCGGAACTTCCACCGTCCGTCCGAGCATGTCCGTTACTGTTATATGCTCATCAGAGCACGCCGCTCCCGATACGAGGCAGAGGAATGCGGCCGCAAGTATACAGCATCTCACAAAATCCATGTTCTTATCCTCCTTGCGTTTCCCGGTGGTTATTATTCCACCAAACCATCATGTTTAAGAAATCATACGTCAGCACCCAGGATTCGCCATCCTCTTCGACGACCTGCGACAGGTAGCCGCTCAGCTTTGCCATCTGATCGTCGGTTTCGACCCGGTACTGGCCGCCAAAATAATTCAAAGCGTCGTCCAGGGAGGGAAAACGATGACACATCTTGAGAGGAAAGACCCGAATGTTGGGGTAGACGCCCATCTGGTAGAGGACGTTGAATAGCACGTCCGACTTCGGCATCGGATGGTATTCAACATCACCGAATAGAAGGGCAGACACTTCCCGGGCTTGAACGTCCCAGGAGGTATCACCTGCAAACCAGGCCAGGTACACAAACCCTGACGAAACCTTGGTCATCTTCTGGACGGCCGCTTTGATATCGGTCATCCCCAGGGAGAAAGAAGCGACGACTAGGTCGTAAGGAGGTTTTAGATCCCTCTCGACATCCACCTCTTCCCATCTCTTCTGAATGCAGTCGACGTTTCCGATCCTGCGCTCTTCGAGGTTCTCCTGGAGCACCCTGGCCATGGAGGCGCTGGGCTCGACGGCGGTTACATGGGCGGTCACCTTGGAGAAGGGGATCGCCAGGGTTCCGGGCCCTGCACCTATATCCAGAACTCTATATGTGGATTTGATTGTGATTTTGTCTAGCAGGACCTTTACATACTCTCCGCCGTCACGCTCTATCATCCTCCAGTAATTTCTGGCCTCCTCCTCGCTGTCCCAGTAAGCTGCACAGTCCATGCCGCCGTTCATCTCGTTGTGCCGTTTCATCTGGTCAATCCAGACCTCTGACCATTCTATCGGATATGTCGCCATCGGATTCCCTCCACCCCAACTGACGCGGTGTATCCCGCGTTGAAGGCTAAATACTGGCGTGATATCACGACTACCCAGCCTCTCGATCTCAAAGACTCCAAATTCTCATCTCCATCGTTGAAAAAAATAGATGGGTTGAATCAGCTGCCGTCTCCGAGAGTCCAGTCCATCAGCTGGGCTGTGCGCAACCCTTCTGCAGTCTCCCGATCGACATCGTAAACGTTCATGTAGAATTCCAGCAGCCATTCTGCAAGATTGACATCCTCGAAGCGCTCAGGATAGGCAGCCTTGGCCATCACCATCACCTCTATCGGATACTCAAGACGCTTGTCACAGTTGCAGGGCAACCATGGAAGAGCAATTACTCGTCTATTCTTGACTGCTGTCAGCTCCTGCAGGTTCTGATAGTAAGGCGCTTCGTAAAGCTCTCGTGGGGGGTGATATCCCCAATCTGTTGGCAGAACGATCACATCAGGATCCAGTGCCAAGACGTGCTCGGCACTAACCAACCTGAAATGGGCCGGCTCCTGAAAGGCGTTTTTGGCGTTGACTATCTCCTCTAAGAAGAACGATTCAATGGTGTCGATGCCTTCAATATCTCCAGCTCCCCCACCATCTCTGGATCGCGGCGATAGGCCGAATAATAAAACGCGCGGTTTTTCGTCATCTGGTATGTCCTCCGTCCGCTCTCTCACGAATTCTACTTCTCTCTCCAGGTAATCTGCAAGCTCGATAGCCTCCTCCTCTATGCCGAATATCTGACCAATGATTCGAATCTCTTCGGAGATAATTGACATGTTCGGTTCATCGTAGGTGTTTGGTCCATACGTTACGATGAGAGGGATACCAAGGGAATCTATCGTATTGATGGCCTGTTGCATGCCATCTTCGTCCGTCCAAAAGGTACAGTCTCCACCCCTGATGATGACCAAGTCCGGATCCAAGCTGACCAGCATTTCGTAGTTAGGCGGCATGCCGTATGAGGCGACCAATGGAAGATCGCGAATCCACGGATTCAGATAATTTACGATGTTCATCCCCTCCAATGTGTAATTTTTCCCATACACTGTGGGATATTCCCACTCCCACAGCTTGGGAAGACAATCGGTTCCCAAACCCACCAATTTCTCCTCTACGCCCAAGCTGGTCATTACCCCTTCCACCAGACCATCGCTGATGGTGACCACGCGCTCGATCTCCAGCGGCACCTGGACGGTGACCCCTCTGCTGTCGACTATGGTTCTGTAATCGCCAGCGCATCCCAAATTTAAGACTAAACAAAGACATGCGACGGCGAAAAACCACCGTCGCAGCATAATATATTCCATCATCTATCCCCCGATCTAGAAATCTTCGTCCACGGTCCAGTCCAGCCACTGTGCTGAGCGCAGGCCAATAGCTGTCTCCTCATCCACTCCATAGACGTTCTGGTAGAACTCCAATACCCATTCGTGGACCTTAATGTCTTCAAACCTCTCAGGGTAAGCCGCCTTTGCGATCACCATCAAGTCAATAGGGTACTCGATGCGTTTACCAGTGTAGTTGGGTGTCCACGGAAGGGCATAGACTCGGTGTTTCTGTAAGGCCGAGAGTTCGGCTACGTTCTGGTAGTAGGGAGCGGTATAGAGTTCTTCTGGAGGGTGGTAACCCCACCAGGTGGTGAGGACGATGACGTCAGGATCGAGGGCTAGGAGATGCTCTGCAGAGATATCGGGCTGTCCAGTTTCACCGAAGGCATTTTTCGCGTGAACGATATCTTCGACGAAGTATGAATCAATCGTATTGATCCCCATCACAAGGCCGGCTCCGCCAGCTTCTCTAGCTTTAGGCGACGCTCCAAATATGAGGACAGTCGGTTTCTCCGAGTCTAGGACATCTTTCGTCCTTTCAAATACTACCTGGGTCTGAGACTCGAGATAATCCGCGAGTTCAGCCGCTTTCTCATCCTTCTTGAAAATGCTTCCAATGATCCTGATCTCGTCGGAGATCGTAGAAAGGTCCGGCTTATCGAAGCACGTATGGGACTTTAGGACGACGACGGGAATCCCGAGAGCTTCGATCATGGTGATCGTCTTCTGCATCATTTCGTCATCCATGGAGGACGCAGTAACACGGATGATCGCCACATCAGGATCAAGCGCGGTAAGAGCCTCGTAGTTTATTGCTGTTTGCGTTGTTGCGATCACTGTAAAATTCCACTCTGGTTTCAGGTAGGTAACCGGCATCATGCCGTCTCTGTACTCGTAGGTCTCACCGTCCACTGTAGGGTAACTGTAGTTGTAAATACTCTGAACGCAATCTCGCCCCCCCACGAGCTTATCCTCCTCGCCGAGGACGAACATCACGCTCTCGATGAAACCATTAGAGACAGCGACTGCCCGCTCTATCTCCATCGGAACCTGCACTTCTGCTCCACGGCCGTCCACAACTGTTCTCATATCTTCTGCTGCCCATCCGGTGCCTAGCGTAAGGCAAAGGCAGGCTAAAACTATCAAGCATATTTTTAACAATCTTAACCATCCCATAATTTCAAACCTCCTCAACAGTCAGGTCGATCACCGGTATTAACACTGCTTTTGCTTTGTCGCGGTCCATAACATGGAGACTGGCATTTCATCAACAAACACTAATTATCTAGAAATCTTCCTCCACCATCTAGTCAAGCCACTGCGCAGAGCGCAGGCCAATGGCCTTATTTTCATCAACTCCATAGACGTTTTGATAGAGCTCCAGTATCCATTTCAGCAGTCGCTCTGGTTCTAATCCCAAGTCGGCTCTCAACGGTTATCCCATCGACCTCCCTCTCCGCCACCTTCCTCGGCATCACCATCCTGGTGCCCCCAACGCTCCGAACTGAGCATATCCCTTCGTAGATCTCGTCCAGGACCGGCTCCGTTATTACATGATGAGGCGCGCCCTCGGCTACTATCCCGTTCCTGTTCATCACCACCACCTTGTTGCAGAACCAGGATACGTGGTTGGGATCGTGGCTGCAGGCCAGGATGGTGACCCCTTCCTCTGCCACCCGTCGCATTATATTCCAGATCCTGATCTGATTGCTGAAATCGAGGGCCGATGTCGGCTCGTCCAAGAACATGATCTTCGTATCCTGAGCGATCGCCCTCGCCATCAGCACCATCTGGCGCTGGCCTCCCGAGAGCTGGTTGTAGGGCTGGTCTGCAAGGTGGGCGATGTCGAGGGTTTCGAGGGCGGTCAGAGCTCTTTCCTTGTCCTTCCGGCTGATCCCAAAGACGCCCCGGAGATGGGGAGTCCTTCCCATCAGCACCACCTCCTTGACTAGATAGGGAAATGGTGGCTTATGCTCCTGGGGGACGTAGGCGACAAGTCGCGCCATATTCTCGATCCGATGGTCGGTGATGTCGATCCCGTTCATGACCACCGAGCCCCGATGGTACTTCAGAAATTTGAGGCAGCACTTGAAGAGCGTAGTCTTTCCGCAGCCGTTCGGGCCGAAGAGGCCGCAGAGCTCCCCCTCATCGACGTCGAAGGAGACCCCTTCAAAGACGGCCTTCTTTCCATAGTTAAAATACAAGTCGTTCACTTGGAGCATGATAGATCACCCGAATATGGCTCGACCCCTCGTTCTCAGAAGGTAGAATAGGTAAGGAGCTCCCAGGATCGACGTGATGATCCCCACAGGAATCTCCGCCGACGTCAGGGTTCTCGCCAGGGTATCACAGACGATGAGGTACGTCCCGCCGAGCATCGCCGCTGCCGGAATGACAAACCTATGATCCGGGCCCAGTATCAGCCTCGCTGCGTGGGGCATCATCAGCCCCACCCAGGCGATGATCCCCACCGTGGAGACCGCAAGGGACGTGATGAGGGTAGCAATAGAGATCAAGAGAAACTTGTACTTCTCGGGGTTTACGCCGAGGGTCCTAGCCTCTTCGTCCCCCATGGAGAGGATGTTAAGCTTCCAGCCAAAAAACCAGAGAACCAGAAACGAGGCGATGACTACCGGCGATACGAGAGCCACGTCCTTCCATGAGGCGTAGTAAAATCCTCCCATCAGCCAGAAGACGATCTCTCGAAGGGCGCTGTCATTGGAGATGTACTTCAAAATGGATACGAGAGCCGAGAAGACCGAGCCGATGATCACTCCTGCCAAAATCAAGGTGACTATGGGCGTTTCGTCTCTCGTCCGTGCCAGAAGATAGGCGAGGGCCACCGCCACCGATCCGAATATGAAAGCAGAGACCTGGATCGAGAGGAAGAACTGGGGATATACGATGCCAAGGGATGCGCCGAAGGCCGCCCCCGAGGATACCCCGAGGATGTAGGGCTCCACCAGAGGGTTTCTGAAGCAGCCCTGGAAGACGGCTCCGGAGGTGGCGAGGGCAACCCCGACAGTGATCGCTAACAGTATCCTCGGAATCCTCAGATCCCATACGATGGTGTTTTGAAGCTTGTTGACGGTGGATACGTCAACGATAGGTGACAGATGGGCCAGAGTGATGGTGTATACGTCGACCACCGAGATCTCATAGACCCCACGGGATATGGCGATGGCTGCTGTGACTATCATCAAAGACAATAGCGATATTAGAACGCCGACCTTTCGCTCGTCCGAAAAGCCCTCGATCCGCTCATATCCCAGCCGCTCCAGGATGCTGAGGCGTTTCAACTCTTCAGCCATGATATATTCACCTTCAAGACACCTTCAATCCCGGTTAGCTGCTTGAGATACATGTCCACTCCTCAAAAATATAAAAAATTTTTGTAGGATTTCTTTCAAAATCCTGCATCGTCCATCCACTCCAGGCACAATCCCTTCTTGATCTCCTGGACCGTCTCTTCGTCGACTCCGTAGAGGTTTCGATGGTATTCGTCCACCCAATCCCCGACTATGACATCCTCAAACCTATCGGGGTAGATCGCCTTCGCCTCGATCATCAGCGTCACAGGAAAGTCCAGCCTTTCAGTCCTGCACCCTATGAACGGAAGCCCAATAACCCTCTTTTCCCTGATAGCCCTCAGATCCTGGAGGGCCTCGAACCTATCGTCATTGTAGAGCTCGTCGGGCGTATGAACTCCTTGGGCCGTGGGCAAGAGGATGACGTCCGGGTCTAGGGCTAGAATCTGCTCTGCAGATATTACCTGGCGACCGTTTCCATTGAAGGCGTTCTTCGCGTGGACTATATCCTCAATGAGGATCGATTCCAGCTGGTCGGCTCCGGTTACGTAGCTGACGCCCCTCTTGCCGGGGCAATTGGTCGATATGCCTGCGTATAGAAAAGATCGTTTTTCTTCTTCGGGGATGTCCTCGGTCCTCTCCCTGATGAACTGAACCTGCTCCTCCAAGAGGTCGATCATCTCCTGAGCCTTATCTTGCTTTTCGAAGACCTCCCCCAGGATCTCTATCTCTTTGTAGACTGCCTGGGTTTCGTCTTGGTCGTAAACTGCTAGCTCATTTAAGACAACCACCGGAACGCCGAGCTTTCTCATCGTATCGATGCTCTTTTCGCACGCTTCTCCGCCGTCACGACCCCAGCATCTGGTGCTGATGATGATAATGTCTGGATCGGTGCTGGCTATCGTCTCGTAGCTCTCCTGGCAGATGTAGCCGGAAAAGGGTATTGCCTCATCGTCCAGGAGTTTCGGATAGAGGATTGCTTCAACCTGCCAGGGCGTCGAGTGGCTGTAGGTCGTTCCATTATAGGTATAGTTGATGACATTATCTGCCGGGTCGCTAGTGCATCCTCCTTTGCCGACGATCTTCTCCTCTTCGCCAAAGATGAACATCGTCGTTCCTATGAGTCCTGTGCTTATTGCAAAGACCCTTTCGGGTGGTTTGTAAAGGGTGACCTCGGTACCCGTACCATCTACTATCGATCTAGGGTAATAATTGTGTATATGGATGATCGTCTCCAGATCATCCGATGTCATATCGCCGTCTTCGTGGGATTTTTCTGCCGCGTCCAACTCATCATCGGAGACTATCAGATCTCCGTCTAGGTCTGCAGGAACCTCTATGCAGAATGCAGATCCGGAGCAGACGGCAAAGGATAGCAGCAAAAAGTATGCCGAGGTCCCAAGAGGAGATCGAAATTTCATATCACCTCACCCTCTTCGCATGGATTGGCCCCGGCTTTGACGTCGCCGTTGCATTCAGTTATGTGATCCCGGACGCAGCAGGTGTTGCGATGAATTTTATCCATTGAGCATCCTGAACGTTCGCACATTTTGTAACTCCAATTAGATTTATTGCTAATTAACTGATATTTTATACACATATTTAATGGTTCCGGTAATTAAATTCTGATTAAATATGAAATAATCGAATTATATCGAATAAATCTCGAAGTTATGACTTACGCCAGGTCCGCAGCGTATTCGTTAAAAATTAAAAAGATGGGTGTCAATCACCCAAATAAACAAATCCCTGGTCAGATTATCTCCAGATATCGGAGAAGGAGAGATCCCATCAGCTCTTCTGCTTTCTCCTCATCTACACCGTACAGGCCCATAAAGTAGTCTCTTACCCACTCCTCGAGGTCGATATCCTCAAACCTTTCAGGGTAGATCGCCTTCGCCTCTATCATCAGGTTTATCGGAAACTCCAGCCGCTCTGATTTTACTGGGGTGGCAGATAGGGCATAGACCTTCCCCTCTTTGAGAGCCCTCAGATCCTGGACTTTATCGAACCTTTCGGCCTCGTAAATCTCCCTCGGCGGATGGTAGCCGGAGTAGGTCGGAAGGATTATGATATCCGGATCCAGGGCCAAAAGGTGCTCTGTGGATAAGATATCTGTCCCGACACCATAGTAAGCGTTTTTGGCGTTGACGATATCCTCCATGAGGATCGACTCGATGGTTCCGGTGCCGAAGGCGAAGCCCGCACCTCCTTGATCTCCAGCCCAAGTCGGCGCGCCGAAGTAGAGGACCCGGGGTTTATCCTCCTCCCGAATGTCCTTCGTCCTATCTCGGATCAGCCGAACCTGAGCATCCATATGTTCTACGATCTCCTCGGCCCTATCTTGTTGGTCGAAGACCTCTCCCAGGAGCCTTACCTCCTCGTAGATGGTGCTGACGTCGACCCTGTCGTTATAGTCACCACCACTCCCAGATCCAGGGGCTTGACTTCGTAAGACGACTACGGGGATCTCCAGCTGCCCTGCAGACTCCAAGAACTTCTTTACATCTTCATCGGCATTTCCAAAGTCCCTCAGTATCAGAAGGTCGGGCTCAAGAGACGCTATGGTCTCCACATTTACCGTCCCGTAAGGGCCGCCGAAGCCGCCGACATTGGTGAGATTCCGATAGTTGGGATTGATCACCTTGGAAATTTGGGTACACACATGGTAGATTTCACCGGCATAGGTGTAATCTTCGTAGTCGCCACTCGTTACGCTTCCGCCTACGAGCTTATCTTCAATACCGAAGACGTACATCGTGGTGTCGATCAGTCCGCGGCTGATGGCGACGACCCTCTGGGGGTCTTCTGGGATAGATACCTCCATGCCGCGCATATCCGTGACGGTTTTCAACTCCTCTGCTGCTATCGGTTCGGCTAGGAGGGCCGCAAACGCCAGCAATAGGAGCACAGAAAATAGCACTCTAGCGCATTTATTCATTTTAATACCACCTTTATGTGATTGAACGATGATGCTCTTATCATCAGGTTCATCTAATCACAGCCTCCGTAATTTCCTGCTCAGCGGATTTTAACCACGGGTGCCTGATTTTTGATCATAAGATAGAGAAGGTAATTAATAAAACTTTTGTCTTGATAGAAAATAAGTATTACTAAATCAGATATCCTTGGTTTTACTTAAGCCGGATGATGGCAGACCAAGTTATTTATCTCACATGGTTTTACATGAGAATGCCGGATGGATAACAACGGCGGCCAAAAAATGGAGAAGAGTGCGACGTCGAGTCACACCCTCAGCTTCTCCTTCTCTTCGTCAGTGATACCCATTTGCCGAGTTCTAGACTCCGACGAAGGCCAGCTTGTTTCCGAGGGCGGTGGGAGTCCCCAAGGTTATCCCGTTCCAGGTGTAGTAGAGGTCCACCACGCCATCGTGAGCGACAAAGGAGTCGGGATAGAAGAGCGCCAACGTGGGAACCTCCTCAGCATGTAACGCCTGGGCCCGATCGATCAGCTCGCCCCGTTCGTCCTCGTCCATCTCCCTGACCTGCGCCTCCAGAAGATCGGCCAGCTCGTCGCTCTCCTGGTATCGGGCGCTGTTGAAGTGCTCCCAGCTGGTGGTGAGAAGGGCCAGGATGTTGGGATCGCCGATGAGGCCGCCATGAGAGTTAACCGTCAGATCGAACTCCCATCCCTGGACCTTGGAGTCGATCGTCTTCGAGTCCATGGCCCTCAGATCTACGCCGATCCCGACCGCTTCCAAGTCCTCTTTTATCAGCTCGCCGATCCTCCCGGCCCTGGTGTCGCCACCGTTGATGAGAAGCTCGACCGTCTCCCCGCCATATCCCATATCCTCGAGAAGCTCCTCTGCCCTGGCGGGGTCGTGGGGGTAAAGCCCCTCCATCTCGGGGTTGTACCAGTCGTTGTCGGGGGGTATGAACCCAGGACTTCCGGCAAGGCCATAACCCTGGACCACGATCTCCACCAGTTCGTCCCGATCGATGGCGTAGGCGAGGGCCTGCCTGAACCTCTTGTCCGACATCGGCTCCTTCTGGTGGTTGATCATCAGCTTGTAGACGGAGGCGTGCTCCGGCATTTCGAGGATCTCAAACCCGCTCAGCTGATCTATCATCCCCGGCTGGATATCCGCAGCTTCAACGTCTCCCTGCATCAAGGATGCAGCGGCAATGGCTGACGATATCTTGACGTATCGGATCTCCTTGACCCGAGGGGCGCCCAGATAGTAATCGTCGTAAGCCCTGTACTGGTAGGTCCCCTGGACTTTGTCGTAATCCGCCAGGGTGTAGGGGCCGGTCCCGATCAGGGCCTCATCCTCAAGGAAGCTGGTCGGGTCGGAGACGTCTTTCCATATGTGCTCGGGGAGGATGGGCAGGGTCCCAGCCACCTGATCGAGGAAAGGAGCATAGGGCTCGGAGAGGTAAATCCTCACCTTATAGTCGTCCACCTTCTCCGCGCGGTCTATGATCCCGTTGTCCACCAACGGATAGGGATGCTCTTTGTTGTATTCCACGGTGAAGACTACGTCATCGGCGCCGAAGGGCTCACCGTCGTGCCAGGTGACCCCCTCTCGCAGGCGGAAGAGGAAGACGTCGTCCCCCTCCATCTCCCAGCTCTCCGCCAGGGCTGGAACGCGGCCTGTATCGTTCTTCCAGACCAGGGTATCGAAGATGAAGGTCATCCGGACGATCCCCGGCCCCCTCACGTAGTGGGCGTAAGGAGAGGGATAGCCCCAGTCGCCGGTGGCATCTCCCATAGTGTATACCTCTACATCTTCCTCCGCGGCTGCTGCACCGCTGAGGGCCGTCATGATCAGCAATCCTGCCGCCAGGAGCAGCCCGATAGCCGATCCCATCGATAACTTCCCTTTCATGCAGATTTCTCCGTTATCCTTAGTCGATAGTGAAGCCCTTATGACAAGAAAATCAAATGGCGTTTAACCATCCCTGCGCCCTCGTCCACGCACTTCATTCTGGAGCCGTTCCATCCAATCGGGAACCGTAACCCCATCTTTGGGATAAGAGTCTTTGACGTAAGGCTTGATATCGACAACAGGGCTTCCGTCGACGGCGTCAAGGCCTGCCACCTCCAGCACGTTACCTCTTAGTCCGCAGAGCCGGACGACGGTCGTAAGCACTGGGTTTGGCCTGGCGGGGCTGCAGGTAGAGAAGATGCCCACCTCGGGGATATCCTTTCTCCCCATGGGGTGGACCTTGACCAGGGAGCGGCCCTCTTCTGGCACTTTATGCGCCCAGTACAAGACCACCAGATGAGAGTACTCTTCGATGCCGTCGAGGATCCCAGTCAGAGTTTCGTCGATGACGATCTCTGAGATCGCCTGGCGCACTTCACGAACTTGCTCCATGGTGGCGTCGAGTTCTCCTCGCATCTCCAGGCCCGCGCCTCCTGCCACCAGGGAAAGCTCATCGATCCTGTTTTTGATTAAACCCACTGGTCGCAGCGTCATATCGGTCGGCTTTATGAAGCCGGTTTGTTCTTCGTCGCGTAAGTCGTCATCTTCTCTCAATTTTGTCACTCCTTTTGGACAAAGGATTACAGGTGGTTCTGCGCATAGAAATCGCCAAAACTATCCAATTAAGTTTTAACGAATGTTATCATATAGTTGTAACCGAGGTCGACAAGATCCATCGTCTCAAACCCATATCGAATTATTGAACCCTGGATCTCTTCCGGCGAAAGGCGCATGGACATCGGAGGGCCAAATTGTTGCTCTTCTTTTTTGCATTCGATGATCGCCACACGGCCGCCGGGCTTCAAAACCCGGCGAATCTCGCCGAATAGAGACGTCTCAACATCGGCTAGATCGAGGGAGTGGAGGACGGTGGAGATGAAGCAGAGATCCACAGATTCATCATCGACAGGAAGATGCTCGGAGATATCAGAGACAACAGCCCTGATATTCCGAAATCCCCGAGAACGGGCCTTTTCAGCCAGATCGTCGATGACGTCCTGCCATCGATCCAGAGAATAGACCGCACCCGAATCCCCGACGATCTCGGAAGCTCTCATCGAGTAATCTCCCGGGCCGCAACCCATATCGAGGAAACTGTCCCCCTCTTCCAGCGAAAGAGCGCCGAAGACGAGCTCAGGGTCCTGCATCCAGAAGCTGCTTTTACCTCGCCTCTGTCCCTTCTGTCCAGGTTCTTGACAACACCGCCGATCATTGTCAGTCATAGTAACACCTTCCGACGATACCCCGGCCCTCAACCTGGCGATATTCCCCACCCGCGCAAGAAAAACAGAGGCCACGACCATCCCCTTCGGCGATGACTTTTGTGGCCATGATCATCTCACCGCAGCCTGGGCAGATTACACTCTCGGTTATTGGCGCGTAATCCGGCAGATCTGGGCGGACCGTCTCGATGGCGAAGAGCTCCTCGAAGGGAAGCTCGATAAGGGCGAAGGCCGCCTCCCGGCCCGTCTCTCTGAAGGATGCAGCATCTTTTTTGTCCCCTGCCCGGTCCTTGATGACCTTCTCCATGAGGGGATAGAACTCCGGAGCCGCTTCGGCCACCTTCTCGCGGAAGTCGGGCAGGACCCGGACCCGCACCCCCGTATCCCTTCCCCGGACGGCGAAGGTCACCGCGAGCCGCCCCAGATCCCGATAGACCAGGGCGTTGTTCCCCAAAGTGCAGCCCGAGACCGCCTGAACCCCATCGGCGAAGCAGGCGTTGATCTCGACGACGGCCATGAGGTTCTCCAATCCGTCAGAGGATATTGACTCCATCCCCAGCCGGTTTAGGCCGTACGCCGAGGCCATGACGCCGAGGGCGCTTCCGGGGCAGAAGTGGCCGTGGATCTCTGCGGTCTTCAAAAGACAGCGGGCGAGATCGTTATCAAGTACCGCCTGAACGAACTCCTCTCTCGGATTCAATTTCAGACGCTCTATTCTCGCCTTCTCCAGAGCGTCAATATCGGAGTTTGAGGAGACGGACCCTGTCCTCCCCTGCCCATCGGGAGGATGAAAGCCCCTGTGAAGGTTGTGCATGTCTTCCATGAGGGCTTGTAATTCAGCGTCATCGAAGGTCTCGTTGGCCAGGGCTATCGACTGATAGATGTTCTTGATGAAGCCGCATTTTGCCTCTTTTATCTGGGCTACATGCTCTTTCCCGACCTCGGTCAAACTATAGCAGGTCTTTCCGTCTTTGGTCCTGCCGGAGATCCAGCCCTCACGTTCCATCTTCTTCAATAGCGGATAGACCGACCCCGTGCTGGGCTTTTCTCCGGTGAGAGACTCCACCTTCTTCATTATGTCATAGCCTGATACTTCACCCTCTTTCATGAAGTGAAGCGTCATCATCTTCAAGATACCCGCCGCCATTATATCGGCATCGACATATCGGTGCAGATACATATACTTTTTGGATTGATATTCGCCATTCGTATGTTCTAATCTCGTATTTTGCTTACGCCAACTCGTTCGACTGCACCCCTCGATGATCCCGTCCGTCGCAGCTGTCAGAACAGAGAGATATTCGCCCATGGTAGCAAATACGCGGCCCATCAGATCATTCGTCCGCCCCCCAGCAACGCTAAAGCATCTGATCGGAAAAGCCCTGACGATCCATCCAGCCGTCGAAGCTGCCCTGAAATCTGGAACCGTCGTCATCATCGCCGGAACGACCAACGGCTATGTAGCCGAGGAGATTAACGCGAGGACGGGCCAGGCCGAAGGCTTCTCCCGAAAGAGGTTCTTCCGGGGGATCACCATCCCGCCGGGGGTGCCGACAAACGACCCGGGGATGCTCCATGACATGTCCGAGTTCATGGTGACGTGCGGTATCGGCTCCAGACCGGCTCGCACCTCCTCCCCATCACCCCGATCCCGGGCGTTGTAACAAAAAAATTCTTTATAATATTAGTAGATACGTTTTTTTGATCGATAAGTTAATACTCAATGACTGATAACCGTAGATCCGACTTCCTGCCCCGGCCCTGAAATCCGCGGCTGATCGTTCACCTCAACCCTTCCGTCACCATCATCGCTGCAAAGCGCATGGGGCCCGGGGCGGGAAGATCTACCCAGCTTCAAGGATGTTTTGGGGGACCCGCCGCCCCGAGAGCTCTCTGGCGAGCTAAATGCGTACATTGCATAACTCCCTATCGCCGGAGAGCCGGGAAAGAGGTGGTGGACCCCTGGGGCCTCCTCATTCCCGATCGGTCGCCCAGGGGCACTTCTCCTGGCCTACTATGGAATTGAATGGAAGAGTCCTTCTCTTTAAATGGTGCATCGGTATTCACCTGAATTTGATCAGTTACCAAAAGTCTTTAACCCCAGAGCTCCTTTTAGATCCTAAATCAGGCAGGAGGATCTGAATATGTTCAGTTGGCTCTGGTTTCTGATCATTGGGATCATCGCAGGCTGGTTGGCAGGCCGCATCACACGAGGGAAGGGTTTCGGCCTTGTAGGGAACATGGTGATGGGGGTCATCGGAGCCTTCGTTGGCGGTTTTCTCTTCGGGCTGGTGGGACTCTCTGCCCACGGCTTTGTGGGATCGATCATAGCAGCCACCGTCGGCGCGGTGGCGTTCATATACCTGACGAGGTACCTGAAGAAGATCGGATGATGCCGTTATCGTTCATGGCATGGAAGATCGAGGAAGCGCCAAGGGCGTGGCCCGATCCTCTATCCGATCTGAGGAAAAATGGTCGATGGGGGGCTTCTTCTGGAGGACCTCGGCCGTTGGCCCTGCCCCCGACCCGATGCCGGCAACTTACTAAAAGAGCCTAGCAGGAGCAACAGACTTTAATACTTTGATCGCCCCTAAATTCTGGGGTGTTAGCTATGAAGGCTATGATCTTACTTCCACTGTTGGCCCTGGGGCTCCTCTGCACCACTGGAGCCGCAGATTCTCCATGTTGCGGGGGGTCGGGGGATGGGACCGAGTCTCTGTATAAAAAGGAGCCACCGAAGGGCTGGTTGTCTCCCTCGAACTATAAGTCGTTCTCCAGCCAAGCCAACTGCCCCTACGATTACTGCTACCATAAAAGATCCTGCTTCGCGCACTCCAGGCCGGCGGGTTATTATTATACCTATCCATACCCGATGGGCCGCTATTACACCTGGTACTACTTTCCGTACAGCTACTACAAGTACCCCACGGGGTACTTCTATGGCCGGGCCGGTTATCCTTTGGTCATAGGTTGAGGACCCGCCGAGGAAGATCTCTCGCCGCCATCGATGACGAAGGTAGGCTCCTCCCAATCCGCCCTCCTGGCCCGGGGAAGGGAGCCGTCGCCCCCCATGCCCTTCTGACCGTACGCCAAGGATTATCCAGATCAGGCTCTGAGGCGCCCCCTGAACGTATCTAACTCCATCCCGATATCTTCCGATCCGCCCAACTTCCCAAAAGAGACGAGCAGGAGCAACAGGCTTTAATACTCGGATCGCCCCTCAGAGAGTTGGGGTGTTAGTTATTAAGGCAATTATTATGCTACCTATAGTGGCCCTGGCGCTCCTCTGCGCCACCGCTTCTGCCCATCCTCCGGGAGATGAAGGTCCGAGATCCTCTATCGCTCCTCCAGATCATACCCCTCCCCACGACTGGCTCTCTCCCTGGGACTCTTATTACAGCTCTTATTACAGCTACACCTATTATCCCTACGACTATTATCCTTACACCTATTATCCCTACGCCTACTACTACCCGAGCGGGTACTATTACACCTACTACTACCCGAGCAGCTACTATTATTCGTATTCTCCACCGTACAGCTACTACTACCCATACTACAGGTATCCCACCGGGTACTACTATAGAACGAGGTACTCGTTGGTGATGGGTTAGACCCGATGTCGATATCAACGTACCTGGGATGGGGAGTTTGGTTCCCTTCCAGGCAGAACCGCTGGCTTATATGAGGCGTCATCCCATAGCCCCCCAACCCTCCTCTTAAGAGAGATGAGATGGTCGATCCGGTGACGACCCCTGAGCCAGACCCGATACGAGACGGAGAGAAGACTTTTCTATGGGGGTGGAGGATAACCTCCTTCAGAAGACGGACTTGAGGTGAATGGGTTTTGAAGATCATCGGCATAAATGCGAGCCCTCGGGGCTCCAAGAGCCAGACCCTGAGGCTCGTGAAGGCAGTCCTGGAAGGAGCCCGAGAGGGAGGGGCGGAGACGGAGCTGGTCGACCTCTGCAAGCTCGATATCAAGTACTGCAACGCCTGTGCCACCTGCTTTGCTACAGGCAGATGCGTATACGACGACGATTTCGACGAGCTATACCAGAAGATCCTGGGGTGCGACGGGCTGGTCCTCGGATCGCCCAACTACTTCCAGACCGTCACAGCCCAGATGAAGACACTGGTGGACAGGATGGCCGATGCCGTCCACTGTCAGCTCCTCACCGGCAAGTACGGCTGCTCGGTGGCCACCGCGGGAAGCCCCGCCTCGGGAGAGGTGACAGGCTACCTGAACAAGATCCTGATCGGCTTCGGGGCCAACGTCGTCGGGGAGGCGGGAGCCTCGCCCCGGATACCGGGGGAGATGGAGGCCGCGGAGGAGAAGGCCTTCGCTCTCGGAGAGTCCCTCGTCGAGGCGATCAGGGAGAAGAAGGTCTATCCCGAGCAAGAGGAAGTCCACCGGGAGATGAGGGAACACTTCCGCAGACTGGTGCAGATGAATAAAGACCTCTGGACCCACGAGCACGAGCACTGGAAGAGGATCGGTTGATGGGCAGACCCTCCAGGATCGCTGCAGATACCTCTAATCTTTTTATTTCATGATAGGGACGAGCAAAAACGGCGATCTGTAGGTTTAAGGGGATCAACGGATGGATAGACGATCCTTCCGGAGATGAAAAAGAGGAGAAATTGAAGGCCCGGGGCCGGAAAATACCCGGGCCTGATCCTCAAGGGCTCAGTGGGCCTCTCCTACTAGGTCCTTCCCTTCAGCCTTCCTCTCGATCGTCTCGACCTTGCAGACGTCCTCATCGCATACCAGAACGTCCTGCTCCTGGAACTTCATGTAGGGATTGTCGGGGATCGTGATGTCCAAGCCCATGGCTGCAGTCATCATCTCGACTACGTCCAAGACCTTGACGTCGCATCCTTCCATCGCTGCTCTCCCGTCCATGATGTTCCGCCTGCAGAAGGGACAGGTGCTGGTGATCACGTCCGCTGCTATCAGCTGGGCGTCGCCCATCCTCGCCTTGGCGCAGTCGAGGGCGAGATCGGGGATCCCGGCCTTGACGCCGCCGCCAGCGCCACAGCACCTCTGGAACTCCCTGGAACGGGCCATGTCCTCGAACTGAACCCCGGGGATGGACTTCAGGATGTCCCTGGGGGCCTCAAAGGCCACGTCCCTCCCATTGACGTGCATCAGGTGCCTACCGTTGTGGCAGGGGTCGTGGTAGGTGACCTTGAAGTTGAGGGGCCGCTTCCACTCCACCTCGCCGCTCCTGATCTTCTCCCTCAGGTAAACGGAGAGGGGGATGTTCTTGTAGGGGATGTAGCCCTCGTACCACCTAGGCCAGTCGATGGTGGCGGTTCTCTGACAACCCGCACAAGCGTATAGGACCGTCCTTACCCCGCGATCCTTTAGAGCATCGACGTTGTGGACTGCATGTTCTTTCATGATGTTCCGCTGGCCCGTCCTCACCAGAGCCGAAGAGCAGCACCACTCGTCCTTTCCGAGCATGCAGAAGGGTATCTCCAGGGCGTTCATCAGCCGGACGGAGGCGACGGCGAGGGCCTGCTGCCTATAGGCAGCGGTGCAGCCGGCGAAGTAGGCGATCTCCGACGACTCCAGAACGGTGGCATCACTGGGAACCCAGCAGAGCCGCTCCTCCTGCTTTGCCTGGAAGGGGTTCCTGTCCTTTCCGAGGAGGCCGGGGAAGAAGGACTGCTTCCCGTAGGGGCCGTTCCCCCGAGCTACGAGGTTTGGCCTCATCGCCTCCCAGAGCTCGACGGTGTTGATCCCGGACTCGCAGACGGTGCCGCAGACCCCACAGGTGGTGCAGTAGTAGGTATCTTCCGTGAACCTGTTGATCTCATCCTCGT
>Ga0334887_1002736_pt1 | contig 18971 bp, 17 predicted proteins | sample GraSluR1_MG_10_FD_207217 | JGI IMG/M metagenome (GOLD analysis project Ga0334887, IMG submission 207217) | Sludge microbial communities from methane-producing bioreactor in Wageningen University, Netherlands - Granular Sludge_18_07-R1 | ecosystem: Engineered > Bioreactor > Anaerobic >...
CTATCAACTAATTTTTGACGTTCACCAAACTAAAAATACTAAAAAGAATCTGTGTTAATCTGCGTCCGCAGGATCTGTGTGCGAGCGTAGCGAGCCCGTGTCAAAAATTCCCCTTAGTGCGCAGTCTCTGTCTTATGTGCAACTTAAGTAAAGGAGGACAAGTTTAGCAGTGCATATTGAACGTCTGCGGGTACTTGCTGATATGCTGATCAGAGGTGAAGCTGCTGCCGATATTGGTGCCGATCATGCTCTGTTGTCTGTTTTTCTGGTAAAAGAGAATATTGTTCCCTGGCTAGTTGCCAGCGAGTTCAAGGATGGACCTTATTTGCGTCTGAGTCGTACTATTCAGAATAGCCCTTACAGAGATAGAATTAAAGTGCGGCAGGGCGATGGGCTGGAGGTTCTGACAAACGGTGAAGTGGGGAACGTTATTATTGCAGGAATGGGTGGGGATACCATAGTTGAAATCCTTTCCTCGGACTGGCGGAAAGCCGCCAGCTTTTCCAGATTCGTTTTCCAGGCTATGAGCAGAAGTGCTGTCCTGCGTCAGGCATTGGCAATAAAAGGGTGGCCAATTTTGGATGAGCGTCTGGTGTGGGAGAAAGGAAGATTTTACACGTTAATTAGCAGCTGTCCCGGGGAAAAGCCTTATAGCCTTTCGCCTTTGCAGATGGAATTGGGCTCTGCAGTATTTGAAAATAATAGTAAATATAAAATGGAATATATTAAAACTTGCCGTAAAAAATACGATAAGATCTATAGAGGCCTTTTGAAATCGGGTAAAGCAGATGAAGCAGAACTTGCAAGATATAGAGAATTACTGATGAAACTGGAGGAGATGTCGGGTGCAGGCAAAGGTTAAAGATATAGTCTCCGTAATGGAGAAACACTTTCCCCTTTATCTGGCTGAAGCCTGGGACAATGTAGGCCTACAGTTGGGCTCCCTGGATAAGGATGCAGAAAGGATAATGATTGCCCTGGATCTGGATGAGGAGATACTCGAGCAGGCGCTTAGCAAAGGCGTTGCAATGATTATTACTCACCATCCTCTTTTTTTTAAGCCTGTAAAGAGGATTGATCTGGAAACAGCAGAAGGAAAGATGATAAAAAAACTTATTCAGGAAGATATTACGGTATACTCTTCACATACCAATCTGGATGCAGCTCAGCAGGGATTGAACCAGTTGCTGGCTGAATCCTTGAAGCTGGAAAAAATAGAGCCTTTGGGACAGGATAAGGAAGAAGAATTGTTTAAACTGGTGGTATATGTACCGTCTACACATGTCCATGAGCTCAGGCAGGTTATTAATAAAGCTGGAGCAGGCCATATAGGGCGGTATTCTGATTGCAGTTTCCGCAGCTTGGGCAGAGGAACATTCAAACCAGAAGCAGGGACTAATCCCCATATTGGAGAGGCAGGCCGCCTTGAAGAAGTAGAGGAATACCGTCTTGAAACAGTAGCTTATAAGCATGAAATTCCCGGTATTGTCAATGTAATGAAAGAAGCTCACCCTTACGAAGAAGTTGCCTATGATATTTATCGCCTGGAAAACCAGGGGAAAATATTTAGCCTGGGGAGAAAAGGAGAGTTGAAAAAAGCTGTAAACCTCAGAGCATATACAGATGAGGTTAAGAAGTGCCTGGGAGTGAATACTCTGAGGGTTGTGGGCAATATGAATGCTCTAATAAAAACAGTAGCTGTGGTCAGTGGATCTGGTGCCAGTCTTATTAATAGAGTTACGGATAGTGGAATAGACCTGTTTATTACGGGTGATCTAAAATACCATGAAGCCAAAAATGCTCAGGCTATGGGCTTGAATATAATTGATGCCGGACACCAGGCTACTGAAGAAATAGTAACTGCTTACCTGTGCAATTTACTGGCAGAAGAAAGCCGGGCCAGGGGATTTAAGGCGGATTTCATAGCAGCCTATTCCAGGCCCTGTTTTTTGGACATATAATCCTTGTGATTCTCGTAAGAAGAGCTTGAAGTAAGTGAGAAAAAATTATAAAAATGAAATATATTCACCAGGAGCAAGCTGTAAGACTAAGAAGAGATGCTTCATAATTATAAATAATTCTTCAGCAAGAGAGGAATATGGGAAAATTTTGTAGAATATAATCACTAATATGAGAGTTTTGCATAATGCAAAAATTCAACATATCATTCTGAGTGTTAGCGAAGCTGCCTTAGTCCTTAACAAAGCGAACATCAGCAGTACCCGGAGGGCGAATCTTTAAAAATTCTTCGGCTTTGCCTCAGGATAGCAAAATATCTGCCTGATGATATGTAAATATGCGAAATCCTTATATATAGAATATACAATTCAATTATTATTAGTTTGCTTGCTTATAAATATTTTATATCTCTATTTGCCTGTCAGGAAAAATGAGTATAAGCATCAAGAAGGGGGGCTACTATGCAGAAGATTCAAGTTAGCAGCTTAAAGCCAGGAATTAAACTTGGGAAAAATATTTTTTCCAAAGATTTTCAATTATTGCTCTCTGCTGGCACTATTATCAAACAGGAAGATATCGACAACCTGCTACTGAGAGATATAAATGAAATATATATTGCTGAAAGCAGTCCGAGGTTAGATGGTAAACAGAAATTTGAAGATGTATATTACAATTCTCTCGATGTGGTAAAGTCATTTATGATGGGGGCGAAACTGGGAAAAACACTGGAAATCGATCAGATTGAAGATACCGTTACTTTGCTCTTGAAACAGGTTTTTGATGCTACTGATTTATTCCGGCAAATACGACTTATGAAACAGAAAGATGATTACCTGTTTACTCATTCGGTCAATGTATCTCTGCTTTGTATACTCATAGGCAGGTGGCTAAGATGTGATGCTGATACAATAAGAGAGCTTGGTATGGCAGGTTTATTACACGATATTGGTAAGGTTTACATAGATAACGAAACCCTGAATAAGCCAGGAAAACTGACTGAGAAGGAGTTCGAAGAGATCAAGAAACATACCCTGTGGGGCTATAATCTTCTAAGTCAAAATGAATGGGTGAGTCGGGATGTTGCCAATGCGGCTCTTATGCACCATGAAAGGGCTGACGGCTCAGGTTACCCTGCAGGCACAAAAGGCTACACTAATTTCTATGCCTCTGCAGTTGCTGTAGCAGATATTTTTGATGCTATTACTTCTGAGCACAGCTATTCCGGGAAAAGGTCGCTTTATACGGCAGCCGAGATATTGTGGCAGGAGTCTTTTGGTAAATTGGATCCCAGGATTACCAAAGTCTTTTATGATAGAATAAGCAGTTTTTATGTGGGCAACAAAGTCCTCTTATCAAATGGAGAGGAAGGTATAGTGATCTATATTAATCCCACTCAACCCACTAAACCTATGATCAAAGCAGGTGACAAATTTTATAATCTGGCTACTGATATGTCGATTACTATTAAAGAAGTAATAGATTAGGCCAGGCCTGGAAAAGACAGTAGTATATCTTTATAATCCCCTTTATTCAGGCGATTTTCTGAATAAAAGCCTTATTTCCATGGTAGAATATTAACACAGACTATTATATAATTTCAAAAAATAAAAAAAAATTTAGATTAAATAGCAGGAATTGCCGTTCTTTTGAGGAATGTAAGTAAAATATGCTTAATAAAAATGTAAAGGGAGGACTATGTTGTGAACAAATCGGAACTTGTTAAATCACTGGCAGAAAAAGCGGAGATAACACAGAAAGATGCTGCAAAGGCGCTGGATGCAATGGTAGAAACTATTCAACAGGCTCTTGCTGAGGGAGACAAAGTGCAGATTATTGGATTTGGCAGCTTTGAAGTTCGCGATCGCAAAGAAAGAAAAGTTATTAGCCCGGCTACTGGAGAAGAGATTACAGTTCCAGCCACAAAAGTTCCTGCATTTAAGCCTGGGAAATCCCTTAAGGAAGCTGTTGCAGTGAAGAAAAAGGCATCCGCAGCCAAAACCAAGAAAAAAGCCAAAAAGAAATAAAGGAAAGTAAAAAAGCAGACATATAAAGGTCGAGATATACCTGTTGGGTACCTCGACCTTTTTTATTGCAAAAAATGTTGCTAACTTGAATACTTCAAAAAAAAGGTCAAAAAAGAAATCATTCTTTTTTGACCTTATAAGGCAATAGAAATTAACCTCTTAATAAGTCTCCTGCAATAACCAGTCTCTGGACTTCGCCGGTTCCTTCGTAGATCTGGAATATCTTGGCGTCTCTCATGAGTTTTTCAACCGGATATTCCTTAGTATAGCCATATCCGCCGAATACCTGGACAGCTTCGGTACCACAGAACATGGCAGTATCACCGGCATATGCTTTAGCAAGAGAAGCTGCCTTACTGAAGCGGGGAACATCCATATCCTGCAGGGAGGATGCTTCATAGTAAAGTAAGCGGGAAGCTTCAATCCTCATTGCCATATCGGCCAGTTTAAACTGGATAGCCTGGAAACTGGAAATAGGTTTGCCAAACTGGGTGCGGAGTTTGGCATATTCGAGAGATTCATCAAGGCATCTCTGGGCAACGCCGGTAGCCATAGCAGCAATACTGGCTCGGGAAATATCCAGGGTTTTCATGATTATATAGAATCCCTGGCCTTCTTTACCCAAAAGATTTTTAGCGGGAACCCGAACATCTTCAAAGATAACTTCGGTGGTATTCGAAGTTCTGATACCCAATTTGTCTTCCACTTTTCCTACTGTGATTCCGGGAGAGTCCGCATCAATTATGAATGCACACATACCTTTGGAACCCATTTTTTTGTCCAGGGTTGCCATCAGGGTATATTGTCCAGCAGTACCACCGTTACTGATGAACTGTTTGTTTCCAGTAATGATATAATCATCGCCATCTTTAACACACCTTGTTGCAATACCGCCGGCATCTGAACCTGCACCTGGCTCGGTCAGGCAGAAAGCCCCCAGCATTCCCTCATTCATACGGCCATACCACATTTTTTTCTGTTCGTCATTGGCAGCTACGAGGATAGGGTCAGAAGCCAGAAGGGTACTTGCTACCATGATGGTTCCGATGCCAGCATCACCCCAGCAGATTTCTTCAGCAACAATATTTTGGGCTACATGGTCGAGTCCTGCTCCGCCATATTCAGCAGGAACTCCTATGGTCATTAAGCCGAGTTCATGCATTTTGTCCAGGCATTCCTGGGGATAAACATGATTGTTATCCCATTCATTGGCATACGGGGCGATTTCGTTGGCAGCAAAATCATGCGCCATTTTTTTCATCATTTCTTGTTCTTCACTAAGACGAAAATCCATATAAATATTCCCTCCTTAAAATTATAAAAAACTAATGTAATTGGTTTTGTTAAATTTCAGTTGTCCATAAGGAAGCCATAGCAGGTCCGCCTCCTACGCAAAGAGAGGCCCCGCCGACAGTAACTCCCATTCGTTTCATCTGGTAGTACAGGCTGACAATAATACGCAGTCCAGTACATCCAACCGGATGGCCCAGGGCTATTCCTGAACCGTTGAGGTTGCATTTGTTCATATCCAGTTCAATACCAAAATCTTCCTTGAGCATTCTGCCAACCCCCAGGAACTGGGCAGCAAAAGCCTCATTAATCTCCCAGTAGTCGACATCTTCAAATTTCATACCCGCCTGTTTTAAACATTTGGGAATAGCGACTGCCGGACCAAGCCCCATTACCTCAGGAGCTACACCTTCACCACAGATGTTTATTAATTTCATCAGCGGTTTTAGGCCCAGTTCTTCAGCTTTCTGTTTGGACATTATAACTACAGCGGCACCGGCATCATTAATACCGGAAGCATTGGCAGCGGTGACAACTCCACCCTTTTTAAAAGCCGATGGCAGTTTGGACATAGCTTCCAAATTGGCATCCGGAATCATATGCTCATCAGTTTCATAAATTTTGACTTTTTTCTTGCTTTTAATTTCAAAAGGAATTATTTCTTCTTTAAATGTACCATCCTGGGTGGCTCTGGTAGCACGTTGATGACTCATAAGAGCCAGTTCGTCACATTCTTCGCGGGTAATACCGTATTTTTCAGCGATGTTTTCAGCGGTTATACCCATATGACCGGGAACCAAACCATCAAAAAGACCGTCATGAATCATTACGTCTTCAATAGTTCCAGCATTCATTCTGTAACCCATTCTGGCTTTGGGTATCATATAAGGGGTTCCAGTCATGCTCTCAACACCTACTACTAAAGCAACCTCGGTTTTTCCCAGTTGAATGTTGTGAATGGCTATTTCCAATGCTCTCATAGCTGATGTACAGTTCTGGTTTACATTTACAGCAGCACTCCTGACTGGAAGGCCGCAGGCCATTCCAACCTGCCGGGCCGGAAGAGAGCCCTGCATATGCGGATAAACCTGTCCCATAGTTATTTCATCAATGATTGAGGGGTCAATTGCTGCTCTCTCAATAGCAGCTTTACCTGCAGCAATTGCGAGATCCTTGGCCGGGACATCTTTTAAGCTTCCCAAAAATCTTGCTATTGCGGTCCGACATGCACTTACAATAACGACATCGTTCATTTGCTTAGCACTCCTTTCATTTGTTTATCTAGGCTTAGCCTTTTTTAAGGCAATAATTACAAGGGATTAAGAAGAGCAAATTGTTGATACGATTAAACAGCTTTGTATTCTTGGTCTACTAATGGATTATTTTTTATGAAACAAAATGTTTCCATCCTGATGCTATTAACAATCCCCCCTCCCTACAAACTGCTCCGCAAAATTAAATACGCAAAATGTATGCCATATACTTATCCTGAAGCGAAATCAAAAGGTATTGGGGAGGTTCATTAAAAATAAGGGGCAATATGGGATAGATAGCAAGAAGATTCGTTGCGGACATGCAATATACACTTGCAATAATGCAATAATGTTTGCTATATTCTTGAAATGGTTTATATCTATGTGTATTCATGTAAAAGATTATTTGAAGAAAACGGTTTGAAAAAGACGGTAGTAATAAGTAGGAGGGCATTCCTTAATAGAAATGTAATAAATCTGGAACATTGCAATATTGCAGGATAATCTAAAACAATCAAAAAAGTAAGCAAATCTATAAGCGGAGTTCTGTATTGGATAGTCATCTATCTTGGATACCAGTTGCCTGGTACCTCCAGCGACCTAACCCGGAAACGAAGCGGGCCACTTCAATGTTTCTCTATTTGGTCTTGCTCCAGGTGGGGTTTACCTAGCCATCCAGTCACCTGAATGCTGGTGAGCTCTTACCTCACCGTTCCACCCTTACCCGGCACTCAGCGGAGCAGACAAAAATATTGCTAATGACAACTTTGTCTGATCTGCTGAGTGCCGGGCGGTTTATTTCTGTGGCACTATCCTTGGGGTCGCCCCCACTGGACGTTATCCAGCACCCTGCCCTGCGGAGCTCCGACTTTCCTCAGGTAATAGATACCTGCGACTATCTGATTTGCTTACTTTTTTCATCATTGTGCAGAACTTATTATACTGTATAGGGGTCTTTCTTGTAAAGCTTTCGCAATAGTCCCTGGATTTACACTTTAGAAAATCATTTTTGCAAAAAATTTTTAAAAATGGGGAGGAAATAGCGAAATTTTGGAGAATAATAATACACAGAAGAATGCTGTTATAGGATAATAGTATTATAGTATTATTCTTAAAAGCTTTCTCATGTTGTGTAAGTGATTTAAAAGTATTAAAATAATTTTAAAAAGTATTTATGAGGGGGGTGAAGAAGTGTTAGCAATTTTTGGTTCGGCTGCTGCAGAGTCTGGCGGAGGTGTATGGAATAATCCGCTGGTAGTACTTTTGTTGGTTATTTTATCTACCTATATATTCTTGAAGTTTTGCGGTTGGGCAAAGAAATACCAATTATCAGGTGGTACTAAAAAATTGATTTTTATTCTTACTGGAGTTGGTCTGGTAGGATTTAATGTTTATTACAGCATAGGCAATAAAATGGTCGCGCAAGGAGATTGGAGCGCAGCAACAAATGCGTTACTGGTTTCTCTGGTGTGGGTATTTATTTTCGCTTTCGCTTTAATGGCAGAAACGAAACCCGAATAAGCCTAAAAGAGCTTTAGGGCGGCGAATTGCCGCCTTTTTCTCATTTGTGACGTAATTAACGTGAAAAGAGCTCAGTTAAAATGAAAACACAAAGGCTTTCAGAAAATCTGCCCTGAGTAATAACAGGAAGGAAGGCTTGAATTGAAAAAGGATTTGATACGGGATTTAATATATAGATATTTTCCTGATGGCAGAATAGAGGGATTTGAAGACGTAATGATAGTCGAGGAAGCCTTCGATATTTTTTTAGATGGCAAATACTATAAAAGCATAGCTTGTACTCCTTCCTTTGTTGATGAATTACTAATTGGGCATCTGGCTCAGGATGGGAAGATTAACGGCATTGAAGATCTTGGCGGTATAGAATTGAATGATAATGAAGTTTATATTGAGCTTTGCAGAAACGAATCTGCCTGGAAGCAGGAAGATGGGAAAATAAAAGATATCAGCTGTCCTGCCGGTGATATTGTTGATCTAATGCAGATTCACCTGAAAAGCTCTGATTTGCACAGGTTAACCGGCGGAGTTCATGTGATGAGCCTGGCTTATGAAGGACAGTTAATAATCAGTCGTGAAGACATAGGAAGGCATAATGCAGTGGACAAAGTATTTGGCTATTGCCTGAAAAACAAAATAGACTGCCAGGACAAAATATTTTTTAGCAGTGGAAGGCTTACCTATGATATTATTCTGAAGATTATAAATATGGGAGTAAAGATAGTGGTTTCCAGGGCTGCGGTCAGCAGCAAGGCCAGGGAGCTTGCTCTTCAATCTGGTATTACTGCTATCGGTTTTGCCAGGGGTGATAGATTCAATATCTATTCATGCCCGCAAAGAATCATTACAGGGAACAGCAGGTGACATAATGCCCGAAAAAGTAAAAATTGATTTGCTATGGCCAGATGGAAAAGAATATACTTGCTGGACTTATACCGGGAAAAACCTATGGGAAATTATTACCCTGAATGGGATAGACTTCGGGTCTTCATGTGGAGGCAAAGGCACTTGCGGTAAATGTAAAGTAAGGATAGAAGGAGATTCAAGTGAACCTGCTGCAGGCGAGCGAGAGTATCTTTTGCCTGAAGAGCTCAAAAACAATTACCGGCTGGCATGTTATTACACTATTAAGGGGCCGTTAAGAGTGTTTTTGGACTTCGACAGCTCAGCATCTGCCGCCAAAAGCAGCCTTTATCGGGATGTACCCGCTCTTGCAGAGAGGACACCGGTGCATAGCAGACAAATATTCATACCCGGGATTGACAGTTACAGTCCCATTCCTATTCACAGGCGTTTGGCCCATGCTTTAGCTGCTTACCGGCTGGATCTCAGTATAAGCAATCTTAACGAATTATCTCGCCTTGACAGGGCTGGCCGGCCATCAATTGAACTGTATGCGCTGATCTTCGACAATCAAACGGTCAAATATATAGGAAGAAAGAAGGCCGGGGCTTATGGGGTGGCGCTGGATTTGGGCACTACCAGTCTTTTTGCTGCCTTGATCGATCTGGAAAGCGGGAAAAGCCTGGCTTTTTCTTCAAAAGGCAATATGCAAAGAGTTTATGGAGCGGATCTTATATCGCGGGTAAACTATTGCCTGGAAAATCCTGATGGACTGTTAAAGCTGCAGCAGATACTGCTGAACAATATTAACAGTATGATAGAAGAAATGATTGAAGAAACAGGGATTGCTGCCGGGAACATCTACCGCTTTTCTGCAGTTGCCAATCCTGTTATATTACATCTCTTTATGGGCTTGAACCCCGGAGGCTTTGCTGAAGCACCTTATGCGGGCCTTTTTGCTGATGAGATACAATATCCGGCAGCAGAGCTGGGTCTGGAGGCCAATAGAGATGCCCAACTTTATATTCTTCCCCAGGTTGCTGGTTTTGTTGGTGCTGATACTATTGCCTGTCTTTTAAATCTTCCCGTGGATAATTCAGAATGCTATTTGCTCATTGATATCGGAACCAATGGAGAAATAGTGCTGAACAAAAGCGGCAAAATGTGGGCTGCCTCAGCTGCAGCTGGTCCGGCGTTTGAAGGCGGAGGGATAAGCAGCGGTATGAGGGCAGGCTATGGCGCCATTGATAAGGTGTTTTTAGGTGACGATGGCAAACTGGGATTTAATGTTCTGGGCCAAAGACCGGCAAAGGGCATATGCGGTTCAGCAATAATAGATATTACTGCCAGTCTGTTAAAGGCAAAGTATATGGACAGCAATGGCACCCTCGATACAGAAGCCGGTGATATTCTTCAGCTTCGGCAGGGAGAACGCGGTATGGAAATAGTTCTTTCTGAAGAACAGGAATATGCCAATATTTCTCCAGTGGTATTTAATCAGGAAGATATCAGACAGGTGCAGCTGGCCAAAGGCGCTATTCGAACGGCTATAGATATTCTTTTGCAGGAAGCTGATATGGAATTCAAGGATCTCAGGAAGGTATTCCTGGCTGGAGCCTTCGGAAACTACCTTGATCCGGATAACTCCATGGCAATCGGACTGCTTCCGGCAGTTGACAGGGATATCGTTAGAAATATAGGAAATGCGGCCGGACAGGGTGCTATATCTGCGCTGCTCTCAGAAGACAAACGCCGCGAAGCCAGGGCATTGAAAGAGAAAATAACTCACATTGAACTCGCTCAACATCCCAATTTCCAGGACATTTTCCTGAAAAACCTGAATTTTTAATGACATAACTTAAATTTGCGGTAGGAGTTTTTTTAGACACAGGCTCGCTACGCTCGCACACGGATTTAACAGATTTACACTGATTTTTTCTTTAATTTTTCTATATTTATTGGAGTTCTACAATCTAAACTTATGGTTAATAAATTGCTTTTATTTAGATTTTCAGGATAACGGAAGCTATAGCTTCCGTTATTCCCAAGAGGTTGACAACCCCGTCCATTGTCAACCGGTCAGATTCTACGAAGTGAAGAATCTTAATGCTTCGTAGGGGCACCCGCAAGGGGTGCCCCTACATATAACAAAAGAATCCGTGTTAATCTGCGTCCTCAGGATCTGTGTGCGAGCGTAGCGAGCCTGTGTCAAAAAATTCTCCTTGCTGCGCAGTCTCTGGCAAATGGCAACATAATGTCCGCGCAGGAAGGAAATTTGTTTATATATGAAGAAAAATATGGATATAGATATAGAATGGCTTTGATAGTCAAAAGGGGGTTGGTAAATTGGAATTTAAGGATCTGTTGCTGGAGAAAGAAGGTAGTATTGCCTGTGTAACGCTAAACCGTCCGGATAGAATGAATGCGCTTAGCATGGAAATGTTGGAAGAAATTCTCCGGGCTTTCAAAGAACTGGAAAAGGACGAAGAGATAAATGCTGTAGTACTGACGGGTAATGACAAAGCCTTTTCTGCAGGTTTTGACATGGATAGCGTAATGAATCTGGGAAAAACCAAGATGAGGAGTATGGAAATAGTAGAAGAGTCTTTCTTGGGAATTTTAAAATTTCCTATGCCGGTGATAGCTGCTGTAAGCGGTCCAGCCCTGGCTGCTGGCTTTGACCTTATGGTAATGGCTGATATTAGAGTTATGTCTGAAAAGGTTAAGGTAGGCCAGCCGGAAATACTTTGGGCTTTAACCCCGTTGACCGATCCTTTGTGGAAGATAATTGGTATGGGAAGGGCCAAGGAAGTAACCATGACCGGAAGAATTTATGGAGCCCAGGAAGCAAAGGAAATGGGTCTCGCCAATTATGTTTACCCAGTGGACAGCTATCTGGAGGAAGCCAAAAACCTGGCCAGAAAGATTGCCGCCTTTGACCGGAATGCTTTAAAAGCCAACAAAGAACAGACGCATCGTATTCCAGGAATGGAAGTGGAGGCAGCCATACGGACCCAGATATGGACCTTCCGCAATTTTGTCGGCAGTGAGGATATGAGCAAAAGGATGACTGCCTTTTTGGAGTCTAACAGGAAAAAATAAATGATAGCGAGAACTATATAGAGGCAAAAAAGGGGGGGGAAAATAATGAGACTGAAAGGTAAGTTTGCGGTAATAACCGGTGGTGGGACTGGGATAGGAGCTGAGGCGGCCATCGCTGTGGCTGCTGAAGGTGCTAAGGTTATGGTTATGGGAAGACGACCTGCTCCGCTGAATGAGACCGTTGCCAGGATTAGAGAGGCAGGGGGGGAAGCACTTGCCTGCCCTACAGATGTAACCAGCATTAAAGAAATAGAGAGAGCACGGGATATGGTCAAAAAAGAATTTGGATGTCTGGACATACTGATAAACAATGCAGGTTCTGCACTGTTCAAATCTTTTATGAGGACCAGCATAGAAGAATTTGACAGAATATACCAGGTTGATTTGCGCAGTGTTTTTGCAGTTTCTCAGCTGATGTTGCCTTTGATGCAGGCAAATGGCGGAGCCAGTATAATTAATATTTCATCAATATTAGGAGTACTGGGCGGAATAAATTCCAGTGCTTATTGTGCCATGAAAGGCGGAGTCGTGCAGCTTACCCGGGCTATGGCGGCAGAACTTGGACCGGCCGTACGGGTGAATTGCCTCTGCCCTTCCCATATAGCAACTCCAATGATGGAGGATGAACTTGCCAGGATTAAAGAAAAAGGCAGGATGGATAAACTGAATAGCCTTTTTCCTATGAAAAGAATCGGTTATCCTCAGGATGTGAATGGCGCTATTATCTTTTTTGCATCTGAGGACTCTTCATGGCTGACCGGAAATATCTTTATGGTGGACGGGGGCCTATCCTGTTATGTTTGAAATATGTAAATAAGAGACAGGGGGACAAATTTATGCCCCCCTGTCTCTTATTTTATTGCTATTTGTTATTTAATTTATTAATAATCAGCCCGGTTATCAGTTTGGGATAGAAATAAGTTGATTTTTGCGGCATTTTGTCTCCTGCTTCGGCAACTTCGACTATTTCCTCCACCCTGGTGGGGTTTAATATAAATCCTACCTGAAAATTACGATTATCAACCTGCTCGATAAGCCATTCTTCACTGCGTGTATAAGCCAGATTATCCTGGCTGCGGCGTTTTTGTTCATTGATTCCCAGCATCTGATCCAGAATTATGTTGTCCAGAAGTGCCACATCGAGTTTTTCCCAGGCATCAGATTTATTCTCAGGCAGAAGCTTGTTGGCTTGTTCAAAATCTTTAAGAACGAGAAGGTAGAGCTTTCCCGATACATACATACCAAAAGCATGCTGGTTTTTCCCGCGGGTTTCCAGATCATGCAGAAAAGCTTTTGAATCATCTTTGTTGCCGAAACATTCTATTTCAAAAATAATATTCAGCTTATCCAAAAAACTATCCAGTTTAAAATCAGGCATATTGCCTACTACACGATGAGTTGGCAGTACTACCAGCCCTTTATCGTATAGGTTTACCAGCGTTGTTAACACATAATCATATCCGCTGTATCCCTGTTCTTTCATTTCTTTATAGTATTCCAGGGCTGTTTCATAACGGTGATGACCATCTGCAATATAGATTTTCTTTTTCAACATGGCTTTTACCACTTTATTTACAGTATCTGCTTTATCTATGACCCAGATCCTGTGAATCTCGTCATCTTCATCAACAATATTTATATCGGGTAATTTGCCGCTTAGTTCTTCAAGCAAAGTATTGTCGATATATTTTTCTTCATCGGAATAAAGGCCAAAAATAGAACTGAAGTTTGAAGCTGTAGCCCTCATTAATTGCAGCCGGTCTGCTTTGGGTTTGGACAGGGTTTCCTCATGTGGAAGCACATTGCCGTTTTCGTAATCTTCCACTTTAAGGCCGCAGATAAAACCGCTACGAATAACCTTCTCTCCCCTGAACAAAAATTCCTGTTGATAAAGATATAGAGCTGCATTTTCCTCATGGACAAGAGTTTCGTCTTCAATCCATTTTTCCAGGTATTGTGCAGCTCTGGTGTAACGATTGTTGGTGCTGGTATCTTCGGGAAATGTTAATCCTAATTCGAGCCGGATTATATTTGCCGGGTTTTCTGCATAGTATCTGGCCTGGGCAGAATCATCTATTACATCATATGGCGGTGTAAGCACTGAAGCCAGATTACTTATCTTTTCCTGATTATATCGAAGTCCTTTTAAGGGAATAATGGTAGCCATGTCTCAAGTATACCCTCCTTGCATATAGTCTGTTGACTCTTACGATTTTAGTACATGCGCAGGCTTATTGCAATTGTTTTTTGGTCTTCCTTTTCTTGATTTTTACATTCAATAGTGTTTAAATAGATTACTGGAAGTCTTAACCTGCAGGAGGATTCAAGGAATGTTGGATTATCATGTTCATGCTGTTGCCCATGGCGAATACAGGTATACCATGGAATGGATATCTCAATTCCTGCATAGAGCCCGGCAGAAGGGCCTTAAGGAAATTGGATTTTCAGAGCACGATGAGTTTTCTGCGCTGATAGACTATGAGCTTATAGAAAAAATGCGCAGGGAATCCTCTATTCAAATAAGAATGGGATTGGAAATTGATTATATCCCCGGTCGCGAATCCATAATAAAGGAAATAACAGCCGGATATAACTATGACTATTTGATAGGTTCAGTACATTTTATAGGAACATGGGGATTTGATCATCCCGATTTCAAACAGGATTTTGATTACCGGGATATCGATGAAATTTACCGGGATTATTTTTCTCTGGTAAAGGATGCCGTTGAGACTGGTCTCTTTGATGTAGTGGGACATATCGACTTGATTAAAGTTTGGGGGCATCGGCCAAAAGAAAACAATATTCTTTATTATGTGGAACCTGTATTAAAAAGTGTTAAAGAAGCAGGAATGGTAATAGAGATTAATAGTAGCGGCCTGAGAAAAACTGTAGCTGAAATATATCCTTCCCAGGATATTTTGCAGATGATGCATGAGATGGATATCCCTATAACACTGGGCTCAGATGCTCATCATCCCACACAGCTGGGTGAAGGTCTGATAAATGCAGTCAAGATGGCTCGTGATACCGGGTTTACTCAGGTAGTCAGATTCGAAGGGCGTGAGAAAAAGTATATACCGTTATGCTTATAGACTTTTTCAATTGCACATAATTGGACTGTAGTATATAGATATGTCAAAGGAGTGGAAAAGTGAATAGTGTAGCCTTACTTGTAATCAGCCTGGGAATAATCCTGGCAGGGGCTGAAGTATTTGTCAATGGAATTGAATGGCTGGGAAAAAAACTGAATCTTTCAGAAGGAGCCGTGGGAAGCGTATTGGCAGCAGTAGGCACTGCCTTGCCCGAAACCCTGGTGCCTATCATAGCAATAGTCTTTGCTCATGGTCCCGAAGGCCATGATATTGGGATTGGGGCAATACTGGGGGCGCCGCTGATGTTATCGACTCTGGCCATGTTTGTGACTGGGATGGCTGTATTAATATTCAGACGCAGAAGAAGTCATGGAACCAAGGTGATAGCTGATTACTCCAGTATGTCCAGGGATCTGGGCTTTTTCATCATAGTATTTGCCGCTGCCATAATAACCGGAACCATGCCGCCGGAGATGAGAAACTGGCAGATTACCATTGCGTGTTTTATGGTGTTTTCCTATTTATGGTATCTGTATATTATGTTAAACGAAGAACGGGATATTAATTCAGATCATAACTTGCCGGCCTTGTATTTTGGGAGAAAACAGGAATCACCGGCTCTCTTATTGATTATATGCCAGGTGCTCTTTGCCCTTTTCCTGATAATCGTAGGGGCTGATCTTTTTGTGAGCTCAACCAAAGAAGTGGCACTTGCCTATGGTATTCCTGTCTTTGTTCTGGCTCTGATTATAACCCCTATCGCCACCGAATTGCCGGAGAAATTCAATAGTGTAATATGGATTTCCCGGGAAAAGGATACTCTGGCTCTGGGAAATATAACCGGGGCGATGGTTTTTCAGAGCTCCTTGATACCGGCGCTGGGAATTTTTCTTACCGACTGGCAGCTTACTGTGGGAGCAATGGTATCCGCTATACTGGCTTTGATCTCCGCCAGCATAATATACTTGGAATTAAGGAGGAAAAAGCATGTAAGTGCGGCAACCTTATTGCTGGGAGGGATTTTCTACGGTATATTCCTGCTGGCGGTTATTGATGGAATAATACGTTAAAATATTCCTGGCAAAGCAGTCTATGACAGATAATCGTGATAAAATGCGCGTTTCTTGACTGGAGCCCATTTTATTGTTAGTTTTATAAAGTGGAGAAAATAATATACTGAGGAAGTGAAAACATGGTAGAAGCTGCCAACCCTTATGACAAGGCACACGAACTGGCTCAGGCCATAAAAGCCAGTAATGTTTATCTGGATTATCTTGCGGCAAAAAGGGAATTGGAAAAAGACCAGGAATTAAAAGAAAAGTTACTTGAATTTCGCACCCGGCAAATGGAGATAAACCGGACACAAATGCTCGGCGGAGAGGTGCCGGATGGCAATATCAATGAAATAACCCTTGAGTTTGCCAAGATGAACCAAAAAAAGGAATTTGCCGATTTTTTCAATGCTGAAGGACAATTTATTCAGATGTTCAATGATATTCAAGAGATTATGCAAAAAGCGATTGAATCCGGTTTTGAAGAGTAAAGAACACAAGGGGAACAGGAACACAAGGGGGAACACAAGGGGGAACACAAGGGGACGGTTCTTCTGTGTCCCCCTCGGGGGACACAGAAGAACCGTCCCCTTGTGTTCCCCCCTTGTGTTCCCTGTTCCCTGTTCCGCCCTTATGTGTTCCGCCCTTGTGTGTTCCTATTCAAGTATACAATATAATTCGGCCAGAACTGTTTACAAAATCCTCGGTCTTTAATAAATTCATTAATAGACTGATAAGGAGTGTTGCTCATGAACTGTTGCTACAATAGTGAGAAGCCAGTTGAGGATCTGGATAAGTTTGATTTTTCTTTACTGGAAGAAATTATTAAAAAATATAAAGATGAAGCAGGCAGCCTGATTTCTGTCTTGCAGGAAGCCCAGGACATTTACTCTTACCTTTCTTTACCCTTGTTAAAATATATAGCCGCAGAGTTGCATATTAAACCGGCTCGTGTTTATGGAGTTGCCACTTTTTACACTCAGTTCAGGATGAAACCTGTTGGCAAATATCACATATTGCTCTGTAAGGGTACTGCCTGCCATGTAAATGGTTCTGGAAGGATAGAGACCGCTCTCTGCGAAGAACTTAAAATAGAAACAGGAGAGACTACCCAGGACGGGTTGTTTACCCTGGACAGCGCAGCCTGCCTGGGGTGTTGCAGTCTGGCCCCGGTGATGATGATTAATGGACAGGCATACGGACCGCTCTCTGCTGAAAAAGCCAGGAAAATAATACGAGACCTTTATGCAGCGGAAAAACAGGCTCTTGGGGATGGTGAATAATATGAAATTAAGAGTGGGTCTGGGCAGTTGCGGTATAGCCGCCGGAGCTCTGGATATATGGGAAAAAATAAAGGGTGAATGTGCAGCCCGGGGTTTGAATATAGAATTACAGCCCACTGGCTGTATTGGTATGTGCCATCATGAACCCTTGATGGATATTATTGATGATGAAGGCAAGATTTTTACTTACGGAAACCTGAGTACCGAGAATGCCCTGGAGATATTCGAACATCATTTATCAGGGCAGGGGCCTCTGGCACAGTATTTGCTTTCTTCAGAAGGCACGCAGAAGGATTTCATGGAGAGTCAATGGCGTATAGTTCTCCGCAATTGTGGCAGCATTAATCCCGAATCAATAGATGATTATCGAAAAGAGGGGGGATATACTGCTCTGGAAAAAGTATTGAACTCGATGAGCCCGGAAAGAGTAATTGAAGAATTAAAGATTTCCGGTTTGCGCGGGCGTGGAGGAGCAGGTTTTCCTACCTGGTTTAAATGGGAGGCGGCTTACAAGGAAAAAGGCCAGGGAAAATATCTAATATGCAACGCCGATGAAGGTGATCCCGGTGCCTTTATGGACAGGAGTGTTCTGGAGGGCGATCCCCATGCGGTTCTGGAAGGAATGGCAATAGCAGCCTATGTCATAGGTGCAGCTACCGGTATAATTTATGTACGTGCGGAATATCCCCTGGCCGTTAAACGGCTTCAAATAGCTATTGAGCAGGCCAGGGATAACGGATTTTTGGGGAAAAATATTCTCGGCAAGGGATTCTTGTTTGATATTAAGATTAAACAGGGAGCAGGTGCCTTCGTGTGTGGAGAAGAGACAGCGCTTATTGCTTCCCTTGAAGGTGAACGGGGTATGCCCCGCCTGAAACCACCGTTTCCTGCACAGAAGGGTTATTGGGGGAAACCCAGCAATATCAATAATGTAGAGACTTTTGCCAATATACCGTGGATTATAAATAAAGGAGGACAGGCATTTGCAGCTCTGGGTACTCCTGACAGCAAAGGAACCAAGGTCTTTGCCCTGGCCGGTAAAATTAAACGCGGCGGATTGGTTGAAGTACCTATGGGGATAAGCTTGAGAGATATTATATTCAAAATCGGCGGGGGAATCAAGGATAATAAAAAGATCAAGGCTGTGCAACTCGGAGGCCCTTCTGGCGGCTGCATTCCTGAAGAATTGCTGGATATCCCGGTGGATTATCAGTCCATCAACAATACCGGAGCCATAATGGGGTCCGGGGGTATGATTGTAGTTGATGAAAGTACCTGTATGGTTGATATGGCCAGGTTTTTCCTGGAATTCACCCAGAAGGAATCATGCGGTAAATGTGTGGCGTGCAGGATAGGAACCAAACGTATGCTGGAGATATTGGAGAGGATTAGTTCAGGTAAAGGAAAAGAAGGAGATATTGAACTGCTGGAAGAACTGGCCGGGGAGATAAAGGCTGCTTCTTTATGCGGACTGGGCCAGAGCGCTCCTAATCCGGTTTTGACTACCATCCGGTATTTTCGCGATGAATATGAAGCCCACATTAAGGAAAAG
>Ga0334887_1002739_pt1 | contig 18937 bp, 23 predicted proteins | sample GraSluR1_MG_10_FD_207217 | JGI IMG/M metagenome (GOLD analysis project Ga0334887, IMG submission 207217) | Sludge microbial communities from methane-producing bioreactor in Wageningen University, Netherlands - Granular Sludge_18_07-R1 | ecosystem: Engineered > Bioreactor > Anaerobic >...
GCCTCCATGCTTGACCGGAGACCGGCAAGGGTGACGGGGCGGCAGGCGCCACCCCTTCACCTCCGGCGGGGCTCAGGCTCTGGGGCTATTTTTCAAAGAGCTACCCACAAATTCTGCGGACGAGGCAGGATTATATGGGCTATCAGGAAGCAAAACCTCCTTGTATAGAAAGGTTGAATTCCATGGAACAGCAACGCTATCTTGAAATCATGCGACGGCATTTGCAGGAATCCTATCTGCTGGACAGCGGCCAGGTGGCAGAAATTTTGCCCCGTTTTTTGGTCACGCTGTTTCAGTATATGCACAATCTTGAGATGTTGCAGCAGGCAGGCGATCCAGCGGCCCTTGGCAAGGCCAGCCATGCGGTGCGTGGGGCCCTGCTCAACTTAGGCCTGCTGGATCTTGCCGATTTTGCCCGCCAGGTGGAAGAGCATTGCGCTGATCCTTCCGGGCTGCCTGTTTGTTGTCACCTGCTCAAGGAGCTTAAACAACAGCTTAAATCGTTAAAAGAGCTGGCAGACAAGGATTTGTTGCCATAGAACGCTTCACATAGAGACAGGATGCGTTGGCCTGTCTCTATGTGAAGTAGTGTGGTTATCAGGCATTCACACTCTTGAACTCCGCAATTAAAGCCTGAATAGATGCCTTGGCATCGCCAAAGAACATGCGGGTATTTTCTTCGTAGAACAGAGCATTTTCAATACCGGCAAAGCCCGGGTTCATGGAGCGTTTCATCACAATAACTGTTTTAGCGCGGTATGTTTCGATAATGGGCATACCATAAATGGGGCTGCCCTGTTCATGCACTGCCGCCGGGTTGACCACGTCGTTGGCACCAATGACCACGCAGACATCCACCGAATCCATGCGTGGATTGATGTCGTCCATCTCCACCAGTTGATCATAGGAGACATTGGCCTCGGCCAATAGCACGTTCATGTGGCCAGGCATACGGCCTGCCACCGGATGGATGGCATAGACTACCTCCGTGCCATTGGCCTCGAGAATATCCCCCAATTCCCGTACCACATGCTGGGCCTGGGCAACGGCCAGGCCGTATCCTGGCACAAAGGCCACGCTGTCAGCCGCTTCCAGGATATAGAAAACGTCTTCCGCAGAGGCGGGCCGCACCTCGCCCTTGGGGCCTTCTCCACCAGCATCTTTGGCAATTGCCTTACCAAAACCGGAAAAGAGCACGTTGGCCAGGGAGCGGTTCATGGCCTTGCACATGATTCGGGTGAGGATGATACCGCTTGCTCCCACCAGGGCACCGGCCACGATGAGGATGTTGTTGGACACCACAAAGCCGGCGGCGCAGGCGGCCAGCCCCGAATAGCTGTTCAACAGTGAAATCACCACCGGCATATCAGCACCACCAATGGGGATGGTGGAGGTGATGCCAATGGCCAGGGCCACCAGAAGCACGGCCAAAAAGAGCAGATAACCCAATGGTGGTGCAGGTGAAAGGATGAAGAAAAGGGCAGCGAGCAGGGCCAGGGCAAATGCAGCTGCATTGATCAGGTGTTGACCCTGAAAGATCACCGGTTTCTGTGAAATTTTGCCGCTGAGCTTGCCCCAGGCCACCATGGAGCCAGTAAAGGTAATACTACCGATAAATACGGAAAGCACAGTAACCAGCGCAATGAAGGTGCTCAGCTGCTGAACCTGGTGGTATTCACTCCAGGCCAACAGCATGCTGGCCAAACCACCAAACCCATTAAACAGTGCCACCATTTCTGGCATGGCGGTCATCTTGACCCGGTAGGCACCAATGAGCCCGGCTACAGAACCAACGAGTATGCCCAAGACAACCCAGTGATAGGCAATGCCTGCTGCCAACAGGGTAACGACAATAGCCAACAGCATGCCCACACCGGAGAGCAGATTGCCCCGCCGGGCTGTGGCCGGCGAGCTGAGCATCTTTAGGCCAAAAATAAACAGTGCCGCTGACACCACATAGGCGAAGTTGATCTCAACTTGTCCCAGATTCATGCCGCATCCCCCTTGTCCTTCTTTTTGAACATGGCCAGCATGCGGTCAGTGGCCGCATATCCGCCTGTCACGTTGATGGTGGCAAAGACCACCGCCAAAAAGGCCAGGAAAACAGTCAGCCCATGATATGATGTTTGCAGGGAGGCCAGGGCACCAATCAGGGTGATGCCGGAGATGGCGTTGGAGCCACTCATCAGGGGGGTGTGCAAGGTGGAAGGCACCTTGGAGATCACCTCGAATCCCAGAAAAATGGAGAGTATAAAGATAAAGGTGAGAAAAACGGCGGTCATGGCAGCCTCACTTTTTCATAATGTTTTTATACATTTCACTAAACAGCGCCCCTTGGTGGGTGATGAGGGCACCTTTGATGATCTCGTCTTCCAGGTTGAGCTGAAACTGTTGTGTGTCTTTGTCCCAAAAATGGGTGATGAAGTTACCCAGGTTGGCAGAATACATCTCGCTGGCCGTGAGTGCCACCTTGCCGGGCAAATTGCCCCAGCCAATGATTTTTACCCCTGCAACCTCTACCACTTCGTCCAGAACCGAGCCTTCCACATTGCCACCGCTTTCCACGGCCATATCCACGATCACCGAGCCTGGCCGCATCTGGCTGATCATGGTCTGATCCACAATACGTGGTGCCTTGCGGCCAAAGAGTTGGGCAGTGGTAATAACCAGATCAGCCTGGGCGCAGGCCTTGGCCATACCCTCCTTTTGCAGTTGCACCTGTTCAGGTGTCAGTTGGGTGGCATAGCCATCCTTGGTTTGGCCGGTTTCTCCCAAATTAATTTTGACAAACTTCGCCCCCAGCGATTTCACCTGTTCCTCCACCACTGGCCGGGTGTCAAAGGCCTCCACCCGCGCGCCAAGTCGTTTGGCCGTGGCAATGGCTTGCAAGCCAGCAACACCCACGCCAATGATGAACACCTTGGCTGGCTTGATAGTGCCGGCTGGAGTGGTCATCATGGGCAAAATTTTCTGCATCTCAGAAATGCCCAAGATCACGGAAACATAGCCGCCCAGATTGGCCTGCGAACTGAGCACATCCATTTTCTGGGCAATGGTGCTGCGGGGGATCATCTCCAGACTGATGGCACTGACCCCAGCATGCTGAAGCGCATCAACGAGTTCCAGCTCGTTGAAAGGATCAAGATAGCTCACATGGATGGCACCCTGGCGCATGAGCGCCACCTCTTCAAGTGGCGGTTTACGCAGGCGCAGAATGATATCCGCTTCACGCAAGAGCGTTTCCCGCGATGTCTCCACCCGGACACCCACGGTGCTGTAGTGGTCGTCGGTGAAACGGCAACTGGCTCCTGTTTCTGCCTCTACAAGCAGTTCAGCGCCAAGCTTGACCAGTTTTTCCGCTGTGGCAGGCACCAACGGTACTCTGGTTTCACCTGGATGTGTCTCTTTGAGCACAGCTATTTTCATTGAAGACTCCTTTGCTGCAAGGGAAAAGATCGAGTTTGTCTTGTATATGTGCGAACAAAAAATATAAAAAAATGCGTCAAGTCGCCAGGTTGATCATGGCATTTTTGGCCCATGGGTATGCGGTCCTTGGCAAGTGTCATCCTGGAAGCGTTGCAGGAGCCGAGTATGGATATTGTCAAAGCCACCGTTGGACAAAATAACCACCTTATCGCCGCTCTGGCACTGTGTTGCCAGATGGTCGATGATCTCATCGGTCGTGGCAAAATCCTGGGCATTTAAGCCTTGGGTGCGCAGGTCCTTGGCCAGACGTGCAGAGGAAAATTGTTCTGTTGCCGCAAACCCTTCTAGGGGTAGGGCCTGACGAATGAGTATTTGATCGGCCAGAGCAAAGGACTGGGCATAATCCTGTTGGAACACAGCCCGTCTGCTGGAGTTGGTGCGCGGTTCAAAGACCACCAGCAGGCGACTGTTGGGCCAGGTTTGCCGGAGCGCATCAAGTGTGGCCCGCACTGCTGTGGGGTGATGGGCAAAGTCATCGACCACGGTGATATTGCGGACAACACCGCGAATCTGCTGTCGCCTTTTTACCCCTTCAAAGCTGGCCATGGCCGGCAGGATGCGTGCCAGCGGAAAGCCTAAGTGGTGCAGCAGGGCAATCACTGCCAGGGCGTTCAAGCAGTTGTGCTGGCCAGGCATGGGGAGGTGGCAGCTGCCCTGCATTTCCCCTTGATAGGAAAAGCTGAACTCGCTGTGCAAATCCTGTGCGTGCACATCATGCAGTTGCCAAAGACAGTGTTCGCCCGTGCCATAGGAGATGAGCCTGCACTGCGCTGCTGTGAGCAACTTCCTAAGCACCGGATCATCTCCATTGGCGATCAGGGCGCCATCAGGGGGGATACGGCCAAAGAATTCTGCAAAGGTGCGCTCAATGCTGGCCAGGTCGGGAAAAATATCGGCGTGATCAAATTCCACCGAGGTGCAGATGGCACATTGTGGACGATAGTGGTGGAATTTGGATACTTTGTTGAAGAAAGCGGTGTCGTATTCGTCGCCCTCCACCACAAAATAGCGGCTGTCATTGACATTATAGTTGCGGCCAAAGGCCTCGACAATGCCACCGATCATGAAGCCAGGGGCCTCACCCATGCGCAACAGAGTAGAGGCCAGCAGCGAGGCAGTGGTGGTCTTGCCATGGGTACCGCTGACCACCAGCGGCATCTTGCCTTGAAGAAAAAAGTGGGCAAGGGCCTGGGGCATGGAAAGATAGGGGAGACCCAGGCGGGCAGTTGCGATTGCCTCGGGGTTTGTCGCCCGCACCACGTTGCCGATAAGTACCAAATCTGGCCTGGGATGCAGGTGCTCGGCGCGGAAGCCCTGCTGCACCGGGATGTGCTGAGCAGCCAGAAAATCAGACATGGGCGGGTAGATGTTTTGGTCTGATCCGCTAACCAAAAATCCGCGTTCCTTAAGCATACCGGCCAGTGCGGCCATGGCTGTGCCGCAGATACCGATCAAATGAATATGCTCCGGTGCAGCCGGAGCTTGGTTGTTGACTGGGTCGAGACAGGCGCTGTTCACTTGGGCCGCACCGTGCGTTCGATGGTCTGATACACTCGGGTGAACGTTTCGTCAAAACCAGAGGGGGAGAGTTTGCCGACCTCAATGAACTTGACCACGATTTCCTTGGTCACCTTGAAGATGGTTTCGTTGCTGATGAGATCGGTATCTTTTTGATTGCGTGTTTCTTGAGTGGCCACCAATTTCCCCTTGTCAATAGCGTCAAAAAACCCCTGTTACTGGAAGAAGGCCAATTCTAGTCCGTTTGTAACAGGGGAGAACCTTGTGCGCACGGAAAAAACCTCGTCAGCATTTCCCGGGAAAGGTTTTTGTTCGTTCGTGTCTGCGTCCAGTTTTTCAGGCACTGGGCTCAATTTTTTGCCAGCTTGCTGTAATCCAGAATGTTGGCAAAAAGAATCATCTCTTCGCGGCTGACATGGCGTCCCTTGATAAACACCACAAAACGCGAATTAGCGGCAATATAGATTTCACCGTTCTGGCTGTCGTCATCATATTTCACAATTGCCTTGTTACCTTTAACCGTTTCCAGCTTGCCACCGCCTGCACCGGCAAAAACCGCATTACTGGTCATCATCAAGACAGATTGCAAAACCGGTGAATCCGCCATGATTTCCATCTGCACCCTTGCCTGATCCTTGGTGTAGACACGGCTGATGGTAATACCACCTCCCAGTACCTCGGCACCAATGGCTTGGGAACTTGCCTCTTCGGCCAGCCAGCCAGGAGGTGCATCAGGCAGGATAGTCTTCATTTGCTCGCTTTTCTTTTGCAACACCAACTGGGAGGCATAGTTCAGGTTAGAGGCAGCAGCGGTATAATCGCCTTTCTCATACTGCTTCATGGCCTCCTTGATGGTGCTGAGTACACTGTCTTCGGCCTGCACGGAGGGAGGAGTACCATACAGCAACACAGCAGCCATGCAGCAGCCGAGGGAAAAAGCCGACCATGTGTATATACGACGGAATATAGACATAATGTTTTGGATGATAAACCAGGAGTGGCGCCGGATACCAACGCTCAGCGGATTTGGCTGGCAGCCAGCGTGATGGCCCATGTTTTTTGGGTGTGTCTATTTTGTACTGCGCCAATATACTCCAAGCAACCGGCTTGGCCAAGGGGATTTGTGCCGGCCGTTGCAGGGCAGGGGAGTACGGTGCAAAGCGGTTCGTCAGGGGAAAGACGGATAGACAGGCTGCAGACGGCAAAGTGAAGTGCCAAAAGAGATACGGCTGTAGTGCAGGCAGTGCCCAACAACACTGTTCCACTACAGCCGGAAAGGATTCCTGTCTCCCTTGGGTTTGCACAGCACCATGGGTATTGCCATGAATATTGTTGTTATTTTGTTATTATTCCATCACTGCAAGCAGACCAACGTCGATACCGGAGAAGTTGTTGTCAACACCCATTTCATCAAGGATTTGCGAAATCTGACCTCGATGGTGTACGCCATGGGTCCAGGCAGTGCTCAGCAGATAATGCAGCGGCACTGTGGCAGGCTTGCCGCCAAACCATTCTACAGCCACTGGTTTGTGCAGATCTTCACCATTAAGTGTTTCGATCAGATCAATCAGTCAGCATCAATAGGCAACGGTGAAGCGCCTGCGAATATGGGCGGGTTGTTCCAGTTCGTTGAGCATGGCAACAGCATAGTCGGCAGTCGAAATCCTGCTCTGTCCCTTTGCGTCCTGCAGGAGTTGATCTGTTCCCAGGCGGAAAACCCCTGTTTTATCTCCGGGGAAAATTTCAGCGGCAGGGGAGAGCATGGTCCAGTCCAAACCCTTCTCCTCCCGTAGCAGGCGTAAGGCAGCATAGGCCCCTTGCGCCGTGGGTTGATGCTCCTTGGGGAAGGTGTCTGTGTCCAGGAGAAGTTTGCCCGGTGCCACCTCAAGCGAGCCCGCGCCACCCACCACCAACAGACGCGACACGCCTGCCTCTTTGCTTGCGTTGATTATAGAGCGAATACCCTGTTCATAGTACTCCTGTACATTGGGTTGGGCATGGCCGCTAAATGCACTTAGTATTGCATCATGTCCGCGTAGCATTGTGGCCAGTTTTTGGGTGTCAAGCACATCGCAGGCAAGGACTTGTAACTGCGCGTGTGGTGTCAATTTTTCCGGTCTGGTGACCACTGCACTCAGATTATGGCCACGTTCCAGGGCTTCGTGCAAAAGGGCGGAGCCAATGAAGCCGCTCGCCCCAATCAAGGCTATTTTCATGGGTTTTCTCCTGAGATGAAGAGCATGTGTAGACTGCTTGAAGGCAGCGCATTATTTCTGTATTTTGCATCCTGTCATGCATATTGGCAAGTATGCACTTTTTTAGCACATACTATCAAAAAAGATACTTTTGTGATTATGGAGGGTTTGTGTTTGAAAGGAGTCCATGCGCGGTAACGACAACCTTATCGGTTATTGGTGGCAAGTGGAAACCGGTAATTTTACATTGCCTGCGCAATAAGGTCTTGCGTTTTGGGGAATTAATGCGAATGATTCCTGGTATCACCCAGAAAATGCTGACCCAGCAACTCAGGGAACTGGAAAGTGATGGTATTGTTCATCGGAAGGTGTATGCCGAGGTACCACCCCGGGTGGAGTATCGAATAAGCGAATACGGTACCAGCCTCTTTCCTATCCTTGATGCCATGGAGGCCTGGGGCAGACAACATCAGTAGGAGGATACAGGATGGCGCAGATTATTGTACGGCAGAAGGGGAGCCTAGCACAGTGCACCCGCGACTGGCCGCTTTTTTACATGAATGATTTTTCCCGTTTTGGGCTTTTGGTGGATGATCTGAACCGGGCAGACAAACTTCTGGCTAAAGCGGGCTATCAGTTAGAAACTGGTGAATGTGAATTGTATATTGCTGCCGAAGGTGATGTGCCGGCACAGGTTCAGCGAGTTGTGGGCCTGTTGCAGGGTCAGGGCTTGGATGTGGCTACTGCGGATTTAATCAGTTGTGTATATCAGGGGTGATGAATAGAGTCCTGCCCGTGCGGCAGGATAGACTCTGATACAAGGCAAACAAAAATTCCCGGTTAGTGGTTAGTAGCCGGGGATTTTTGTTTGTGTGTAAAGATAGAGTTTAAAGAGGATGTGTTTTATATAGGGTTACGACATCCAAAAAAGTATCTAAAGGACAGTGCGTTCTTGCCAGGGAGTGGTTCTACAAAAACTTGTTATTTTTCCCGGGCATAGGGCCAAGCCATGATACCGCCTTCCATGACCCTCACATTGGTATATCCATTGGCCTGGAGCACGCGGGCTGATTCATAGCCGCGCATGGAGATCTTGCAAAAGCAGACAATGGGTGTGGTCTTATCCTGGGGCAGTTCTGCCAGGCGGGAGCGCAGAGCACCAATGGGCAGCAGCTTTTCACCGATACCCAGGCGCATCTCTGCAAACTCCTGCGGACTACGGCCATCCAGGAAGTGCACATTCTCACCTTTTTGAACCATTTCCCAAACATCCTGGGCGCTGATACCGGTGAACAACCCGGCCAGTTTGTTCTGCATCACATGCGCTGCTGCGATAAAATGGTCAATGGCCAGGGAAAAGGGTGGTGCGTAGGGCAAGTCGCTGTTGACCAGCTCTGCCACCGTCAGCTTACCCTGAATAGCCATGGCTGCTGTGGCAATTTGCCGGCTGACATCACCGGGGCCAACACACTGATAACCAATGATGCGCTGGTCGGCATCCACCAGTAATTTTGAGATGAGCAATTTGGCTCCCATAAAGCCTGGCTTGTCCGGGCTGGCATGCATCACTGCGGTATAACCTTGTATACCGGCCTTTTCTACCATTTTTTCCGACATGCCTGTAGAGCCTGCCTGAAAAGCGAAAACCTTGCAGATACCTGAATGGATCGTACCCGGAAAGGTGGCGTGATTACCAAGGGCCGCATTTTCTCCGGCCACCCGTCCTTCCAGGTTGGCCAGATCACCCATGGGTGCAAAAACAGGTTTGCCAGTTAAACGACTGGGAATCTCCACGCAGTCGCCGGCAGCATAAATATCTGGATGGGAGCTTTGCATGAACTCGTTGACGCGAATGCCGCCAAAATCTCCTAATTCAAGACCAGCGTTTTTCGCCAGTGCTGTGTTGGGTCGTACGCCCACAGCCAACACCACCGCACCACAGTCAATCTCCCGGCCATCCTGCAGGCGTGCGCCGCATACCACTCCCTTGTCTGTGAGAAATTCCTGCACAGCCACACCGCAGATCACTTCAACGCCCTGGGCATGCATGTGCTGTTCCACCAGTTTGGCCAGCTGCCAATCAAGAAAAGGTAGTATCTGATCGAGTGCTTCCACCAAAGTGACCTGAATGCCAGAATGCTGTAGCGCTTCACAAACCTCCACTCCGATCAAGCCACCGCCGACCACCAGCACTCGTTGCACCTTTTTCTCGTCGCGGAGACGACGCAGATAATCGGTGTCAGCCATGGAGGTGAGGGTGGTGATGCCCGCGGCTTCCCGACCGGTAATGGGTGGAATGTTTGCATGGGCACCCATGGCCAGAACTAGCCGGTCATAAGGGATCTCACGTTCACTGCCTCCTTGTACAGAGCGGCAGCGCACGGTTTTCTTGTCAGTGTCAATACTGGTCGCCTCAGTATTGATCAGAGCAGTAATGCCTTTGTCGTTGCGAAAATAGGTGGCATCGCGCACCACTCCTGTGGGTGCGCTGATCAACGCTGCCCGATTATCGAAAACACCACCCACATAGTACGGATACCCGCAAGTGGCCATGGAAAGATCCGGATCTTTTTGAATGATGGTTATCTCTGCAGACTCATCCATTCTTTTTGCCCTTGCTGCTGCCTTGGCCCCTGCGGCAGAACCGCCAATCACCACAATTTTATTCATGACTGTGCACCTTTTCGAGTTGTATGATATAGTGTTCTGAGCAGAGCATGCCATTCACGCCACATTCATGCATATACCATGGCTACTCCTTGTGCCTGGTACCAAGGTTTGTTGCGTGTAGTACATTTTCTAGCAATATTTACAGAAAAAATATTGCAATTGTGCATGCACTCCTTACATATGTAACACAAAATGAAGCAGGCCAACATTTTTTTGTTTGTTGTGCAGATATCGGACAAAAAAGATGCGCGCTTGTTACCTGGTCAAGGAGGAACACATGAATACGACTAATCAGGAATTGGAACAAAACAATCAAACCGCTTCCCGGCAGGGCCAGACAAACCAGCCAGGTATGGGCAAAGGGCGAGGTCCTTGCGGCCAGGGTTTGCGGCAAGGCCAGGGGCAGGGCAGAGGAATGGGCCGGAATCGCTGCAGTCGCGGACGTGGCAGAGGCACTGTAGGCAAGGGCGGACTTAGAGGGTAAAGACCGAGATGCTGCGTATTGTTTTTGCGGCCAAAAATTATTCTGGTTTTGTCTCCCTGGTGGACCGGTTGCGGCAGGAGCCCAAAACCGAATTGATTCCAGTGAGTTCAGCCTCTGCTGCTTTGCAAACCCTTGCAGAAAAGAACGTACAGCTGCTTATTGCAGCAGAGCATCTAGAAGATAGCTCGGGTGTTGCCTGTGTGCGCCAGGTGGCTACACAATTTCCCTTGGTGCACACAGCCCTGTGCAGTGCTCTTACACCCGAAGACTTCCATGAATTCACCGAAGGGCTTGGGGTGCTCATGCAGTTGCCACTCCAACCAGGCCACAGCGATGCAGAGCAAATTTTGCAGCGCATGGCACATATCAGTGGCTTGCTGGACAATACCACAGCAAAGGCACCAAACCAGTAGTTAAAAAAATCATGAAGCTTTGCATAGCGAGTGGGAAGGGCGGTACCGGCAAAACTACCATAGCCGTTAACCTGGCCTTGGCCTTGGGAGAGCGGGCAGAACTGTTGGATTGCGATGTGGAAGAGCCCAACGCGCATATCTTTCTTCGACCAGAAATAACCGACACCAAGGAAATTGATACCCAAATACCCTTGGTTGATTTGTCCTTGTGCACGTTTTGTGGTCAATGCGCGCAGATTTGTCGCTTCAGCGCCATCACCGTGGTGGCGAAGAAGGTGCTGATCTTTCAGGATTTGTGCCACAGCTGTGGCGGCTGCACCTTGGTTTGCCCAACAGGGGCGCTCAGTGAAGGTAAACGGCAGCTCGGCGAGGTCAGTACAGGCCACAAAAATGGCCTCTCATTTCTTTCCGGCCGCATGCGCATCGGCGAAACCATGGCCCCGCCGCTTATTCGGCAGGTGCGCGCCCAGGCCGACTCGCGCAAAATCACCATCATTGATGCACCACCCGGGACCTCCTGTCCGGTGATTGCCGCCATGAGTGGGGTTGATTGTATAGTGCTGGTGACCGAACCAACGCCCTTTGGCTTGCATGATCTCAAGCTGGCAGTGGAGGCAGTGCGGCTCCTGGATATTCCCTGCGGTTTGGTCATCAACCGGGCAGATATTGGTACAGACGAGGTGTATAGGTATGCCCAGCAGGAAAATCTGCCGGTTTTGCTCAGCATTCCCTTTGATCGCCGCATTGCAGAACTCTATTCCGAAGGGAAACCACTGGTTGAGGCCTTGCCGGGATGGAGGGAAACCTTTTTGCAACTCTATGAAGATATTGACCAGCTGACGCAGGCGCACAAGGAGAAGGTGCATGCATGAGATAGTCATCATCAGCGGCAAGGGGGGTACCGGTAAAACCACGCTCACCGCTGCCTTTTGCGCCTTGGCTGCTGATGCAGTTTTTTGTGATGCCGATGTGGATGCCGCTGACCTGCATCTGTTGCTCCAGCCCACCATCAAAGAGCAGCATGAGTTTATTGGCGGCTCCAAGGCAGTTATTGTGGCAGAGCGCTGCAACCAATGCGGCGTTTGCAGGGGGCTGTGCCGCTTTGCAGCCATCAGCGCAGAACTGGTGGTTGATCAGATTCTTTGTGAAGGTTGCGGTGTCTGTGTGGATCTCTGCCCGGAAAAGGCCATTGATTTTCCGGAACAACTGTGTGGTCACTGGTTTCATTCCAACACCCGGTTTGGCCCTTTGGTGCATGCCCGCCTGGGTATTGCCGAAGAAAATTCCGGCAGACTAGTGCACCTGGTCCGCAAAGAGGCCTTGCAACTGGCTGAAGAGGAAAACAAAAAACTGATCATCACTGATGGCCCGCCGGGCATCGGTTGTCCGGTGATTGCCGCCATTGGCGGGGCATCCCTGCTACTGGTCGTGGTGGAGCCCACCCTTTCAGGCAGACATGATTTGGAGCGGGTGCTGGATTTGGCTGCTCATTTCAAGGTGCCAGCCAGGCTGCTCATCAACAAGTACGATTTGAATGCCGATATGGCGCAGGCAATCGAAGCGGCTGCCAGTGAGCGCGATGTGCTTTGTGTTGGTCGCATCCCCTTTGACCCTGTGTTCACCAGGGCCATGGTTCAGGGGCAGACCATTTTTGAATATGCCGGTGCAGAGGAGCGCCAGCAGGAGCTGCGCACTATCTGGACAAGAGTTTTGGCGGCACTGCCCAAGGACAGCGAGCAGTGCTTGACGTTGAAGATGTATACTTGAGAAAAGGAGTAGTTATGGCTGTAGTACGTGTGGCAATTCCTTCGCAGGGCGAAGGTGGTTTGGATGGTGTGCGGGCAGGCCATTTCGGCCACTGCGATGTTTTTACCTGTATTGACATTGAAGATGGCCAAATCGGCGCTGTGCGGATCGTGGCCAACAAGGAGCATGTACAGGGAGGCTGCATGGTTCCGGTGCAGCTCTTGGTTCAGGAGAAAGTGAATGCCATTGTGGTTGGTGGCATTGGCATGCGGCCGCTGATGGGCTTCAAACAGATGGGCATTGCAGTGTACCATGAGGCTGAGCAGCCGGCGATACGCCCGGTTGTGGAAGATTTTGCCGCTGGCAAACTGGCGCTCATTACCGATCAGCAGGTATGCGGTGGTGGTGGCGGCCGTTAAGCCGGGGAGGTAAACCATGAAACTTGCCGTAACAGCCAAAGGGCCGGAACTCGATAGCGAAGTGGATCCACGCTTTGGTCGGGCAAAATATATTGTCTTGGTTGATGAGGATACTTTGGCCTTTGAGGCGGTGGATAACAGCGCCAATGCCAATGCCTTCAAGGGCGCGGGCATCCAGGCAGCCACCATGATCAGTGACAAAGGAGCCCAGGCCTTGCTGACTGGTTATTGCGGACCCAAGGCCTTTCAAATTCTTGCAGCTGCCGGTATCAAGGTGGCTGCAGAGGTCAGTGGTACGGTACGGGAAGCCGTGGCTGCGCATCGTGCAGGAAAGCTTGCCTATACTGATGGTGCCAATGTCGAGGCCCACTGGTAGCTTCAATTCTATTTGAAAGCGTTTTTGCGCTGCGGCTTTAATGACAATTGGTCGGCTGCAATCAGATCAATAGATTGTAACCAGAAATTACAATACGAAAAAACAGGCTGTCCGGAATTCCGGACAGCCTGTTTCGCTTATGCTGCGCTGTTACGCAATGTATTTGTTTTACAGCAGATAGGGGTCATCCATTGGTTCAGCAAAAGCTTTGGGGCCACTGTTGGTATCAATGCCCATATCGCAGCATTCTTTTGGCGGCTTCTTGCTGATATCTATTGAAGCTTTATCAAGTTCCGGGTGTTTGAGGTTTGCCTCGTAGTTGGCTTCGCGCGAGGTGCGCTGTGGCAGGTTAAGATCCACATCCTTGATATCAATTTCAAGCGCCTTGGCCACACCCTCGCCATAGGCAGGATCTGCCTGATAGCAGTGATTGATCCAACGGTGTTTGATCTGCAGGGTGGCATCGCCCATATTGCGGGCAGTGTTTTCAAAGAGCACCTGCTGCTGGTCCGCAGTCATGGCCCGGAAGAGTTTGCCTGGCTGGCTGTAGTAGTCGTGGTCATCCTCGCGGAAATCGTAGCGGTAGATGTCGCCATCTGTCTTTTCCGGCGGCTGCAGATGGTTGATGTGATCGCCCCAGTTGCCGTAGCTGTTGGGTTCATAGTGGTTTTCGCTGCCTGCATTGCCATCCACCCGCATCTGGCCGTCGCGGTGGTAACTGTGTGGACATTTCACTCCGCGCGGCGCATTCACCGGAATTTGATGGTGATTCACACCCAGGCGGTAGCGCTGGGCATCGCCGTAGGAGAACAGGCGGCCCTGGAGCATGCGGTCTGGAGAAAAACTGATGCCCGGTACCACATTGGCCGGGTTAAAGGCAGCCTGCTCCACCTCAGCAAAGTAGTTGGCCGGGTTGCGGTTCAATTCGAACTCACCCACCTCGATAAGCGGATATTCGTCTTTATACCACACCTTGGTTAAATCAAAGGGGTTGTAGGGCATGGCCTTGGCCTGCTCTTCGCTCATCACCTGGATGTACATCTTCCACTTAGGGAACTGCCCCTTTTCAATGGCCGTGTAGAGGTCGCGCTGATGGCTTTCGCGGTCACTGCCCACCACCCTGGCAGCTTCCTGATCAGTGAGATTGAGGATGCCCTGTTGGGAACGAAAGTGAAATTTTACCCAGACCCGCTTGTTGTCGGCATTGATCATGCTGTAGGCGTGGCTGCTGAAGCCGTGCATGAAGCGGTAGGAAGAGGGGATGCCCCGGTCACTCATAATGATGGTCACCTGGTGTAGCGTTTCCGGCAGGGAACTCCAAAAGTCCCAGTTGTTGTTAGGGCTGCGCAGATTGGTGCGCGGGTCGCGCTTGACTGCATGATTCAGATCCGGAAATTTGAGCGGATCACGGAAAAAGAAGACCGGCGTATTGTTGCCGACCATGTCCCAGTTGCCTTCCTCGGTGTAGAACTTGAGGGCAAAACCGCGGATGTCGCGCTCGGCATCGGCAGCGCCGCGCTCACCGGCCACAGTGGAAAAACGGGCGAACATTTCTGTTTTTTTGCCAATTTCAGAAAATATTTTTGCCTTGCTGTACTGGGTGATGTCATGGGTAACGGTGAACACCCCATGCGCACCCGAACCTTTGGCATGCATGCGCCGCTCCGGAATGACCTCGCGGTCAAAATGGGCCAGTTTTTCCAGAAACCACACATCCTGCAGGAGCATGGGCCCACGCGGACCAACGGTCATGGAATCCTGGTTACTCTCCACCGGTGCGCCTGCGGCGGAAGTCATTTTGGGTTCTGCACCCTTGGTGTCGTTTTTGCTGGGTAATGGTTCGCCAAGGCCGTTTTTGTCCATGGGACACTGCATTTTTTCCATTATCGCCTCCTGGATGGTGTTTGAGATAATGCGAGGACCGCTTATACCCGGGATGGTATATACTGCCGTTTGCAGCCACGCACATTGACTTACCTGCAGCGAATATAAGGAATGGGAAACCAAGTGTCAATTGTAATTGATAATTATTATTATATAAATAAAGGTCTATTTATACGCGAAATACTGGTTAATTCAATTTAAACGGGATACTATTTGTGCCGTCCCTTACTTTGCCCACAGCTTTTCTGTCCCCTGTTCTGACTCTTGGCGGTTCTGCTTTCAATCTTTTTCCAGTTTTTTCTTTTGTTTTCCAGCCTACACCACCGCTTTTCTTGCTGGAACTTTATTTTTGGCCAAACACCCCTTTTGTTAAAAGGAAACATAGAGAAAAAAAGGGGCTCTGCCATCAGCAGAACCCCTTATTCCAATTCCAGAGCAAAGCGCTATCTGTGCCAGTTTTGGAAAATGCTCGCAGGATGTTACGTTAAAAGTGCGCCTGCGTTGCCTTCCCTTAGTCGACTTGATTTCATCCTATATTTAAAATTGGAATTTCAAAGAGAAGAAAGAAGCTAGTTTTGTTTACTGCCTGGCCACATTAGCGGCAGACGGCCCCTTGGGCCCGTCAACCACGTTAAAGCTGACCCGCTCCCCTTCACTGAGTGATTTAAAGCCATGGCCTTGGATCGCTGAATGATGCACAAAGACATCCTGGCCATCATCACGGGCGATAAATCCAAAACCTTTTGCATCATTAAACCACTTAACTGTTCCATTCATCATTTTGCTGTACCTTGTGTGCAAATGCGCCTTGGGCGCGTGAGTGTACTATCCGTCTTCGCCATGAAGACGGATTTCTTGAGCACGGCTTGCGCTCAATATTATTAAATTCAACGTTTTGTTTGGGCTGCTACGCTGCCAGAGCGCCGGTTACTGCCGGGCTTGTATCTGCCTGCGTGTTCTGTATTTCCTGAAGTTCTTGGCCGGAAGCTGCTCTTGCCGCTCCTGCCTGTTTTTCCAGAAGGGCCTGCATGACCGGTGTGTCTTGCATGGTGAGGCCGATCGCGATTTGGCTCGGGGCTCTCATCTCGGCCTGCGTCGCCGGCAATAAGTACACCGGTCTCACAGCGCTGCATGGTCCTGGGCAGGCTTCGCTCGATGCGTTTGACCAGGTAGATATCCTCACTGGTGGCAAAGCTCACTGCCTCGCCGCTCAGGCTGGCGCGGCCGGTGCGGCCGGTGCGATGGATGTAGGCCTCGGTGGTATCCGGCATGTCGTAGTTGATCACATGGGAAATCCCGGCAATATCAATGCCCCGGGCAGCGATATCTGTTGCCACCAGCACCTTGAACCTGCCGCTCTTGAAGCCGTCCACAGCCTGTTTACGCATGTTCTGGGAAAGATTGCCCTGCAAGGAAGTGGCATCAAAACCGGCATGCGCCAGTTTGGCTGCCAGGCTTTTGGCCTTGTGCTTGGTGCGGGTGAAAACCAGGGCCGACAGCATAGCTTCGTCGCGCAAAAGCTACATGAGAAGCGGTGTTTTTTCGGTTTGCTTAAGGGCATAGAGGCGATGGGAAATGGCCTCCACCGAGCGATTCGGGCTGATCTGCACCCGCACTGGTTCCTGCAGAATTTCCTCTGCCAGTGTACTGATACCATCCGGCATGGTGGCAGAGAACAGGAGGGTCTGTTTCTTGAGCGGCAATTGCCGGATAATGCGCTGCAGATCCGGCAAAAAGCCCTGGTCGAACATGTGATCTGCCTCGTCGAGCACCAGGCATTTCACCTGTTTGAGGCTGATGGCGCGATCATGCATGATGTCGAGCATGCGGCCCGGGCAGGCAACAATAATATCAACCCCGCGCTTGATGCGCTCGATCTGGGCCTGTTTGCTCACCCCGCCATAGATGGCCAGAACGCGCAGATGCGTGCCCTGGATGATGCTGCTGGTAAAGGCGGTGATCTGCTCGGCCAGTTCCCTGGTCGGCGCAAGTACCAAGGCGCGTGGCTCTTTGGCTTTTGCCTGGATAAGCGTGTGCAGAAGCGGCAACATGTAGGCCGCTGTCTTGCCGGTGCCGGTTTGGGCCAGACCGATAACGTCCCGACCTGCCAAAACAGGCGGAATGGCTTGTGTCTGAATGGGGGTCGCCTCGGTAAAACCACAGCGTTGGATTGCCGATGCAATCCGGTGGTGTAAAGAAAAGTTCGAAAATTTCACAGATGTCCTTATTGCAGTGCCACATTGCCGGCCTTGCATGGATGCATGCAATGGTCTGTGCCGGTTTGGACTACTGCTTGAAAAGTAAATGATGCAGGAAAGACGGTGGCTGCACAAAGGGCTAGGCATACAAGTATGCTTAGCGTCTATTTTGGCCCCGTTTCTTTTGAGGTTTCGCCTCGCTGCAGACCAGCTCCCGATGCCTATATTCCTTGCCGTTCAGGCCTTCCATAACTTTATGGCCCATGGAACGGTTCAGCATTTCAACAAAAGCAAAACCCTTTGGTTGACCGCTAAAAGGATCCCGTACGAGTTTGACGCTGACAACCTCGCCAAAACCGGAGCAGAGTAGGGATAGATCAGATTCAGAGATAATGTATGGCAGGTTACCGATAAAAAGTTTCATGCCTTCCCCCCCTCCCTTTGCGGTGGAGTTTGTTTTCAGCATGAACTTTTCAGGTATCAAGGGATAAACCAGTTAGCACTGGATATCGAAAAAGAAAATGCTATGAGTTACTGAACAAAACATATTACTCACACGAGAAAGAAAAGGCAAGGGATAATTGTGAAGCTCCTTGTTTACCAAGTGATATTTGTAGACGGATACATTTTTAAAGTTGTGATTTGAATGGTAAAAATATTTTTTCGAGAACTTTTTGCCTGAACGGTCGTTTGTGCCACATGGCATAGTCGTAGTGGCGGCAGCGCTCTATATCCTGCTCAAAAATCCTGGTCATGGCCTTGGCAAAATTAGTGTCATAGATATTTAAGCTGGCTTCATCGTTCAGATGGAAGGAACGCATATCAAAGTTGGTGGAGCCCACCGAGACCATGCGCTGATCGATGATCAGCATCTTGTTGTGCATCATGGTAGGTTTAAAGGTGTGGATTTCCACTCCTTTTTTTAAAAAATCCCCCCAGAGCGCCTTGGAGACAAAGCGGACCATTTGCTGATCGATATGTTTACCCGGTACCATGATGCGTACATGCACCCCGCGTTCCACTGCAGCCAGCAGGGCTTCGGTAATAAGTTCATCTGGAACAAAATAGGCTGCCTGCAGGTCAATGCTTTTTTCTGCCGCGGTAATGGCCAGCATGTACATGAGCTGCATGTTCTCGCTGCCACCAGCAGGCGAACTGATGAACATATGTGCTGAAATTTTGCCCTGTTCTTCCTGCGCAGGAAAAAAATCCTCACCGTGCAGAACTTCGCCCGTGGTCTTGATCCAGTTGTCGTTAAAGGCTGCCTGTACCTGGGATACCACTGGTCCTTCCATACGGAAGTGGATATCGCGCCAGTAGTCTTCGTTTTCAGCATTACCCAGCCACTGGTCAGCAATGCCAACGCCTCCGGTAAAGGCAATTTTACCGTCCACCACCAGGAGTTTTCGGTGGGTGCGGTTGTTGAGCCGGTTAACAGCCTGTTGAAAAACTCACCAGTCAGGGCATAATAGGAAAGCTGAATAGCAGGTTGATATTTTTACGGAGATTGTCATGAGTCTTGGCCGGCGCAAGGAACAGCAGCGCAGC
>Ga0334887_1002740_pt1 | contig 18934 bp, 14 predicted proteins | sample GraSluR1_MG_10_FD_207217 | JGI IMG/M metagenome (GOLD analysis project Ga0334887, IMG submission 207217) | Sludge microbial communities from methane-producing bioreactor in Wageningen University, Netherlands - Granular Sludge_18_07-R1 | ecosystem: Engineered > Bioreactor > Anaerobic >...
TCGTTTTGACAAATATACAGAGATGCTGCAGGCCGGACCCCTACTGCTTAAGAACGGAGAATATTCCGAGAACACAGAAAACATAAGAGAAAACGTCCTCAATATGCGTCATCCCAGAACTATCGTAGGAACAGACGGAAAACGGGTAATGTGGGCCGTGATAGACGGAAGGGACAACATGCATAGTGTGGGTGCGACCATAGAAGAGACCAGAAAGGTCTGTAAATGGCTGGGGATGACTACTGCCCTCAACCTTGACGGCGGGGGATCAAGCTCTCTCTGGTGGAGAGGGAATACTTTCTCACTGCCAAGCAACAGCAACGATGTGGAACGTCCCATACCTTACGGTGTCCTGATCTTCCGGGAGGGTTCCGGCGTAAGACAATGACCAAACTGAGCCTGATCCGGCATATCGATAAAAGAGAGATCCCACGTTGATCTGCGGGATCTCTCTTTTATTTTGCTTATTCAGATCAGAAGATATTTAAAGCAAAACTACTTGAGTTCTACCTTTGCTCCTGCTTCTTCGAGCTTCTTCTTGATTTCTTCGGCTTCATCCTTGGATGCCTGCTCTTTTACTGTCTTAGGTGCACCGTCAACAAGCTCCTTTGCTTCTTTGAGTCCGAGACCTGTGATCTCGCGGACAACTTTGATGACGCCGATCTTGTTAGCGCCATGCTCAAGGAGAACTACGTCGAATTCTGTCTTCTCTTCTTCGGCTGCCGCTGCGGGGGCTGCTGCGCCCATGGGCATCATCATTGCAGGTGCTGCTGCTGATACGCCAAACTTGTCCTCAAGTTCCTTCACGAGCTCTGAGAGCTCAAGTACTGACATTTCTTCAATTGCCTTGATGATATCTTCACGTGTCATATTAATTCATCCTCCTAAGGATTATTTTTATTTTTATGCTGCTAGGCGGCTGTCTTGCCGCTGGTGTAGACTATGCTGCTTCCTTTTTGTCCTTGATCTGCGAGAGACATGTAACAAGTCCCCTTGCCGGACCGGAAAGTACTGTGACCAGACCCCTGAGAGGGGCTGCGATGGTCTGGACGACCTGACCGATGAGAACATCCCTTGAGGGAAGGTCCGCAAGTGCAAATATCTGAGCCTGGGAGAGGATCTTTCCGTCAAGGATCGCGGCCTTAACGACCAGAGCATCGTTTCCCTTCTCTTTTGAGAAGTCGCGGATCGCTTTGGCGACAGATGCAACATCACCGTAGGAAAGCACGTAACCGTTCGGACCTGAGTCGAACTCAGAAGCATGGTTAATGCCTGCTTCGGTAAAAGCTATGCGCATGAGGGTATTTTTACAGACCTTCATCTCGCCGCCGGCTTCACGGATACGTCTGCGGCAGTCGCTTATCTTCTTGACGGTCAGTCCCCTGTACTCGGTGATGAAGACTGCATTGCTCTTATTGAGCAGTTCGACCAGGGAGTCGATCATTTCACGTTTTGCTTGTGTTGGCATTCAATTTCACCTCCTGTTGATTTTGTGATCGGATGCCAACAAAAAAGGCTTCCGTCACCCAAGGGAGTCCGGAAGCCATAATGCGTGTCTTAAGAAGTAACAGGAACACGGTTATCCTTCGCAGACCTCGGCAGGAAATTAAGCGCAAGCGCACCTGCTGTCTTGAGTCTAAGCTGTGAGATTATACAATAAGGGGTAAATTTTGTACAGCGGCAAAATTATCGGCGGTTATCAAATGCCCTCTTAATGAATGGCCCATTTGCCCTGCACTGTCAGTATGATCAGTTCCGCAAATTTTTTTTACATTTCTGCTTATTCTAATGTACAATTATCAGCGTATAAATATCCTTACATATCACTGTGGAGGAGCTGCCACCTATGAAAAGACTGTCTATTTTTATACTCGCGTGCCTCATCATCTCTTTTGCTTCATCGTCAATGGCAAAACCCGTTGCCGAGGAGTTTCGAAACAAGGAGTATGACTATTCATCAATAAAGACTGTTTTGGTAATGCCGGTAATGTATGAAATTTCGATACCCCCGTCTGAACCCTTCCTTGATGATTCGGTACAGCAAAAATGGAAAGAAATGACATCACAGGAGAAGAGCGGATTCAGTTTCCTTGTGAAGACCCCCGAACAGATCATCGAGAGGGATGATTTTATAAAAGGCACCGTTCCAACAGAAAAATTGAGCAGGGACAAGGCCGCAGAGAAAGCCCTTACCCTCTCACCGGAATATGCCGATGCAATAATGACTGCGACTGTTACCAAATGTGCTTATACCACTGTTCACCATCCTCAGGAACTTGTCTGGGATACACGTTATGAGAACCGTTCTGTCTACGTCAACGGCAAATGGGAGACAAGGAGCGTCCCTATCAGTTATCAGAAGATAAAACCGGCATGGGATGAGACGTTCGCAATCGGGTCTGTGAGGATTGAGCTTCGCAATTCAAGGGAAAACACTCTCATTTACGGGGTAAACGTAAATGCAACTACAGCTGAAGATCTTTTTACTCCTCTTCCGACACTGACTAAACACATTACGAACGTCGTTGAAAACGCAGCCAAAAGAGTACCTAAAAAATAATCTTTCTGCAGGTTTTTTAAAACCAGAAAAAAGGGGGACGCGAATGCGTCCCCCTTTTTGAAATTGAGCTTTAAATATTTATTCTGCTGCCGAGTCCTTCTGAGCCTGCACAGGGTCGATAGAAATGCCTACACCCATTGTCGTTGCAAGCGTTACGCTCTTTACATAGGTACCTTTTACAGCGGCCGGGCGAGCCTTGATGATAGCTCTGAAGAGTGCCTTTACATTGTTCTCAAGGTTCTCGACAGGGAAAGATGCCCTTCCGACTGCGTTGTGTGTAATAGCTGTTTTGTCAACACGGAACTCGATACGGCCAGCTTTGATTTCCTTAACAGCACCGGCAACGTCGAACGTAACTGTATTAGCCTTAGCGCTTGGCATGAGTCCGCGGGGCCCGAGGACTTTGCCGAGACGTCCGGCTGATTTCATTATGTCCGGTGTGGCGATAACTGCATCGAAATCCATTCTGCCTTCAGCGATCTCTTTTACAAGATCTTCGCCTCCGACGATGTCCGCGCCTGCATCCTGAGCTTCCTTCTGTTTGTCGCCGAGCGCAATGACACACACTTTCTTAGTGTGTCCTGTCCCGTGCGGAAGGACTATAGTGCTGCGCACCTGCTGGTCTGCATGGCGGGGGTCTACGCCGAGACGAACATGGAGTTCGAGGCTCTCGTCGAATTTAGCAGTTGCACATTCCTTTGCTATTGCGACAGCCTCTGAAATTGAATACTGCTTTGAAAGATCGACTTTTTCGAGCAGTGCCTTATAGCGCTTACCTTTTTTTGACATTTTTATTCCTCCTAGTGGTAATGTCGGAAGAGTCTGAGTCTTCCTCCCACATCCCGGTTTTCACCGGGAAGTTCCTTACGGTTATTCTAGCCTACTACTTCGATGCCCATCGAACGGGCTGTTCCTTCGATCATCTGCATGGCCGCCTCAATGTCGTTCGCATTGAGATCGGGCATTTTAAGGGCAGCGATCTCCTGGACCTGCTTCTTTGTTATCTTTCCGACTTTATCCTTGTTGGGGACTGCTGATCCCTTTTCCTTGCCGGCTGCCTTCTTAATAAGAATGCTTGCCGGGGGAGTCTTAAGAATGAAAGAGAAGCTGCGGTCTGCGTAAACAGTTATTACGACCGGGATGATCATCCCTACTTTGTCTGCCGTCTTGGCGTTGAATGCCTTGACGAATTCCATTATGTTGATGCCGCGCTGTCCGAGCGCCGGTCCCACCGGCGGTGCCGGTGTCGCCTTTCCTGCGGGAAGCTGCAGTTTAAGCTCCCCAATTACTTTCTTTGCCATAGTACATGTTACCTCCTTGGTTTTGCTGCTTATGTAAAAGCCCTTTTAGGGCGATTATTCTATTGTCAATGTGCGTGATGCGAAACTAAAGCTAAAACTATTTATTATCAGATCTTTTCAAGTTCAGTATAATCAGCTTCAACTGTGGTCTCACGCCCGAACACTGATACGCTGAATTTGATCTTGCCTTTGTCAGCGTCGATCTCGACAACAGGACCTGCCTGTCCTGCAAACGGGCCGCTCTTGACCTGGATCGTATCCCCTACCTGGAAATCGACTTCGACCTTCGGCTTGGCCTCTTTGCCGAGCTTGTTCATTATCTCCTCTACTTCTTTTGGGGTAAGGGGGATAGGGTGGTTTCCTGATCCGACAAAACCCGTCACTCCGGGGGTGTGGCGAACTACATACCAGGACTGGTCCTCAAGGATCATTTCCACGAGCACGTAGCTCGGGAATATCTTCCTGCGGACCCGCTTCGTTTTGCCCTCTTTGATATAGACTTTCTCTTCAATGGGGACAAGGACACGGAAGATCCTGTCTTCCATACCCATTGTTGCGATCCTTTGCTCAAGGTTCGCTTTGACCTTATTCTCATAACCCGAATAGGTCTGGACTATATACCAGCTGCGTTCCTGTGTGTTCCCAAATATTTCGCTCATGCCTAAAAGAGGGCCGCAGCCCCCTTCACCTCCAGGTTACAGTCGAAACTCGAAAGCCTTTTCTGTTTCAGGCTATCGGACAATTTTGGAGAATACTCCCGTAAGAAGCAAATCTACCAGCCCGAGATAGGCTGAAACCATGAAAGTTACCACTATGACGACAAGTGTGGAGTACCACATCTGCTGTTTGGTAGGCCATGTGACTTTTTTCAGTTCAGCTCTTGATTCCCGGATGTAGTCGAGGACTTTTTCCATAACCCCGACCTCCTCATTCTTCAACTTTGATATATTTCAAAACCTAACTTGAATAAAAACCAGAAAAAACAAAATGGCAGGCCTGGAAGGATTCGAACCCTCAACCCCCGCATTTGGAGTGCGGTGCTCTAACCAGTTCGAGCTACAGACCTGCGTGCGGAGGTTATTTTACCCTACTTGCACTCCTTATGCAAGGTGTGTTTATCACAGAACTTGCAGTATTTCTTCTTTTCAAGTTTTTTTGTAGCCTTTTTCTTGTTTACAAGCGTCACGTAATTGCGGCGCTTACACTCTGTGCACTGAAGACCGACGATATCCGCCATTATTCTTTCACTCCATACTAAAAAGTTTTTAATGGGCGGCTAAAATTTAGCCGCCCATGTTTACGACTGTTAGTCTATTATCTCTGTAACGACGCCGGCGCCCACTGTGCGGCCGCCTTCGCGTACTGCGAAGCGCAGTCCGGGCTGCATTGCGATCGGTACGATGAGGTTTACTTCAAATGTGCTGTTGTCTCCCGGCATTACCATCTCGATGCCTTCAGCAAGCTTGATGTCTCCGGTAACGTCTGTCGTACGGAAGTAGAACTGCGGCTTGTAGCCCGAGAAGAACGGTGTGTGGCGGCCGCCCTCTTCCTTCTTAAGTACGTAGACCTCGCCCTTGAAGTGCTTGTGCGGCGTGATGCTTCCGGGCTTCGCCAATACCTGGCCCCGCTCTACGTCATCCTTGCCTGTGCCGCGGAGAAGTACGCCTACGTTGTCTCCCGCTTCTGCATCGTCAAGGATCTTGCGGAACATTTCAAGGCTCGTTGCTACTGTCTTCTGCGTGTCCTTGATGCCTACGATGGCTACTTCATCTCCGGGCCTGATTATGCCCTTCTCGACCCTGCCCGTTACAACTGTACCGCGGCCGGTGATCGTGAAGACGTCTTCGATCGGCATAAGGAAGGGGAAGTCTACTTCGCGGACAGGTGCAGGGATATACTCATCGCATGACTGCATGAGTTCCTCGATCTTCGCTGTCCATTCGTTGTCCGCATCGCTCTCAAGTGCCTTCAGTGCGCTGCCGCGTACGATCGGAATGTCGTCTCCGGGGAATTCGTACTTGCTCAGAAGGTCTCTGATCTCCATCTCAACAAGGTCAAGAAGTTCCGGATCGTCTACCATGTCGCACTTGTTCATGAAGACTACAAGTGCAGGTACGTTGACCTGACGAGCAAGAAGTACGTGCTCGCGGGTCTGGGGCATCGGGCCGTCTGCTGCCGATACAACGAGGATAGCTCCGTCCATCTGCGCTGCTCCCGTGATCATGTTCTTGATGTAGTCAGCGTGTCCAGGGCAGTCGATGTGTGCGTAATGGCGGCTCTCTGTCTGGTATTCAACGTGTGAAATGTTGATCGTGATACCGCGCTCTCTCTCTTCCGGTGCCTTGTCGATCATGTCGAACGGCGTAAAGTCCGCTCCGCCATGTCTCGCAAGTGTCTTCGTGATCGCCGCTGTAAGCGTCGTCTTACCGTGGTCGATATGGCCTATCGTTCCTATGTTGAGATGCGGCTTGTTTCTTACAAATTTCTCCTTTGCCATTTCTGTCTTGCCTCCTTTAGATATTTCCTGCTTGTTAGATAGTTTGCTATATTTTAAGAAGTTCTTCCGCTACGCTTTTTGGTACTTCGTCATAATGATGAAAAGTCATTGTGTAAGAAGCCCTTCCGGATGTCTTGCTCCTGAGATCCGTTGCGTAACCGAACATCTCTGCAAGAGGAACAAAAGCTTTGACTATCCGAGCGTTTGCTCTTGAACCCATTTCGGATACTTTTCCCCTTCTTGAGGAAATGTTACCCATAACATCGCCCATATACTCTTCCGGAACCACTACTTCAACATCCATTACCGGTTCCATAAGTACAGGGTCAGCTTTCTTAAGAGCTTCCTTTATCGCCATTGAGCCGGCAATTCTGAAAGCCATTTCGGAGCTGTCTACCTCATGGTAACTTCCATCAACTATAGAGACCTTTATCCCTATTACCGGGTAACCACCAAGGATACCGTTGCCAAGGGCTTCCTCTACACCTTTTTGGGCTGCCGGAATGTATTCTTTAGGTACAGAGCCGCCAACTATGCGGTCTTCCCATTCAAAGCCTCTTCCTTCTGAAAGAGGTTCGACTTCAAGGACTACGTCCCCATACTGCCCCTTACCTCCGGACTGGCGAACAAACTTGCCCTGGGCCCTTGCAGGCTTTTTTATGGCCTCTCTGTATGCTACCTGCGGACGGCCAACCTTTACCTCAACATTGAACTCCCTGCGGAGCCTGTCAACAATGATCTCAAGGTGGAGTTCGCCCATTCCGCTTATTAGTGTCTGACCAGTTTCCTCGTTTACTGAAACATGGAAGGTCGGATCTTCCTCCGAAAGGGCATCAAGTCCTTTTGCAAGTTTGATCTGGTCTGCCTTGCTCATTGGCTCTACTGAAAGCGAGATAACTGGCTCAGGGAATATAAGGTTCTCAAGAAGCACCGGGTTCTTTTCATCGCAAAGAGTATCACCCGTACGTACCTGTTTAAGCCCCGGTATTGCAACAATAAGCCCCGCCTGCGCACTCTCCAGCTCTTCACGCTTGTTAGCGTGCATTCTTAGTATCCTGCCTACTCTTTCACGGCGTCTTGTGTTTGTATTGTATATAGACATACCGTTCTCAATAGAACCAGAATATATTCTGCAGAAAGCCAGACGGCCGACAAATGGATCGACCATTATCTTGAATGCCAAAGCCGAAAAAGGTGCATCAACAGAGGGATGGATCTCGATCTCTTTTTCTAATTCGTCAGGATCGTGAGCTATGAGCGGAGGCATATCCATGGGGCTGGGAAGATACGCAACGACTGCATCCAGAAGCGGCTGCACGCCCTTGTTTTTAAATGCAGAACCGCACATGACCGGGACTATCTTGAGACTTATCGCTGCTTTTCTGATAGTCCTCCTGAGCATGTCTTCGGGGACTTCCTGGCCTTCCAGATAGAGGTTCATCATCTCATCATCATAATCAGAGAGATTCTCGATCATTTCGGACCTGGCGATCTCAACCTCTTCTTCTAGCTGTGGAGGGACTTCAGCAATATGGAACTCAGTTCCAAGTGTGTCATCGTAGATTATCGCTTTTCTTGCTACCAGGTCAACCATTCCGGTAAAACCGTCTTCAACGCCAATTGGTATCTGGATTGGGACAGCTCTGGCACCAAGTCGTTTGCGCATCTGATCCACAACAGAGAAAAAGTCTGCTCCGACCCTGTCCATTTTGTTGACGAAAGCGATCCTGGGAACGTGATACTTATCTGCCTGACGCCATACTGTTTCTGACTGGGGTTCAACTCCGCCAACTGCACAAAAAACGGATACTGCCCCGTCAAGTACTCTCATAGAGCGCTCAACTTCAACAGTAAAGTCCACGTGCCCGGGTGTATCAATAATATTGATAAGGCAATCGCCCCAGAAGCAGGTAGTCGCGGCAGATGTGATCGTGATACCACGCTCACGCTCCTGGTCCATCCAGTCCATAGTAGCAGCGCCTTCGTGAGTTTCGCCCAGCTTGTGCTTACGGCCTGTGTAGAACAGGATACGCTCTGTCGTTGTAGTTTTACCCGCATCTATATGCGCAGCAATTCCAATATTGCGCACTTTACTCAAGTCGATGCCCTGCATCGTCAACACCACCAAACTAAAACTTTGAAATTTTTGTTATTTCCACTACCAGCGGTAGTGTGCAAACGCACGGTTTGCTTCCGCCATGCGGTGTGTATCTTCTCTCTTTTTGACAGAACCGCCTTCGCTTTTACAGGCATCGGTAAGTTCACGCGCAAGACGTTCAACCATCGGTATACCCTTGCGTGAACGAGAGAAATTAATGATCCAACGAATCGCAAGAGCCTGGGCTCTTTCAGGTTTGACCTCTACAGGCACCTGATATGTCGCTCCGCCAACCCTTCTTGGGCGAACTTCGACGAGGGGACGAACGTTGGTCATCGCTTTTTCAAATACTTCTGCAGGTTCGATACTGAGCCTGCTTCCAGCCAGATCCAGTGCTCCATAAAAAATCCTCTCTGCCGTGCTCTTTTTTCCACCGAGCATCAGGCAGTTGATGAATTTTGAAATTGCCGGGTTCGCATAAACTGAATCGGGCGGCGTTATACGTTTTTTTACATGTCCTTTGCGTGGCATATAGGACCTACCTCCCTTGTTTTAATACAAATTACTTCGGTCTGCGAGCGCCGTAGAGCGAACGGCTCTGACGACGGTTTTCAACGCCGCCGCAGTCAAGAGTTCCCCTGATTATGTGATAACGAACACCAGGCAAGTCCTTTACACGTCCACCACGGACCAGGACTACAGAGTGTTCCTGCAAATTATGCCCTACACCCGGTATATAAGCAGTGACTTCTATTCCGTTAGTAAGACGCACACGTGCGACTTTACGGAGAGCAGAGTTAGGCTTCTTCGGTGTAACCGTGTAGACACGCGTACAAACTCCGCGACGCTGTGGGTTTTCCTGAAGTGCAGGCGCGCTCATACTACGCCTCTTGTCCTCTCTGCCGTTACGTATAAGTTGGCTTATTGTTGGCAAATAGCTCCCTCCTTCCCTATTAATATATCTTTCTACTTTTTAAGAAGTGCGGCTGCCGCAGTCTTTCGTGTCACGGCACAAGCCCTTCCCAATTGCAATGATGTTTCTGCCCATTCCACGGGTACTCCACGTTTTGAGGCCTCAGTCAAAATTTCTGCTATCAGATGGGCATCCGCTTCCTCAGAAATAAAAACCTTGCTTGCTTCATCGGCTTTAAGCTTCCTAAGAACTGAGTTTACCCCCGCTATCCTTCTGGTTGAAGCGAGTTCGTTTAAAGGCACACGAACACCTCCTGTGCAAAGGCGCACCAGAGTATATTAACAGCGGAAGCCTTTGGTGTCAATAAACACCTTTGCTTCCGCTGAAATTTTTATTTGATTATAATTTTTTAGGTAAAACTACTTACCTAAGGAACAATTATTCGTCAGCTAATGCTAAAGTTTCAGCCTTTACCGAAACAGATGGTTCTGCATTCTCGGTGATCTCGACTTTTCTGTACCTCTCAATGCCTGTTCCAGCCGGGATCAGAAGTCCTATTATTACGTTCTCCTTAAGTCCGACCAGATTATCGACATCTCCTCTTAGCGCCGAAGCTGCAAGGACCTGAGCGGTCTGCTGGAACGACGCTGCTGAGAGGAAACTGTCTGTCGCAAGTGCCGCCTTGGTAACGCCGTGTACTACGGGTCTCCACTGAGGCTCTTCTCTCAGACGCCTTACAAAGGATATCCTCTGTATCAGCTGTCTGTGATCCGATGGAGCCTGTTTAGGACGAACTGTTATGTCATCTGCCCCTGATGAGGCAATACTGTCTAGGATCTTACTGGTAATTTCCTGACCTGCTTCTGCGACGATATTACCTTTTTCGTCATTTACGTTTTCAAGAAGAACCTTACCAAGCGCTCTCTCAGTCAATACCTGTCTGATGACTTTCTCTCTTGTTATTATGTTTCCTTCGCTTTCGATCCCTGATATAGACCCTTCAACTATTCCCCTGACTATTGAACCATCAATGCTGTGTATGATATTTTCGATGACCTCTCCATCAGAGTTGATAGCCTGTGTAAGCGGTTTGCCGAAGTAATGCTCGATCAGGACGTGATGCATCGAATCGGTCAGGTTGATATGCTCGGGTGATTTCCAGAGTTTTATCTCGCTTATGTTGTTTGCACTCAATGTTTTTATTGCAAGAGAGTCGACCAGCGAATCGATGTGAATGATCACTTTGCCGTCCTTTTCAACATCTGCGGCGAACCACGCAGCGTCTTCACTCTCATCAAGGACATTAGTATCCCTAACCAACATCGGCTGCGGTGGCATTGAAACGATCTTTGCAAGGTCTGCTGCTGAGAGTCTTGTCCCGGCTTTTATAACAACTTCGTCCTGTCCTTCAGCTCTGAATTCCTTAATAAGCTCGAGTCCTTCCGTAGTTCTTCGGAAGCTCGCGTCTCCCAGGACTACACGAAGTTCGCCTTCCTTATCCTGGACTAAGAGTTCCCCGGCTGCTCCGCCAGGTTTCAGAATCTCTCCGAGTGCCGCCTTTGTTATGTGATCCGGGACATCGCTTTCTTTCTTGGCAATGTCTCCCGGCGCGTCAATTATTTTGCAATCCCTAAGGAAGTTGTATGATTCGTCCAGCGATGCCTGGTTGTGATCTGATATCACCCTTACACTGTCCTCAAGGTCTTCCTTCCATACCAGTTCACCTGAGACGAAAGAACTGTCTCCTTCTTCCAGTACCCTAACACGGTTTACTGGTGCAACTTTGCGAAGTATGGTCTCAATGTGTTTGTCATTGATCGAGACACCCTGTGAGCGGTAAACTTCCTGGATACCGTCAAGCAGATAATGCTGCACTGCCTCAAGACCCTCTACCTCCAATAGTTGCTGAGGATCAATGTACCCTTCTGTCAATAACATTCCCTTTGATATGGTGCATCCTTCTTCTATTCCTGAAAGCAGATTCTGTGATGCCGGGATATTATAAGATATCCTTTCCTCAGATCCGTCTTCCCTGACTACACCAATGATCAGTTTTTTCTTTCCGTCCATTTCCCTGATCTCAAGCAGGGTTCCCCCGACTTCAGCAAGGATGGCGACTTTTTTCGGTCTGCGAACTTCGAAAAGCTGTTCGATCCTTGGAAGACCCTGAGTAATATCTTCTCCTGTAAACTGGCGTACTCCTCCTGTATGGAAGGTCCTCATCGTTAGCTGTGTACCGGGTTCACCTATAGACTGAGCCGCGACGACTCCAACCGATTCTCCTATAGCGACCCTTTTCCTTGTTCCAAGATCACGGCCGTAACATGCTCTGCATATACCGTGCCTTAAGCCGCATGTAAGAGGGCTGCGTACCCAGACTGAAGTAATACCTATAGACTCCATGTACTCTGCCTTTTCAGCTGATATCTCTTCATCCCTGACAAGCAAAGGTTCACCTGTCACCGGATGCGGAAGATCCCTGAGGCTGGTCCTTCCTGTGAGTCTCTCTGACATGGAGATAGTAGCCTTACCATCCTGCTGAAGGAGAGGACGTATTTCGACGCCAAACTCAGTACCGCAGTCTTCTTCCATTATTATCAGGTCCTGGGCAACGTCAACCAGGCGTCTCGTAAGATAGCCTGACTTTGCCGTACGCAGAGCTGTGTCAGCAAGTCCTTTTCTTGCTCCGTGGGTCGATATAAAGTATTCCAGTGTGTTGAGGCCTTCTTTGAAGTTGGCCACGATAGGATAGCGAATTATACGTCCCGAAGGATCTGCCATAAGTCCGCGTATACCTGCCATCTGGGCTACCTGTCCACGTGAACCTCGGGCACCAGAGTCAACCATTATTCTGAGCGGGTTCGTCTCGTCCATGCTGTCCATGATCTTGTCAGCGATCCGACGTCCGGCGTCAGACCAGAGTATATCCTTCTGTCTCATGTACTCGTCTTCGGTAAGGATACCCATCTCGTACTGCGATGTAAGGTCCTCTTCCTGCTGAAGCGTTATGTCCAGGATCTCTTTCTTCTCCCGTGGCACAACTACGTCGCCGACCCCTAGGCTTATTCCGCTGTATGTTGACCAGCGATACCCCAGCGTCTTTATCTCGTCGAGCATCTCGACCATCGCGGTCTGCCCTACCTTATCGTACGCCGTATCCAAAAGCGAGCCCATCTCTTTTTTGTTTATCGTTTTGTTAATATATCTCAGATCCGGATGCAGTGCTGAGTTAAAGAGCACTCGGCCCGGTGATGTCTCTACCCACTTTTCGTCAACTGTATCGCATTTCCATGCAGGGTCAGCTTTCAGTCTGATCTTCGAGTTTACGTTGACAATTGAATGATCAAGAGCTGACATAACATCCTCAACATCAGAGAAGTGTAGCCCCTCTCCCTTAAGTCCGTTTCTCATGCTGGTCAGGAAGAAGACACCAAGGATTATGTCCTGTGTCGGTATGACTACAGGTTTTCCGCTGGCAGGAGAGAGAAGGTTGTTTGAAGAAAGCATAAGCACTCTTGCCTCAGTCTGAGCCTCCAGCGAAAGAGGCACGTGAACAGCCATCTGGTCTCCGTCAAAGTCTGCGTTAAAAGCGGTACAAACCAGAGGATGCAGCCTTATTGCCTTTCCTTCTATGAGGACAGGCTCAAACGCCTGTATCCCTAGTCTGTGAAGGGTAGGAGCTCGGTTGAGCATAACAGGATGGTCTTTGATTATACCTTCCAGTATTCCCCAAACTTCGTCTCTGCCTCTTTCTATAAATCGTCTTGCACTCTTTACGTTGGGTGTTAGACCGCTTTCAACAAGCTTATGCATAACAAAGGGCTTGAAAAGCTCAAGGGCCATCTGTTTGGGAAGGCCGCACTGGTATAACTTCAGGCTTGGTCCTATTACTATGACAGAACGTCCTGAATAGTCCACCCTTTTGCCGAGCAGGTTCTGGCGGAAACGTCCTTTTTTACCTCTTAGCAGGTCTGTGAGGCTCTTTAAAGGCCTGTTGCCTGCCCCAAGAACTGCTTTGCCTCTGCGTCCGTTGTCTATCAGGGCGTCAACGGATTCCTGCAGCATCCTCTTTTCGTTGCGCACGATGATTTCAGGCGCTTTTAGTTCCTGAAGCTTGCGAAGACGGTTATTCCTGTTGATGACCCTGCGATAAAGATCATTTAGGTCAGACGTTGCAAAACGTCCTCCGTCCAGCTGCACCATCGGGCGAAGATCAGGTGGGATCACCGGCAGGACAGAGAGAACCATCCATTCCGGTTTGCTGTCGCTCTTCCTGAAATCTTCAGCAACCTGCAGCCTCTTTACCAGTTTTCGTTTCTTTTGGCCTGAGCACTCTGCGATATCTTCTCTGAGTGAGGAGACAAGGAGATCGATATCCATCTGTTCAAGAAGCGTGTAAACACCTTCTGCTCCGATCCCTGCTTCGAACGTCTTGTCATAGGCTGCACAGATAGTCTCCTCCCTCTCGAGGATTATGTCGGCCCTTTCGAATGGGGATTCCCCGCCATTAATAACTATATAGCAAGGATCTTCCAGGGTCTCTGTCTCTTCTACCGTCTGGAAACGTTTTGGGTACTTTTGGTTGTATATCTTGTACTCACTTTCGGAAATAACATCATTCTTTACAAAAGGCAGATGAACAACAGAGGTAACTATGAAGGCATCCTGGTTGTTCAGGACCGCCCTTTCAAACTTAAGTTCACTGTCAGCATCTTTCATCGCCTTGATCTTTGATTCAGCAATTATGGCATTGGAAACCTGTTCATCGCCCTCTCTGAACATACGGTAGGCAGGCTCTGCTTTGAAGAGCTCGTCTCCGTATTCACTCAGGACACGGTTGACCTGGGATGCGGTTATAACATCTCCCTCGTCAACATTTATTTCCTCTACCTTTGTTATTCTGAAAGCTTCTTCTGCTTTAAATTTGGGATCGTAGAAGCGGTGGATACGCTCTTCAGAGGCAGATATAAGCTTGCCTCTGCGGGCAAGGTCAATTCTTCGGCCTTCGCTTACGACCTTGTAGACCTTCTCCCTGCGGCGGGTGGGAGCAAAATAGACAACTTTCTCGAGCTCTTTGGTAGAAGCTCCAAGTAACAGGCTGAGCCTGCTTGGTATGCCTCTAAGATACCAAATATGCACTACAGGTGCTGCAAGTTCAATGTGCCCCATTCTCTCTCTGCGCACACGGTTATCTGTGACCTCTACTCCACAACGGTCACAGACAACTCCCCTGAACTTGGGCCCGCTTCTTTTATATTTTCCGCAGGCACATTCGTAACTGCGGGTAGGACCAAATATCCGTTCACAGAAAAGTCCGTCTTTTTCCGGACGAAGAGTCCTGTAATTGATGGTCTCCGGCTTTTTCACTTCACCGCTCGAAAGCTCCCTGATCCTTCCGGGAGAGGATAGTTTTGTCCTTACTCCGGCGATTTCGCGATTTAAGTTAGCCATTAGATATCATCCCCCTGGTCGATCTTTTTAGGAGCAACATCACTAAAGAGATCCGTATCTCCATCCCTAAGCACTTCTGCTTCTTTTTCTGCATCTGTCTCATGCAGCTCTATGGAGCTGTATTCGGCCGCATGCTCATGGAAAAGATCCTTATCTGACAATGACTTCGATGGACGGCTCAAACCAAAATCTTCCTCCAGGCTGTCCACTGTAGAATCAGGCTTGAATGAGACATGGCGTCTGGATTCCCTGCCGTTGTCGTCATCTTCTTCAGAGAGCACAAGTTCTCCGAATGAACCGTCTGAGTATTTGATCTCAACGTCCAGTCCAAGTCCCTGAAGTTCTTTGATAAGGACCCTGAAGCTTTCCGGAACGCCCGGCTTGGCAAGATTTTCGCCTTTGACGATTCGTTCGTAGGTCTTAAGCCTACCTCTGATGTCGTCGGATTTTACCGTAAGCATTTCCTGGAGCATGTGTGCGGCTCCATATCCTTCAAGAGCCCAGACTTCCATTTCACCAAACCTCTGGCCTCCGAACTGGGTCTTTCCTCCCAATGGCTGCTGTGTGATCAGGCTGTACGGCCCTATAGAACGCGCATGGATCTTGTCGTCAACAAGATGTATCAGTTTGAGCATGTACATAACTCCTACTGCGACCTTGTTGGCCATCGGCTCACCTGTTCTGCCGTCAAAAAGTGTGATCTTGCAGTCATCTCTCATCTCGGGATATTTTGTGCTCTGGATCTCTTTAACGTAAGGCATAAGATCTTCTGCCGTCGCGGATTCAAAGACGGGAGTAACGACCTTCCAGCCATTCTGCATTGCGACAAAGCCCATTACTGTCTCGAGCACCTGTCCGAGGTTCATTCGGCTCGGAACTCCCAGTGGGTTAAGGACAACGTCAACAGGCGTACCGTCTGAAAGATAAGGCATGTCTTCCTCAGCCATTATCCTTGAAACTACCCCCTTGTTTCCGTGGCGTCCTGCCATCTTGTCACCTTCGGTGATCTTACGGAACTGAGCTACATAGACCTTTACGACCTCATTGACGCCGGGGCTCATATCTTCGCTGTTCTTATCCCTTGAGAGCCTCTTTATCTCTACTACTTTTCCGCCTTCGCCGTGGGGGACCCTCAAGCAGGTATCGCGAACTTCGCGTGCCTTTTCTCCGAATATCGCTCTTAAAAGTTTTTCTTCGGGAGACTGGTCTGATTCGCCCTTGGGCGTTACTTTACCTACAAGGATGTCTCCTGCCTTGACTTCCGCGCCTATTCTGACGATACCGTCTTCGTCAAGATTTTTAAGCGCGTCTTCTCCGACGTTGGGGATGTCTCTTGAAATTTCTTCAGGACCAAGTTTAGTATCACGTGATTCGACTTCATACTCTTCTATATGTATAGAGGTGTAAAAATCCTCTTTTACCAATTTCTGACTGAGGAGTATGGCATCTTCAAAGTTGTAGCCCTCCCATGAAACAAAAGCTACCAGAACATTTCTTCCCAGAGCCAGTTCTCCTCCATAGCATGCCTGACCGTCAGCTATGACCTCGCCGGCATCTATCTGCTGACCATTCGTAACGATGGGCTTCTGGTGGATAATGGTACCCTGGTTAGAGCGCCTGAATTTGGGCATCGAATAGATGTCTTTGTCATTGTCTTCTGTCGTTATCTCTATACGGTCGGAATCTACATACGTGACCGTGCCCGCCCTTTTTGATACAGAGCATGACCCAGAGTCCTTCGCAATACGGTGCTCAATGCCTGTGCCAACTATAGGTGAATCGGGGAAAACAAGAGGAACTGCCTGTCTCTGCATGTTGGATCCCATCAACGCCCTGTTGGCGTCGTCATGTTCAAGGAATGGGATCAGTGCAGTTGAGATGGAAACGATCTGCTTAGGAGATATGTCCATATACTGCAGCTGCTCAGGCAGGATCTCTATCGTGTTGTCGTGGTGCCTGACATATATGCCTGTACCGCCGTCTGTTGGCAGGACGTGTCCTTCTTCAGAGATAGGAGTATCAGCACGTCCGACATAGTACTCGTCTTCGTCATCCGCGGAAAGGTATACTATCTCGTCGGTAAGCATTCCGTTCACTACTTTTCTCCTCGGGCATACAAGGAAACCATATTCATTGATCCTTGCAAAAGTCGCAAGAGAAGTTACCAGTCCAATATTAGGACCTTCAGGAGTTTCTATCGGACAGACCCTTCCATAGTGGGTATGGTGAACGTCACGAGCTTCAAATCCTGCTCTTTCTCTGCTCAGGCCTCCGGGCCCGAGAGCCGAAAGACGACGACGGTGAGTAAGCTCAGCAAGCGGGTTGGTCTGATCCATAAACTGTGAAAGCTGGCCGGAACCAAAAAATTCCCGCAGTGCAGCGGATATGGGCCTGACATTGATAAGGTCCTTGGCCATCGCTGTAGCAAGATCAGGGGTCGTTGTCATACGTTCCCTTGCGATCCTTTCCATTCTCAGAAGGCCAATACGCACCTGATTTTGGAGAAGCTCTCCAACGGCACGGACCCTTCTGTTTCCGAGATGGTCGATGTCGTCCATATGTTCGTTTCCTTCGCGGAGCCTTATCAACCCTTTTATTATCGATACAATGTCCTCAACTGTAAGAAGGCGTTCCGTGCTTGGAATGTCAAGGTTCAGCCTTCTGTTGATCTTATATCTTCCGACCCTGCCCAGATTATATCTGCGGGGATCGAAGAAAATGCTGTTTATGTACTCTCTCGCATTTTCCATACGGGCCGGTTCGTTTGGCCTAAGTTTACGGAAGAGTTCAAGCATTGCCGCATCCGGCGTGGCCGTGTTGTCTCTTTCTATGGTGGCAGATATGGCTGGATCAACATCCCATACCCATATTTTCGTCCGGCCGCTCTCCCAAAGTGCTTCAAGATCCTCTTTAGTAAGCCTTTTATTCTTAGGGATGGCAATTGCGCCATCGCCCTCACCGGAAACAATAGCTTCTGCCAGGAGCATGCCTTTTACTTCATCTTCAACAAGATCTCTTTCAACTTCTTTCGCTCCAAAGAGAGCAAGAAGCTCATCCGTTGTCTGGATGCCAAAAGCTCTCAGCATCAAAGTCACAGGAATCTTTTTCCTGTTGTCGATCTTGACTGAGAGCACTTCACCCGGAGCAAGGTCAAATTCGATCCATGCTCCGCGATCCGGAATCAGTTTTGCCAAAAATGATTCCTGCCCCGGAATACCAAGTTCAGCGCTTAAATAAACACCTGCAGATCTTGCAAGTTGATTAACAACGACACGCTCAGTGCCGTTGATTATGAATGTTCCTCTTTCTGTCATTGCGGGGAAATCACCGAGGTAGATTTCCTCTTCCTTGATCTCGCGTGTCTTCCTGTTAGCCAGCCGAATCGTCGCACGCAGAGGTCTCGACCATGTAAGGTCCCTGCTGCGCGCCTCATCCAGACTCATAACTACCGGATCGACATAGTATCTTACGAATTCAAGGGCAAATGAACCGTCGTAACTTTCGATGGGAAAAACCTCATCGAAAAGTTCCTGCAGACCTTGTGAATTCCTAGCGTCAGGATCAGTATCAGACTGAAAAAACCACTGATATGAATTGCGCTGGACTTCAACAAGATCCGGTAGAGCGATTAGATTTTTTTCCTTTCCAAAAACCTTGCGCTGCTCAAAAGCCTTGCCAGATGGAGTCATTACCTGCATGGGAGCAACCTCCCTGAATGGAATATTTGGTAAGAATGTACAATCGTACAAATGGGTATTATAGCAAAAAAGCGACAACTGTCAATAGACAGGTGTCGCCTGTTTTTGATTTGATTGGTGTCGAGGAGGGGAATTGAACCCCTATGGGCGTTAGCCCACTGGATCCTGAATCCAGCGCGTCTACCAGTTCCGCCACCCCGACCTCTGATATTAAGATCGACTTAATAACCTTGCAACGCAGTGGATTTTATCAGTAAGTTCGATCTTTGGCAAGAAGGTATTTATTTTTTGTTGTTGATCAGCGATATTGTCATGTCACAACTCGTCAGGGAAAATGTCATCCCCTCGTATAGAGATAAAATGAGAGGATGAAAATAAAAATGAGCAAACAAGAAGCCAGGAAAATAACTATTATC
>Ga0334887_1002741_pt1 | contig 18927 bp, 17 predicted proteins | sample GraSluR1_MG_10_FD_207217 | JGI IMG/M metagenome (GOLD analysis project Ga0334887, IMG submission 207217) | Sludge microbial communities from methane-producing bioreactor in Wageningen University, Netherlands - Granular Sludge_18_07-R1 | ecosystem: Engineered > Bioreactor > Anaerobic >...
AACCCCAGCCAGACTGATCCGGTCAACAACCTGGATGGTGCGCTGGCGCGACGTCAGGCCGTGCTGGCTGCTCAGGTGCGCTACCAGGGCATGCCCCAGTCGGTGGCGGACGAGGCTGCCGCGGAGGACTTCGATGCCTCGCAGGTGCAGACGCTGGGCAATGGTTGCCAGGGCACCCGTTATCCGTTCATCTGTGACTACGCGTCGCGGGTTCTGCTGAGCGATCAGATGTCGGTCTTCGGCGACACCGTTGAGGCACGACGCGATGTGCTCAACCGGGCTGGATTGAAGATCACCCTCAGCATCGATCCGAGCCTGCAGGACACCGCACAGAATGTCATCAGTTCGGTGGTCGGCCCCGAGGATGCAGCGATCGCGGTCGCCGACACCGTGGAGAACGCGACGGGGCGAATCCTGGCGATGGCCCAATCACGGCCGGTGATGGGCGACGGACCGGGTGAGACCGCCTGGAACTACTCGGTCAGCTACGACATGGGCGGCGCCGACGGCTATCTGTTCGGTTCGACATTCAAGACCTGGACGGCTGCCGCAGCCATCCAGCAAGGGCATTTCCCTGATTCGACGTACTACAACGTCCAGAAGACCCAGAACTGGAGGGGCCAATGGTTCCGCGGTTGTGGGGACGAGAGGTTCCAGCTGGGCGAGGCTTACTCGACCACGAACGCAGTCCCCGGGCAAGACAGTGGCAGTTTTAATATGGTGACCGGCATGATGTGGTCGGTCAACAACTACTGGGTGTCGCTTGAGCGTGATATCGGCGTCTGCCAGGCGGTCGACATGGCCAGGCGCGCAGGCGTCGAAATCTCCCAGCCCGTCGAGGGTGAGGCCTCACTGGACGATTTCGACTACGTTCCCTCGTTCACCCTGGGCGCCGCCAAGGTGACCCCGCTGTCGATGGCGGTCGGCTACGGCACCTTCGGCAATCGGGGTGTGCGCTGCAACTCGATTATTCTCGACTCGGTCTACGACCGCAACGGCGCCGAGGTGCCGGTGCCCAGCGCCGACTGCCAGCAGACCATCGATCCGACCGTGGCCGATGGCGTCAACTACGTACTCAACCGCACGCACGTGTCGGGCCTGTCGTCGCCCACCTACATCAACAACGGCATCGATCAGGCGTCCAAGACTGGTACCTCAGACAACTCGGCATCGAGCTCGGCGTTCGTCGGCTACACCCCCGACATCTCAACTTCGGTCGTGGTAGCCGGTGACAACATGAGTGCAGCCTGGCAGAACACTCCCGAACAGTCTCGCAACGTCATGACCACTCCGCTGACCCCTCTCAACGGCCGCGGCCTGAGTTCATACGCACAGATTGGGGCGGGCGCACTTTGGAAGCCGATCATGCAGGAGGCGATGGACGGCATGCCTCAATCGAAATTCACGAAGTGGGTCGCGCCGGCGTCGACGTCCACGACCACCTCCACGCCGACCAACCGATGAGCGCGACACGTCGGCTGACGCTGGCCGCGGGCGGTCTGCTGGGGTTGGCAGGTGCGGTGACCGCGGCCGCCTGGGTGGAGGCGCGTGCTTTCGTGCTGCGACGAGTGACCGTGCCGGTGCTGCCTTTCGGGTCTCCTCAGATCCGGGTGCTGCACCTGTCGGACATTCATCTGATGCCCTATCAGAAGCGCAAGCTGCGCTTCGTGGCGAGTCTGGGGGCTCTGAATCCGGATCTGGTGATCGGTACCGGCGACAACGTCTCGAGCCCGGAGGCGATCGAGCCACTGCTTGAGGCATTGTCACCGCTCATGGCGCGCCCCGGTGCGTTCGTCTTCGGCTCCAACGATTTCGTCGAACCGACCTTCCGCAACCCGGCGAGCTACCTATTCGGTAATTCCACCGTCGCCAAGGATCGCAAGCTGCTGCCCACCTGGCAGTTGCAGGACGCTTTCACCGACGCCGGGTGGGTCTATCTCGACAACGCGGCGGCCCGGCTGTCGGTAGCTGGACGCACAGTGGACCTCCGCGGCACCGGCGACGCACACAACGCGCTGGACGACTACTCGGCGGTGTCCGGGCCGCTGGCGCCCGACGCAGATCTGACGCTGGGGGTCACGCACGCCCCGTATCAACGGGTGCTGGACGCCATGACTGCCGACGGGGTGCAGATGATCTTCGCCGGGCACACTCATGGCGGGCAGATCTGTCTGCCGGTCAACCGCGCGATCATCGACAACTGCGATCTGCCGGTCGAGCAGGCATCCGGGCTGAGCACCTGGACCACCGGTTCGCAGACTTCCTGGCTGCACGTTTCCGCGGGTATCGGAACCTCCCCCACCGCCCCGATCCGGCTGTTCTGCCGCCCGGAGGCCACGCTGCTACGGCTGGTGGCACGAGACTCGGATTCCTGACTGACAGGTGCAATTGGTGCCCAGATCAAAGGTGCGATAAGCTACCTCTCGGCTCATGGGCCATCGGGGTGTGGCGCAGCTTGGTAGCGCGCTTCGTTCGGGACGAAGAGGTCGCAGGTTCAAATCCTGTCACCCCGACCGCAGGCCGAGGGCAGTCGAGTTTACTCGAATTGCCGAGGCCAAGGAGGGGTTGAGCGCGTCAGCGCGAGCACCCCGACTCTGCACCTTAGGCTCCGCAGACTCGTGCGGGCTTCCGCGCACAACTCGACAGGGTCTGCCGTCCGATCGTGATCGACGAACGAACCACCCGTCGCCGTCGACCATGGTGACAATGCGACCGCCCGGACCCCGGGTTGAAATCCTGGCGGAGCAAGTACCACTCCCAGTGGTAAGATCGAGTCAAGCGCATCAACTTCCGGGGTCAGGAATGGCGATTCAGAGCTTCCTCGCGACGCGGCAGGTGTTCACTGCCGCCGAGTTCTCTCGTGCTTTCCCGAACAGCCAGACCGACCGGAACCTGCTGTCCCGTGCGGTGCGGAACGGACGAGTTGAGCGAGTGCGACGCGGTGTCTACGTCTCCAAAGCCGGCCCCTTCAGTCAGGTGACACCGGACCCGGTCGACATCGCGGTGGCTGTAGCGCAGGACGCCGTGTTCGCCTACACGTCCGCCCTCCAGCTCCACGGCACGCTGCACAACCTAGTCAACCGGACGCAGTTCTTCACCACCCGTCGGCTGCCCTCGTTCACGTACGACCGCCAGGACTACCTGCCTCATCAGATCGGTAAGCGGAAGCCCGAAAGCCAATCGCTGCTGACCGCATCGGGCGGCGCCTACCGCGTGACCACCCGCGAGCAGACCCTCGTCGACTGCCTCACCCGGCCCCAGCTCGCCGGCGGCCCGGAGAACGTACTCCGCTCTCTCGCCGGGTTCACATACGTGGACGCGCACAAGGTGGCCGACCTCGCCCAACGGGAGAGCCTGAGCGCACGATCGCGGATCGGCTGGGTGCTCCAGGCGCGACGCGAGGCCTGGAGCGTTCCCGAGGAGACCCTGTCGGCGCTGCGTGGCAGTCTGGGCGCCGGACCGTCGTACTTCTGGTCTTCGACCCAGCCCAAGGACGGCCACTGGGTGAACGACTGGAAGCTCTACCTGCCGGCACCCGAGGAGGAGATGGCCGCATGGTTGAACGGGTAAACCTGAACTTCTCGGGGTTCCGGCCCGACATCATCGAGAAGGTCATCCGCCTCCTGCTCATCCTCGAGCGGATCGGAAACCACGCGTTCCTCGGTTCGAGGATGAGTCTGCACGGCGGCACAGCCCTGAACCTGTTCGTCCTCGCTATGCCCCGGCTATCAGTCGACATCGACCTGAGCTACGTCGGCAACACCGATCGCGAACAGATGCTCGCCGAACGGCCAGCGATCGAACATGCGATCGCGGACATAGCCCGGGAGCTGGGCTTCACGGTTACCATAAGCCCTGCGGAGCACTCCGGACGCACGTTCCGCCTGCAATACAAAGGAACCGCGGGGCTCGACTCGGTCAAGATCGACACCAACTTCCTGAACCGCTCACCGCTGCTACCGCTGCAACGCAAGACCGTCGTGCTCGACAGCGGCGCAGAGGTGACGTTCCCGCTCAACAGCGACATCGAACTGATCGCCGGCAAGCTCAAAGCACTCGTCGAACGCGTCGCCGTCCGCGACCTGTACGACACCAGCCGCATCGCCGCCATCTACCCGGACCTCGTCGCTGGTGGGGACGAACGGCTGTTTCGGCGAATCGTGCTCTACTACCTCGCGAAGTCCGAACCGTTCCCTCGGCTGCTCGAGGTCGGTGACCGGTTCTCCGGGCGCCACAAGGACGTCGCCGACACGCTCTACCCCATGCTGCTCGCCGGCGAGGAGCCGCACCTGGAAGCGATGATCGACACCGCCCAGGCCTTCCTCGCCCGAGTGTCCAGGCCGGTCGACACTGAAGAAGCCGACTACCTCGAGCGCTTCAGCGTCGCGGACTTCGCCCCTGAACTGCTGTTCGCCGACTACCCGGACACGCTTGCCGCCGCCCACGCTGATCCAACCGTCGCCTGGAAGCTCCAGAACCCTGGACATGTGAGCAGACTGGCCGGCCATCGTGCTATCGGTCGGCACCGCGGAGGACGCGGCCCGCTGCCGGAGCCGATGCTTACGATCCTCCAGCGTGGATACATCGCCGAGAGGTACCAGCACTTCTTGGCACGAGCCTGATAGACCGTAGCCGAGCCGACCGAAGGAATCCTGGGCAGATCCTGCAAGCCCCGCTCCGGCTCCATCTCGATCCTCCGAAGGCCGAAAAAATAGGACACTCACAGGGCTACCAAAGGCTTGACTAGGAGGGTATGGTTACTCGCTGGGTCCAGAAATGGACCTGAGACCGACCAGCAATGGCGGCCCCTACTACCAGCATCGACGCCGGCCCCCTACCGGCGCCGGACGTGTCGGCCGTCATTGAAAGAGGTCCTATGACCACCCTCGGTGCCACTGTTGCTGCCCCGATCCACCCCGGGGAAATCCTCATGGAAGAGCTGTTGATTCCGCTGGGCATCTCGCAGCGACGACTCTCGGTTGCTACCGGCCTGTCGCTGCAGGAGATCAGCGAACTCGTCCACTGCAAGTGCCGCATTACCTCCGATCTCGCGCATCGCCTCGCTGCCTACTTCGGCACTTCCGATCAGTTCTGGTTCGATCTGCAGGACAGCTACGACTTGGAGTCCGCCGAAGCCGCGTGCCTGTGCTGACCAACCCGGGATAGCAGCCCGGGTTACCACGCGATTCACTATTGTTTGCTGCATGCTGATCAGCGCCTACTCAACGCGGCTCGAGTTCGTGCCACACGACTTCACCCCAGTGGACGGGCATTTCCGCTGGCATGAGTCGGGCGAGCAGGATGCCGGCTTTGCTGCGTCGTTGAGCGAGCTCGAGGACTATGTCTCACGCGCCGGTGTCGGGCAGCCGGCAGAGACCGTCCGCCTGCTGATCGGCCATGTTCGCGACACGCAGCGCTCCTACAGCTTCACCCTCGACGGCGCCGACCCAGCCCAGCTCGCCCGGCTGACCGCGTGGGCCACTGAGGCCAACGCCATCCTGGTCGCCGAGGGCGCCCTGCTCGACCCCGCCGGACGTCCGCTGCTCGCCGGGGCCCACGGTGCCCCCACCGGCAAGGTGCCACTGACCCCCGAATCGACAGAGCGCGCCCAAACCATCCGCAGCTGGCTGGCCTCGGCCCACGGGCTACAGATCCCCGGCGATCTTCCTCCGGTGCGCAGCGCGGCCGAGACCCGGACCCGAGACGTCAGCGATGTCGGGCTGCGCATCATCGGTCTGGTCATGACCAGCGATTTCGCCTCCTCGGTCATCGCCGGCAGTCCCCTCAACCAGCGCGCCATGCAGGCCGTCTTCCCGCACGCGATGGCCGCGCTGCCGCCCACCGAGCGCGAGCTCTTCAACCGCCGCGAGACCGGCGCCGCCCGCAAACTGCAACGTCGCATCGAGGCGGCAAACGAACTGCTCTGGGCGGCCGGACGCACTACCCTCGGCTGGCCAACCACCGACTGCCATCCCACCCAAGTGAAGGACCTCGTGCTGCGCCGCGGCGAGCAGGGGTTTCTGGACGGCCTGCGGCTGCGCGGAACCAACGAACTACTGGACGAATACGAGTGCCTTTCCTCGCTGATGTGGGCGCTGAACAACCAGGAGGCGCTGCGTCCGCGCGTCTACTCGGACGCGGATCCACGCATCGTCGCGCAGCGACTCATCGCCCTGGAATGGCTGCTCAAACCCCAACTCGCCTGGGACGACGCGCAAGGCTGACGCCTCCGACCGGCACGGATCAGCCGACCTGAGGTAGATGAAGCTTGCGAAGCACGGGATTCAGCAGATCGAAGAACTCCTGCACCCGCAACAAACGGGTCGCCAGCAGCAGCACCACGAGGAAGCTCAACCCACCGATGACGCCGCCGCCGAGCTGCCACACCCAGATCGTCCCGGCACTCATCTCGGCCTCAGGAATGGGCATCAACGCCAGGATTCCGCGGTAGGCACCCCAGGCCGCGAGACCCGCCAACCCCGACGCGGCGCCCAGCCGCAGATACATCCCCAGGATCGACCCCAGGCCCATATCTCCGATCTGACGGCGGGTATAGAGGACGAAAACCAAGGCCAGTGTGGTGTTGCCCACGAACATGCCCAGGCAGATCACCAACAGCCCGTACTCCAGCGGCACCAGGTAGGCCAGCAGCGCGAAACCCACCTGGAGGAAGGTGAGCAGGCACTGCATCCACAGATTGGTCTTGCCCTGTTCGGTTGCGAAACAATACTGCTGCTGCAAGGTGACGATGGTGTAGCCCAGCATGCTCGCGCTCATCACCATCAGGGGTAGCGCCGTCGCACGAGCCTGGTCGGCGTCCAGGCTGAAGTAGACCACCCGGACCGCCGGAACAGCCAGCGCGATGAACAGCGCTGAAGCCGGGATGATGCCCAGCGCCGGAAGGGTCAGTCCGCGGCGCACCAGTTCGCGCATATCCGACAGCCCGATCTGGGGGTCATCGCGTCGCTGCCAGGCCCTGGCAAGCTGCGGGAAGAGCGCCGTCAGCAGCGAGACCGCGATCAGCGAATAGGGCATTTGGAAGAGATTCAGGGCGTTCTGGTAATGCATGTAGCTGCCCACTTCGATTCCGCGCGCGTGGGCGGTATCGGCGAGATAGGTGGCCACTTTCATGATCAGCAGGCCACCGCCCTGAGCGATGACCAGCGCCAGGAAGGTGAGACCGGCGAAGCGTCCGAGCTGGCCGAAACCGTGCCCACGCAATCCCCAACGCGGTCGCCAGCGGAAGCCGGACCGGTACAGCGGCGGGATCAGGATCGCCGCCTGCACGGCGATGCCCAGGGTCGCGCTGCCCGCCAGCACCCAGATCATCTCCGGCGTCCAGGCGGACGCATCGTCCTGGCGGCCCCACATGCTCAAGAAGACGATCAGCCCCGCGATCGCGACCACATTGTTGGCGACCGGAGCCCAGCCGTAGGCTCCGAACCGGCCGCGCGCGTTGAGAATATTGCCGAGCACCGCGAAGATGCCGTAGAACAACACCTGCGGCATGCAGATAAAGGCGAAAGCGATCGCCAGCTGCAATCCACTGCCGCTCAGCGAGGTGAAGGCCCGCATCAGCAACCCGGCGCCGGCGGTACACACCAGCGCGACTGCGGCGATCAGGACGAATGTCGCGGTCACCAGGCGGTCGACGAAGTCCTGGCCGCCGTCGGGGCGCTTCATCGCCTTGGTGATCTGGGGAATGAGGATGGCGTTCAAGATGCCCGCCGACAGCAGCACCAGGATGAAGTTCGGCAAGGTATTGGCGGCCTTGAAGGCGCTGCCCGCGACCAGGGTGCCGAGCACCGCAGTCTGCAAGGATGCATTCACCATGCCCAGTACCCGGCTGACCAGGGTTCCCGACGCCATCAGCAGTGAGTTGCGTCCCAGGTTCTTACGGTCGGCCTCGTCGATGGCATCGACCAGCGACTCCGCCGAATCGTCCGGAGCCCTGGTCGCAGGGACGGCCCGGTCGAGGCGGTCCGGGCCCGGCTCCTCGGCTTGCTGCTTGCGGGCCGCCGGAGCTGATGGGTCGAACTCGCTGTCCCAGACGATCCGCGGGATGATGCGGGTCTCGATGAAGGCTTCAGGATCGTCGAAACGCTGGAAGGACAGCTGTTCGGGCTCGTAAGCGTCTGCCGCCCGTTTGGGAGCGGCAGATGAACCGGGGTCAGGAGACTGGGCCCGGCGAGCGGGCTCCTCCCGGGGCTCGCCGGCTTGCGTCAACGGCCAGTTCCTGCGTACACGACGGCTTCTTCGTCGCTGTCCAGGCCGAACGCGGTGTGGGCGGCCTGAACCGCGGCGTCCACATCGGCGACATCGACCACGACCGAGATACGGATCTCGGAGGTGGAGATCATCGAGATGTTGATGCCGGCCTTGGCCAGCGCGTTGAAGAAGTTCGCGGTGACACCAGGATGGGTACGCATCCCCACGCCCACGACCGAGACCTTGCCGATCTTGTCGTCATAGCGAACCTCGGAGAAGCCGATACGGTCCTTGGCGGCGTTCAGCGACTCGACCGCCTTCGCGCCATCGCTCATCGGCAGAGTGAAGGTGATATCGGTGGCGCCGGTGGCGACCGCCGATACGTTCTGCACGATCATGTCGACGTTGATGTCCTGGTCGGCGATGATGTCGAAAATGGACGCGGCCACGCCCGGCTTGTCAGGAACCCCCACCACCGTGATCTTCGCCTCGCTGCGGTCGTGGGCGATTCCGCTGATGATGGCTTCTTCCATGGCGTTGCCTTCCTCGAGACTGATCCGGCCGGTGACCAGTGTGCCGGGATTGTTGCTGAATGAGCTGCGCACATGCACGGTGACTCCCTCGCGGCGCGCGTACTCGACGCAGCGCAGGTGCAGGATCTTCGCGCCACACGCCGCGAGTTCCAGCATCTCGTCGTAGCTGATCTGAGAGAGCTTACGGGCTCCGTGGACGATGCGCGGATCGGCGGTGAAGACGCCGTCCACATCGGAGTAGATCTCGCAGATCTCGGCGCCCAGGGCCGCGGCGAGCGCCACCGCGGTGGTGTCGGAGGCTCCGCGTCCCAAAGTCGTGACGTCCTTGGTGGCCTGCGCGACGCCTTGGAAGCCAGCCACGATGACAATGTAGCCGTCCTGCAGTGACTGCTCGATGCGTCCGGGAGTGATGTCGATGATGCGGGCGTTGCCGTGCTGGGCAGTGGTGATGACACCGGCCTGGCTGCCGGTGTAGCTCAGCGCCTCGGCGCCCAGATCGTTGAGGGCCATCGCCAGCAGGGCCGCCGACTGACGCTCACCGGTGGTGAGCAGCATGTCGAGTTCACGGGCCTGCGGCTCGGAGCTGACCTCGAGAGCAAGATCCATCAGGTCATCGGTGGTGTCACCCATCGCCGAGATGACGACGACGACCTGGTTGCCGGCTTGCTTGGCTTCCAGCACCCGGCGGGCAACGCGCTTGATCGACTCCGCGTCGGCAACCGAGGATCCGCCGAACTTCTGGACGATCCGGCGGTGCTCACTCTGGCTCATCTATGCCTCCCTGACACCCATAAAAGCAGTAGGCGCCGGTCCAACTTTAGCCGCTCAGCGTAGGCTGAATCCGTCGGCGCACGGCGAACACGGGTGGAGCGGATGGACTGGGCGCTTCTCGGCACGGAAACACTGCGAGTGCTCGCGGCTGCCCTGCTGTGCGGGCTGATCGGCCTGGAGCGGCAGTTCCGTCACAAGAACGCCGGCGTACGCACTCACTCCCTGGTCGGCATGGGCGCGTGCCTGTTCACCATCGTCGGGATGGACCCGAGGGTGATCTCGGTGGCACCGAGTGCAGTGGACACCACCCGAATCGCCGCCCAGGTGGTGAGCGGCATCGGGTTCTTGGGCGCCGGTGTCATCTTCGTCAACAGGGACGCGGTGCGCGGCATGACCACCGCCGCCGGCATCTGGCTGTCGGCCGCCGTCGGGATGGCCTGCGGCGCCGGATTGGCGCTGCTGGGTGCAGCCACGGCCGTGCTCTACCTGGCGATCGTGCTCGGCGTCGGCCCGCTGCTGCACAAGTTGCCGACCGGGGATCGTCGAATGCTGGTGCGGCTCATCTACGTGGACAAATCGGGCACCCTGCGCCAGGTGCTCACCGCCGCCACCGAGATGGGATTCCTATCGTCGGTCATCTCCACCCGGCAGCGCCGAGGATCGGATCCGCCTACGGTCGAAGTGGTCATCCGTTTCACCGGTGACCCGCCGCTGCGCGATCTGGTGGCGGAACTGTCCGAGATCCAGGGCGTGCAATCCGCGGTCGTCTTCGAGGACTCGCACAACGACGAAATCTGACACCGACCTCGCCCTCGTCCGACGGGACGCCTGCCAGCGGGGCCGGCACCTTGGGAGCCTCTACTTCATGAGGCACTCTGGAAGATAGACAAGGAAGGGAGAAACTCATGGCGACAACACTCGAAGGCAAGAAGGTTCTCATCCTCTCCACGAACTATGGCACCGAGACCTCCGAACTCTTGAACCCATTGGAGTATCTGAGGGAGCACGGCGCTCAGGTGACGGTGGCTGCTCCACAGATCTCACCCATTCAGACCCTTGAAGGCGACAAGGAACCCGGGGCGACACTCGGCCCGGATATCACGCTGGCAGATGCGAACCCTGCCGACTATGAGGCCGTCGTGGTGCCCGGTGGCACCCTCAACGCCGATGCCCTGCGGGTCGACGCGGACGCTCAACGCATCGTGCAGGGCTTTGCCAACAACGGCAAGGTCGTGGCTTCGATCTGCCACGGACCGTGGCTGCTGATCAATGCCGGAATTGCCGGCGGGAAGACGCTCACGTCCTATCCGACGATCAGCACCGATCTGGTCAATGCCGGGGCGACCTGGGTGAACCAGGAAGTCAAGCTGTGCCGTGCCAACGGCTACCGGCTGATCACCTCCCGCAGCCCACAGGATCTGGCCGCGTTCGACCGGGCAATCGCCGACGAGTTGACCCACGCCGACGCCTGAGATGCTCAACGGCCATCTCGGCTCGGCCGCAAACCTCGGATACGTGTCCGGCTTCGTGGCTGGGTAGCCTTGACGTTATGAGCCAGATGCCCATCGATGATGCCGAACGCGACCGCGTGATCGCCGCGTTGCAGCGTAGCCACGCGTCCGGCTATCTCAACGACGCGGGGCTCAAGCAACGCGTCGAGGTTGCACTGGCGACCGACGACCCCTACCGGCTGAACAGCCTGTTGACAGATCTGCCCGGTACGAACGCCTATCTGTGGTCGCCATCGGCTCACCAGCAGGTGGCACCGTTTGCCCCACAGGCCCAGCAGCCCCCGAAACAGTGGCAGGAGTTCCTGCGCACCTACTGGGGTCTGCTGGTGGGGGTGGCGCTGCTGCTGCTCATCATGATGGGCAATGGCCACTTCTCCTTGTGGTGGATGTTCATCATGGTGGCCATCTTCTTCCCGCGCGGGATGCGCAGCAAGATGCACCGCCAATCCCCGCCTGCTCCACCGTTTCAGCCCAATCCCCCGACGCGTCCTGCCCAGCCCTCCCAGCCCCAGGATCAGTTCGACGCTGACGAAGATGACAACGGAACCGACCGCTGGAATCAGCCCCCGACCGCCCCGCGCAGCTGATGCATCGGCTGCCGGAGCCGGCTGTGCTTCAATCGGATAACGCCTGTATCTTTGTGCTCGATCCGCTCTCAACTGGGTGAGACGCTGGACAAACGAAAATCACCAGCAGGTAGCGTAAGTCCCTGCAGTGCCCCGCAATGGCGCGCAGTGACGTGGAAGGAACCATCGTGAAGAAGACCTGGCGCTCGTTCGCGGCGCTTGCCTCAGCCGGCATGCTTCTTTTGGCCGGCTGCGGCTCGGATTCGGGCTCGTCGAGCACCGCCAGCGCCGGCGGCTCGGACACCGAGTACAAGATCGGCATCACCCAGATCGTCTCGCACGCGTCATTGGACGCCGCGCGCGAAGGCTTCAAGGATGGCCTGGCCGACGCCGGCCTGAAGGTCAGCTACGACGAGCAGAACGCGCAGGGCGACCAGGCCACGGCGTCATCGATCGCCAATAAGTTCGCCGGCGCCAATCTCGATCTCGTGCTGGCCATCGCCACCCCCACCGCCCAGGCCACCGCCCAGGTCATCAGTGATGTGCCGATCCTGTTCACCGCGGTCACCGATCCGGTCGCCGCCGACCTGGTGGCCTCCAATGAGGCCCCGGGCGCCAATGTGACCGGCACCACCGACATGAACCCGGTTGCCGAGCAGATCGGTCTGGTCAAGCAGGTCGCGCCGGACGCCAAGACCGTGGGCGTCATCTACTCCTCCGGTGAGGTCAACTCGGCCGTCCAGGTTGAGCTGGCACGCGAGGCCGCCGCCGCCCAGGGCCTGGAGCTCGTCGAGAAGACGATCACCACCACCGGTGAGGTGCTGCAGGCCGCCCAGTCGCTGGATGTCGACGCCATCTACGTGCCGACCGACAACAACGTGGTCGCAGGCCTTGACTCGGTGCTGCAGGTCGCCGAGGACCGCAAGATCCCGGTGATCGCCGGTGAGACCGAGTCGGTCTCCAAGGGCGCCCTGATCACCTACGGACTCGACTACTACGAACTCGGCAAGCAGACCGCCGAGATGGCCGTCAAGATCCTGACCGAGGGCGCGGACCCCGCGACCATGTCGGTCGAGTCTCAGAAGACCCCGAAGCTGGTTATCAACACCACAGCAGCAGAGCGCATGGGCGTCACCATCCCGCAGTCTCTGCTCGACAAGGCTGACGAAACGGTTAACTAACACATGATCACAGCGATCGACCTCGGTCTGATCTTCGGATTGATGGCGCTCGGGGTCTATCTGACCTTTCGCGTCCTCGATTTCGCCGATCTGACCATCGACGGTAGTTTCACCAGCGGCGCCGCCACGGCAGCCACCCTGATTGTTGCGGGGTGGCAGCCGTTGACGGCGACCCTGGCGGGAACTGCCGTCGGGTTGGTCGCTGGACTGGTCACTGGTCTGCTCAACACCTGGGGCAAGATCCACCCGCTGCTGGCGGGCATCTTGACCCAGATCGCGTTGTATTCGATCAACCTGCGCATCATGGGTAAGGCGAATGTGCCCCTGCTGCGTACCACCACGTTGTTCACTCCGCTGCGCGACAAGGGTTTACTGGGTACCTGGGTCTCGGTCGGGATCCTGGCAGCGCTGCTGGCCGTCTTCGTGGCCGCGCTGGTCTGGTTCTTGTCGACCGATATCGGGTTGGCATTGCGCGCCACCGGCGACAACGAGGGCATGGCCCGCGCGCAGGGTGTCAACACCGACGCGATGACCCTGCTCGGGTTGTCGCTCAGCAACGGCCTGGTTGCCCTGTCGGGCGCGCTGTTCGCCCAGTATCAGGGATATGCCGATATCGGCATGGGCATCGGGTTGATCGTCGCCGGTCTGGCTTCGGTCATCATCGGTACCGCGATCATCAATAACGGACACATCTGGATCACCGCACTCGCGGTCGTCTGCGGTTCGATCATCTACCGCCTGATCATCCAGGCGGCGCTGACGATTCCGTGGTTCGACCCCAACGACATGAAGCTGCTGAGCGCGCTGATCGTGATCACCGCATTGTTGTTGCCCCGCTGGGATGTCTTCAACCGGCTCAGAGCTCGCAGCCGCGACAAGGAGTCCGCCGCCGAGGCCTGGGGTGATCCCGACCGCGATCCGGATCCGGAAGAACTCGACTCGGGTGATGTCCGGGCGCCTCGTCCGGGGATTGTGAAGAAGGTGAAGCGCGCCGATGCTTGAGGTTCGCCATGTCACGAAGGCTTTCTTCCCGCGCACCGTCAACGAGAAGATCGCGCTGCGCGACATCTCACTGACCCTGAAGTCCGGGGATTTCGCGACCATCATCGGATCGAACGGCGCCGGCAAATCGACGCTGCTGAATGTGGTGGCGGGGCGCTACCGCCCCGATCTGGGCAGCGTCTGGATCGATGGTGAAGATGTCACCCGGCTGCCCGACTATCGGGTGGCCCGCCAAGTGGGCCGGGTCTTCCAGGACCCGATGGCCGGCACCAGCCCGCACCTGACGATCGAGGAGAATCTGGCGATCGCCTGGGCCCGCACTCGTGGACGCGCGCTCAAACTGGGCGTCACCAACGCGCGCCGTGAACAGTTCCGCGAAGAACTGAAGACCCTCGAGCTGGGCCTGGAGAACCGGCTGACCGCGCGCGTCGGGCTGCTCTCGGGAGGCCAGCGGCAGGCGCTGTCGCTGGTCATGGCGGCGTTCACCCAGCCACGTATTCTGCTGCTGGACGAGCACACCGCGGCGCTCGACCCGCAACGTGCGGCGTTGATCACCCGGCTGACCGATCAGATGGTGGAGCGTCACAAGCTGACCGCAATGATGGTCACCCACAACATGGAGCAGGCCCTGCAGCTGGGCAACCGCCTGATCATGATGCATGAGGGCGAGATCATCCTTGAGTTGCGCGATGAGGCCAAGCAGAAAGCCACCGTGGCCGATCTGATGTCGGAGTTCGACAAGCTCAAGGGTGTCCAGTTGAGCGATCGCACGCTGCTGGCCTGATCGGCGGCGCGCGAGACCCTCTACGATTGCCCCCATGGCCGACGAAGAATTCTTCCGCAATCTGCCCAAGGTCACATTGCACGATCATCTGGACGGTGGACTGCGTCCGCAAACGATGATCGAGATCGCCGACGACATCGGCTATCGGCTGCCCGCCGGGTCGGCCGATGATCTGGCGGACTGGTTCTTCGAGACCGCGAATTCGGGCTCGCTGGCCCAATACCTGACCACTTTCGATCACACCACCGCCTGCATGCAGCGGGCCGGTGACCTACGCCGGGTCGCCCGCGAGTGGGTGGACGATCAGGTCGCCGACGGGGTTGTCGCCGGTGAGGCCCGCTGGGCGCCCGAGCAGCATCTGCGCGCCGGGCTGAGCTTGGACGAGGCAGTCGAGGCCGTCGCCGAGGGCCTGCGCGAGGGCATGGATGCGGCCGCAGCGGCCGGCAAACCGTTCATCGCCAGACAGCTGCTGTGCGCGATGCGGCACGCTGACCGCAGCCTGGAAATCGCTGAGTTGGCGCTGCGCCACCGCGATACGGATCTGGTAGCCGGATTCGATATCGCCGGCGGCGAGCAGGGGAACCCGCCCACCAACCATCTGGCGGCCTTCCACCTGCTGCGCGACAACGACTTCTTCTACACCATCCACGCCGGCGAGGAAGGCCCGCTCGAGTCGCTGCACGAGGCCGTGCAGGTGTGCGGCGCGATGCGGCTGGGGCATGGCGTCAACATCGTCCAGGACATCACCCGTGATCCGCAGACCGGCCGCTATCTGCTGGGACGCCACGCTCGGTTCGTCCGCGATCAACAGATTCCGCTCGAGGTCTGCCCCAGCTCGAACCTGCAGACCGGGGTGGCGTCGTCCATCAAGGAGCATCCAATCGGCACCCTGATCTGGCTCGGCTTCAACGTGACCCTCAACTGCGACAACCGGCTGGTCGGATCGACCACGCTCAGCCGTGAATATGCGCTGGTGAGTGAGGCCTTCGGGTTGTCCACGATGCAGCTGGCCCAGATCGCGCTGGCCGGGGCGTCGGCGCTGTTCATCGACCACGCCGAGCGCACCCGGCTGGTCCAGCAGATGACGCTGCCCTGGTTCCAGGCCTCGGTCAACGAACGCGGCGGTGGCGTCCAACCCGACCTCTGGGACCGCTGAGCCCACCCACCGCGGACCGTCGAGCCTCCTCCGCTACCCGCAGCCCGTTGTCGCGCCCCCGCAGCTCGTCCGGCCTGCCCGCCGAGCCCCCTCCGCTACCCACAGCCCGTTGTCGCGCCCCGAATCTGAAGATGCGCCCGATATATCGGGCGCATCTTCCGATTCCGGGCGCGGGAACAGTGGGGACGGGGTGCACAGGGGGACGGGGGGCGAGGGCGGGCGAGGGCGGGCGCCGGCATGCCCTGGGTCAGAGCCCGAGACAGGCGGTCAACTCCTGCTTGATCTGCGTCAGCCGCGCGGCTGCCGCTGCCTTGGCGTTGGCGAGTTGCTCGCGTCCGGCGACCTCTTCGACCACCTCGAGATAGCACTTCAGCTTGGGCTCGGTGCCCGATGGACGCACCACCACCCGGTCGCCACGCTCGGTCTCCAGGCGGTAGCCGGGCGTTGGCGGCAAACCGAGATAACCGTCCATCAGGTTCACGAACTCGCGCACCCGCGAACCGCCCAGCGATGACGGCGGGGCCGCGGCCAGCCTCCGCAGCGCCGCGGTGATCTGCTCAGCTTCGTCCACCCGGAAGGTCAGCGGGGCGGTCGCGTGCAGGCCATGACGCACGGCCAGATCGTCCAGCAGGTCGAGCATGCTGCGGCCTGCCTGCTTGAGCGATGCGGCCAGCCGGCAGCCGACCAGCGCGGCGGTGATGCCGTCCTTGTCGCGCACGGCCTGGGGGTTGACGCAGTAGCCGAGCGCCTCCTCATAGCCGTAGACCAGACCAGGTGTCCGGGCGATCCACTTGAACCCGGTCAGCGTCTGCGCCGAGCCCAGCCGGTGTTCCGCAGCGATCGCATCCAGCAGGGACGACGAGACGATCGACCTGGCCAGCACCCGATGCTTGTCACCGGCATAACACGCACCGAGGTATTCGCCCAGTAGCGCGCCCACCTGGTCGCCGGTCAACTGCCGCCAGCCACCGTCCACCGAACCGTCGGGCACCGCGAGCGAGCAGCGGTCGGCGTCCGGGTCGAGAGCGACGACGAGATCGGCCGAGATCTGGCGCGCCAAGGTAATGGCCAGATCGAGCGCCCCGGGTTCTTCGGGATTCGGGAAGGCCACGGTCGGGAAGTCCGGGTCAGGCTCGCGCTGAGCCGCCACCAGCTGCAGATCGGCGACACCGATCGCGCCCAGCACGCGACTCGCCAGCTCGGCTCCCACTCCGTGCATCGCGGTCAGCACCACCCGTAGCCCGTCCACCTGTTCGGAGGCCTTGCTGAGCGTGGCGAGCCGGGTGTTGAGCGCCAGCGCCGCGCTCAGGTACGAGTCCTCGACGGATTCGTCGAGCATCTGCCAACCCCCAGCGGTCACCGGGATGCCGTCGGCCGGGCCGGAGGCCTCGATCGCGGCCATGATCTGTTCATCGAGCGGGCTGACCAGCTGAGCGCCGCGTCCCGGGCCGGTGACCATGCGTCCGCCAAGGTAGACCTTGTAGCCGTTGTCGCGGGCAGGGTTGTGGGAGGCGGTGATCATCACCCCCGCATCGGTGTCCAGGTCATTGATGGCGAAAGCGAGCACCGGGGTGGGAGTCGCGTGTGGAAGCAGGAATGCGCGTCCGCCTGCGGCCACCACCACACCGGCAACGGTGCGCGCGAACTCCCAGGAGCGATGCCGGGCGTCGTGCCCGATCACGACGTGTATGTCATCGCCGACGGTGCGCCGCAAGACCTCGCAGAGCCCGGCGGTGGCACGGATCACCACGGCGGTGTTCATCCGGTTCGGACCGGCGCCGATCGCTCCCCGCAGACCCGCGGTGCCGAACCTCAGCATTCCGGACATCCGATCGTCCAGTTCATCGGCAGCCCGCCGATCACCCGATTCGGCGCGATCGACGAGGCTCCGCAGTTCGGCCCGGTCGCCGGCGTCCGGATCATGCTCGATCCACTCGCGTGCGCTGGCTGCTGCTTGCATGGCCACCCCTTGGCTGAGCATCGGTCTATCCTGAGGGCTACGCCCTACGGGCCATTCTTCCCCGATCTGCACACCAGTGAGAGGACCCCTGCACGCATGGCCACTCCGCACATCGCAGCCGAGCCCGGCGATTTCGCCTCAGCCGTGCTGATGCCCGGCGACCCCAAGCGCGCCGAGCGGATCGCGACGCTGCTGATGCCCGACGCCCGCCTGGTCACCGATGTCCGCGGCATGCTCGGCTTCACCGGCACCGTCGACGGCCGCCCGCTGAGCGTGCTGGGCTCGGGCATGGGACAGCCCTCGATCACGATCTACGCCACTGAACTGTTCTCACTATTCGGCGTACAACGGATCATCCGGGTCGGTACCTGCGGCGCCATCTCGCCGCGGGTGCGCATCGGCGATGTGATCATCGCGAACGGGGCCCACACCACCTCGAACATCAACCAGCTGCGGCTGCCCGGGCTCAACTTCTCGTCGGTGGCCGACTTCAGCCTGACCCGCGCCGCCGTCGATGCGGTCTCGTCGCTGAGCAGGCAGGACGCGCCGCAGGTGCACGTCGGCATGGTGGTCTCCGACGATCACTTCTATCTGGCCAATCCCGATCCGCGATGGTGGGCCAAGCTCGCCCGCTACGGGGTGCTCGGGGTCGAGATGGAGGCTGCTGCGCTGTTCGCGACCGCCAATGAGTTCGGGAAACAGGCGCTCGCGGTGCTGACCGCCTCCGATCAGCTGGTCGATCCGATCGATCCGATCGATCCGTCACCGCGGATGTCGCCCGAGCAGCGCGAAACCCGCTTCGCCGGCGCCCTGAGACTGGCCGTCGCCGCAGCCTTCAGCTGACCGCAGCCACCGATGCGCCGCACCTGGGTCTGGTCGTCTGCACCCCCTGCAGATAACTTGACCCAAGTGCGGCGGTTTCACTCCTGCCAGGTGAAGACCACCTCGGGACGGCCCGATCCCGCGGCCCGCTGGCTGCGTGCGACACGTCCCTCATCGGCGAGGTACTGCAGATAGCGCCTGGCGGTGACCCGTGAGGTTCCCAACGGGCGGGCCACTTCGGAGGCGCTCATCCCGGCAGGAGATGCCTCCCGCAGCACGGCGATCACCTGCTCGAGCATCTCGCCGGCAGGTCGGCGAATGTGAACGGCTTCAGCAGATATCCGACGACTCCGAGCCCGACGGCGCTGCGCACCAGTCGCGCTTCCCGCGCCGCGGTGATGGTCAGGATGTCGGTCGATCCGCCCGCCGCCCG
>Ga0334887_1002750_pt1 | contig 18903 bp, 13 predicted proteins | sample GraSluR1_MG_10_FD_207217 | JGI IMG/M metagenome (GOLD analysis project Ga0334887, IMG submission 207217) | Sludge microbial communities from methane-producing bioreactor in Wageningen University, Netherlands - Granular Sludge_18_07-R1 | ecosystem: Engineered > Bioreactor > Anaerobic >...
GGCCGCAGGCGCACGGTCAAGCGCGGGATGCGCCGCTTCGAGTCTGCCATTGCCCGTCTCGAGATCGGCGAGCGTCTGCCCAGCGCTGCGGGCATCACACGCGTCGCCCTGGGCAGCGGCTGGCATCCCAGCAAGGTTGTCAGCGCGCTGCTCGTCGTCGCCGTCTTCGCCGCCCTAGCCCTGATCCACGTCGACGACGACTGGTTCGTCTATGCCGAAGATGTGCAGTTCCGCAACCTGACCTACCTCGACGCGGCGGAGCTGTATCGCCAAAGCGAAGTCGAGGGATGGAACACCCTGTGGCTTACGACCGGCCAGATTCGTGACCGTGTCCTGGACCACCCGTATGTGGCGGACGCGTCGGTGAGTATCCGCCTGCCCGCCCAGGTCACGGTGGACATCATCGAGACCTACCCGATCGCGTTGTGGGTCACCAAAGACGAGACGATGTGGCTGTCCGCCGGCGGCGCTGCGCTGCCCGCTGCCGGACCGACCGACCCGGCGCTGCCCCAGATCATCGACATATTAGGCGAGGCGCAGGCAGTCGGCCTCGAAACGCGTGCGATGGATGCGGACGTGCTCGACAGCGCGCTGGCGCTGATGGCGCAAATGCCTGCGCTAAACAACAAAGTTCGCTATAATCGGGGCGTGGGCCTAAACTTCCCCATGCCCGGACACGACATCTGGGTCTATTGGGGCGACGGCAAGAACACGGAGAATAAAATGGAGAACCTGGCGGCGGCTCGCTTGGCCCTTGCCACGCTCGAAGAGTTGCCGCAGATCGTCGACGTGCGTTACGTTCACCGTCCCTATTTTCGCTAGGGCTTGTCTGCCAAGAGCCGAGTCGGCTCGCCGTTATGTCCGATTGAGGAATATCCGTGCAAGAATTCATATCAGCAATTGATATCGGCACCACCAAGATCTGCGCCCTAACCGCCGCGGTCACGCATGACAGCCTAGGCCGCCTGTCGCTGCAAGTCTTGGGGCAAGGCCAAACGCCCAGCCGGGGCATCCGCCGCGGGGTCGTCATCAACGTAGGAGAAGCCATCGCCTGCGTGGGCGAAGCCGTCGAAAAGTGCGAACAGGATTCCGGTGAGCACATCCTGAGCGCCTACGTCGGCATCGCCGGCAGCCACATCACCACCCTGAACAGCAAAGGCGTCAGCCCGGTCGACGCGCGCAGCGGCGTCACGGGCCAAGACATGCAGCGCGCGCTCGAAGGCGCCCGCGCCGTAGCGCTCCCGCAAAACCAGGAGATCATCCACACCATCGCCCGGCAGTGGACCGTCGACGGCCAGAGCGAAGTGCAGCAGCCGCTCGGCATGAGCGCCTATCGCCTTGAGGTCGACGCCCACATCGTCACGGGCAGCACCACCGCGGTCACCAATCTCACGCAGTGCGTCCTGGCGCAAAACATCGACATCGACGAGTTGGTGCTGGAACCGCTCGCCGCCAACGAAGCGGTGCTGCGCCCCGAAGAGCGGCGCATGGGCGTCGCCGTGGTCGACATGGGCGGCGGCACCACCGACATCGCCATCTTCGTGGAGGACGGCCTCTGCCACACCGTGATCCTCGACATGGGCGGCAACCACCTGACGAACGACGTCGCCGTCGGCTTGCACGCACCCTTCGAGACCGCGGAAGAACTGAAACTGCGCTATGGCAGCGTACTGCCGGAGCGCGTGGCGGAAGATGAAAAGGTCTGGGCTTCGGTCTTCGGCGAAAAATCCGAACTCAGCTTCAGCCGCCGCTTCATCAGCGAAATCCTCGAAGCGCGCGCCACGGAGATCTTCGAGATCATCGGCGCCAAGCTCGAGGACAGCGGCTTCTACGACCGCATGCCCGCCGGCGTCGTCCTGACCGGCGGCGCCAGCCAGTTGCCCGGCATGACCGAACTGGCCCGCCGCGTGCTGGGCATGCCCGTGCGCATCGGCACGCCTTCTGGTCGCCTGCCGATCACCGGCCTCAACCGCAACTTGCAGACGCCCGCCTATTCGACCAGTGTCGGGCTATTGCTCTGGGGCCTGCACGAAGATGCGCGCGCAGTGCACCGCCGCTTCGCGGCGGACCAAGCCGGCAACCACAGCGTTTGGGTGGGCAACGTCATGCAGTGGCTCAGGAATTTATTGCCCGGGTAGACAAAGCGCAGCGATCATGTTAGATTGATTCAATCCAGGCGTTTCGTTATTGAGGGTCCCAATAGATCTTGTCTTTGCCGGCCGGGCGCGACATAGACAAGACGCAGGTACAAGACAGACAGAGAGGCAAGACAGCATCATCATGCACTCGTCAGGCGGTCATTCCCGTTCAGAGAAGGAGCAGACAATGGCGCGCAATACCCAACAGCCCCAGTTCGTCGACAACTTCGCCAAGATCAAAGTGGTCGGAGTCGGCGGCGGCGGGCAAAATGCCGTAAATCGTATGATCGAAGAGGGGATACAGGGCGTAGAGTTCATCTCCGTCAACACGGACGCGCAAGCGCTGATGCTCTCCAGCGCCCCGCAGCGGCTGCGCATCGGCGACAAACTGACCAAGGGTCTCGGCTCCGGCGGCAACCCTGAAATCGGCCAGCGCGCCGCAGACGAAAGCCGCGAGGAAATCAAAGAGATGCTCGAAGGCGCGGACATGGTTTTCGTGACCGCAGGCATGGGCGGCGGCACCGGCTCCGGCGCTTCGCCCGTCATCGCCTCCGTAGCGCGCGAACTGGGCGCGCTCACGATCGGCGTGGTCACGCGGCCCTTCACCTTCGAAGGCAGCCAGCGCCGTCGCTCCGCAGAATCCGCCTTGGAACAACTGGCGCACGACGTGGACACGCTCATCGCTATCCCCAACGATCGCCTCTTGCAGATCGTGGACAAGAAATTGAGCATCAACCAGGCCTTCCGCATGGCCGACGACGTTCTGCGCCAGGGCATTCAGGGCATCAGCGAATTGATCACCATCCCCGGCCTGATTAACTTGGACTTCGCCGACGTCCGCTCCGTCATGTTAGATGGCGGCGCGGCGCTGATGGCAATCGGCAAGGGAAGCGGCGAAGGCCGCGCCGAACAGGCCGCCAAACAGGCCATCCACAGCGCGCTGCTCGACGTCTCCATCGACGGGGCGCGCGCCATCCTGTTCAACATCAAGGGCGGCGACGACCTCAGCCTGTTCGAAGTCAACGAGGCCGCCGAACTGATCCGCGCCAATGCCCACCCGGAATCCAACATCATCTTCGGCGCCGTGATCGACCCCAACATGAAGGACGAGATCCATCTCACGGTCATTGCCACCGGCTTCGACAAGCCCGAGCAATCGCCCACCCTGAAATATGCGCAGCGCGGTTTCGATGCGCGCAGCCAGCAGCAGCAAACACAGCCGCCGCAGCAGCCGCCACAGCAACAGCCTTCCTCGTCCGAATACAAAGTGCGCACATTCGAACGAGACGATCTGGATATCCCGTCCTTCTTGCGTCGCTCGCGCTCCAACGGGCGCTAACTGCACGCTCGCGGGCGAGGCCGGTTTCCGGGGATCGATCGGCGTCGCCTAGTCGCCAACTGCTCCTATACGGGCGGACACGCAGCGTGTCCGCCCGTTGCATTGCACCGGCCCCGATTTCAACCTTAAAATTTCTGGCTTCCCTCTACAGATCATGCCCAAAACAGGCTATACCGCTATAGAACGCCTGTTTTCTGTATTTGCAGGCCTCCGTCAACTGTGCTATACTTCGCGACCGTAGGCAACTAGATATAGTATTTACTCGTGCCGCCTACACAACATACAAGACATAATTCGCAAGCATATTTGGGCAGCAAGGACGCTTGGGCGATGCGATGTCCCCACTGCGGTCACACATCCCATCGGGTAATCGATACGCGCGAGGCGGGTGAGGACATTCGCCGCCGCCGGCGCTGCGACCGCTGCGGCCAGCGGTTCACCACCTATGAACACATCTCCGCCAACCTGCTCGTCGTCAAAAGCGACGGGCGCCGGGAACCGTTCGACCGTCAGAAAGTGCTCTCCGGCATCCAAATCGCCTCGGTCAAGCGTCCCATCAGCAGCGCCGCCATCGAGCATGTCGTCGTCCAGATCGAAGAGGCTCTCTTCGCCCTCGGCCGCGCCGAAGTGCCCAGCAGCGTCATCGGCAACCTCGTTCTGGACCATCTCGCCCAAATGGACCAGGTCGCCTATATTCGCTTCGCCAGCGTCTACCTCAACATGAACGACCTCAACGATCTCCGGGCGGAGATAGACCGTCTTATGGGCAGATGACGTCGAACCCGCCCGCCCATCGTCGCTAGCCGTTCGCCAGGCGCACCCATGCGCCGCCTGCGTCGACTCCCAGTGGCCGAGCCGGAACGTTCGCTTCGGCCGCGTGTTTTTTCGCTTGACAGACATTACGGACAATTCGGAATTGGAGGGATTGATTCATGGCTCAACCAGCCGCAACAGCGCCCGGCGCTCACACCGTCATCGAAAACGTGCGAGGCGAACGCACCTATATCACGCCGCCCGATTACGTCGACGATGATGCCATCCGGCTGACCGAAAACAGCCGCAAGGTGTTGGAGCGCCGCTATCTGCGCCGCGACTTGGACGGCGCTCTGCTCGAAACGCCCGCGGGCATGTTCTATCGCGTGGCCTATCACGTCGCCGCGGTCGAAGACCAACACGGCCGCGACAGCGCGCAGACCGCACGAGCCTTCTACGATCTGCTCTCGCAATACCGCTTCTTCCCCAACAGCCCCACCTTCACCGGCGCCGGCACCCCATTGGGGCAGCTCGCCGCCTGTTTCGTGCTGCCCATCGCCGACGACATGGGTAAGGCGGGCGACGGCATCTTCAGCACCCTGCGCGTCGCCGCGCTGATCCAACAAACCGGCGGCGGCAACGGCTTCGCCTTCAGCCGCCTGCGCCCTAAGGGCGACGTCGTGCACACCTCGTCCGGCCGCGCTACCGGCCCCGTCGGCTTTTTGCGCGTCTACGACCAGGCCTTCGGCGAGATCGCCCAGGGCGGCACGCGGCGCGGCGCCAACATGGGCGTGCTACGCGTCGATCATCCCGACATCGAGGAATTCATCGAGTGCAAAGCCGTCGAAGGCGCCATCACCAACTTCAACATCTCCGTCGCCATCACCGACGAGTTCATGCAGGCCGTGCGCGACGACGCAGATTTTGACCTGCGCAACCCGCGCGACGGCGCCGTCTGGAAGACCGTGCGCGCTCGCGACCTCTTCGCCAAGATCATCCGCTTCGCACACCACAACGGCGAACCCGGCGCGCTCTTCATCGACGCAGCCAACCGCAGCAACCCGGTCCCGCACCTCTATGACCTTGAAGCCACCAACCCCTGCGGCGAACAGTGGCTTGGCCCTTATGAAAACTGCTGCCTCGGCTCCATCAACCTGGGCGTGCACACCACGGTCGATGCCGAGGGCGTCCCTCGCGTCGACTGGGAGGGCCTGCGCCGCACCGTCGAGGAGAGCGCCCATTTCCTCGACAACGTCGTCAGCGCCAACGCCTATGTGCCCGTCGTCTCCGAAGTGGCCGAAGCCGCTTTCCGCGCTCGCCGCATCGGCCTGGGCATCATGGGCCTGGGCGACATGATGTACAAGCTCGGCATCCGCTACGGCAGCGAGGAAGGGCAAGAGTTCGCCGCTCAGATCATGGAGTTCGTGCGCTTCCAAGCCATGCAGAAGAGCATCGCCCTGGCCGAAGAGCGCGGCCCGTTCCTGGCCTTCCGCGGCAGCATCTACGACCCCGACCAGCCCAACGACATGGCGTGGCAGCCGCCGAAGCCGCTCTTCCCCTACAGCCGCGACTGGCAGCGCCCCGAACTTGACTGGTCCAACATCGTCGACGGCATCCGCCGCCACGGCATCCGCAACGCCGCCCAGACGACCGTCGCGCCCACCGGCACCATCGCCACGGTGTGCGGGCTGGAGGGCTACGGCTGTGAGCCGGTCTTTGCGCTCGGCTATGTGCGCCACTTCCGCGACGGCGACCAGGACGTCGAACTCGCCTACACCAGCCCGCTCTTCGATGAGGCCCTTAGCCGCACCGACCTGAGCAGCCACCGCATCCACGAGATCAAGCAGCACGTAGCCGCCTACGGCAGTTGCCAGACCCTGACCGATCTGCCCGAGTGGATCCGCCACACCTTCGTCGTCAGCAGCGACATCTCTGCCGAAGAGCATGTGCGCATGCAGGCCGCCATCCAGGCCTTCGTCGACAACAGCATCAGCAAGACCTGCAACTTCCCCGAATCTGCCACCGAGGACGACGTCGCCCAAGCCTACCTCCTCGCCTGGGAACTGGGCTGCAAGGGGCTGACCGTCTACGTCACCGGCAGTCGCCAGCAAGTCGTGCTCGAAACCAAAGCCACCAAGGAGAAAAAGACGGACGAGACCCCGGCCAAAGCGGAAGCGGCCGAGACGGCTTCGGCCAACGGCAAAGCGCCCGACGCCAGTCTCGCCCGCACAGGCGCCGTGCAGATTTCGGACAACGGCGACATCAAGCCCGTGGGCACGAAACGTCCGCGACCGGCCATCCTCAAGGGCAGCACCTATCGCAAGGAAACGCCCTTGGGCACGGCCTACATCACGGTCAACAGCGACGAGCGCGACGAGCCGTTCGAGATCTTCCTCAATGTCGGCAAGGCGGGCAGCGAAGTCGCCGCGGTGAGCGAGGCGATGGGTCGCCTGATTAGCCTTATCTTGCGCATGCCGGGCAGCCTTCCGCCCACCGAGCGGCTGCGCTGGGTATTGGACGAGGTGGCCGGCATCGGCGGCGGGCGCCCGCTAGGCTTCGGCGCCAACCGCGTGTTGAGCCTGCCCGACGGCATCGCCCAGGTGTTAGCCGAGCACCTCAGCGAAATCCCACGCTTGCGCGAGGAACCGATGGGCGAGCAGTTGGCCCTGCCCATCGGCGAGCGGGTCATCGGCGACATCTGCCCCGAATGCGGCGAAGCGGCCTTCCTCAACATCGAAGGCTGCCGCAAATGCTACGTCTGCGGCTACAGCGAGTGCTGAGAGAATTTCGCTAAGCAGAAAACGACCTTCCAGGAAGCCCACAGCTTCCTGGAAGGTCGCATCATATTCGTCCCATCGAATTGTCTAGCCTACAGCCCGCACCTCACCGCCCATCATGCGCCAGCAGCCACATCACCTGATACGGCTCCAGCGCCACTTCGCCCTCGCCTAGCGTCATCTCCTTCTCCGCCACTAGATCGGTAAAGCGGTAGCCCAACCCATATAGCCGCACCTCGTTGGCGTCGATGGCTTGAACCGCCTCCGTGAAGTTCGCCAGCGCCAGCACGCGCTGTGCGACGTCGCCCGCCGGTGCGCTGCGCACATAGCCGAACACGTGGTCATTGCCCACGTCCACGACCTCCATGCGCCCGCCGGCAAAGGCCGTCGTCTGCTTACGCACCGCGATCAGATGCCGCAGACGGCCAAAAATGCGCCCCTGCACCGCATCCCGTACATGCCGCCTCTCCGCCTCTTCCCAATCGATGCGCGGGCGGTGCACCCAGCGGCTGTCATCCGCCTTGGCCGGGTCGTCCCGATAGCCGTAGTCGTTAAGGATGCCGAACTCGTCGCCCAGGTAGATGAGCGGGATGCCGCCGATGCTGAGGATGACGGCGTGCAACAGGCAAATGCGCCGTATCGCCAACTCGATCTCCGCCTCGTTGCCGGCGAGCAAGGCGCGCTCCAGCCCGGCCAGCGACGCCAGGCTGCCCGAAATGCGAGCGTCGCCGGTGCGCGGGTTTTCCTGAAACGGCAGCCCGCGGGCAAAGCTCCCCGCAAAGCGCCCCGTATAAAACTCATTCAGAAAGCGGCGATGATCGTAGCCGTTGACGCCCAACGCCGCAGCGTCGCCATCGTCGAACGTCCAGCCGATGTCGTCGTGGCAGCGCACATAGTTCACCCAGGCGCAGTCGTCCGGAATGCGAAAACGGTAGCCCATCGAATGGCGCAACAGCCGCACCTCACGCGTGGCGAGACTGTTCCACAGCAGCGCCATCAGCAGCGGATTGTACGACAACTGGCACTCGCCGCGTCCTATGTACTTGGCGACCTCGTCCGGGTGGACAATCGCCTCGGATTTGAAGAGCATCGCTGGCGCGGCAATGCGCAGCAGTGCGTTGAAAGCCTGCACCAGTTGATGCGCCTGCGGCAAGTTCTCGCTGTTCGTGCCCATCTGCTTCCACGTAAAGGCCAGCGCGTCGAGCCGCAGCACCTCCGCGCCGGCATTGGCGAGGAACAGCATCTCGCCCGCCATATCGCGAAAGACAGCCGGGTTGGCGTAGTTCAAATCCCATTGGAAGCTGTTAAACGTCGCCCACACCCAACGGTCGATCTCGGCGCGATAGGTGAAGCAACCGCGCCGCGTCTCCGGAAAGATCTCGCGCAGCGTCCGGTCGTATGCGTCGGGCGTCTGCCGGTCGGGGAACAGAAAGTAGTAATCCACGTAGTCAGGATCGCCCGCCCGCGCCTTCTGCGCCCAGCGGTGCTCGTCCGACGTATGGTTGAACACGAAGTCGAGGACTAGGCTGACGCCCTCGTCGCGCAACGCCCGCGCCAGCCGCTGCAAGTCGGCCATCGTCCCCAATGACGGCTCCACCTGCCGGTAGTCGCTGACGGCATAGCCGCCGTCGTTCTCTCCTTCCGGCGCGTCAAACAGTGGCATCAGGTGCAGATAGGTTAAGCCCAGCTCGCGAAAATAAGGGATCTTGTCGAACAGCCCTGTCAGGTCTCCGGCGAATAAGTCCACATAGCAGACGCCGCCCAGCATCTTCTCGGATTGAAACCAGAGCGGGTCGGCGTCGCGCGCCTCATCCAGCCCCTTCAGGTCCGCGGGCCGGTCCATCCAACTCTGCGCGGCCAGGGCCACGGTCTGCTCCAGGTGATAGAAGAAATCGTAGCGCCCGCCGTACAGCCCCAAGAGCAGGCGGAATAAGTCGGGGAAATGCCGTTGCAGCCGCTCCGCAAACGCATCCCATTCGGCGGGAGCCATCTGCCCGGCAAAGCGCGCCTCGATGTTGGGCAGCAGCCGGTTGAGAGAACGCGTTGTTTCCAGGGAAAGCGCGGCTTGATCGAACATCGTGGCATCCTCTCGCGTCACGGTTTAGTGGTGTGTTCGCCAAGCATTTGTCATTCTGAAGCGAACGATAGCGAGCTGAAGAATCTCGTCGTACCAGAGGCAGAGATGTTTCGCTATGCTCAACATGACATTGTGCATATTGGGCGATCAAACCATTTAGGGTTTACGGGATACTAAGACAATGTGTTCGCTGTCAGCGGCATAGGGGCCGCCGTCGAAATCTCCCCAGACCGCCCCCACCTCGAAGCCGCAAAGGCTCAGCATCAACTCCGCCTCGCTGCGCCACAGAAAGCGCAGCAGGAACGGGCAGAGCGTGCGCCGCACCATGCCGTCCGCCGCGACTTCTTCGTAGATGAAAAGCGTGTCCTGCAACTGCTCGCCGAAGTCGACGGTGCGTACGCACCACTTCAGCACATGCGCGCCGCTGCCGGCGTCAACCCACTCATCCGCCAGTTCCATCATGCCGTTAACGGCGAGCAGGCGGGCTGCGTCCGGGTTGAACACGTCGAGCAGCAGCAAGCCGTCGCGGCCTAAATGCCGGTAGACGTTGCACAGCGCGGCCAGTTGGTCCTCGCGCGTAGTCAGGTGCATGAGCGTGTTAGTCGTACAGATTGCCAGCGAAAACGACTTCTCCGCCAGGTCGAACGTGCGCAAATCGCCTTCGACGAGTTCGACTTTGCCGCGCAGCCGTTGGCCGTCCAGCTTCTTGCGCGCCTCGGCCAACAAGCCGGGGCTGATGTCGACGCCCACGACCGCATGGCCGGCCTCGGCCAGCGGCAACAACACCCGCCCCGTGCCGCAACCCAGTTCCAAGATAGGATCGCCGCACTCCTCGGCCATGTCCAAGATCAAGCCGATATCGTCGGCGTAGTCTCGATAATCGTGATCATAGAAGCGGGCAAAGCGATCCAACACGCCGACCAATTCGTCGGGCTGGTTCCCGTCATGGTTTTCTGGCGGCATAGGGCTTCCGTTATGGCTGGCAACTGGCGGATGCCGGCGGCGATCACGTCGCCGGCCACATGCCAACATCATAATGCCCGCTGCGGGGAATGCCCAAAACAGATTTTGCACTTCCCGCGCAATGCGCTATACTCTTGGGGAGCATCAAAAGGCACCGACCGCTGCCGGGTACGCCTCGTGTGTATGACCGGCGTTGGTCGGCTATTGCTTTGTTGGGCATATCGCGCGTCTGGAGCCGCCGCCTGGCGGTGTTTTTCATGGGCCTCGCCGCCCCACAGCCGGCATATACGGCGAACGCAGCGTCGCAAGTGCGCAACCGCCGAGATGTGCCGTGCCACGAGGCGCGAACCAATCTTAGCCTGTATTTCGTTTGCTTCACAGCGGTTCGTTTCGCCAGAGCGAACCGCCGTATGTTCTGGCGCTGTGCCCGGACGTCGTCTGGCGTCGCTGAGCAAGAAAGAATCGAAGTGATGAGCAACAACCAACCGATCTATTTGACCGCAGAGGGGCTGGACAAAATCAAGGAGGAACTCTCCTATCTCGTCAACACGCGGCGGCACGAGGTCGCCATGATGATTGCCGAGGCCAAAGCCGAAGGCGATATCAGCGAAAACGCCGGCTACGACGAAGCCAAGACCGTGCAGGGCTTCCTCGAAGGCCGCATTCGCGAGTTGGAAAACATCGTCAAGAACGCGGTCGTCATCCAAGAAAGCGGCCAGCCCGCCGACGAGGTCGCCATCGGCCGGACCATCACCGTGCGCGAGGACGGTTACGCCGCCGAAGAGACCTACACCATTGTCGGCACGGCCGAGGCGGATCCAAAGACCGGACGCATCAGCAACCACAGCCCCATAGGCCAAGCCTTGCTCGGCAAGCGCGTGGGCGACCGTGTCGCTGTCGCCTCGCCTGGCGGCGAGATTGTGTTCGAGATTCTCAAGATCGAATAGCCTCGCCCAACCCGTACAGCAAAAAGGACGATAAATCGTGGCCGAATCTTCCCGCTACCTCTTCGATCCGGAACGCTTATCCGACCAGGAACTGTCGCGGCTCCATAACCTCGAACAGATCAAAGCCGCCGGCATCGACCCGTTCCCGGCCAGGGTGCGCCGCACACACACCATTGCCCAGGCGCGCGCCCTCTTCGACGGCGACTCCGACCCCGGCGCCACGGTCTCCGTCTGCGGACGCCTGAAACGCATCCGCATCATGGGCAAAATGAGCTTTGCCGACCTGGAAGACGGAAGCGGTCAGATCCAGATCGTCGTGCGCCGCGACAATCTGCCCGACGGTTGGTACAACGACATCTGGAAGAAGTTTGTCGACTTGGGCGACTTCGTCGGCGTCACCGGCCCCCTGGTTACGACCAAGACGGGCGAACAGAGCGTCGAAGCGACCGACATCCAGTTCCTGAGCAAAGCGCTCAGGCCCATGCCCGACAAGTGGCATGGCGTGCGCGACCGCGAGACGCGTTACCGTCGTCGTTACGTCGACCTGATCGCCAACCCCGAGGTGCGCGATGTGTTCGTCACCCGCGCCAAGACGCTGGCCGCGCTGCGCCGCTATCTCGACAACGAAGGCTTCCTTGAGGTCGAGACGCCGATCCTCCAGCCGATCTACGGCGGCGCCGCGGCGCGCCCCTTCATCACGCACCACAATCAGCTTCACCAGGACCTCTACCTGCGCATCAGCTTCGAGCTATACCTCAAGCGGCTGATCGTGGGCGGCTACGACCGCGTCTACGAGATCGGCCGCGATTTCCGCAACGAGGGCGTCAGCTTCAAGCACAACCCCGAGTTCACGCAACTTGAGTTCTACGAAGCCTACACCGACTACGAAGGCGTCATGCGCCGCACCGAGGAGATGGTCGCTTTCGTCGTCCAGGAAGTCACCGGCGGGACAACCATCACCTATCAGGGCCACGAAATCGACCTCGCTCCGCCCTGGCAGCGGCTAACCCTGCGCGACGCCATCCGCCAGGCTACGGGCATCGACTACGAAGCCTATCCCGAAGCGGAAGCGTTGGCGGAAGCCATGCGCGGCATCGGCCACGACCCGGACCCCAACAGCAATTGGGGTAAACTGGTCGACAGCCTGCTTGCCCGACACGTCGAGCCGAACCTCATCCAACCGACTTTCCTCATCGACTACCCGCGCGACGTCAGCCCGCTCGCCAAGGGCGATCCGGATGACCCGCTGCAGGTGGAGCGCTTCGAGGGCTTCGCCGCCGGCATGGAGCTTTGCAACGCTTTCAGCGAGATCAACGACCCCATCGACCAGTTGCAGCGCTTCATTGACGAGAACTACCGGGCTCGCCACGGCGACGAAGAAGCCCATCCCATCGACGAGGACTACATCGAGGCGTTGAGCTACGGCATGCCGCCTACCGGCGGCTTCGGCATGGGCGTCGACCGCCTCACCATGCTCCTGACTGATAAGGACACCATCCGCGAGGTGATCCTCTTCCCGCACTTGCGCTCGCTCAAGGAAGAACCCGCCGCCCTCGACTCGGATTCCGAGGAAAGCGAGGCCGCCGAGACCTAGCATGGAACGCGGCCCCCGGCGCTTGGTTCTGCTCGGATTGCTCCTCGCCCACGCGTTGCTCGCCGGCGCTTATGCCGTGTGGAACCCGTTGGGCGAGGCGCCCGACGAGGCCGACCACTGGGCCTACGTCGTCTACCTCGCCAACGAGCGCGCGTTACCCGTCGGCCCACACGTCACGCAGAGCAAGCATCCGCCGCTCTACCACGCCACGGCGGCCGCAGCCACGTCGCTGGCAGGCTCCGAGTTGGGCCTGTTCCTGCAGCCCAACCCCGGCGTCAACATTCAGCCTGGCCCCAACTGGTCGCCCAACTTCTTCGTACATCCGCCCAGCGAAAGCTGGCCCTGGCACGGGAACGTGCTTGCCTTTCGTCTGGCGCGCTTCTGGTCCGTCCTGCTGAGTACGGCCGCCGTCGCCGCGACCTACGGCCTGGCGCGCGCTGCTCTGCCCGCCCGACCTGGAATCGCCCTTTTCGCCGCGGGCATCCTGGCCTTCATCCCTGAATTCGCCTTCATCGGCGGGAGCATCAACAATGACAACGCCGCGGCCCTGCTCGGCGCGCTCACCGTCTGGGGTGCGCTCGCCATCCTGCGCGGGCGCAGCCGCTGGCCGCACGGCTGGTGGACGCCCCTCGTGATGGGCTTGGGCCTGCTCGTCAAGGTCAGCGTTGCCGCACTGTGGCCCGTCGTCTTTCTCGCCGTCCTGCTCGGCGCGGCAGATGGCCATTCGCCTACAGGCGCGACCATCGCCGCCTGGCTGCGCGTCGCCGTCGCATCCTGGCGTCGCTGGCTCGCTGCGTCTCTCGCCGTCGTCGCTCCTGCCCTGGCGCTGGCATCGCCTTGGCTCCTGCGCAACTGGCGACTCTACGGCGACCCGCTTGGCCTGGAGCTCACCCGCCAAACCGTGGACGTGCGCACAGCGCCCTGGAGTTGGGCGGACACGACCTGGCTGTTATCGGGATGGTTCCGCTCCTTCTGGGGCAAGTTCGGCGGCGCCGGTCATATCCCCATGCCGGAATGGATCTACTGGCTGCTGGCTGCCGCGTCCATCCTTGCCCTGGCAGGCGTAGTCAAGTTCTGGTTGACGCGCGGGCAAGCGCCTGCGCGCCCTGCGCTTACGCTGTTGGCGCTGTCGGTTGCGTTGACGGCTGCGGGCATCTGGCGTTACTCGCTGCTGGCGTTGGGCACGGATCAGGGCCGGCTGCTCTTCCCCGCAGCCGGGCCGCTGGTCACGTTGTTCGCGCTAGGCTTGTGGAGTTGGATGCCGGAACGCGGGCGCACGATGATGGCCGCCGCGGTCGTGACGGCCTTTGCTGTGCTGGGCGTCTATGGCCTAGCCGGCGTGATCCGGCCTGCCCTGGCGACGTCCGCAGCCGCCCACGTTTTCGGCCTTTGGCTATCCGCTGCTACGATCCGTCCCTGAGGATTGGCCATGATCGGCTCTTCGCCGCGTTGCAACAGGACGCGCAACGCGCAAGCAGGACCACCGTCTAGCCCGCCAGAAGAGCAAGGAGGATGGGCAGGCTGAGCATGAACGGCGATAGCGCCATCCCCACGATTATGGCCAGAGCGACTTGGAGCCATGAGCCGAGTCCGCTCTCGGACCCCAACCGGTGTACGTGCGTATATGGCACGAGATCGCCGGTCTTCGTCGCATACCGCCAGATCAGCGGCCTCACCTGAACGGGGGTCAACGTCTGAAGCTCGTAGGTATTCAGATCCACTTGCTTTCTGGATCGCACCCTCATCATTGGCCTCCCTTCCGGGCGAACGCTCGCCCGTCCCGCCGGCGCCTCAACCGGAGCAATTCCTTGCCCGCATTGTCGCGCAAGCTTGGCGGCGCCGAATGCGACAAGCGTCTAGACGGACGTGCGTCGAAAGCACGATCGGTAAGCTGCAGATTGGGGAAAAAGAAACCGGCGCCAACCCATAACCAGGTTGACGCCGGAAGAGCAGTCGGGGCGAGAGGATTTGAACCTCCGACCTCATCGACCCGAACGATGCGCGCTACCGAGCTGCGCTACGCCCCGATGCCGTCACCTAGTATACCCCACCCCGTCCAATCTGCAAAATCGGCGCGGCGAATCCGCAAGTCGCAAGTCGTGCGCGCGATTCCCCTCGCGCCTTGTACCCGGACGGGCGAAAATTACTTGGCACGCCCATGAACCTATGCTATAATCCACACGCGTTGGCGGATAGGAGCGCCTCCCTCCGACCGGCCTGTGGACGCTTGCTTTTTCCCCCCTGCAACACTGGCAAGCGACCACGACCAAACGGAGAGAGTGCAGCAGGAGAGTGTACAGAATGATCGAAGTGACAATTGACAGCATCCGCGTCAGTCTGATGTCACAACATCGCATCGTCGTCCTCAAAGAGGAGAACGGGAGCCGTTTTCTGCCGATCTGGATCGGCCCTTTCGAGGCGGACGCCATCACGTTGCAGCTCCAGGGCATCGACGCCCCCCGGCCCCTTACCCACGACCTGCTCAAGACCGTAATCGAAACGCTGGGCGGCGAGGTGCTGCATATCCTCATCAATGGACTAGAGAAAAACACCTACTTCGCGCAGATCGTGCTCGACGTCGACGGCGACACCATCGAAATCGACAGCCGTCCGAGCGACGCCATTGCGCTCAGCGTGCGTGTTAGCGCACCCATCTTTGTGGCCGAAGAAGTGATGGACCAGGCCGGCCTGCTGCCGGAAGAGGAGATCAGCTTGGCGCAAGGCGCAACCGACGAGGGCCTGGATGCGCCCGCCGAAGAAGGCGAGCAAGCGCACGACGAAGATCTCGGCGTCTTCACCGATTTCGTGGAAGGTTTAGACCTGGATAACCTGCTGGGTAACTAATCTATTCTGCCATCCTGTTCAGCTTGATGAACGGCGGGGCTGCCTGGGCGCAGCTTCGCCGTTTTTACGCTAAAGGAGCTTTTCCCCAGGCTTTACACGCCTTTTCCACAGATTTATGCACAGGAAGCCGCGACGGAACCATGATGGACATCGAGTACGAGAACGGCGCACGCGAGCCTTTTGACGCTCCGGCCAAAAACATTCCCTCCAACTACGAGGCCGAACGCGCCGTGCTCGGCGCGCTCCTCATCGACCCGGACGCCATCATCAAGGTGGCGAACTTCCTGCGCAGCGCCGACTTCTACCGGCCGCGCCACGGGCTGATCTACGAGGCCATCTTCAGCCTGAATGAGCGCCACGAGCCGGTCGACTTCGTCACCCTGGTCGACGAGCTGGAGCGCAACGGCCATCTCGAAGAGGTCGGCGGCCCCGCCTACATCACCGACCTGATCGCCGCCTCGCCGACCGCAGTCTACGTGGACCACTACGCCCGCATCGTCGAGCGCACCGCGGTGCTGCGCCGCCTCATCTCCGCCGCCGGCAAAGTGGCCGAGCTGGCCTATGACGAAAGCCAAGACGTCGATGAAGTCGTGGACCGCGCCGAGCAAATCATCTTCGGCGTGAGCGAAAGTCGCATCCATCGCGACCTCGTCCCCATCCGCGCCATCATGACCGACGTCGTCGAGCGCATCGGCTTCCTCACCCGCAACCGCGATCACCTGATGGGCGTCCCTACCGGCTTCACCATGCTCGACAAGCTGTTGGGCGGCTTCCAGCAGAGCGACCTCATCATCCTGGCCGGACGCCCCGGCATGGGCAAGACCTCTTTGGGCCTCAGCGTTGCGCAAAACGCCGCGCGCCACTATAACGCCCACGTCGCCGTCTTCAGCTTGGAAATGAGCAACGAACAGCTCGTCCAACGCCTGCTCTCGATGGAGACCGGCATCGACAGCCACCGCCTGCGTCTGGGCGATGTGGCGGAGGAGGAGTGGACCATCCTCATGGAGGCCGCCAACCAATTATCCGCCACCTCGATCTTCATCGACGATACGCCCGCCGCCAGCGTCACCGAAATTCGCACCAAGGCGCGGCGGCTCTATGCCGAACACGGCATCGACCTGATCCTGATCGACTACATGCAACTCATGAGCGGCCAGTCCGGCTCGCGCCCCGAAAACCGCCAGCAGGAGATCAGCTACATCAGCCGCTCGCTCAAGGCCCTAGCCCGCGAGTTGAACGTTCCTGTCATCGCCCTTAGCCAACTCAGCCGCGCCGTGGAAAGTCGCGCCGACAAACGCCCCATGCTCTCCGACCTGCGCGAGTCCGGCAGCATCGAACAAGACGCGGATGTGGTATTATTTATCTACCGCGAAGATTACTACGTCGAAGACACCGACCGGCAGAACATCGCCGATGTGCTCGTCGCCAAACATCGTCACGGCTCGACGGGTACGGTCAGCCTGTTCTTCCGCAAGGAGCTTACCCAATTTCGCGACCTGGAGATTCAGCGCACCGCGCTGGATTATTAGACGCGCCGCCTTAGCCGGCGCTGAGAGCAGCAACTATGACGCCCAATACCACAGGCTTCATCGGCTTCCCCGACGCCAAAATGAAGCCGGTCATCGTCCCGGACCTGTTCTTCTCGGACCTGCTCCCGCAGATCGACGACCTGCCGGAGTTGAAGCTGACGCTGCATTGCTTTTGGCTGCTCAACGAGCAGAGCGGCGACCTGCGCTACATCCACGGCGACCATCTGCGCCGCGACGCCGTACTGCTCGCCGGCCTGAACCTGAACAATGACCTGCGCCCGCCGCTCGCCGTCCTAGAAGACGCGCTGGAGCGTTGCGTCGCCCGCAACACCCTCCTCCGCCTGGAAATCGTCACCGGCCCGGAACCGGGCGCGGACGATTCCGCGGAAACGGTGGAAGACTGGTACTTTCTCAATACCGTCAAAGGACGCCAGGCGCTGGCGATGGTTCGCCAGGGGCGCGTGGCCGAACTCCAGTCGGTCATCCCTGATGAGGCGCGCCTGCGTGTCAAACGCTCCAACATCTTCCAGCTATACGAGCAGAACATCGGCGTGCTGACCCCGCTGATCGCAGACCAATTGCGCGATATGGAAAAGACCTACGCGCCCGAATGGATCGCCGACGCGGTCGAGATCGCAGTCAGTCGCAATAAGCGACACCTGCGCTACATTCAGAACATCCTCCGGCGTTGGGAAACAGAAGGCAGAGATGGAGACCAATATGAAGAGTCTGGCGGACATTCTACGGACAGCCGGCGAAAGAACTACAAGCCCGACGAATACTCGGACTTCATCGTCGGCTGACGAGCCGGCGGCGCCTCCCCCAGGCCTGTTCGACGAACAAGGCGAAGACATGCCCGCCTCGCCCGACGCCTTCTCGCCCGACGATGAGGCGGTGCAGCCTGCGCCGCACCCGGATGCACAGCCTGCACCGCCGGCCGCGGCCAATCCCGGCTCCCAGGCCGCCGGCGTCTGTCCCATCTGTGGCGGAACAGGCTATATCTTGGCGGATGTGCCGGTCGGCCATCCCGATTTCGGCAAAGCACTGCCTTGCCGCTGTCGCGAAGCTGAACGGCTGCAGCGCCGACTTTCCGCGCTGCATACGCTCAGCAATCTCGACACGCTCGCCCGGCTAACCTTCGACACCTTCATCGCCGAGCCGTCTCACCTGCCCCCCGACAAAGCCTACAACCTGCGGCGCGCCCTGGAAACTTGTATGTTTTTCGCCCAGTCGCCGGACGGGTGGCTGTTGCTCACCGGCGTCTACGGCTGCGGCAAGACCCACCTGGCCGCAGCCATCGCCAATGCTCGCCTAGCGATGGGCGAAGCGGCGCTCTTTATGGTCGTGCCCGACCTGCTCGACCACTTGCGCGCCGCCTTCAACCCGCACAGCACGATCACCTATGACAATCTTTTCGAGCAGGTGCGCACCGCCTCTCTGCTCGTCTTGGATGACTTGGGCGCCCAGAGCAGTACGCCCTGGGCACAAGAGAAGCTCTTCCAACTGCTCAACTTCCGCTACAATGCCCGGCTCGCTACCGTCATCACCACGAATCAGCGGCTGGAGGATCTCGATCCCCGTATTCGCAGCCGGCTGCAAGACCCCAGCATTGTCAACCATTACGCCATCGTCGCTCCGGATTTCCGCAGCGGCCAAAACCCCGTCCAGAGCGAGTTGAGTACGCTCGGCTTCCATCGCGACCAGCAGTTCGCCAATTTCGATATCCGGCGTTCAGACCTCTCCGGCGAGGAGCAACTCTCGCTGCGCGACGTCTTCACCGTCTGTGAAGACTATTCCCGCGAACCCCAAGGGTGGCTGGCGTTATCCGGTCGCAGCGGGAGCGGCAAGACCCACCTGGCCGCGGCGATCGCGAATTACGTGGTCGCCAACTCGCCTAACGATGTCATGTTCGTGGTCGTGCCTGACCTGCTCGACCACCTGC
>Ga0334887_1002754_pt1 | contig 18876 bp, 13 predicted proteins | sample GraSluR1_MG_10_FD_207217 | JGI IMG/M metagenome (GOLD analysis project Ga0334887, IMG submission 207217) | Sludge microbial communities from methane-producing bioreactor in Wageningen University, Netherlands - Granular Sludge_18_07-R1 | ecosystem: Engineered > Bioreactor > Anaerobic >...
GACATGAGTCATCCCGAATTTTGAAAAAGGAAACGGGGTGAAGGGGGATGAGTCAGCCATAAACGGCTCAAAGCAGAGCGTAGGCGATAAAGCGGTATCGAGGCCTCTCGGTACCGCTTTCCTGTGCGGTGACAGAAATGGCGCAAGAGCCATTGGCGCAGGTCAGCGAGGTGAGGGGCCAGGAGGGAGAGAAGGAAGGCGTAGACCAACGAGACCATCAGCAGCAATTTGAGGCGAGTATGCCAGTGCCAGAGACGAGGGGATTGCATGGCGAGTTCGGACTTGGCGAAGCGATAGGTCATTTCGACCTGCCAGCGGCGCATGTAGAAAAAGACGATCTGCCAGGCGTCGTCAGGCGAGTGGAGGGGCTCATTGGTCAACAGGTAGAGCGGTGGACGCCCTTTGCCGGGTCGGGACACGACCAGCCAGAGCGGTGTGGCAAGATGGTCGGGATGGGTCACCGGGCAGAAGTACAAGCCGGTTTGACGGTAGCAGTGCCGTTGGGCGTCCCAAATCAGGCGCCGGCTGAGCGAGGGTTTGCCACGGGTGATTTTCCAGGCGTTACGCTTGCCTTTGGCATCGACCAGATGATAGGCTTTGGGCCAACGGACCACGAAACGCACGGGATAGTGCAAGGCTTGGCTGAGCCAGGGGCCATGGCCAAAGCCGCGATCCCAGATATGGATGACCGCTTGCCCCCACCACCGTGCGCATAACTTGAGTAACCGTTGACGAGGAACGTCTCTACGGGTAGCGAATTTGCCGCGCGTACTCCACCAGCGCATGGCCGCCAGCGTCGGTGTACCTGATAGCCCAAGGACCAACAGGCTGATCCAGTTCAGTCCGGGCACAAACACCGGACGCCCACCCGGTGGATTGTAGAATCCTGGTTTGACCCGTTTCAGGCGTCGCGCCTTACTGGACCGCACCGCACTCAAGCCTTCCGCCGCCAGGCTCTCCGGTTTCTCCCACACGCTTTCGTCCCACACCACCAGAACCGGCTGACCCTCATCCAACAACTCGGTCACTCGGCGGTCTGCTCGTCGCCACAGAAACGTCGCGATCAGCCGATAGGTCCAGCGCGGCGACCGCAACAGGTTACTCAAGCGTTTTGTCCCTGCCGGTGCTTGCTCAGGCCCGACGATATACCCTCCCAGTTCACTCAATAACAACCCTTGGCTGCTATGCCGGAACATGATGATGGCTTGCAGGACAAGCAAAAAGGTGCGCACCAGGCGCTTGTCCACATAGCGATCCAGTTCCACCAGCAGGTCCTGTACAAACCTTTCGAGTCGGTCACTTATTTCTTGAGCTTCGTGTGATTTCGTGGCAGACTTACGCATGAAAAGACCTCCGTTTCGACTGTTACGGTGTGCTACCTTTCAGTCTACTCGGAGGTCTTTTGCCTTGCCATGAGCCGTCCTCAAAATTCGGGATGACTCATGTCTGTATTCAAGCCACGCGCAGCAGAGCAGCACCCCTCATCCCTTACCAATAACCAACCACCAATAACCAGCTTTCAGAGCGAGCGCCCGTGCAGGTAGCGCAGCAGCAGGTCTTTGCGCACGAAGAAGAACACGGTCAGCGAGGCCAGAAAACCGGCCAGGTGCGCCAGGTGGTTGATGCCCTGAATCTCCTCGTCGCTGCGAATGGTCTCCAGCGAGGGCAGGAAGCTGCGCGCCACGAACCAGATCAGCACCAGCCACGCCGGCAAGGGCACCGTCCAGCGCCAGAACTTATACTCGTCGCCGGCGAACAGCTTGCGGATGGCCGCGTAGGGAATGCGCAGGATAGTCCCCAGTCCCCACAGGCAGTTGACCCACGCGCCGGGGAACAGCAGCAGGTACGCGCCCATCACGCCGGAGATCGCGCCGCTGGCCCCGATGGAGGGCAGCGTGTCCGTCTTGGAGGTAAGCAGCACGCTCCCCACGTTGGACATCATCCCCGCCAGCAGGTAGAACAGCAGGAAGCGCGACGACCCGCACGCATCTTCCACACGCCGCCCGAACGCCCACAGGTAGATCATGTTGCCGAACAAATGCCAGAAATCGGCGTGCATGAAGAGCGAAGTGAACGTGGCGAGCGCGGCGATCCCCTCACCCTGGCGCAGCGTTTGCTCATTGAAGCCATAGGTATTGACCTTGCCCACGTAGTCCTCGAACAATGGCTGGATGATGATGCCTTGTTCCTGCTGCCCGTAGAGGTCTGGCGCGATCCACAGCACGAAGATCGCCGTGTTGATCATGATCAGCAGCAGCGTCGCCCAGGGAATCGTGCGGTAGCGCACCACGCCGGAGTCGTTGACCGGCATGGGGAACAGCAGCGTGGACAGGAACAGGATGAGCAGGAAGTACGCGAGAATGGCGGCCAGCAGGCACATGGCGTGCTACCTCCAGGCTCTGGCGTCACCAGGGCAGATAGGGCGGGCGGTTGTCGCCCACCCAGCCAAGCGTGTAGTACAGCACGAGCGCGCCCGCAAGCCCCAGCAGCACGACTCCCGCAACGCCCAGCCCGTAGCGCACGCTGGACGGCAGCATGGGCAGGGCCGTCGGCTCTTCCAGGGCGCGGCCCGGCGCGGGCAGGGCCGGCCCGTCGGCGGGGTTGCGCGGCGGCGGGACGGCCCCGCCCAGCCACCCGGCCAATGGGCGCTGCTGCGGTGAGGAGGTCGCCGTGACCACCAGGTAGCCGCCCAGCAAGCTGACCAGCACGCCTAGCCAGCGGCGCGGCCCCAGAGCGAGCAGATCGAGCCGGGCGTCCTGCCAGCCCAGCAGCACATACAGCCCGGCGATGCCCACCGCCTCGCGCACGGCCAGCCACACGCTGCCTCGTTCGCGGTCGGTCAGCACCGGCACGTAGCTACCGAGCTTCTTGTCTATCTCTTTGCGCGTCTCGCCGCGCGCGCCTGTCCGGGCAGCGCGCTCGTACAGGCGCGACGCCTCCACACGATCCCCCGACTCTTGCCGCAGGTCGCCCAGCTTGACCAGCGCCGCCGGCATGTGGGGGTGCACCTCAAGCGCGCGCTCCAGAAAGCCGTGCGCGACGGAGGGTTGGTGGCGCGCCAGATAGTAGTCGGCCACTTTGACCACAAGCTGCTCGTCGGCAACGGGCAGCGTCGCCACGCGCTCGCGCAGTTCCCGCGCCCAGATGCCGTCATTCTGCCGCTCGGCCATGTCTATGGCGGTCAGGTAGACGGTAGGCACGCGCGTGCCGGCGTCAATGGCCCGCTGCATCAATTCTTGGGCGTCGTGCCAGTACCGCAGCTTCCATAAATGCCCGGCGGCGTTGCGCAGGGCTTGCTCGTGATCCACGCGGATCGCCAGCACCTCGACCCACAGCGCGATGGCATCTTCAATGTCTCCGGCCTCGCGGTAAATCTCGGCCCGATCCATCAGGTGGGCGATGCGCTCTTTCTCGGCTGGCGTGACCGGCTCATCAACCGTCTTGCGCTGCAAGGGACGAATGACGCTGGACGTGGGCTGTGCAACCGGCGTCGGCGGCGTCCAGGCGGGCGGGAGAACGGCAGAGGGGGTCGGTTCGGGCGTGGCGACGGGGGGCGGCGCGGGACGCTGCTCAGCCAGAAGCTCCGCCCGCAGCTTGCGCGCGGCTTCGCTGGCGGGATTGGCACGCAGGGCGCGCTCGACCAGTTCGAGACGGCGGGCGGGGTCGGACGTAGTGCGCGCCAGCCACAGCCAGGCCATGTCGTTGTGCGGGTCCAGCTTGAGCGCCTGAACCAGCAGATCGCGCCCGCGCGCGAGGTCATTCTGCTCGCGGATGGCGGTCACACCCTGACGGTACAGCTCCTGTGCGTCCATAGCAGCCATTCCCTGTCACGGTCGTATTGCGCGGCCTGCGGGAGATCACGGACGCACTATAGCATTGAGCTTGTTGGCGCACAACTGGAGTGGCAGAGGGATGCAGAACCGGTCACGTAGGGGCGCTGCTCTGCTGCGCCCTGGTTAGCCTCACCCCTGCTCGGCGCTGACGCGCCTCACTGCCCCCTCTCCACGACGTGGAGAGGGGGCAAGCCGAGCGCAGCGAGGCTGGGGGTGAGGCCGCCCGGTTACCCGGTGCAGCTCCGCTCACCGCACGAAGTGGGCCACGCACTCGATGTGGTACGTCTGCGGGAACATGTCCACCGGCGTCACCGCCAGCAGCCGGTAGCCGTGCGCGGCCAGCCGCTTGGCGTCGCGGGCCAGCGTGGACGGCTCGCAGCTTACGTAGACAAGCGCGCGCGGCCCCAACGCGGCCAGCGCATCGAGCGCCGCCCCATCCACCCCGGCGCGCGGCGGGTCGAGCACGGCGGCGTCGTAAGGACCCTCTAGCTCCGGCAGCACAGCCTCGACGCTCCCCTCGATCAGGTCTACGTTGTCCAGGTCGGCCAGGTTGACGTCGGCATCGGTCACCGCCGGGGGATAACTCTCCACCGACGTGACCAGCGCGGCGCGCTCGGCCAGGAAAGCGGTGAACAGCCCCACCCCCGCGTAGAGATCGAGCACGGTCTCCTCGCCGCGCAGGTCGAGCGCCTCCAGCACCAGCCCGACGAGCGTCTTCGCCTGGGGCAGGTTCACCTGGAAGAAGCCGCCCGCCGTCACGCGGAAGGGCCGTCCGCGCACCGTGTAGCTGACGGCGCTGGCCCCGATCAGGTTGACCGGCTCGTTGTCGCTCAGCAGCAGGTTGACCGAGACGGGCATGGTCACTTCCAGGGCGGGCGCTTCGTCGTCCGCCGTGCTCAGCACGAGCATCAGGTCGCCCGCCGAGCCGGCCTGCACGCGCACGCGGGTCAGCCCCTGCACGTCCTCGAAGTTCAGCTCGGCCAGCAGATCGCGCAGCTCCGGGCGCAGGATATGGCACTCGTCAATGGGGATCAGCGTGGCGTTGTCCGTGCCGACGAAGCACAGGTTGCCCGCCCCGTCCACCTGAAAGGTGGCATGATAGCGGTAGCCCCAGGCGTCCGGACTGGCGACGGTCGGGCGAACGGGCGGATTGCTGAAGCCGCCGATGCGCCGGAGTTGATCGATCACCACGTCGCGCTTGTAGGCGGGCTGGACGGCGTAGTCAATGTGCTGAAAGTGGCAGCCGCCGCATTGCCCGGGGCCGAAGTGCGGGCAACGCGGCGTCACCCGCTGCGGCGACGGGGCCAGGACGCGCACGTTCTCGGCGAAGGCGTAGCGCCCCCGGTCGTCGGTGAGCCGGGCCAGGAAGCGCTCACCGGGGATGGTATACGGCGTGAAGATGACGTGCTTGCCCTGCCGGGCGAGCGTCTGCCCGCCGTGCACCATCTCTGTGGGCGTGAGTTCGAGCGTGTCGCCAGCCATGCGCGCTCCTTTGCGCTGATCGTGGGGTCAGTGGCGAAGTATAGCGCAGATGGGGAGCCGGGCGAAGAGCTTTCAGGCGCAGGTTCTTAACGGTTCGCGCGAGAACACATAGGGCTGCTCTTCGCTCAAATAATTAGAGGCCGTAGAGGTTCTTTACCCCCATCCCCGGCCCTTCCCCTGCAAGCGAGGGAAGGGAGAAAGGACCGCTCTTGAAGTCCTTCCCCGCAGGCGGGGAGGGGACTTAACCGCACAGCGACTCCCCCTCTCCATGTATGGACAGGGAGCCGGGGGTGAGGTTTCCGCATGGTCGCTTACTCTCAGCCCGCCGCCAGAAAGCCCCTAAGCGGTCGTATAAAGAAGTAAACCCGCTTGCTGCGCGGCGTGGCGCATCAAGTCATCCCGTTGTCTGTATGCGAACCAAGAGGAGGGATGCGCGATGATGACCAGCTTGCGAAACCCCACTGTCCCCGCAGGATACATCCGGGTTTGTGTCCTCGAACAGATTCCCCTGCGCGGGCGCAAGACTGTGTACGTGGGCGACACCAGGGTGTTGATCGTGTCCTGCGGCGACGACCTGCACGCCATCGAGGATCGCAGCCCGCAGACGGGCCGCTCGATTGCGCACGGCGAGGTGCTCGACTGCGTGTTCACCACGCCGACCGTCGGCGCTCGTCCGCGCCCTGACCCACCTGGCGCACACCTTGGCCCTCACCTGTGGCCAATCCAAACGAGGAGACCACCCCTTGACCTTTCAATATTGGCTGGAAACTGAGGATACTTGAAGCTCGTGAAGGTCTTAAGTTGGTGCACATGGGGCGTACTGCAATTCGCCCCTACGGAAGCATTTCGCCAACAGTATCGCCTACGGAGAGGGGGAAAGGCTGAGCGCAGCGAGGCCAGGGGGTGAGGTAGGCCGGGGTGCATCAGAGCGACGCTCCTATACCGCCTGACAGAGTACGCACGTAGCCTCAAAAGGGGCGTCACCGGACGCCCCTGGGCTGACGATGCTCGTTCGCGCCGGGCTTACGCGGACTCCTCCAGATGGGACGTGCAGTTGGGGCAGCGCACAGCAGGGATGGGAATCTGGGTGTGGCAGAACGGGCACTCTTTGGTCGTGGGAGCAGCGGGCGGAGCCGGCTTTTCTTTGAGCAGGCGGTTCATCTGCTTGACCAGGAGGAACACCGCCAGGGCGACAATGATGAAGTTGATCACGGCGTTGATGAACAGGCCGTAGTTGATCGTGGCCGCGCCGGCGTCTTTGGCCGCTGCCAGCGAGCTATAGTCGCCGCCCGACAGGTTGATGAACAGGTCGGAGAAGTCAATGTCATTGAGGATATACCCGATTGGCGGCATGATGATGTCATTAACCAGCGAGTTGACGATGTTGCCAAAGGCAACACCGATGATGATACCAACCGCCAGGTCAATCACATTGCCGCGCATGGCGAATTGCTTGAACTCTTCGAAGAATGCTTTCATGATGCTCCTCCCCCTTTGTTGTACGGGCCATAGCCCTCATGCAGACAGGTGTTATGATAGCTATTATAGCACCGATTTCCATCCCAATACCTGCCGGGATTGCGCACATGTTGTCAGCGACTCGCTTGACGCAAGGACATGAACTCACCCCCTGGCCTTGCTGCGCCCGGCGAATACAACAGCGGACTTCTGAAGTACCCGAAAACTTCGGAGGTCCGCCTCCCTGCCAAACTCACCCTAGCAGCCCGCTGCAAAACCCGCCTGAGAGCGCGTTTGGTGAGCCGTCTTTGTTCCCCTCATCCCCCACCTCCTTCTCCCTCCAGGGGGAGAAGGGCACAAGGTCGCCCCATTGAGGGAGAGGGGTGCAGGGGTGAGGGAGTTCCATACACGCTCTGAATCCGTCCTGGCTTCCAACAGCAAGGCATAAGAGGCCGTTTGAGACGTATCTTTACCCCCATCCCCGACCCTTCCCCCGCAAGCGAGGGAAGGGAGAAAGGGCTGCTCTTGAAGTCCCTCCCCGCAGGCGGGGAGGGATTTTGGGGTGGGGTTGCAGACCTTTTCAAACGACCTCTGGAGCCAGCAGAGGCTCGTTACATCAACCGAGATTGATGCACTGTCGCACTCTGCTATTTGCAAATTACGCCGTTCTGTAGGAAGATAAGTGGTGTGACTGAAGAGAGCGCGCGTTAGGTCAACTCTTACGTCAGGTTAACCCGTCATCTCTCTCCTATGGGGTGGAGAGAGGTTATATGCGGGGCGGTATGCCTGGCCAGTTCCGGGGGATCGCGCCGCCTATTCTGCCCCCGGCTTGGCACAGGCGCGCCGCCGGGCGAAGCGTCTCCAGGGCTTGTGCCTTAGAGGCCGTTTGAGAGGTATCTTTACCCCCATCTCCGGCCCTTCCCTCGCAAGCGAGGGAAGGGAGAAAGGCCTGCTCTTGGTCCCTCCCCGCCTGCGGAGAGGGATTTAGGGTGGGGTTGCAGGCCTTTTCAAATGGCCCCTCAGAGACCATATGGAAAGACCTGCGCTACGATTTACCTCAGCCCTAGATCCTCTCTCCACGCGCGGGGAGGGGACTTAGCCCAACGCTTACTCCCCCTCTTCCGTAAACGGAGAGGGGGTCGGGGGGTGAGGTTTCCGCATGGCCTCTCAGTCGCTGAACGTTAGTGGTTCTCAGGTGCTTTAGTGGGTAGTGGGGGCACCGGTGAGTAATGCTACGAAAAAAGCGTTTTAGACAACTCCTCGGCAAGATTCGACGCGCAGCACCTCTGGCTTTTCTCGATACCATCATTCTTCTGCTGGCGTACTTCTCCGTGTATTCAGTGCGCACGATGAGCGCCCTGGCGGAGCTTGGCCAGCAAGGAGCCAGGTTTATGGTCCTGGCCGTCGCGCTGATGGTGCTGTCCCTGTTCGTGGCGGGCGGTTATAACCGCCTGTGGTCGCGCACCAGCGGCCACGACGTGACGGTGATTGTCAACGGGGTGGCCCTGGCATCAGCGGTGCTTATCCCCATTGATTTCTTCTGGCGGCCCCGCCCTGTGCCGCTGAGCGTGGTCATCGTTGGCAACAGCATGGCGCTGATGGGCTTTGTCGCCGTCCGCTACCGGTCGCGGCTGATCAGCGGCCTGTCGTGGCGCTGGCAGGCCGTCTGGCACCAGCAGTTCCCGCAGCAGGGCACGCGGGTGCTCATCGTCGGCGCTGGCGACGCCGGGCAGGCGACCGCCTGGCGCTTGAAGCACCGCGCGCCCGACCACGAACACCGCTACGAGGTGGTCGGCTATGTGGATGACGACCCCGCTAAGCTCCATATGTACATCGAGGGCTGCCAGGTGCTCGGCACCTGCGCGGACATCCCCGATCTGGTCAAGAAGCACGCCGTCGAGTTGATCGTCATCGCCATCCACAAGATCAGCGGGGCCAGCTTCCGCGCCGTGCTCGCCCAGTGCGAGAAGACCGACGCGCGCATCAAGCTGGTGCCCGACCTCTTCGCCCAGATGGACGCCAAGGAGGGCGTGCCAGTGCTGCGCGACATTCGCGCCGAGGACTTGCTGGGCCGCCAGTCAGTGAGCTGGCACGAGGGCGTGGACGCCAGCCCCGTCTCCGGCAAAGTGATCCTGGTCACGGGGGCGGCTGGCTCGATTGGCGCGGAGCTATGCCGCCAACTCTTGCGCTATCAGCCGGTCAAGCTGATCATGCTCGACAACAACGAGAGCGGGCTGCACGACCTGGTGACCGAGCTACTCAACGACCGGACGCGGGCCGTGCTCGTCCCGTACCTGGCGGATGTCACCCAGCGCCCCGCCCTGAACCGGCTCTTTGCCCAGTTTCGCCCGCAGGTGATCTTCCATTCGGCGGCCTATAAGCACGTGCCCATGCTCCAGTACTACCCCGTCGAGGCCGTGCGCGTGAACGTCGGCGGCTCGCAGCAGGTCACCGGCCTGGCCCGCGATTACGGGGCAGAGCGTTTCGTGCTCATCTCGACCGATAAGGCCGTTCACCCGACCAACGTCATGGGGGCGAGCAAGCGCCTGTGCGAACTGCTCATGCACGCCCTGGCCCAACAGCCCGGCAACCGCACGCTGTTCACCTCGGTGCGCTTCGGCAATGTGCTGGGCAGCCGGGGCAGCGTCGTCCCGACCTTCAGCCGGCAGATAGACCAGGGCGGGCCGGTCACTGTGACCGACCCTGAGATGATGCGCTACTTCATGACCATTCCCGAAGCGGTCAATCTGGTGATTCACGCGGCCTGCATGACCAAAGGCGATGACCTGTTCATGCTGCAAATGGGCGAAGAAGTGCGCATCATTGAGCTAGCCGAGCGCCTGATTCGCCTGCGCGGGCTGCGCCCCTACACCGACATCCCGATCGTGATCACCGGCGTGCGCCCCGGCGAAAAGCTGCGCGAGGAACTACGCGCCGAGTATGAGACAATGCTGCCCACCGTCCACCCCTCCATCGTCAAGCTGGCCAGCCAGCGCAATGGCCTGCAGCCCACGTCGTTCAACGACCAGCTTAACGCGCTGTTTACGCGAGGTTTCGCAGAGGGAGAAGACCCGTTGGGCGTCTTGAGGGGCCTGATCAGCCTGGGCGAGTGCGAGATGGCGTTGAACGAGATGTAGCAGCAGGCCACCATCCCTGCTGACTGACGCCTCACCGGGCGCTACCAGGCGAGGCGTTATTTGTTTATAGACTACAGGGACGTGTACCCTTTTGGATGGAAACTCGTCACGCAGAGACTGGTCCCCCATCCCCGACCCTTCCCCCCTCGTGAGGGGTTCAGGGGCGGACAGGCGGGTGAGAATCATTGAGAGGCCGTTTGAAAAGGCCTGCAACCCCACCCTAAATCCCTCCCCGCAGGCGGGGAGGGACTTCAAGAGCAGCCCTTTCTCCCTTCCCTCGCCTGCGGGGGAAGGGCCGGGGATGGGGGTAAAGATACCTCTCAAACGGCCTCTGAGATGGGTAAAGTGATGGCGTGTGTGAACTTAGCCCCACCCCTAAATCCCCTCCCCACGTAGTGGAGAGGGGACTTAATAGCGGCCTGACTCCCCCTCTCCACGTGGTGGAGAGGGGGCTGAGGGGTGAGGCCAGATGTGAGATGTTCGCCTGTCTTCGCGTTCGCTCAACACACGTCTGCCCCTGAACTCGTGAGGCGAAAGGGCTGAGGAATGGGGGGTGACACGGCAGCTAACACCAACTCTATTTCTGCCGAAATTGATATGCCACTTACAACGGCACTTTGCAGAGAATCTCCCCGCTGCGTAGGATCAAGGTGGTGCTGAACCGGTAAGGCCCCTGATCGCAGCGTCCCCCAGGTGAGAAGCTGCCCCCTCAGGTCGCCTTTGCGAACGGTATGCGCCAGAGGAGAGAGGTATGGCTCAGGCAGAGACTGGCTTATCGGACCGGGTTGAGCGGTACATCGAGGCGCTGCGCCGCATGCAGCGCGGCGACTTCTCCGGCGCAGCGTTGGCCGTCTCCACCAATGGCGAGGTAGACCCGCTTGCCCAGGCGTTGGGGGCGCTGGCCCACACCCTGGCCGGGCGCGCGCGCGAAACCGAGCGTTTCGACCGCCTCATTCAGCGGGTGAATGCGGGCCTGCTGCTGGACGAAATCCTGGAGAGCGTCTACGACGACTTCCGCGACCTCATCCCCTATGAGCGCCTCGGCCTGGCACTGCTAGACCCCGACGGCCAGACAGTACGCGCGCGCTGGGCCAGGATTGACGGCGGGCAGATTCACTTGCGGCGGGGGTACGCCGCGCCCCTGGCGGGCAGCAGTCTACAGACGATCATCGAGACGGGCCAGCCGCGCATCCTCAACGACCTGCCGGAATACCTGCGCCACAAGCCTGAGTCCGAGTCCACGCGCCTGATCGTGGCCGAAGGGATGCGCGCCTCGCTGACCTGCCCACTGATCGCCAACGGCGCACCGGTCGGCTTCCTGTTTTTTTCCAGCACCAGGGCAGGCGCTTACCGTGACGCGCACGTTGAGACGTTCATGCGTGTCGCCGGGCACCTGTCGGTGATTGTCGAGCGGGGACGGCTGGCGAGTGAGTTGGCCGAGCAGAAGCGCGCCGTAGAGCGCCAGAACCGCGAACTGAGCCAACTGAACGAGCATAAGAACACGTTCCTGGGCATCGCCACGCACGACTTGCGCAGCCCGCTCAGCCTGTTTGAGATGGCGACTTCCATGCTGCTTGACGCGGACGCAGGCATTAGCGACGAAGAGCGCCTGATCCTGCTGCGCGACATGGAGCGCCAGGCCCGGCATATGCTGAGCCTGATTGACGAGCTACTCGATGTGACGGCCATCGAATCCGGCCATCTGCGCCTGGAACTGATGCCCCTCTCCCTGGGGTCGTTCCTGGCCGAGGCGGTTGAGCGCCACCAGAACATGGCCCGGCCTAAGGGCACACGCGTGATTCTGTCTCTGGCTGGCGAAGAGGGCACCGTGCGCGCCGACCCGGTGCGGCTGCGCCAGGTGCTGGACAACCTGATCTCTAATGCGGTCAAGTATTCTCCGGCGGGCAGCATCATCCAGGTGAGCGCCGCGCGAGAAGCCAGCGCGTGGCGGATCAGCGTCACGGACCAGGGGCCGGGCATTCTGCCCGAAGACCGCGCGCGGCTGTTTCAGGCGTTTGCCCGCCTGTCGGCGCACCCCACCGGCGGCGAGCGCAGCACTGGGCTGGGGTTGGCGATCACGCGGCGCGTGGTAGAGGCGCACGGCGGGGAGATCGGCGTGGAGTCGGTGCCGGGCCAGGGGGCCACCTTCTGGTTCACGCTGCCCCACTGAGCGGGAGCACAGTGCCAGGCAGGGGCGTATGGCGATACGCCCCTACCCAGTCCATCACTCACCCAGCCGGGCCAGCCACGCCTCTAGCTCGGCGCGCGTGGGCGCAGCGGTCGCGCCGCCCACCTGCGTCACCGACAGCCCCCCGCAGATGTTGGCGTAGCGCGCGCACCGTTCCAGCGGCGCGCCCTCGACTACATAGCCCAGCATGAACCCGGCGTTGAAGCAGTCGCCAGCCCCGGTCGTGTCCACCGCCGGCCCGGCGTTGACCGCCGGCGCGTGGGTGATCTTTCCGCCCGTGCCAATCCACGCGCCGTTGGCCCCGTCCTTGACCACGACGATCTTCGTCCACTCCATCAACTGCTGCAGCGCGCTCTCGACGGCGCTCGTCCCGCTGACCAGCAGGGCCTCGCGCGCGTTGGGGATGAACACGTCCACCAGCCCCAGCAGCCGCTGCCAGGTGCACGCTTGAGCCAGGTTGGGCACGTCCTGGCAATCCATCGAGACGGTCGCCCCGTGCGCCCGCGCCTCGGCGACGAGCGGCGTGACGCGCTCCAGCGCGAACATCGCCCCCAGGTGCAGGTGGCGGAAATCGCAGCGGCGCATGGCGGCCAGCCAGTGCGCGTCGAGGTCAACCGGCGGGGGGTCGGCGTAGCTGACGAAGGCCCGCTCGCCCTGGAAAGGGATAGATGTCGTGATCCGTCGGTAGGGGCGATCCACGTCTGCGGCCAGGGCCAGGTCAATGCCCTCCGCGACGGCCAGGCGGCGCACGTGCTGGCTGTAGTCGTCATTGCCGAAGCAGGCCGCCCAGCCCACGCGCACCCCCAGGCGGCGCAGCGAGATCGCCGTGATGAACATCGCCCCGCCGGTGGCGATGATCCCCGTGCCGTAGACCTCACGGCCCAGCATGGGGAACTCCGGCAGGCCGGTGTAGATCAGGTCGTAGAAGTAGTCGCCGGGCAGGAAAACGTCATATTCCACGTAGATTGCTCCCAAAAGCTCACCGCAGAGGCGCAGAGGACGCAGAGAAAACCTGAGAACCACGCTTCTCTTCTTAGTCTTTCCTCTGCGCTCTCTGCGTCTCAGCGGTTCGCCTGTTTTTGCCCCGCCCTAACGCTTGACGCCGCCCATCGCAATCCCGGCGATGAAGTAACGCTGCAACGCCAGGAACAAGACCAGCATGGGCACCGTCGCCAGGAACGATCCCATCATCAGCAGATTGTACGGCGTGCGCCGCTCCCCTTGCAGCAGGGCGATGCCGATGGTCACCACGCGCGTGTCCGGCGAGTTGGAGACGACCAGCGGGTACAGGAAGTCATTCCACGCCGCCTGCACAGTGATCACGGCGAAGGCGGCCAGCGCCGGCACCGATAGCGGCAGCGTGACATGCCACAACACGCGCAGCGGGTTCGCCCCGTCAATGATCGCCGCCTCCTCGATCTCAGTCGGGATTTGCAGGAACGCCTGGCGCAGCAGAAACAGGGCGAAGGCACTGAACGTGCCGGGCACGATGAGCGCTTTGAATGTGTTCAGCCAGCCCAGCTTGCGGATGAGCATGAACTCCGGGATCAGGATCGCCTGGAAGGGCACCATCAGCAGGGCCAGGCACAGGGCGAAGATCACGCCGCGCCCAGGGAACCTGAAGCGGGCGAAGCCGTAAGCGGCCAGCGAGCAGGTGACCAGTTGCCCCAACGTGCGCCCGACGGTCACGATGGCCGAGTTGAGCAGATAGCGGTTGAAGTGCGGCGACGTGCTGTACAGCGCGTCCAGGTTCTGGCGGCAGACAGGATTCTCCGGCAGGAAGGTCACCGGCACCCTGTTCAGCTCGACCGACGGCTTGCAGGCAGTGGAGGCCATCCACAGGAAAGGCAGCACCATGATCAACGCCCCGGCCAGCAGGATCGCGTAGCAGAAGACCTGGATCGGGATGGACAGGTCGTGCGATGACTGTACGCGCCGCCGCAGCATTCGCCACATCTAGCCCTCCTCTGCTTCGTAGTACACCCAGTAGCGCTGGATGGTCAACTGGAACACGGTCACGAACAGGATGAGCGCGAACAGCACCAGAGCGATAGCCGAGGCGTAGCCGAACTCGGAATGGGTGAAGGCGCGCCGGTAGAGGAAGTAGGTGAGAGTCGTGGCGCTGCCGCTCACCCCGCCGGGCACGGTGCGCAGAGTCATGATGTAGACCTGGTCGAAAATCTGGAAGCTGTTGATGACCGCCAGCACCACCACCAGGAACGTCGTCGGCGAGAGCATGGGCAGCGTCACGTGGCGGAAGCGCCCCCACCGCCCGGCCCCGTCAATGCGCGCCGCCTCATATAGCTCGCCGGGAATGGACTGCAGGCCGGCCAGGAAGATGATCATGTCGAAACCCAGCCGCTGCCAGATGGCCACGGCAGCGATCGGGATCAGCACCAGGCCCGGCTCGACCAGCCACTTGGTCTCGCCCAGGCCCACCGGCTCCAGCAGCCGGCTGACGATGCCGTAGCGCGGCTGCAGGATGCTCGTCCACACCACCGAGGCCGCCACCGTCGAGGTGACAACGGGCAGGAAATAGGCCGTACGCAGCAGGTTGCGCCCGCGCAGGGGCAGGTTGAGCAGCACGGCCACGCCCAGGGCCAGCAGCACCTCCAGCGGCACGGCCAGCGCGATCAGCTTGAGCGTGTTGGTCAGCGCCTGGGCGAACTTGTCGTCGCTGATCAGGCGCTCGAAGTTGTCCAGCCCCACGAAGCGCGGCGGTTTGATCGCGTTCCATTCCTGCACCGAGGTCGAGAAGGCCATCAGCACAGGGATGCCGAAGAAGAAGAACAGGCCGAGCGTGTTGGGGGCGATCAGGGCCAGGCCCCACAGCGCCTTGCGCCGGCTGAGGGGGGTGGAACCCAGCGCGTTCAGCGCGCGGGCAGCCAACGTGCGCGGGCGAGACTCAGTGATCATGCCAGGAAAGAAGCCGGGGAGCAGGTCGCTCCCGCTCCCCGGCGGTCACGGTACGGCCCGCGCTGCTACTGCAGCTCGGCGTTGATGGCGTCGCACGTCTCGGCGACGGCATCTTCCACGCTCATGCCCAGGTCGAAGATTTTCACGACCAGCTCGCTGTTCATCACGTCCCAGATTTCGTCGAAGGGCGTGACGCCCTGCGAGTCAACGGTCGCGTCCACGAATGCCTGGATGTTGACCGCCGTCTCGCCGAAGGAGTCGATCCACATCTGCTGGATGGCCGGCGATGGGTTGGCCGGGGCCACCGAGCCGCCCTCGGCGAAGAACTTCTGCCCCTCGTCACTGGCCAGGTAGAGGATCAGGTTGGCCGCCAGGTCGGGGTTGGCCGTGCGCGCCGAGGCGACATAGCCCACGGCGTGCACGATCGAGCGGCTGCGCCCCGTCTCCGGGTGCTTGGGGAGCTGCACGATGTCCCAGTTGAAGGTCAGGTCCGACAGCGCCTGGGGCAGCATCCACGAGCCACCGGCGACCATGGCCAGCTTGCCCGAGGCGAAGAGGTTGAATGCGTCATTGGGCGAGGCGCCGCCCGCCTCTGAGACGGTGGGCATGTAGCCAGCGTCGAGCAGGCCCTTGAGGAAGTTGAGCGCCTCCAGACTGCCGGGGTTGTCCAGCGTGCAGTCGGTGCGCGCCGCGTCCACGACAGGAGTCTCGCCCGTCGCGGCGATCCAGTTCGGGTAACCGGCCTGGTACTCGGCGTAGACCGCAGCGCCCCAGACACCGGCATCCGGGTCAGTCAGCGCAGCGGCGTACTCGGCGAAGTCGTCCCACGTCCAGTCGGCGGTCGGGTAGGCCAGGCCAGCGGCGTCGAACATGTCCTTGTTGTAGAAGATAGCAATGGTATCCCAGTTGACCGGCGCGGCGTAGAGGTCGCCGGCCTCGCCCCAGCGGTAGGGATCGATCAGGCCGCTGCCCCAGATCGTGGTGTCCACGCCAAACTCATCCCAGTAGGGCTGCAGGTTGAGCACCACGTCGTTGTCGGCATAGAAGAAGAAGAACGGCTGCGACATGTTGAACACGTCGGGCAGTTCACCGCCGGCGGCGTTGGTCTTCAGCAGGTCCCAGTAATTCGCCCAGGTCTGCACCTGGATGTCCACCTCAGCGCCAGGGCAGTACTCGGCCTTCCACGCCTCAATGGAATCGCCGATGATGGCCGCCCATGCCTCGTCCCAGACCCACATGGTCAGCTTGCCCGGCTCCTCGCAGGGCAGCGGCTTGATGACCGGTTCTTCCTGAGCGTGGGCGGGCAGGGCCAGCACCAGCGACAACAACACAACGAGCAAGAGTGTCACTTTCCGTGTGTTCATCGCAAATCTCCTTTGGCCTCAACAAACTTGTCAAGATGCACGGCGTTGGCGCACGACGCCCGGTTCGCGCTCTGCCGGGCGGGTGCGCGCGTTCTGTCCGTCTCCATTATAGGCCATGTTAGCGGTTTGCACAGGGAGTGCGGCGCAGGGGAGTCCACGAACAACCTGTTGCTAAGAGAAGTTCAGGAACGCTCACTGAACGCCTCCCCCCTCAGTCCCCCCTCCAGCCGAGCTAGAGGGGAGATGATCTGGCGGGCGGTTCTCCACTTCCCCTGGCTTTGCTGGGGGAAGGGGCCGGGGGATAGGGGCATTCTGACGATTGCCCAACAACTTGTTCGTGGACCCGGCGCAGGGCATATGCGAAATCTGTCACCGCCGAGGCGCAGAGAGCGCGGAGAAGAGCAAAGACCCTTCAGAGACCATGTGGGAAGTTGTTTCCCCCCACCCCCAACCCCTCCCCCACAAGGACGGAGGGGCCTGGCGGGTACGCTTTTCTCCCTTCCCCCCTCGTGATACTGTTAGCGAACTAAACATGCGCTGGTTTCGTAGGGGCGCTGCGCTGCTGTGCTTCCAGGGGCGTATTGCAATACGTCCCTACGGGGGCATTTCGCCAACAGTATCACACGCGGAGAGGGGACTTAACCCCGCCGCGCCCGACGGAGGGGCGCACCCAGACATCTGGCTTCGGATGTCTGCGCAGACTCCCGAAGTCTGCCCCGCGCCCTTGTGCAATTTCACCAAATGCTCGCTGGCGGCGTGCCGTACAATTGCCCTTGCCGTATCCTGACGGGCAAGGGCTGCGCCAGGCCAGGGTTGTAACATCTTGGGTTTGGCAAAACTTGAGTAGTGTGGGTACCATTAGCCATCCTTTCTTAAATCTTACTCCCTACAGGTCCGCGACGGGCTGCCTGGCGCGCCCGCGTTGGGACCGGCTTTCGTGTTCGTACTCGTCGCGCTGACCTGGCAGTGCTGCGGAAGGAGGTGCCTCTGTATCTGTGCTGACGAGACCAACACCTTACCGGACAGCCGCACGGCTCAACGGTCTTTCGCTTGCAAAACTAATGTCACACACTGCCCCACTGTCCGCTGAGTTTGTCTAGTTTGAGGAGAGAGACACCATGCCTAAGAGCAAGTCCCTTCGGTTCCTTTTCCTGCTGGTCAGCGTCCTGCTCGTCGTGGGCACCCTGCCGGTGCAGGCCCAGGACGGCGGCCAAGTGATCGTCAAGCCCGGTGAGAAGATCAAGATCGCCATCGCGACCGACCTGACGACAAACATCCCTGAGTTCGGTCTCGACATCGCTCAGGCCGCCCAGACCGCCGCCTCCTTCATCAATGAAGCCGGTGGCATCAAGGGCTTCGAGATCGAGATGTTCGTCGAGGACGACCGTTGCACCGGTGACGAGGCCACTACCGTGGCCAACCGCATCGCCTCCGACCCACAGGTTGTGGCCGTCGTCGGGCACATCTGCTCCGGGGCCACTGTCGCCGCTTCCAACGTGTACGAAGAAGCGCGCATCGCCATGATGTCGCCCAGCGCCACGGCGGCGGAAGTGACCGCGCGCGGGCTGACCGTCATCAACCGCGTCGCCCCGCTTGACAGCGTGCAGGGCGTGTTTGATGCCAACTACATCTACAAGATTCTGGGCGCGCGCAAGCTGGCCGCGCTGCACGACAACGACACCTACGGTCTGGGCCTGGCCCGCGCCGTCGCCGATGAGTTCGAACGGCTCGGTGGCGAAGTAGTGGCCTTCGAAGGCATTGACGTGGAGTCCCAGGACTACCGCCCGGTGCTCACCCCGCTGGTGCCGCTGGCCCCGGACGTGATCTTCTTCGGCGGCTATGAGCAGGCAGCCGTGCTGCTGATCCCGCAGAAGAACGACGTCGGCCTGCAGGATGTGATCTTCTTCGGGCCGGATGGCATCTTCGGCCAGGCGACGATTGACGGCGCTGGCGCTGCCTCTGAAGGCGTCTACGCCAGCTTCCCGCCCATCCAGCCTATCGAGGAGTGGGACGCCCGCTATGAGGAGCTGTTCGGCATGAACCCGACCACTGACTTCCTCGGCCCGTTCCACTACCACGCCGCCGACGCAACAGGTATGATCGCCCTTGCGATTGACGCCGCCTCGGAGATTGACAGCGAGGGTAACCTGGTCATTGACCGCGAGGCCCTGATCACGGCGCTGCGCAATACCAAAGACTACGAAGGTCTGACCGGTACTCTGAGCTGCTCCGAGATCGGTGACTGCGGCGCGAGCGTTTTCGAGATCTATCTGGTGGAAGACGGAGAGTGGGTGGCGATGGAAGTGCCGGAAGACCTACTGGAGATGGAAGTCGAGTAGTCCCCGGCGAGTCAGGGGGTTGTGCCGGGTGCGTGCAAAACCTGTCAGAGGCCATTTGAAGAGGCCTGCAACCCCACCCTAAATCCCTCCCCGCAGGCGGGGAGGGACTTCAAGAGCAGTCCTTTCTCCCTTCCCTCGCTTGCGGGGGAAGGGCCGGGG
>Ga0334887_1002758_pt1 | contig 18862 bp, 17 predicted proteins | sample GraSluR1_MG_10_FD_207217 | JGI IMG/M metagenome (GOLD analysis project Ga0334887, IMG submission 207217) | Sludge microbial communities from methane-producing bioreactor in Wageningen University, Netherlands - Granular Sludge_18_07-R1 | ecosystem: Engineered > Bioreactor > Anaerobic >...
TCTTTCCACCCCGACGCCGCCATGCAGGCTGATGACCCCGGCACCCGTCAGCGAATCCGCGAAGCCGCCCTGACCGATCTGGAAGCCATCGTCCGACGGTGGGGACACGAGCGTGTCATCGTCGAAAACCCCTCGCCTGAATCGCGCTGCGTGCCGGTCATCTACGATCCTGCCTTCATTCATGAGATCATCACCCAGACGCAAACGGGTTTCCTATTCGATATCTCGCACGCCCGTCTGGCTGCGCGCGAACTGGGCATGAATGAGGATGTCTACCTGCGCCTATTACCATTGGGGCGCACTGAGGAAATTCACATCACCGGTATCAAACGCATGCAGGGCGAAATCCTGCAAAAACTGCTGCAAAACCGCCCCAAAGAATTCGACATCACCGATTTCATCGACAAGGACATCGATCACCAATCCATGTCTGAGGATGATTTTGGTTTTCTCGCGCGCATCTACCGCCTGATCGAAAGCGGCGCCTGCCGTGAGCCGTGGATCGCTTCGATGGAACACGGCGGCATCGGCCCCTTCTGGGAACTGACCCTGGATGAAGCGGTGCTTGCCCAACAACTGCCGCGGCTGTATAATATGACCCATGCAGTGACCGTAAAGGAGAGTGTATAGATGGCAGCCAAACCATGCCCGAGCTGCGGCGCGCTCAAAGGTATTACCAAACTTAGCAGCATCATGCAAAAAAGCGAAGAAACGGAACTGATGGCACGTCTTGCCGCGCCTATGAACCCGCAGCGCAGTGTCAAAAACCTCAGCTCGCGTGATTTTTTGTTGTTCGTCGGGTTGGCTTCTGTGATGACGGTTTTTATGCTGGCGCTGCAAAACCGTTCGATGCCCGCCATTATTATCTACGGGATATTCATGCTGTTCTTCATTGCCGGTGCCGTGCGCTTGTTCTTGAACTACTGGCGCACGCGCAAGGTCGCCGAAGCGCTGACGCCCGCCTGGCGCGAAGCCGCGCTGATCTGGAACCGGCTGTATTACTGCCGCGCGGAAGACCTGGTCTTTGACCCGCGCACCAACCAGACCGCCCGTCCCGATGAGTATCACCAGGTGCTGCTGCATTACCCGCCGCTGCTGCCTGGCATCAACGCACCCAAAGAAAAGCCAACCCGCTGAGCGATTAATATAGAATTTTCTTATAGGAATACAGTATAATTACGGCACTGTGTTGGTTACAAAGGCAAAAGTATGAAAACCAAGCATTTTCTGACACGTTTTTCATTCCTGTTGGTGTTATTCACCTTGATCGTTGCTGCTTGCGCGCCTGTTGCTTCCGTACCGGCAGATGTTGCCATCGCTGAACCCGTCCAGTCCGAAGACCTGACCGCTCTCCCTTTGGAAATCGGTGTTTACCAGGCTGCTGACCTGCGCGACAAAGGCGCTTTCATCCTGGACGTGCGCGAAAATGACGAGTGGATTGCCGGCCACATCCCCGGCGCTACCCTGATCCCGCTGGGACAGCTGGAAAACCGCCTTAACGAAGTGCCACGCGATCAATCTATCGTGGTCGTTTGCCGCACGGGCAACCGCAGCGCAGTCGGACGAGATATTTTATTGGATGCCGGCTTTGAATCCGTCACCAGCATGTACGGCGGTTTTGTCGCCTGGGAAAAAGAGGGCTACGAAGTCGAGAAGGGTCAATAAACGTTTGCTATACAACATGAGTAATTATTAAGTAATTTCTTGACAAAATCTCGCGTTTTCCGGCATAATCACAAAAATCGTATCAGGGGTAGCCCTGATACTTTGTTATTTACCTTATTGGTGGGGGATAGGTCAGGCCAGAGATGCTTTGCTGGCATAACCACAAGATTTAAGAGAGGTATTGATTATGTCCAAAATAGCCATTGTAACCGACAGCACTGCCGTATTTCCGCTTGAGAAGGTGGGGGATGTGCCCATTTTCTCGGTTCCGCTCAACGTCATCTGGGGGGAGGAAAACCTCAAAGACAGCGTTGATATCACCGCGGATGAATTCTACGAGCGTCTCAAGACCGCCAAGGTGATGCCCTCCACCTCGCAGCCCTCACCAAAAGAATTCCTTGATATGTACGAAAAGTTGTTGGGGGAGGGGTACGAGATCTTCTCCCTGCTCATCTCCAGCGAACTGTCCGGCACCGTCAACTCTGCCCTGCAGGCGCAGCGCATTCTGGGGGACGCGCCCCTGGTGGTGTTTGATTCACTTCAGACCAGCATGGCGCTTGACCTGCAGATCAACGAGGTTGCCAAAGCCATCAACAAAGGCACTCAGCTGCAGGACCTGCTGGCGGTGGCTGAATCTGCCCGCGCGCGCACCAACCTGTATTTCACCGTCGAAACCCTGGAATTCCTCATCCGCGGCGGCCGTCTGAGCTTTGTACAGGGCGCTGCTGGCAACCTGCTGCATATCCGCCCCATCCTCACCTTCGAAGGCGGCAAGATCGTTTCCAACACCAAGACGCGCACCTTCAAGAAAGCTGTGCGCCTGCTGGTTGACAAAGTGTTGGCAGAATTGGAAGGCAAACAACTGCTCAACATCGCCGGCGCCTACACCAACAACCGCGACTTTGTCTATGAGATCATGGGCGAAGTCTGCAGCAACTTGCATGTACCCATGCCTGAAGATAACCTGATCCTGCCGCTCAGTCCCGTCATCGGCACCCACACCGGCCCGGGTGCGTTCGGCATCGCCTACATCCTGGCAGAATAATCCCATCATTGATCCAATATCTAGCAGACAGAGGAAATCCGTCAGCGGGTTTCCTCTGCTCTGCATTAACATGCATGCCAGACCTTTCTCTGCTGGTATAATTCAATCATCGCAACCAATTAACGACTACGTTTTTGAAAAGGAAATATAAGGAGTCTACCGATGACAAAAATAGCCATTGTGACCGATAGCACCGCTTCATTCAGTGAGCAACACATTGGTGATGTACCGGTGTATGCCGTGCCGCTGGATGTGATCTGGGCAGGAGAAACCTACAAAGACGGCGTGGACATGCACCATGACACCTTCTATTCAAGATTGAAGACCGCCAAAGAAATGCCGACTACCTCGCAGCCCTCGCCCAAAGCCTTCCTCGAAGTGTACAAACCACTGCTTGAGGACGGCTATCAGATCCTCAGCATACACATATCCGAAGGCATCTCCGGTACGATTAACTCAGCTCTGCAGGCAAAACACATCCTCGGCGAGGATGCACCCATCGAGATCCTCGATTCGTTCGTCACCGCAATGGTACTGAAGATGCAGATCCTCGAAGCCGCACAGGTCAGCAACCAGGGCGGCAGTTTTGAGGACGCCATCGCGGCGGTCAAATCAGCGCGCGAACGCTGCGGCGTCTTTTTCACCGTGGAAACACTGGAATTCCTTGAGCGCGGCGGACGTCTCACCCGCATGGAAGCCTTTGCTGGCAACCTGCTGCAGATCCGCCCCATCCTGACCTTCGTGGACGGCAAGATCACCTCCATCCAGAAGGCGCGCACCTTCAAAGGCGCGCTCAAAGCCCTCAAAGAACACTTCATGAAGGGCATCGAAGGCAAACAGGTGCGCAACATCTCTGCCACCTATACCGATAACCAGGCGTTCGTCGAAGAATTCATAACAGAATTGCTGCAGGAAGCCGGCATCGAACGCCCCACGCAGATGTTCATCGACCCGCTGACGCCCGTCATCGGCACCCACACCGGTCCCGGCTGCATCGGCATCGCCTACCTGCTGGAAGAATAAGTTCATGCATTTCCATTCATGACTTTCTGATAATAACCCCGGGCAAGCAGACACGACCCCTGCTTGCCTTTTTCTTAAGAAGCAGCAACCCATGTCAACCACCATTCCCTTTACCCGTGAAATCCCTGTCCGCCACCAGGTGGATGTCTTCATTGCCGGCGGCGGTCCCGCCGGTGTGGCAGCCGCTCTGGCGGCTGCGCGCGGCGGTGCTTCGGTCTTGCTTATCGAAGGGCAGGGCTGTTTCGGTGGCATGGGCACCAGCGGCCTGATCCCCGCCTTCATGCGTTTCGGCGACGGCATCACCTTCCTGGCCGAAGGTGTGGGGCGTGAGATTTACGAAGCTCTCAAGCAAGAAGCCACTATCTACGATGACCGCGTGCATGACGTGGTCGGCATCGATGTGGAAGCCATCAAACGCCTGTATGACCGCCTGATGGAAGCCAGCGGTGCGCAATTTTCCTTCTTCACCCAGCTGATCGGGGTGGAAGCCGTGGGCGGCGAGGTGAAAAGCGTGATTTGCTCCGCCAAAAGCGGGTTATTTGCCGTACAGGCGAAAGTCTATGTGGACGCCACCGGCGACGGCGACCTGTGCGCCTGGGCCGGCGCGCCTTTTGAGAAGGGCGATGAAAACGGACGCATGATGCCCGGCACCCTGTGCGGTTTGTGGGCAAACTTCGATTGGGACAAACGCAACCGCCTGCCAGTGCCCGACAGCCACTACCTAGAACAGGCTTTCCAGCAGGGCATGTTCACCATCCCTGACCGCCACCTGCCAGGCATGTTCCGCACCGGCAAAGATACCGCCGGTGGCAACCTGCTGCATACCTTCGGCGTGGATGGCACTGACGAACGCTCATTGACCGAAGCCATCCTGTGGGGACGCAAGGTCATCCTCGAATATGATGCCTATTACCGCCGCTACTTCCCCGAAGTGTTCGCCGAGGCGCACCTGGTCGCCACCGGCGCGCTGCTGGGCATTCGCGAATCGCGCCGCATCATGGGCGATTATGTCCTCAACCTGGCGGATTTCGAGTCTCGTGCGGTGTTCGAAGACGAGATCGGGCGCTACTGTTATCCCGTTGACATCCATCCATTGACCAGTGACCCGGAAGAATTCGAGCGCTTCGATGAAGAATACCACCGCCTGCGCTACCAGCCAGGCGATTCCTACGGCATCCCCTACCGCACCCTCACCCCGCGCGGTTTTGACAACCTGCTGACCGCCGGACGCTGTCTGAGCAGCGACCGCATCATTCAAGGTTCGCTGCGTGTTATGCCGGGCTGTTATCTGACCGGGCAGGCTGCGGGTGCCGCCGCCGCCATCGCCAGTGCCAAAGATGTCAGTGTGCATGAGATGGACATCCATCTACTGAAAGAGCGTCTGCTGACGCTGGGCGCTTACCTCCCCAACGCCTAAACAGGGGATAAAACAGAAAGGAAAGCAACCCATGGCAGACTCCAGCACCAAAAAACGCGTCAAAGAACTCCTGCGGCAGGTGCAGCGCACACAATCACCTGAAGAAAGGCGATCTTTGCTGCGGCGCGCGCTCGACCTTGACCCCTCCAACGAACAGGTCAATATGTGGATGGCGGTCTACGCCCAGGACGACCGAGAGCGCGATCACTACATGCGGCGTGTGCAGGAGATCAACCCGCGCAACCGCATGGCCAAATGGCTGGACAAAATGCTGGTGCAGATGCCGGACAGCCCCACCCAGTTTGTGGAAGCCACCGACACCCCCCGCTCTCCTTACAATTTCAGTAAGCTCTTCCTGATCATGACCGCCCTCAGCCTGTTGCTGCTGGGTGGTTTTCTTGTCTTCCGCCAGCGCCGCCACCAGGCAGACCTGGCGCTGCTGCAAGAAGGCCTGCGTGCGCCAGCCACCGTCACCGACCTGTGGATCGTGGAAGGCGAAGACAGCGACACCTACCACGTGGGGTTCGCCTTCACGGCTGTGCAGCAAGGCGAAGGAGTGCCTTTCATAGACACCCACAACACGGTAACCGCCGCCACCTACCACTCATTGTCGGTGGGCGACACGGTTGAAGTCGTTTATCCGTCCGACAATCCAGCCAAAGCAAGGGTAGCGCTTGAATTCAATGAAGAATTTTTGCAGGCACGCTTTGTGCGTGACAGGAACCTGGTGCTGATCATCGTGGCGGTGTCAGTCCTCATCGACATTCCCGTGATACTGCTTGACCGCGCGCGTCAGCGTAAAGCAGCCAGCGTAGCCTCAGAAGATTATTAATCCTGTAATATACAGTTAGGTGTAGGTCAAATCTGCGCGGTCAGGCTTTCGATGCGCTCCATGACTGCATCCACCAGCACCTGCAACGGCTCGCGCTCGAATGCCAGTCGAATACCGGCGGTGGCGAACAACTCCTGCAAACCGACGCTGCCGCCCAACGCCAGCGCTTTGCGCAGTGACTTGACCGCGCCTTTGTAGTCACGCTGACTGTTCAGCCACACTTGCAGCGCACCAGTCTGCGCCAGTCCATATTCGATGTAATAGAAGGGGTCGCTGAAAATGTGGATTTTGCGGTGCCAACCGGTGGCTTTGATATCCTCAAACCCGCTCCAATCGGCGTCCGGCAAGAAGCGGTCCCACAAATCTGACCAAACCTGGTCGCAGTTGGCGGGTTCGCAGGCGGCTGCCGGGTGGGTATACGCCCAGTGCTGGAACAGATCCACCACCGACATGAACGGCAGAAAAGCGAGGATGGTGCGCAGGGCCTGGATCTCCGCGATGCGATGATCGGCGGGATCATAGAAACCATTGGCCTTGGTACGGCCCGTCAGCAACGCTTTTTCTTTGCCCAAATGCGGCAGCGCCAGTAATTCCATGCCCATGGCTGCCACCTCGGCAAACTCGATCGGCGGGTTGAATTGCTGATAATACTGGATATTGCCGAATTTGAAGGTGTCATAGAAATGGAAACAGTGTCCACCCTCATGCAGCACCCCCATCAAGTCACTGTGCAGCCCGACGCAATTTAAGAATGAGAACGGATCGCCGCTCACCGGGTATTCCAGTGTATAGCCGCCGGGGGCTTTGTTGTTACGATTGTGCAGGTCAAACAGGTCAGCGGCGCGCATGTGTTCAAAATAGCGCGCAAAGTCCGGGTGAATTTTCTCGAACACGCCCACGATCTTTTCTTCCAGTTCCCGGGGGGTTTCATAGGGTTTCAAGGGTTGGTCGCTGAGCGATTCCACCAGCAGGTCCCACGGGCGCAGCTTTTCAACGCCCAGACGCTGGCGGTGTTCTTCCATCAACTGACTGACCGCCGGCACCACCACTGCCTCGATGGCATCATGATAGCGATGGCAGTCCTCGGGGGTGTAGGCAAAACGAGACAGTTCCAACCAGCGGTATTCGCGGAAATTCTTGAGCCCGGCGTTAATGGCGATACGGTTGCGCATTTCCATCAAGCGCACCCACAGCCCATTCAAGGCGGCGCGGTCAGCCAGTTGACGCTCAGCGCTGGCACGCCACACCTGTTCGCGTTCATCGCGGTCAGTGGAAACAAGCAGCGGCTGCAACTCTGCTACCGTTTTTTCCGCTCCATGCCATTCCACTGTCTGTGAACCGGCAATTTCATCATATTCGGTAGCAGTCACATACTGGTCATTCAGCAGCGACAGGTTGCGCTCCGTAAACAGCGCCGCCCTGGTACGCAGATTCAGCAAACCCAACTCAAAACCAGGCGGCACCAGCTGGCTGGTGAGCAGATCTTCCGTCAAGCGCTGGTCAAAGGCTTTTACATTGACCTGAATGGTGTCCAGGAAACGTTTGAACGCCTCTTTGGCCTTAATGTCGGTGGTATTGCGCGTGGTGCTGATGTAAAGGCGGTTGTTGATCTCGGTCACGACCATGATCAGGTCTGACCAGGCGCCCAGCCACTCGCCCAAATTATCAGGGGAGATTCTGGTGTTTTCCAGTGCCTGGTAATAAGGTTTGAGATCATCCCAGGTAATTGACAGCAGTTCTTGCGCGGTTAACTCAGTTGTAATGGACAGCAACGATGCACCTCAGTTTTCGAAGGATTCAATTTTTTATGTGTCATTCGCCCAGAATGGGGCGGAACACCGCGGGATTGTCTTGCAGGTATTGCACACGAATGTAACTGCCGGTTTTGAACATTTCTGCCACCGAACGCGGTACAGAATGTTTGGCATACTGCTTGCCGCCAGCATACAGATACAGCAGATGTTGCACCTCTTTACGGTTCATCACGCCTCCATCCAGGTAGCGGTCCGACCAGTTATCGATGACCTTGACAGATTCTTCCACCGCCCCACGGTCTAACGCACGTGCCTCATTGATGTGGCGCAATTCATCATAGGCAGAATAGAAACCTGCCAGCGCACCCAGGGCGAACAAGCCCGAAATCACCCAACCCAGAGTATGCACCGGTTCTGGCTGTATGAAGACGTTGATCACCACAAAAGCCAGCAATGCGCCAAACAGCGCATACAGCACGCCTACAAAAATAACCCGCCATGTTGGTTTCACCGGCAGGTGATCCTTCATATTGCGGGTCAGTTCTTCAGAGGTATACACGGTTTTGGGTTCTTCAGTCATCATGCCGCCTGTTCTTTCGCACATAGAAATGCGTTACGAATTATTATTTTACTCTGAAAACAAAATCGCTTCAATGCTGGCGAACAGCTAATTTATGAGAAAGCATTCATCCACGTTTTGCCAGGCGCTCCAGCCAGTCCATGGTGGCGCTGCCCAGTGTATGACGGATATCACAGCGGCGGCAAGTGTAGGTCAGGCGCTGGAAACGCAGGTCGTTGAGCGCATTACAGTGCGGGCATTTGACCGCCTTCACACGCAGCGCCCGCTCAAACTCATCTTTGCCATGCAATTGATAAGCCAGTTCCTCGCCGCAGCGGCGACAGTGCAGGGTGACCACATTGGTGAAACGGTTCTTCGCGCCGCAGCCCGGACAGCGCTCTTTGTGCGTCACCGGCGCCAACCGCAGGCGCCGCACACCACCGCGCCAGATCACCGCCGAACCGATCACGATCGCCACCAGGTCAAGGATCGCCCAGCCCGCCCCCAGAAAGTCCGGAAAAATCAGCGACAGGCTGACCGGAATCGCCATGATCAACACCCCAAGCGCCACCACCAGCCACGCCGGGCGGCGGAATTTTCGAGCAGGCACCAGCGACAGGCGCAAGGTATCAGCTTTACGTTCCGCCTCCGCCACATACGTACCGCCGAAGGTATACACATAATACATGCTCTGAAGCGCCGGGCTGTAGACGGCATCCTGATAGGCGCGTGCGGCCTCGCCATCCTTCAAGTGCCAATGGCGCGCTTCCATATAGCTCAACTGGCGCGCCACCAGCATCTGTTGAAAGTCATTGTCAGAGACCAGCGCGGGGGTAACCGCTTCCTGCCCGCCCCATTGCTGCGCGGGGATCAGCAGGGTCTCGGCTTCCTCCAGGTTCAGCTGGCGCGGCAGTGCCTCTTGCAGCACCTCCTGCAGCGGACGCTGGCTGCCGGGTCCGGCTTCGAATATGACAATGGTTTTGATCTTTGCCATCGGTCGTCTGTCCTTTGCCCATGATTATACATGCGAACGCCCCCGATGATGAAATCAGGCTGCACTCTTTTTTTTCGATGGCGACTTACACCGTATGTCAGATGTGATTGTCACAACCGCGCAGTGACCATATCTGCAGGTCATGAAAAACCGCCTGCCCGCCCTGGCTGAACAACCCTAATCCGGTGCTCGCCGCATCAAAATCTTTCAGCACCCGTACCGCGCAATAGCGCCCGCCATCGACGAACAATTCTGCCACCGAATGGTCCATGAACAGGCGCACATCAATCGGCTGCGCCAGCTCTGCCGCACCCAACGGAATATGCACCCGATCCAGATGCACCCCCGCCCGGTCTATCCACAGGCGGTGGATGCTGATGCCGTCCTGCGAAAGACACAGGTTGAATCCGGCTATATCTGCGCTGCCTAACGAGAGGCGGCAGTGTAGTTCATACTGGCTGCCAGCCACCGCGCCCAGCGAATAGTTGTCATCCTCCAAAGCGATGTGACATTTCTCCACCATCAGCGCGCTGCGCAGAGATGTCATTTCGGCAATGGGTGGCGTGCGCAACACGCCCTGCCCATCCACCCTCACGTCGCGCGGGATGCCCATGCAGCCATTCCAGCCGTGTCCCGGCGCCCAGCCGCGGATCCAGCCGAACAGGATGCTGCGGCCGTCTGGCGCATACAGATGGTTGGTGGCGTAATAATCAGAATGGCCGAACTCGCTCCAGTCATAGCGCCCCTGCCAGTGCGGCTTGAAGCGATAGGCGGTAAGGTCGAATTCGCCCAGCGCCGCCTGCACATTGTTGAACGGCGACCACAGATACAGCCAATGCCCGTCCACCTCAAAGAAATTGGGGCATTCGGCGTCAATCTCTGAAATGATACCGCGCAATTCCCACTGCAGGAAGGCGTCATCCAGCGCTTCATACAGCGGCAATCCTGCGCCGGTCATGCCCACCACCATGAATGTACGGTCCGGGGTGTTGAAGACAAAGGGGTCACGCCAATCTGCGCGGAAACCCGCCGAAGCTCCCTCGCGCTTCAATACCGGTTCGGGCAGTTTCTCCCAATGGATCAGGTCGGTACTGCCTATCGCGGCATCCTGGGTGAAATCGCCTTCGACTCCCTCTGCCGAAGGCAGGTTGGAGCGTGTGTAGAAAGCCAGCGGCTGCCCCAGCTTGTTGATGGCAACGCAGCCTGACCAGATTCCGTTTTCTGTGCCGTCCATCGCCGGTGTCAGGGCAATCGGCAGGTGTTCCCACTGCAGCAAGTCACGAGAACGGGCATGCCCCCAGTGCATGGGCCCCCATTCGTCACTAAACGGATGATGCTGGTAGAAAAGATGATACCAGCCGTCATGATAGATGGTGCCGTTGGGGTCATTCAACCAACCGGCTGGTGCGGTGAAATGATAGCACGGACGGGCGGGATCGGTCATGAGTGGGTGCTCCTTGGATGTTTGGTTCATTGACAGACAAAGAAATTATACGCCATCGCCCGGACAGACAGCGTCATTTTTCACACTTACTATGAATACTGGTGGGTGAGAGAATCCCAGCCTTTGGGGTCGCTGGGGTCATACAACAACTGGTCAATGTGCCCCAGGTGCAGCGCAGCATGAAAGATGGCGTATTGAATGCGCGAGTAGTTGCTTTCCATGCTCTTCAACGGGTCGTTGTCCATCAAGCGTTCATCATCGAAGTGGCTGAGATAATCGAGACACAATATTTTGACCTCATCTACATACGCTGCGATTTCCTCCAGCGAGGGCAGCTGCCTGGCAGGTAAGGTATCACGCCTGCCGTGTTTGAACGGAAATTCATCATACGACAGGCCCTCATCCGCCATGGGAGAGATATTTTTTTCGAAGGACTGCAAAAGATGCAGCAGCAGCCTGCGCGCGCGTATGCCTGCCGGTGAAAGGCTCTCGTCGGTGCCATTGGAGCGCAGCTGTGTAAGGCAATCTTCGATTAACTCAAACACATACCATGTATCACCATGACAATGCTCCGAGAAAAAGTCCATCATGCACTCCTTTTCAGTACTCAATTTTAAGTGTACAGGTTGGCAGCGGAATTTCAAGCACCAATTTGAAAATTAACCCGAAAACTGACGGTTTGCCCCTTGCCACCATCCCTATTGCTTTGTATAATTTAATTAATAATGTAGAAAAAAGTTATAAAAATTGACACACTGCGTCATAAACGCTCATTGCCGATGATCCCCCAAACGGCGGGCAGAACAAGATCGATACCAGGTGTGACACGCCTGTTTTTCTGACACATTCATCGACACATGCATTCACGACAAAGGAAAGCGAAGGTTTCAATATGCGGTATGAGAACGTCTATATCGAAGCAATGGGTTATGTTGTCCCAGAACGGGTCATCAGCACGGACTGGTTTGAAGAAGAGCTGGATCCTGTCTATAAAAAACTGCGCATTCCCAAACGATTCTTCCAACGCATCACCGGCATTGAAGAACGCCGCTGGTGGCCGGATGACTGGCAGCCCTCAGACGGCGCTGCTGAAGCCGGGCGGCGTGCTATTCACAATGCCGGTATGACCAATGAAGACATACAATGCCTGGTGTATGCCGGGGTTTGCCATGACTACATTGAACCCGCCAACGCTGTTTTTGTGCATGACAAGATCGGCCTACCGCCCGAAGCCCTCAACTTCGATGTGGTCAACGCCTGCCTCGGTTTCCTCAACGGCATGCTGATCGTTGCCAATATGATCGAACTGGGGCAGATCGAGGTCGGCCTGGTCGTGGCGGCTGAATCTCCGCAGGAAGGGCAACTGGCGACCATCGAACATATGCTCAACAATGGCGTCGGCAAAGACGACATCCGCGACAACCTGGCTTCCTTCACCCTCGGTTCTGCCGCGGTCGGCATGGTACTGACCTCGAAAGAACGCTCCACCACCGGCAAACGCCTGATGGGCGGCGCGCACTACAGCGGTACCCAGAACAACAAACTGTGTGTGGCGCAGCGCACCTGGATGCACACCAATTCGGCAGAACTGCTGGAAAAAGGCACCCTGGTGGTATTGGAGGCCTGGGACCGCTTCAAAGAAGAAATGGGTTGGAGCAATGATGACATTGACCGCCTGTTCACCCACCAGGTCAGCGAGCCGCAGCGCTTAGACGCGCTCAAAGCCCTGCATTACCCCAAACACGGCAAAGATTACCCCAACCTCAAACATATGGGCAACACCGGCTCGGTGGCGGCACCACTGTGCATGGCCATGGGCATCCATGACGGAATTTTAAATGAGGGCGACAAGGTGGCTTTGCTGGGGGTCGGTTCCGGCATCAACAGCATCATCCTTGGAATCCAATGGTAAACTGATACTACCCAACCGGTTCCACCAAACGAAAGGAGCGGTTTGATGGACTATCGAACCCAGTATACGTTTCCCTCGCACTACTTTGAGAACAACGGGGTGCGCCAGCATTACCTGGATGAAGGCCCGCGCGATGCGCCGGTGATGGTCATGGTGCACGGCAACCCCACCTGGTCCTTCTACTGGCGCCATCTCATCTGTGAATTTTCCAAAGACCACCGCGTGATTGTGCCCGACCATATCGGCTGCGGCCTTTCAGACAAGCCGCAAGATTACCCTTACACGCTTGAGACCCACATTAACAACCTGCAGGCGCTGCTGAACTCGCTTGAAGTAAACGACATCACCCTGGTGATGCATGATTGGGGCGGCGCCATTGGCATGGGTTACGCCACCCGCCATCCTGAACAAATCCGCCGCCTGGCGGTGATGAACACCTCCGCTTTCTTCCGCCCGGTGCTATATTGGGCCATTCGCCTGTCCCGCTCACCGCTGCTGGGCGACCTGCTCACCCGCGGGTTGAATGCCTTCCTGCTGGGCGCTCTCGTCCTGGGCACATCGCAGCCCAAACGTCTTAACCGCACAGTGCGCACCGGTTATTTGGCGCCCTACCGCAGCTGGCACGACCGTGTCGCCATCCTGGGCTTTGTACGCGACATCCCCATGCGCACCGACCACCCAACCCGCATCACCATTGACGAGATCGAAGCGCGCCTGCCGCTGCTGCTCGACAAATCCATGATCATTTTCTGGGGGGTGGATGACCCCGTGTTCACCACCGAAGCTTTCTTGAGCGGCTGGCGGGAATATTTCCCGCAGGCAGAGGTACATGAACTGCCCAATGCCGGCCACTTTGTGGTCGAAGATGCCCACGAGCGCATCATCCCCTTGCTGCGCGCCTTTGTCACCCAAACAGGAGAACCTTTATGACCATCAATAACATCGCCGAAACCCTGACCAGACGCGCCGCCGAAGCACCAAATGCGCTTGCCATCAGTTTCACCACCGGTTACGAACCCGATGGACAGGCTATCTATGAAGAATTATCAGTCGGCGAACTGAATGCGCTGTGCGACCGCTATGCACATGCCATGACACGACAGGGCATCACGCGCGGCGAACGCGTACTGATGCTGGTATCGCCCGGCATTGACCTGATTGCGCTGGTGTTCGCCCTGCTGAAAATGGGCGCCGTCCCGGTGATCATCGACCCCGGTATACCGCGCAAATCTTACCTGCGTTGTGTGCAGGACACCGCCCCGACTGCCTTCCTCGGCATTCCCAAAGCACATTTGCTGCTGCGGCTGTATCCGCGCGCCTTCAAAACCGTCAGGCATGCCCTGGTGGCTGGAAAACGCGGCATTCTGGGCGCTCCTGCGCTGGATTCGCTCCTGCGTGAGGGTGAACCGCCCTTCCCGACAGTGGATATGGCACCCTCTGAGGAAACCGCCGTGGCGTTCACCTCCGGCTCAACCGGCATCCCCAAGGGCGTGGTCTTCCAGCAGGAAGTATTCACCGCCCAGATGTCCTTGCTGCGCGATGAGATCGGCATCCAGCCCGGCGAAGTTGACATGCCGGGTTTGTTCACCCTGTCGTTGTTCGGTCCTGCCCTGAACCTGGCGGAAGTGTTCCCTGACATGGACCCCACCGCCCCCGCCACCTTGAATCCTGCCCACCTGGTGCAGACCATCCAGCGCAAAGGCGTCAACAACTCCTTCGGCTCGCCCACCATCTGGCGCCTGGTGGCCGATTATTGCCTGCCGCGCGGGATTAAACTGCCATCATTCAAACGCATTCTGATGGCCGGTGCGCCGGTGCAGCCTTCGCTGATCGAAGCCTACACGCGCATTCTGGAAGGCGGCGAGGTCTATACCCCTTATGGCGCTACCGAAGCCATGCCGCTGACCATGATGAGCGGCAGCGAGATTCTCGCAGAAACCGCCGCCCTCAGCGAACAGGGGCACGGCATGTGCGTGGGCCGTCCGGTCAGTAACATCACCATGCGCATCATTCAGATCAACGATGAGGTCATACCGCAATGGGACGACAGCCTTGCGCTGCCACAGGGCGAGGTCGGTGAGATCACGGTCAAAGGGCCGGTGGTCACACGCCAGTACCTCAACCGCCCCGACCAGACCGCCCTGGCAAAGATCTACGAAGGCGACGACGTGTGGCACCGCATGGGTGACCTGGGTTACTTTGATGAAAAAGGCCGTTTGTGGTTCTGCGGGCGCAAATCACACCGTGTGGAAACCGCCGATGAACTGCTGCTGCCCGTGCCCTGCGAAGCCATCTTCAACCTGCACGAAGATGTCTTTCGCTGTGCCGTGGTGGGTGTGGGCGCAAAAGGCGCACAGATTCCGGTGCTGGTGGTGGAACCCATGCCCGGCAAATTCCCACGTTCAGTGGAAGAACGCGTCAAATTCTCTGAAAGCCTGCTATCGCTGGGCAGTCAGCACGAACAAACCCGTCCCATCCAGACCATCCTCTACTACCCGCGTTCCTTCCCGGTGGATGTACGCCACAACGCCAAGATCGAGCGCCTGCAGCTGCGTGATTGGGCGGCAAAGAGGTTGTCATGAAAGCGCTGGTAACCGGCGGCGGTGGTTTCCTCGGCCGCTATGTGGTTGAGCAATTGCTGGCACGCGGTGACGAGGTTGTGGTTTTCACCCGCGGCAGCTACCCAGAACTGACCGCCATCGGCGCGCATGTCATTCAGGGCGACCTGGCAGATGAATCCGCCATCATTACAGCATGCGCGGGCATCGAATGTGTCTTCCACATCGCCGCCAAAGCCGGTGCCTGGGGCGATTGGGACGATTTTTACCGCACCAATGTCATCGGCACGCAGAATGTGATTGCCGCCTGCCGCGCCAATGGCGTCAAGAAACTGGTCAATTGCAGTTCGCCCAGCGTGATCTTTGATAACCGGGCACATGAAGGCGTGGATGAATCCCATCCCTATCCTGACAGCTATGAATGCCACTACCCGCATACCAAAGCGCTGGCGGAACAGCTGGTCACACAGGCCAACGACAGTGAACTATCGACGGTGACCCTGCGCCCGCACCTCATCATCGGACGGCGTGACCGTCATCTGCTGCCCGCTTTGCTGGCAGCCGCCGCGCGCGGCAGCCTGCCCCAGGTCGGCGACGGCAGCAACCGTGTGGATCTGTCGTATGTTGAGGATGTCGCCCGCGCGCACCTGCTGGCGGCTGACCGCCTCACGCCTGATTCACCCATGGCAGGCTCGGTCTATTTCATCAGCCAGGATGAACCGGTGGTGCTGTGGCCATGGGTGCGCAACCTGCTGGAGCGGGCCGGCTACCCCCAACCGAAACTGACCCTGTCCCTGGCCTTGGCGCGCGCTGCCGGCGGGCTGCTGGAGTTCATCTACCGCACACTACGCCTGAAAGCCGTCCCGCGCATCACACGTTTTCTGGCGAGTGAACTGGCGCTCAGCCACTGGTACGACATCTCCGCCGCCAAACGCGACTTTGGTTACCAACCCCAACATACAATGCAAGAGGTCGAAGAAATTATCATACAATGGGTCAAGGACGGTATGCCGCAGTGAACGTCAGGAGGTTGCTCATCCTGACATTCACCCTCGTCTGGCTGGCTGCCTGTACCGCATTGCCTGTTGAACCAACCATACCCGCCCCCGTTTTGCCAACCACGACACCGCAAACGCTTGACACAGCCACACCTGCACCGACCGCTACCGCCACCCTGTCACCCACACTCACGCCATCACCCACGGTGACGCCTTATCCGCTGGCATTTCCCCTTGGTGAGATCGCCTATCGTATTCCACCCACTATCCGCTATTTGACCAGTGACAGCGTCACCATTTTCTTTGAATTGGATCAGCCTGCGCAAGGGATGTTAATGCTGATCGATGAAACTGGTATGCTGGCGCAGGAACAGACATGGGACACCACGGCAACCCGCCACCTGCTCACAGTTGAGGGGTTTACCCCCGGCGCGACTTACCATGTGCTGCCAGTGCTGACCAGCGAAGAACAATGGACACAACCCGCATTCCTGGGTAAACCCTGGCCGCTGGCCGTTACTTTCCCTTCTGGAAAAACGCCGCTGCGCATCGGTGTGATCAGTGACGCCTCGTTTGGTGATGCGGTCACACAGCAATTTGTCAACGAAATGGCAGCCGCGAATCTGGATTTTGTGCTTCATCCGGGCGATGTCGTTGACGAAACCGAATGGGACATCGATCCGTACGTGTCGTATGCCGAGAAGTTCTATACCCCCTTTGCACCGCTCCTGCAGCAAATGCCGGTGTATACCGTGCCGGGCAACCACGATTACGATGCCGATATCCGCTACAACGATGAACCGTTCTATTTCACTGCCTTTCCGCCTGCCCCGCCGATGGCAGACCGCCAGTTCTACGCCCTTGACTATGCCGGGATGCGCTTTCTCTTGTTAGATTCTCAGACCCTGTGGGGCATGTCTGGACGGGTGGAACAGGATGCCTGGCTGGCGGAGCAATTGCAGGACACACAAACCACCACCATTGCCGTGTTCCACATCGCGCCATTCAGTTCCAGCAGCGTACATCCTGAAGACAGCGCCCCCCTGCGCAATTTTTGGGTGCCGCAATTCGAGTCCGCCAATGTGCCGCTGGTGCTTTCGGGGCATTTTCACCATTACGAGCGTTTACTGGTGAATGATATTCATTACATCGTGGCCGGCAGCGGTTCCGCCGTTACCTACGCCCTGGGGCAATATCTACCTGAGAGTCAGTTCGTGCGCCGCGTTTCCAGTTATGTGCTGCTGGAGATTGACGAGGAAACCATCTACTTGCAAGCCATCGATATCGATGGGAATGTGATCGACACGTTGACCGTCGGCAGATAACCTATTCCAATTCACTTTTCAACTGGCTGGAAAGCAAACCGCCCTTAATCTTGTTTTTTCTTGCGCGGCGCCAATGCGCTCATGCCCGCACCCAACAGGAACACAAAGCCCAGCACCGCCGCGATCACGATCACGAACGGCAGCTCCAGTTGCAGGAAGGAGGGCAGAATGGCAAGGAAAAAACCCGCCGCCAGAGTCAGTCCCAGTTGTTTCAGGTGGTGGTCTTCCATCTGACGCTGTTTATGGATCACATCAAATTGTGATAACTGGTAATCAAAACGTCCCAGGTTCCAGGCCGCCAGATTCAACACCAGCAACACCGCCAGCCAGGGCAGAGCAATCCCCTCAATCGCGCCATACAGTATCAACACCACGAACAGGATGAAGAAGACGGTGTGCAAATCTGTTTTTCCGCGCAGGATCATTGCCAGCCACAACACAGCGGTGACAGCGCTGGCAATGAACAGCACCGTCAGATTGACGAACGCCCCCAGCACAGTGAAAAGCGCGCCTAACACAAACACCAGCGCCAACAGGATGATTTTCATACGTGTGAAGGTGATCTGCTTCATACCAGGATCCTCCCGCGGCGGATATTGGGCTGCAGGGTGTGCAGCGACCGCTGCAAGGTTGCATTCAAGCTTTCACCGGTCTCCCAATCGACCACCTGCACCCCGATCTGGCGAAGTTGCTGCAGCATAAAAGTGCGTTCCGCAATGGCAAAACGATAACCGAGTGAGTCATTGTCCCCGCGCGCTTTGGCGATGAACTTAATCGGGTTGGGGCTGATCAACATGACACCATACCCGCGCATAACCATTTTGCGAATGTAGGGAATGTCTTCGCGCACGATGGGGCTGATCAGCACGATCTGGCTTTTGGGCGCGAAGAAGCGCACCGGCAGGTTGTCAAAGTTGGTCAGGGCGAAATTCAACACCGGCGTCACCGCCGAAACGGTGTCCAGTATACGGCGCTGCTGCAGCCGCCCATAACCCGGGAACACTCGCTGCTTGCCGGAGCCATACACCAACAAACTGACGCGATGGCCGTCGCCAATGAACAATTCCGCCAGTGATGCCGCCGCACTGACACTGTTCTCGAAAATCGAATCCTGCCCGGCAGCCAGGTTGACATGCTGGCGCGCATCCAGGATAATGCCCACATCTGCCACCTGCTCCTGCTCAAAGATGTTGGTATACAGGGTCTGGTTGCCGCGTTGTGACACCTTCCAGTTGATCTTGCGCAAAGAATCGCCCGGCTGGTATTCACGGATGGTCAAGAAATCAAGGCCGGAACCGCCGCGCCGCGAAGGAATCGAACCGGCAAAGCCATGTGT
>Ga0334887_1002759_pt1 | contig 18856 bp, 15 predicted proteins | sample GraSluR1_MG_10_FD_207217 | JGI IMG/M metagenome (GOLD analysis project Ga0334887, IMG submission 207217) | Sludge microbial communities from methane-producing bioreactor in Wageningen University, Netherlands - Granular Sludge_18_07-R1 | ecosystem: Engineered > Bioreactor > Anaerobic >...
ACCTTAAGACAACCTCTAATTTTTCTTCTACACTTTTTGGACTTCTTTTGGACATACGAAAACCCCTCATAGTTTCTAGTGAAATGTTTTTGTTATTTCACTGTCCACTATAAGGGGAGTATATCAGAGATGTCTGTTAAGAAATCGGATGGCATTTACATTGTGAGTACCAAATGTATCATCGGTCTCCATCTCAAGTGCTAAGGTTTCCTGGCTTACTTCTATTCCTTTATATGATAGGAGCATACTGACGGTTGTCGGAGCACACGTGTTCCAAGCTCGCTGGACTTGAGGATTTACGTCAAGTCTTACAATCTGATTACTAGTATTAGAGTTTGAAGAATTTTTTTCTAAAAATGATTGGGCTGACTCGCTATCATTATTTGATGTCGATTCTTCACTATCCGATGAGGCCTCTTGACTCTGTTCCGAGATATCAATTTCTTCTTGGGTTGTTATCGAACTTTGATTGCTTTGAGTCGAGATGGCATTGCTCTGCTTTTGATTTATGAAAAAAATTGCAAGAATAATCAGGCACAAGATAGCTAAAATAATACCAATAGAATGTTTAACTCTGTTAGACAAATCGTACCCCTCCTTTATCTAGCTATATTATAACAGTTTCAAGCTTTGGAAGGAGTTTTCAAGGTTGCTTTCAATAGGGTTTTTGTGTAAAATAAGCCTATGAAAATTTTGATTACTTCTGGTGGCACGACAGAGAGTATTGATACTGTACGTGGTATCACCAATCATTCAACAGGAACTTTAGGAAAATATATCTCAGAAAAATTCTTAGCTCAAGGTCATCAAGTTTCTTTAGTAACGACTAAATCTGCTGTCAAACCTCAAGAACATGACAATCTCGACATTTATGTTATTAGTAATGTTGATAGTTTGATTAAAACAATTGAGCCTCTTGTCAAGTCTCATGATGTTCTTATTCATAGCATGGCAGTGTCAGATTACACGCCTGTTTATATGACTGATCTTGATGAGGTGAAACAAAGCAAAGATATAGCTCAGCTATTGACCAAGGAAAATAAGGAAACTAAGATCTCATCTAAATCGGATTACCAGGTGCTTTTCTTGAAGAAAACGCCTAAGGTCATCAGTCTAGTCAAGAATTGGAATCCGAACATTCAGCTGATTGGATTCAAACTTCTAGTTGGTGTTAGTAAGGATGAGCTCTTTGCTGTTGCGCGTGAGAGTTTGGTAAATAATCAAGCGCGTTATATTTTGGCTAATGATCTTTCTGAGATTACTCCTAATCAACACCATGCCTATCTGCTTGATTCTGAAAATGCATATGAAGCTTGGACTAAGGCAGATATTGCACAGCTTATTTTTGAAAAGGTAACACACGATGACTAAGACAATCTTATTAGCAGTTTCTGGTTCGATTTCTGCATATAAAGCAGCTGATTTGACCAATCAACTCAGTAAATTTGGCTATGACGTACACGTTCTAATGACAAAGGCGGCGACAGACTTTATCACACCTTTGACTCTCCAAGTTTTATCCAAAAATCCTGTTCACTTAGATGTTATGAAAGAGCAAGATTCTAAGATTATTAACCATATTGAACTGGCTAAACAAGCTGATCTTTTTATTCTTGCTCCAGCATCTGCTAACACAATTGCCCATTTGGCACATGGATTTGCTGATAATATGGTCACTGCTACTGCACTTGCTCTTCCTTTGGCAACCCCAAAACTCTTTGCACCAGCCATGAATACCAAGATGTATGATAATCCTTTAACTCAACGTAATATTGAAACATTGAAGGAAATCGGATATCGAGAGATTGAACCTCGATCAAGCCTGTTAGCTTGTGGTGATATTGGACGCGGCGCCCTAGCCGATTTAGATACAATTTTAGAAGTTGTTCAATCAATATTATAATATTTTGTAAGAGCAAACATTGATTAGCTCTTGTCAAGACAGGTGTAACCATGTATAATGTAAGCACTTGATAAATGAGCTAGCGCTCAAAAATAGGAGACATTTATGAAAAATAGAAAATCTTCCGATGTTGCTACAATTGCAATCTTTTTCGCTGTCATGCTTGTTATTCACTTTTTGACAAGCCTTGTTTTTAATTTATGGCCAGTACCAATAAAACCAACACTTGTTCATTTACCAGTTATTGTGGCTTCTATCGTCTATGGTCCGCGTATCGGTGCTACTTTGGGTGGTTTAATGGGAGTTATCAGTGTTACCACAAACACAATCGTTCTACTTCCAACAAGCTACCTTTTCTCACCTTTTGTTGAAAATGGATCATTTGCATCTCTGATCGTAGCCATGCTGCCACGTATCCTTATTGGGGTTACACCGTATTTTGTTTATAAATGGATTAGTAACAAAGTTGGACTTACTATTGCAGGTGCGATTGGTTCAATGACAAATACAATTTTTGTTCTTGGTGGTATTTTTCTACTATTTTCCAATGTATACAATGGAGATATTCAAGCACTCTTAGCAGTTGTATTTTCTGCTAACGCTTTGGTTGAAATGGTTATCTCAGCAGTCATTACAGTAGCCTTAGTTCCGAATTTACTGAAAATTAAAAAATAATTTATGAAAATCACGGAAAACCCGTGATTTTTTTACTTGAAAATGTTATAATGTAAGCGGTTATAAATTAAATCAAACAGACTCTTGTGAAAGTTATCAATTTTTACAAGTTGCATTCTGTTTTTAAAAAGGAGTTGCTTTCTATGACTTATACTGAAAACTACCAAAAATGGCTAGATTTTGCAGAACTTCCAGACTACCTTCGTGAAGAATTGGTTGCCATGGATGAAAAAACTAAAGAAGATGCTTTTTATACAAACCTCGAGTTTGGTACTGCTGGTATGCGTGGCTATATTGGCGCTGGTAAAAACCGCATCAATATCTATGTTGTTCGTCAGGCAACTGAAGGTTTGGCTAAATTGGTAGAATCAAAAGGTGAAGAAGCTAAAAAACGTGGTGTTGCTATCGCCTACGACACTCGTCACTTCTCTCCTGAATTTGCTTTTGAATCTGCTCAAGTGCTAGCTGCACATGGAATCAAGTCTTACGTTTTTGAGAGCCTACGTCCAACACCTGAACTATCATTTGCAGTTCGCCATTACGGAACAATCGCTGGTATTATGGTAACTGCAAGTCACAACCCTAAAGAGTTTAACGGTTACAAAGTGTATGGAGAAGATGGTGGACAAATGCCACCTGCAGATGCTTCTGCTTTGACAGACTACATCCGTGGTATTGATAATCCATTTGCTGTTGAATTAGCTGACTTGGAAGATAGCAAGGCTAACGGTCTCATTACCGTTCTTGGTGAAGAAACTGACCGCCTCTACCTTGATGAGCTCAAAGCAATCAATATCAACAAGGACTTGATTGCTGAGTTCGGTAAAGACATGAAGATTGTTTACACACCACTTCATGGTACTGGAGAAATGCTCGCACGTCGTGCCCTTGCTGAAGCTGGATTTGAATCCGTTCAAATTGTTGAAGCTCAAGCTACCGTTGACCCAGACTTCTCTACTGTTGCTTCACCTAACCCTGAGAGCCAAGCAGCTTTTGCTCTTGCTGAAGAATTGGGACGTGAAGTTGGAGCTGATGTACTCTTAGCAACTGACCCTGATGCTGACCGTGTTGGTGTTGAGGTTCGCCAAGCTGACGGTTCATACTGGAACCTTTCTGGTAACCAAATTGGTGCACTTATCGCTAAGTATATCCTTGAGGCACATAAACAAGCAGGAACACTTCCTGAAAATGCTGCGGTTGCTAAATCAATCGTATCAACAGAGTTGGTGACTAAGATTGCTGAAAGTTATGGCGCAACAATGTTCAATGTCTTGACTGGTTTCAAATTCATCGCTGAGAAAATTCAAGAATTTGAAGAAAAACACAACCACACTTACATGTTTGGTTTTGAAGAAAGCTTCGGCTACCTCATCAAACCATTTGTACGTGATAAAGACGCTATTCAAGCTGTCCTTATGGTTGCTGAAATTGCTGCCTACTACCGCTCTCGTGGCATGACACTGGCTGATGGTATCGATGAAATCTTCAAAGAATACGGCTACTTCGCAGAAAAAACTATTTCTGTTACACTTTCAGGTAAAGACGGTGCTGAACAAATCAAAGCAATCATGACTAAGTTCCGTGATAATGCACCTGAACAATTCAACAAGACTGACATTGCACTCTTCGAAGACTTTGCTTTGCAAAAAGCTGTTGCTCTGGATGGAACAACAACTGAATTGACAACACCACCATCTGACGTTCTTAAATACACATTGACTGATGATAGCTGGTTTGCTGTTCGTCCTTCAGGAACTGAACCAAAAATCAAATTCTACATCGCAACAGTTGGTGAAACACTTGCTGTCGCAGAAGAAAAAGTTGCAAACATCGAAGCTGAAATCAATGCATTTGTGAAATAAGCTTACTCTTTCCTACTGCTTCCTCACATTGAGGGAGCAGTTTTTTATTGTTAACAAACTAGCTTGTTTTGTTAAAAGTTTCAAAAACCCTTCTCTCTCCCATATTATTGAATTCTTTTAGATTTTTTTAAAGAGGCTGGGTAAAAACTCCAGAATACAGTAAAAGGCATAGAACTTCGTTATCCAAACGTTGATTCTATGCCTTTTTAAAGTATCTATTTTTCAAAAGAAGAATATAGATTGAGTTTTTTCCAGCCTCTTTATCAATTCAACCTATTAAAGAAAACTTGAGAATATTTCAGCTCTTTTACCAATTTCAATCTTCTGTTTTATAGACTTAGAGATGGCTATATTTTACTTCGATTCAGCCCTTAAAATAATTGAAGTAACTTTTCAGCTACCTCAAGAATTATTAAGTCATTTATTAGAAAAAAGATAATGATTGATTTTTTGATAAGATTATGATTGATAGCCATTGGGGTTTTTGCTTTGCCATCTCCAGGAATCTCTCATCATGTCTTGCAAAGTTGTTTCAGCGGTCCAGTCAAGCACCTCTTTAGCTTTACTCGAGTCAGCATAGCAAGTAGCGATATCACCAGCTCTTCGATCTTTGATGACAAATGGAACAGAAACATGATTTACTTCTTCGAAAGTTTTAACCAACTCTAGGACGCTATATCCATGTCCAGTTCCTAGGTTGAAAACAGCACTTCCTGTATTTTTTAGATTATTTTTAAGAGCCGCAACATGCCCTTTTGCTAAATCAACAACATGTATATAATCACGTACCCCGGTGCCGTCAGGGGTGTCGTAATCATTACCGAAAATACTCAATTCTTTTAATTTTCCTATAGCTACTTGACTAATATAGGGTACGAGGTTGTTTGGAGTACCATTTGGAGCTTCTCCAATAAGACCGCTCTCATGGGCCCCAATCGGATTAAAGTATCGCAAATTCGTAACAGACATTTCTTTATTAGCGAATGCTACGTCTGTTAGAATTTGTTCTATCATCACTTTTGTGTAACCATAAGGATTAGTCGCAGAAGTTTTTAAATTCTCAGTTAGAGGAGAAATGTTATCCATTCCATAGACTGTGGCACTGGAGCTAAAAACAATATGATTCACATGGTGATTTCTCATCACTTCAAGTAGAACTAATGTCCCTGTTAAATTGTTACTATAATATTTCAGTGGTTGTTCAACGGACTCTCCTACAGCTTTATATGCTGCAAAATGAATAACTGCTTCAATATCATTTTCGTAAAAAACATTATTCAAAAATACCTTATCTAAGATTGAACCGTTATAAAAATGAATTTTCTTTCCAGTGATTACTTTTAGACGATTTAAAACTTCTTTGGAACTATTTGAGAAATTATCTACAATTACTATATCATAGCCTGCTGAAATAAGCTCTACAGCTGTATGGCTACCAATAAATCCTGCTCCACCTGTTAATAAAATTGACATAACTTACCCCCTTACCTCTCTTTAAATTAACCGTGATATTCTCCGTTATATTGAATGAGTGTTATGTCCTCAACATCTTCAATATTGTTTATTTTTTCTGTAAAACTTAAGTTTTCATCTTTACAAAAAACTTCTACAGTTAGCTCGATTAACCCTTTCCGAGCTGTTTTTGCTTTCAAAAAATATTTCATTTTACCAAAAGCTTGTAAAATTTTCTCTTCTGTTTCGTCGTGGTTAAAATGAATCACAGCAATGTAAACTTTACCAAATTGTTGATGTCTATAAAAAATATAAAACAGTACTATCATAATTATCGCTGAAATCATAGATAATAAGTACATGCCTGCACCAACTGTAATACCCGTTGTAATTGCCCAAAAAATATACAAGAGATCCATCGGATCTTTTATTGCTGTACGATATCGAACAATGGATAAGGCACCAACCATACCAAGTGATATAACGATATTAGTACTAATTGCTAAGGTTACCATACATGTTAATATTGTCATACCAACTAATGTAACTGCAAAACTACGTGAATAAACCACACCGGAAAAAAATTGGCGATAAATAAGATAGATTACAGCCCCTAATATAATTGAAATTATCATTGATAACAGAATTTTCCATAAATCCGCCCCAGTATATGAACTCACAAAAGAGTTTTTTAAAATGTCGTTAATACTCATTTTTTACCTTTCTTAATTATCGTACCAAAAGAAGTTTAAGTCTCTCTTATAGCTTGTCTTGTCATAACATAATACATATTTGGATACCGCAGTGAATTCAGTAGCATCTGATGGAATAATTTCTTTGATAATATCAGGGAAAAATTCAGTATATTTTACTTCTAAAACTAATTTTTCAGGTTCCAATACTTCAAGGGCTGGTAAATTAGCATCAAATATATCAAAGCTCCCTATTGCTGCTCGAATATTCTCATCAAAGGTAATCCGTACAGTTCCTGATTCTAACGTCCAAGGCTCACGCTCATAGTCAACAATTGTTTTTGGACGTAAAACATTAGATATACACTCAATGTAAAATTCTTGGCAAAGATGGTGTGGGCTTTTTAATAAAAAGTCATAATCTCCATCAATAATTTTGTAAAATTCTTCCCTTGTCAGCGGTGCATCTTCTTTATAAATATATGCACCATGTTTTCGTTTGCGCTCAAGTTTAATCACTTGATCAGTGTAATTATATATACGAATACGATATTTTTTTCTAATAAGTACACCTGCCTGTTTATCCTCATAAGCACTGTTCCAGTAGTCATCAAAATATAGACTTCTAATTGTATAACTCTCACTTTTTACATGCTTATCTAAGGTCATTATATTCCTTATTCGTTGACGAATGAGATGTTTATCTTTAAGTGAAATCAAGTATTTTTGTTCGTGTCGAAAAACTTCTTTAGTTTTCTTCATAGTTATCCTCACTTATGCTTTTATCGGGGTTTATATAAAATGATTTAACACCAGATATTTTTCCATCTTCACTTGTTACATAATAATCAAATGCCATTTGGGACTGTCCAGAAGTATTTGAAGCAGTAACACGGATAAAATATTGCCCTGCTTCCATCATATCTAGTTCAGTATTTGTCAATTTTAAATTATCTTGTTTGAAGATTGTAGTTGAAAAATCATAGTTTTTTGAGATCTCTACAGAGTATGTAATGTCTTCTGATTGAAAATCGTATGAATTTCCCCAACTTATTTTCAATTTTCCATTATCACTTTTTTCTGGTATGTTAATGAAGAACGGCATTGGCTTTTTAAAGCTCTCATAGTACTTTTTATAATTACTTTCAACTTCTGAAGGTAAGGCGTTCAAAACTTTTTGGTAATCAGCTGTAGAGATACCTAGATAGGTACTGTCAGGAATCTCAGAAATATAAGGTTTTACAATATTTGCTAAATCATTCGAAAGCGATGTCATGTGTTCTTTGGATAAATTATTATGATATAAATCTTCTATCGCGAGATTCAAAGCTTCTTGGAAACTTTTCGTTTTTAACGCTCGTTGGAATAATTGGTTTCCCCAATAATTGCTAATACCGGTCTCCCAATCAGCATTTCCCGAAAACCCCTTGATGGAATATTCTGTTTCAAAAAGTGATCCATCGTTATCCCATGGTATGATATACCATCTTTGAGAATTGAGTGGGCTGTATAGATACATATTTCTACTCTGGGTGTCATGATTACCCATTAGGATTTGAAAAGCCATCCAGTAAGATAAATTTTCTACATCAAAATATTGTTCCAAAACATCTTCAAAATCGATTGAAGTATCATTAACCTTCTTTATTAAATCAATAAGTTTAGTATGGTCTGTAGACCCTTTAATTTCGAGTAATTCTTCAAATTTACCCTCGTCATAACTAGGGTCGCTATTTAATTTAATAACATTATCAGAATCGATAAATTCAAAAAAGTTAACTTTATAAAGTTGTCCACTACTATCTAAATTGTGAGCTTTCATACCAGTTTTATTAAGTTGTTCAACTTGAGTATACAGACCGTAGTCAACAAACTCATCCGGTTTATCTCCTGTTGTATCTTTAACATAAAGGTGGACAAACTGAGTTCGTAGGCTTAACACTTGAGGAATGTCTTGGAGTAATACATACGACATCATGTTTCGAAAACGAAGACTTTCAGTTTGGTGTTTGTTTAGATTGATTGTTTTTTGACCATACCAACTTCCCTTATTTTGTTTGATTTTTATTTTGTAATTCTTTTGTTGGTTACTACTTGAAGTCTGACCTCTAATTTGTATTGTTGCGTTTGGTGCAGTTTCCCCAAATCCCAATTCGCCAGCTTTTGGTCCCTTATCATCTCCTACCTGTAACAATCCAGAAATTTTATATCGGTCAATTCCCATCTTTTCATAATCATAAACTGATAAATTATTTACTTCAGACCAGGAATGATTTGTATTATCGCTGTCACTTCCACGTGTAACGGTTAAGTACATTGTTTGCACATCTTTATAATCATATGTATCGTAAAGAGCAGAATTATCAGTTAAATGATATGAATCATCCGAAAAAACAACCTCTGTCTCTGGGATTTTATCACTAGATTCATCTTCTTTCTCATTGGTGAAAGAACCAAAGCAATATACAAGAACAGTTGTCAAAATCAATAGTAAAATGACTAATAAAAGGCTCTTTCTATTCTTCATAGTTCACCTCCTTTGTAAAAACAAGCATTTTCTTGTTTAGAAAAATTGCAAAACGATAAAATATCCCCTTTTTTTCTGAAAAAACAATTGGCTGTCTTCCTAGAATCTGATACATTAAATTGCTAGTGATTTTTTCTAAATTTATCCAAGAAATGATAAAATATAGCATAGTTGCTATCAAAAAACCAAAACCATAAAACAAAGTATTAGTGTAAAGTGTTGCGACAGTTGCTAAGATGGATACTGTCGCAAAGCTAATACTTGTCCAATAACTTCCTGTAAGGTTTCCAAAGTAATAAGTGGATAAGGCTACAATATTTGCTAGCCCGTATATTGCGTAGGCAACACAAAGAATTCTAAAATATCCATTCATCGTGGTATTAAAACCTAATGGCAAAGCATTTAATATAGATGTTCCAACTGAAATTGAAAGTAAAGTGACAATCAATTGTACCCAAACAGTTTGTTTCATACCTTTTTTCAAACTTTCCGTCATGTCCCTCTCTGCCTTACGGATTTCTTGAAGTGTACATTTTCCTGTAAAACTTAGATAATAATTGCGGTAACTTTTGAAAAAATCTACTTCAATTGAAATGATAAACTGTACAGTGCTTGCTAGCATGGTTAATGATGCTAGAAAGACTGTTAAATCATAATAAGGAGCAATGTAAAATAATCCTCGAACCTGTTGTCCAATTTGACTGAACCAAATCACTACAATATGACCTAATAATCCAAGTTGAGTACATAAACCAATAACAGCCAATTTCCAATGTTTATCAAAGTATTTCAAAAAATTAAACATCTGATCATAATTTAATTTATTTGGAAATTGTTGACACAGAAGATTGGTTGCAAGAATGAGAAAACTAGCGTAACCAAATATTATTCCAGCTAATAGAGAAACAACAACTGAAATATGAATTAACAAGAAAATACTACTCATTATCAATGTAGTTAAAATTGTCGCAAAGAAAGCCTTAACAATTCCCAAATAGTCATTTATTATGGTTAAAAAATTAATAACATTCCAAGATAATAAAAACTCACAAAATAATATCCAGGCTAAAACACCATAAATAAAACCTATTCGCGATATTAGTAGAAATATTCCATATAATATTCCCCCAAGGAAGACACTGAAAAATTGGCTTCCCAAATAGCTTGTTAATATGTTGCTAAGATCTCTAGAAAATATCTTATCTGATAAATAGCGAGAAATGACAAGTGAAACAAAACCGTTAATAAAAAGAGAACCAAGTAACCCATAGGTAATGATGGCTACAATTAAGTTCCTATCTGTAATTGTTACCTTGGCCAGATTAGATAGACTATATATTGTTAGTAAGACAAGTTCCCCAAATAAAAGTGGTGCGACTGTGACAATAGAAGCGTAAGCAAATGCACGTGGTTTTGATGTCAGTTTTTTTCCTCTTACAATCTTGTTTATAGCGAAACCAATTCCAGCCATTAAGTTACCTCCAAGTATAAATCACGATATTGCTGTATCATCAGTTCATAAAGATAATATGTCTTTGCACGTTCTTGTGCAATTTCTCCCATTTTTTCTCTTAAATCACGGGAGCTACACATTTTCTCCATAGCATGTGTCAACCCAGTTCGATATGTAGGTGGTACACAATAACCTGCAACTCCTAAATGATCTCCCTTGTCACCTTCCAATAGTTCTCTACAGCAACCAACATCAGTCGTTACACAAGGTCGTCTCGCTGCCATTGACTCAATGACTGATAGTGGTTGTGCTTCAGAAATACTCGTTAAGATTGTAAAATCCAACTTCTCCATATATTTTACAACATCAACTTGCCCTGTAAAAAATATATTTTTTATTCCAAGTTGACGGACTAATTGATGACATTCTCTATCATAGTCTTCATCGTCCACACCACCGAGAATATGTAATCGAGTATTTGGGTATTTACGTGATAATTCATAAAATACATAAATCATCGTCTTTATATCCTTTATGGGAGCAATACGGACAACAGCACCGATATCAATCCATTCATCTTCCTCTTTAAGGGGGATTGCTGCAAATCTCTCATAATGAATACCATTTGAAATCACTACACATTTCTCAATATCGCACCCAACCTCTTCCTGAATATATTTTGCTTTAGTATAGAGGCTTGTCACGCGATTTGCCCTACTATAAATTAAATTTGATAACATGTAGAAGAATTGAATCCAATCACGCTTCATTGTGGGTAACACCCAGTCTGAACGTAATATTTCTTCCTCTCTCTCTCTAGTGTAAATACCATGTTCTGTTAACAATAATGGTGCATTGTGCTGGTAACTTCCTAATGTAGCCAGCAATCCAGCGTATCCCGTTGCAATTGAATGGTAAATATCTGCTTTTGGTAGTTGTTGAGTCATTAAATAAAGAACTGTAATCAGCATTGAACGAGTTGTATGAAAAACATCAGCGAATGATTTATTTTGGTGATTTTCCTCAACTATTTCGGTTAATAGTTCTAAAAAAAGCTGGCTCTCTAAAAAATCAGCTGGGTGAACCTGACGTTTATTGAAAATATCAAATAATAGTTCCCAATCAGGTGTTTGACAAGCTAACAGAGCTTTTAACGATTGGCGCTCTGAACTATTAAATTTACCTTTCCAGTTTGAATGTACTGAAGATTGGATAGCTTCATTTAAAAAAATCTCTTTGACTTCGACCACGTTATCTGCTAATTCATATTTGAATTTTCCACGGCTTTCAGAGTTTGCACCTATTGTAACTAATACAAATTCATGTTCAGTCATTTCATTAATATAATTATGCATCCAAGAAGAGACACCGCCATTTACGTAAGGATAGCACCCTTCTAAAATTAAACAAATACGCACCGATTCTCCTTTCAAATTATTATTTCTTGGCTATAGATACTTTAGCTGAGGTCGCATGTAGAAGGTATAGATTTCCAGTTAAATGCTCCAAGCTCCCTCCAGTCACCCTCCCAGGTTTATCTTCATTAAATCTCACCATAAAATAAGCTTCGTCAACAAAATTCCCAAGACTGAAAATGTAGGAATAATCATTTTCTTTTTTGTCAACCGTTATGCTAGAAAATCTTTGTATTGCTCCCCCCATTTGCGATTCCGTCATATTTCGTATTGAAGGTGCGGTTTTATAAAGCCAGGCCATTTGATTTGACAGTTTTTTATATAATTTAGCCCAACCTTGCTTTGCTCCTCGATCAACATCCAAAGGATCATCTGGATGAATAAAATGATGACTAACATAGTGTAAGTTTAACTCAGATACCATGGTTAGTTTTATATAATCATCAATCATAGCTCCTGAGGATACTCTAGGAGATTCAATCATTCCGTCATTAGCAACTGCAAATTCTTGATCGTAAACAAATTCTTCTGGAAAATAATTACTCGCTATTACTTTGATATTAGGAAAGTCTTTTGCTAGTACATTTCTACTTTCTTCCGACAAAACATTTGAGGGTGGGACATAGACTGAGTGTTCGCTTGTTGGGAATAGATTTTCTGTAAAATCTATTAGTTCATCAAGTGATTTCTTAATTGCTGAGTTACTTGACCAGGTTTTATAAGAGAATGTGTCACCATAACTGATATCTGATAAAACGAGCGGTTGGTGATTGTAGCCATGGTATCCAATTTCTCCTCCCATTTGTAAAAGCATATTACCAAAGTATGTAAAACGTGAACTATCCGACTGACGTTCAGTATTTCCTGATGTATCATCTTCATAGTTTTCAATAACAACACCTGTGTATTTTATGCCGTATTTATCAGCTAGAGTGACCATATTCGGCCACCAGATATTTGTATAAAAATCAGAAACAGTCATCTGATAATCACGAGTAATATATTTTGCGTCACCAGTCGGAACCGGAGATGGAAAATCATCTAGTGTAAAAGCTGCTGAATTTATTACAGGGTAGACTCCAATATTTCCCAATAATGAAAATGAAGCCGAATAAAAGCCACGCATAGCTTTGACATATATTCCAAAATTATCAACAACAACATGGCCATTTCCTAATTCATATTTCCAGACAAGAGGAACCTGCTTGTCATCCCCTGTTGTAAGGTATACATCAGCGTTGTCTTCTAGTTCAACAGCCCAAGCTGATTCAAATGGGTCATCAATTTTATAGATTCTACCAGAACCTAACATAAAATTATTTTTGATTGAGATTTCGCTAACGGTGTTATATAGATATGAAGAGTGTATGATTCCCAATTTATGTTCAATAATGGAAACTACATCATCTTTTTGTAATGTCATTGCGAACATTACATTTCCTCCAGTCTCAACCCATTCCATCATAGTTATTGCCATCTCTCCAAGTGGTTCCAAATCAGGAGTTAGCACTACAACTGTATCGAAGTTTTCGAAATCAGGTACTGACTCATTCGAAATATCTATATAAGTGGTTCCGACCTTCATATCTTCAAAAATTTGTTTAAAGTTATCAATAGCACTTTCTGAAGTTATGTTACTTGAATCATATATGACAAGATTTGATACTGTTACTTCAGAAAGAGACTCGACCTTTGTTTTTACATTGGAAGTTGATAGATAAGTATTCTCGCTATTTTTGTTTTGGTAACTTATCCCATTTCGTTCAATTAACAATGCCACCGCAAGTATTATCAGAATAAGAAAAACTGGGAGAATTGATGTAAATCTAAATGTCTTTTTTTTAAACATTTGTTGCCTCCCTATGCTGTCTCCAAAAGTTAAGTTTTACTTTATTTTTTTCAGAAAAATAGATATTATTTTGTCCTAAAAACTCCCAAAATTGTTCTAACTCAGAGCCTGACTTCTTTAAAATTATCGTATCAAGGTACAGCATCCAGATATCTTGATCATCAGGGAAAAGGTTAAATAGATTTGTTATCAAATTATCTAAAGCTTCAAAATTTTCTAAACTCTGATAGGTTCTAGCTAAAGATATCAAACGCTTTTTATCTACAGGAAAATTTTTTTCTATCATCCACTCAATTTCATGAATGTATTTTTGCTTCAATGTTTTGCCATAGTGCCCTTCTGCAATTTCACTTTTAATATAACGTTCTAAAAAGTCTGATAGATCACATCTTTTAATAAATGAATCTGGATTCTTTTTCACCTGATGCTCCAATCGGTGTAAGTTTTCGTCATATTTTGCTGATAACTCCGATAAAATTGTTGTTGCATAGTGTACTACTTCAACATCATCATTCAATCGAGCTTGATTTAACAAAGAAACAAAATTTTCTGGGGACTCAAAAATGATATCAATAATGAGTTCGCGTTTAATACTTGAGTTGTTGAGTAAAAGTGCTTCTTGAAACGGAACGATATTAGTAATATCAAGTGTCACAGGCTCACTAGACTCAAAATTATCCTTTACATCTTTGTCATTTGATAACCAAGGAATAACCTCTTCAAAAGATAATTTATCTTTTTGAGACCGTGACTTTTTATCCTTTAAAAGATAAATCACAGATATTGGCCCAAGGATCGGGAAAAATAGTAACAGTAACTGATGATATACATTAAGTTGAATTTCCCATTTTTGGGCTCCAAAGTAGATAAGTGTAATAACAATAAAATGACATGCTAAAAAAATTGTAACTAACAATATTAGTCTCCTTTATGAAACCATCTGCTTAAATTCAAGTGCCTCAACAGACTCTTCGATATTAAGTTCATCTACTACTTTAAGTCCAATAATAGATAAATCATCTTCTAATGCTGTTAATGAATGATGATCACACACATTTATCAGCAAACATAAATTAGTTCCAATTTGTCCAAAACTATCGAAATGTGATAGTTTTTCCTCTATTTTTACAATCATTTGTGGCTCAATTTGCTCTAAATTCTTATTCAAAATTAAAACTCTGCCTAAGAAGTATTTTGAGGAAGCATTTTTAAGTGCAAGTATTTTATGATAAAAATCATCTTCACTCATTACATTTTGATAACTTCGATTTTCCTCTTTAAAAAGTCGTTGATAGCTTAAACTAGCTAGGCCAACCAAAGATTTTAGTATATTTTGATAATTGAGGTTCAACTTACTTGGAGCTAAGTTATCCAAGGAAATATAGTAGTGCACAGTTTCGTCGCATATTATTCCTGCAAGATACATAGGATAATCACTATTTAGGTGCTTATTTACCCAGACATTTTCACTTATTAGACGGTATTCAATGACTTCGAACTGTTCAAAATTTAACATTAAATGCCTTTCATCCTTCGATGTTGTCAAGATAAGTTCGCTTATATGATCAGGCGTTACTTTAAAAATGGCAACATCTTCTGTAGAAAAAATCTCTTTAATATTTTCAATCAAATTAATTAAAAACATTTCTATATATGGCGTTTCCAAAGATTTTAAAAAATGATAAATCTTTCCATAACTATCTTGTCGTTCTAGGATTTGATGTGCTAAGTCAACTTTTTCTGAAAGTAAATCTTCTACAAAAGATTGTTCATCGATTAATTGTTTCTCTAAATGTTCTTTTTCAGTCGACAGGCTGAATAAATCAGACTGGTCTTTTTCCTTAACATAGCCACTAGTTAATCCGGAAACAAGATAAACGATATATGGAATCCAGTTAGTTGGTTCAAAAAATAGTGTTTGAAAATTGGTTTCTCCTTCCAGAATATTCTGAACAATCAGTCCAATTGATGCAAATAATGATGCCCAAATACCATATGAAATCCCCAAACTCATACCAGAGATTACAACAGCAAATAATCGATAATCAACTGTTTTAAAATACAACTGATTGTTTGAGTAATGTATCAATAATTCGCTAAGAAAAATCAAACCAATTAAAATAGCAAATTTTACTGAAGTTCTATCTTGTTTCGCTAACTCACGAATTTTTTCAAATAGTGTTGCTTTAGTTTCACTCAAGGAAGCATCAGGAAATTCAAAAGTCGAAATATCCTCTAGAATAGATACTTTTGGAAACCACCCATATTTATCCTTAAGATTAGAAACTTGTGAATCAAGTTCATATATTGGGGCTGTATTAGAGAATAGTGAATCATCAAATACGTGAAGCAGTTCAAAAAGTTGAGAGAATGTAATCCCAAAGTTATCTGGAATATCAATAATCTCAAAGCAGTCTTTCCAATTATCAAGTATACGACGACACAAATCAAATAAATCTTGTGCAAAAATAAAATATGCTTTTTGATTCCTATTAATGATTGAATTGCTACTTGACTTTGACAAACTATACAAGTAATCATTAAGGGAATTTAATTGATACATATACAAAGAACGCAAAATTTTTAAAGAAATATTCTTTTGAATTGAATAAGAATATACAAGGCGTTCGTAAGCATTCATTATTATGCTTCGACTGGTCTCAGTTTGAAAACGCGAATCTGGTCCAGTCACATATAAAAAATTAATGTCTTGGTTATTTGAGATTAGGTTAAATATTTTTCTTATTTGTGACAATTCATTATCTAGTTCACTTAGAAAATCGACTGAATCAGAAAAATATATAATAGTTGTAACATTATATATTAGAAGCGAACGCTTAATCTCATTATCATTATCAAAATCGATACAATGAATTTTTCTTTTATGTTTATGTGTTTTTCCTAATAATATTATTTTCTTATCAGGAAACATACTCAATAAATCATTTTCATCTAATACATTAATATTCCCTGCTATTAATACTGACATAATTCTCCTTTTCTTTACATCCTTCACTTTTCAAGATAATCTTCGTATAATTATTTTATCATTTAATTTATATGTTATGAAGAAATATCTGTTTTTTTTTAATTTGTTTGTAACTGATTTTGAAATTACTAATTGAAAACTATCTCATGTCTGTCAAAAACTGTTCAAGTATTAATACTAAGGTTATTATATGAAAAACTAGTTTCACTCATCAAAAAATGAAGTAATATAAAAAAACTCAGCAATTCATTACAATTACTGAGTTTTGCTTTTTTAATTGATAATATAATATTCAGTGATAAATTGTACACTCGAATACTTATTGAGTTAAATTAATCTTCTTTACGGCGACTTTTGATACCTACAGTTCCTAGAAGAGTGATTAGAATACCTAGACCTGCTACAGCAGCTGTGCTATTTTTTTCGCCAGTTTTTGGTAATTCATCTTTTGAAACTACCTTTTTAGCAGTTGCCGTACTTGTTGGTTTGACAACATTTGCCTTTGGAGTAGCTTTAACTGGTGCTGCCGCAGGTTTCACAGTCTCTACTGGTTTTTCAGTAGCAACTACTTCCACAAAAATACGATAATCGTCTTTGATTACTTTGTAGTAACGAACATCACTGTTAACATTGGTGATAACCCATTTACCAAGTTGGTTACTCATAATCTCAGCATAGTCTTGATTGATATCAACAGCGAATCCACCCGTACCATCAACAAATGGTGTAAATTCATTGACTGCTTCGCTATCATTAGTGTCGTAAACAAAACTTGTAGCTATGTTCGCCTTTTTCAAATTCGCTACTGCTTCAGCTATACCTTGTGCAACAACTTCATCAGAATCCCAAATATCAATATCTTCATCAGTAAATACAACAGCAAATCGTTTAGATCCTGTATTTGTTGACCAATCATAGTCTGATGCAATAAAATTCAAAGGAGATCTAGGATCTTCAGAAGCTCCTTCATAATCCAACTGCTCTAAAGCTGTAATAAATTCAGCAGTGTCAGTAGTAAAGTAAGAACCATTAAAGCTTGTAGTTGTGAAATCAGTTCCGTAGCCAATCAAACCAAGTCGGGTAGTTATGCTTTCTTGATTCAATCCAGATACAAAGTTGGTGACATTGTTTTTTACGCCTTCAATGTCGTCATACATCGAACCTGAAGTATCTATGATAAATACGATATCTGCATTATTTCCTTGAGTTGTAGTTGTGGTGCTATTATCAACTTTAATGACTTCAACTGTTGTAGTCTTTTCAACTCTTTCTTTTTCAGTAATAGTGGCTGATTTAGTTTCGTACTCACCGGATGTCTCATACGAAACTGTTGATTGCTCTTGTACACCAACCGGTTCAGAACTATCAGCTTTAGTCGTCGTAACAATCTGTGCTGTAGCTTCGCTCGTTGCTGTGGTAGTACTTCCTTCTTCGCTTTCTGTTATTACAGGATCAGACGCACTAGTCTCAACAGAAATAACATCACCAACATTTGCAACTTCTTCGTCAACAACAGGCTGAGCTATAGCATTTGTTATTTCTTCACTAACAATATCCGTAGCTGTACGACCATCAATCAAATTCTCATTGATTACAGTGACATCCTCTTCAAAGCTTTCAGAAATAGTTTTGGCTGCACTAGACATAGGTGCTTTATCATTATTCACAGCAACCTCTGTTGTTGAAGGTTCGGAAACCCCGTTGTCATCAGCGAAAACCGTTGCAGTTCCCAAAAAAATAACCGCAATAGTCACAGAAGCAAGTCCTACACTTAGCTTACGTAGAGAAAATTTAGACTCTTTTTTATTAAAACTTTTCATTGGCTCAATCTCCTTTGATTGGTATAATGTTTTAATTAAATTATATCACTCTTAAAATCAAAGTAAAGTTTGAACATCAAATATAATATATAATTTACCCGTGGTGCTAGTTAATTTTGTATAACTTTTTAGTTAACAAAATAACCCATTTGGATTATACTGCAAGTGACTAAACAAACAGAGGTAATCCAAATGAGTCACTTACATTATACCCCTAAA
>Ga0334887_1002768_pt1 | contig 18823 bp, 18 predicted proteins | sample GraSluR1_MG_10_FD_207217 | JGI IMG/M metagenome (GOLD analysis project Ga0334887, IMG submission 207217) | Sludge microbial communities from methane-producing bioreactor in Wageningen University, Netherlands - Granular Sludge_18_07-R1 | ecosystem: Engineered > Bioreactor > Anaerobic >...
TTTGTCTTTTTTTCTGGAGAGCGTCGAAAAAGTCGTTTTGTTCATGTCGTGCGTGATTCTTATCCACAACTTGTCCACTTCGGCTTTGATGAAGCAAGGCTCATGACTTGTTCATGAAGCCCCACGTAAAGACGTTTCGGAGAGCCGTTTCTCAGCACGGCCTTCCTCATGGTGTCCTCCAGCGCGGGAAGCCTTTGGTTGTCGTAGAACTCCGCGTGCGTCACCAGGCGGGTTGCGTCGTCGACGGCCGCTATGAGATACGTCCTCCTCCTCTTCTCCGGATTTTCCGGGTCGGGGATGTACGGCCCGTATTTCAAGTCCGCCTGCCACAGCGCGTTCCTTCCGACTCGGACGAAGCGTCCGCTCCCGGATTTCGCGTCCTTCTCCTTTTCAAGCTCGCTTCCGGAGAGTCCGTTGTTCCGAAGCTGCCGCGAGAGCGTGGAACGGGCGACCATGTGTCCTTCCGCCTTCAGCAGATCGCGGATGAGTTCGGCGCTCCGGCGGGGCAGTTCCCGGCGGCACTCTTCGGCGAACGAGAGCGCCTCCGGAGATATGGCCTTGCACACTCCCTTGTCCTTGCGGGGTTTCTTCACCAGCCCTTCGAAACCCTCTTTCCTGTACGCCGCCACCCAGCGCCTCAGCGTCCGCTCGGAGATCTCCTCTCTTTCGAGGAGCTTCGTCCGTCGCTCCGACGATTCCAGCGGCGAAAGTCCGTCCTCCAGCAGCGGCGCAAGGAGCGCGTACCTCCTCAATGCCTCTTCTCTGTACATGTCAAGCTCGGCTTCCCGCATTCCTTTTCGCACCCCTCTCTCCCGTTTTCTCCCTTTTCAGGAGTCGGAGGTCAGTCTAAGGGGAGCGCTCCGGTCATGCACGACAAAGTCGGTGATGAATCCCGATGAACATGCCTATCGCCAGAGACGATTCTCCGGGAGAGGAATTCGCCAGCAGACCGACTACGCGCCGAAGCTCGTTCAGGTGCTCCTTCAGATGCTCGCTCATGCGCTCTTTCAGGGTAATCTTTCCCACTCGCGCTTCCAGCGACAACAGGGTTCTTCCCGACACCCGCCCTCCGAAGAATCTCTCCGCGATATACTCCATCCGCCCCAGCAGAGCGGGGAGAAGGGCGGAGAACACGTTTCTCCAGCGGCCTATGGTCCGAACGTCGGCATGCGTCTCGCAGGTGCTCTCGTCGCGGAGCGCTTCCTCGATCTCCGCAGCGGCGTGATGTTTGTAGGGAAGCATGAACTTCTTGAGGACGGTGATCGTCTTCCGGCATCCGCGGCATCGATAGCGCTTCACGGTATGGATCGTCTTCTCTCCGCGCCGGATGCAGCAGCGTTCACGACGATCATGAAATTCGAGTTCTCCTTCGCAGTGCGAACAGGCGGCGGGGAGGGGGAAATCTTCGTCGTTCTCTGGTATGATAGCCAGTGTTCCGGTGGTCCCCCGGTTCGATCCTGTCTTGGCGGAGAGGTCGTCCGGGGGACTCTCCTTTCTCTTTAGTCTGTGTATACAGACTACCCCGAACGGACATCTATGTAAAGCTCTCCCAGGTCAGGAAAACCAAGCGGAAACAACTGACGCCGAAGCCACTCCAAAGTGGTTCATGCATGTTCCTCGCTATTTCAATGACGCTCTGGACATAAGATTGATGGAGCGGCGAAAAAACACGGCCGCGTTCCTTTCCTGGACACAGGGATCTCTTTTTTCTTTTTCCCAGGAAGACGTGATTTACATGAATCCCTATACAAGCCGTATCACAGCACCTCTCATACAAATAAAGCAAGCGTCGCCAGTTGGAAAAGATCAGTCCGGCAAGCGTTATAAAGGCTATGTAAGATTCAAATGGTATTTCACAAAGAAGGATTCGACTATGGAAATGACTCAGGACGACTTCGTTCGTTTTCTGATCTCCGGATCTTTGGAGGAGGGCCATGAAATTTGAACACTGAATATGAGGAAAACTCTTGCATAAAGTGTATTTGGCCCATGATTTTAAGTACTGTAATGACGAAGAGGGACAATCCGGGCAAATGGTAAGCAGGAGGTGGTTCCCGTGTTTGACTTTGTTGCTATAGACTTCGAAACGGCCAATGAGAAGCGATGTAGTCCTTGTTCGCTTGGGCTCGTAATGATAAAGAACGGGTCGGTGGTGGAACGCCGAGCGTGGCTCTTAAGGCCTCCATCCAGTTTTTTTTACTTCAATCCGATTAATATAAGAATTCATGGAATCGATGAAGAGATGGTCGCCGATAAACCGGAGCTTGTCGATTTATGGGACGAGATAGCACCGTTTCTGGAAGGCAACATTGTGTGCGCTCATAACGCATCCTTTGATTTCAGCGTGCTTCGGAGAACGCTTGAGGTTTACGACATCCCTCTGCCGAACTGCGATATTTTATGTTCGGTGGCCGTTTCGAGGAGAGCGTGGCCCGAACTTGTTTCTTTTTCCCTCCCCATCGTGGCAAGTCGTTTGAATCTGCCTTTGCAGCACCACGATGCAGGAGACGACGCCGCTTGTTCTGCGGAGATACTGCTCCGTGCGTGCAATGAGCACGATATAGAATTTCTTGATGAGATGGAAAAGCGGCTTGAAGTGTTTCCGGGGTATTTGCGCCACGGCGTGTACTCGTGCTGCAGCACCCCCCGATCGACAAAGCCTTTAACTCCACCGCCTTCTCCGAAGGAGTGCGGGCGTAATCGTAATCATCCATTATTCGGCAAGCAGGTGGTTTTTACCGGCGCCTTAAAGCTCATGACTAGGGATACTGCGTTTCGTCACGTCGCATTGGCCGGAGGTCATCCAAGGTCCGGTATGAGCGGGAATATCGATTATCTTGTGATGGGGGTTCAGGATTTTTCAAGGTTTCGAAACGGGCAAAAGAGTTCGAAGACCAGTAAGGCCGAAGAGTTGCGCGCTTCGGGATACGATATCGAAATAATATCGGAAGAAGATTTCACGAAAATGCTTTGTTCTGGGGAGGACATGGAACCATGATCTACCGCTACGATCTCTCTAGTCGCTGGGAACGCGAAGCTGGAGGCGCTGCTGCTGGATCAGGCGCTGAAGACGCTGCACCATGAGCGGTTGATGCATTTGGGGGAGACAGTTTCTGTGGATAGCGCCGATCGATCGGAACTTTGATATTAACTCGGAGGTGAGAAAATGTTTCATTTTGATCCTAAGCATTTCGAAGAGCCTTCTCCGGTCGTTGAGACTCCACTGGAAATAAGCCGAAAGCGGATATTTGCCAGAAAGTCGGGGGAAGATCCCGAATCATTCAGGCAAGAGCTTGATGCCGAGATTCGCAAGCATCTACCTGCTGAGTTGCACCCCTTCTACTTGCCAGACGAAGTCTCGGAATTCATAAGATATTACAGTGAAGTCAGCAGGCACTCTTCAAAAAAGTTTTGGGTAGTTTTGGAGCTCTCAAGAGACGGAATACTTGAGAGCTAGAAATCAGCTTTGTGTTTTCATTTTTCACACAACACGCCATTTTGTCGAAAGAACAAGACGCGATACAAGGGGTGGAGGGTGTAATGTGGAACTCAACCTCGGAATTACCCAACAGGCTCAAAAAGCAGGGTTTTCTTATATTAAGGAGGGTTATTGGATGGCTCGACGGAAGACGCTTCGGCTTTCCGCTTTGAACATCAAGACGGAGCCACATACGCAAGAAAGATATGTTCACTTGATCCAATTTGTTTTCGGACACAGCATTCTTGGTAAGTTGTCTGGTCATAACCAACTGATGATAGGCGTTTTAGAATCTCTGGATACCGACGATCCAATGGTTGGTTTTAAGGGCTTTCTTTATAGGTTTACGAATATAGATCGCAATGCTCCATGGCTGGACATCGGCACAAGAGAGCTAGTGGAGAGCGATAGCGCAGTTCAACGCATCATAATTCCGGAAGATTTAAGGCCAAATTGTAAAAAAATCCCCTTTGTATTTGACGCCCAGCGACATCGCTTGATTTTTGAATCGACATCTCCTACTGCTCCTTCCATAAGGGTAGCATTCGAGTCCATTTTCAACGATCCAATGGTACAGGAAGAATTCGGTCTTGTTGATGTTGAGCTGGAGGTCCGCAGGGAAGCGATAGAGTACATTTTAGGGCTTGAGAATATTAGGAAATTAGAGATACGAGTCTCGCGGCCTAACCCCGACGATATTTCGGAGCTGGAAGACGAAGTGTATAGGAGACTGCAGAACCAAAATGTCAGAAGGATAGACGAAACGTTGACGGCTGCAAGTGCCGAGGGAATCCTTCCCGATCAATGGACAAAAGGGTTGATCGCAGCTTCTCGGAGTGACGGAAGCACAGTAGCAAGAGCTATAATAGGAGGAGAGAAAAAAGAGGTATCAACATCGAACAAACCTTTGATTGTATCGCACAGCTATGATCCCTATGAGCAATCTCTGATGGAGGCCATGACAAGGGGGACTAATGAACTGCTTGAAGAGGTTTTTAGCACCTTATAAGCTTTTGCGCTCATACTGGAGTGCGTATGGCGGATATCAAGCGCTGCTGTGTTCTCCGTATTTCTTGCTATCGCTGTTGCTGTCGATATGCATCACCCTTTTTGGATCGTTCGATCAACCACTCCTCGCTGCCGTTTTTGAAAAGACATTTCTCATAAACCCCTCTTTACTTGGATTTACTCTTGCTGGGCTTACCGTCTTTCTCGGTGTAGGGGATGAAAGATTCCGCGATGCAATACGTGGAGAAACTCCGGAAAACAATAAACCATCCCCCTTTATTGTTGTTTTTGTTTCTTTTATGCATTTCACGTTGATTCAGATTCTTGCCTTGCTTAACGCTGTGATAGGAGGTTTTTTCTTTTTATCTGAAATTCGCCAATATGTGTTCTTCAGTCTTTGGCTGTTCCTTTACTCCATTCTTCTTGTTGTGGCAGCAATTCTTGCAGTGTACCAACTCGCTCAATGGTATGATAAAGCAAAGAAAGCTCAACCCTCAAAAGAGGCTTCTAGCGAAATAATACCGTATAACGAACCGTATAAATTATTTTTCGGCGAACCTTGAAAACTGAGCCATTGCAACGCTTACGCCATGCCTATTACAACCCAGTATCGCCCACCAAGAGATAGCAAGGATCCACATAAGATTTCTCCTGGATCCTTTTTTTTTGCCCGGACTCCGTATGGACTTCAGAAAAAGCACATTCTTCTATAAACCCCTGACCACTCAATTGATAAAAACTCACTCCTTCCAGGCGATCGTCTCCGGACGGCGGAGTGCCTGGTGCTTGACTACGGGTATTCCGTATTTCTCGCCAAGCCGGCGGAAGCGGTCCTTGTAGACGCCCTTGAGATTGTCGTGGAAGGCGATTCCATCTATACCGCCCGCGATGCTTTTTACGCACGCCTCGAGCCTTTCCGGGCCGGATTCGTCCTCGTAGTGCCCGCTCACGAGCCACTGGTTGGCCAGGATGTGGCTGACCCCGAATGCGCAGTTGTCCCACTCCTGGAAGGCGGCGGCCGCAAACGAGGGTTCGAAGTGCACTCCTCCGGCGCACAGAAGGTTGCGCACCCTTCTTCCGTCGCTCTCGAAAACGCAGGGAAGGGATTCCGCGAGTACCCGCACGGCCTTCCCGTCGGCCCAGCTCTCCGGGGCGCTTCCGATCTCGATGTCGAGTAGCGGCACATTGAATTCGGGAATCATCTGCGGCGATCCCCCTCCGTAGACCATCCCCGACCAGTGGGTCGCCTCGGTGGTGACGCGAAAATCGTTCATTCCGGCCTCTGCTCTCTTCCGCTCCAAGGCCAGGAGGAGATTGCGCATATATCCGGGATCCGCGGGGCCGAAAGATCCGGAATCGACATCTCCGGTGGTGTGCACCGTCAGAACACGGTCGGGGGCGTTCTCTCCCTCATGCCACGTGATGATTCCGGCGAGGTCGAAAACCGAAAAATGCTCGTTCATGACCGGCAGGTAGTGCTTGTAGTCGTGACTGACCACTCTTCTCGTGGGTACGTAATAAAAAGAGCTGCCCTCACGGTCCGTATACCGCGTGACCCGGTTGCCGTCGACTTCAATATCGGTCTCCGTCAATTCGAATATTTCCCGGGATGCATTCAAGACGTTCCCCGCGACATGTTCTATCGCCTCCACACAGAAAAAGAACACCGCTTTCTTCAAAGACTTCATCACGAACCCTCCTCATCGGACAATTCCGGTTTCTCTTGCAACTATAAACCAGATACCATAAACGGTCAAAATGCTTTTGAAAAGAATGCGGACAAAAAAACGAGAGGACAACTCGTTTAAGAGCGTCCTCTCCCGGTTGTTGCAGATTTTTTTCTGTTTTTAGGCTCGTGATCAGCTCAAAACATGCTTGATTAAGCCGGACAGGCACAGCTTAAAAGCGATTCCAGGGCCTTCTCGATACGATCCATGGCCTTCTCCAGGTTCGCCATGGATGTCGCGTAGGAGATGCGGACGTACCCTTCGCCGCACGCGCCGAAAGCGGTTCCTGGAACGACGGCGACGTTCGCCTCGTGCAACAGGAAGCGGGTGATTTCCTCCGAGGTTTTTCCGGTACCGGTGATATTCAGGAATATGTAAAAAGCTCCTCCCGGAACCAGGCAGGAAACGCCTTTCATTTTATTCAGGCGCTCGCAGACGTAGTCCCTGCGTTTCCGGAACTCTTCCACCATTTCGGCTACCGGTTCCTGCGGGCCTTCAAGGGCAGCAACCGCTCCCCACTGAGCCTGAGAGGAGGTGTGGGTCACGAGGTACATGTGCATCCTGTTCATTACCTGGATCAACTCTGCAGGAGCAGCGATGTATCCTATGCGCCAACCCGTCATCGCATAGGCCTTTGCGAACCCGTTCAGCACGATCGTTCTCTCGCGCATACCGGGAAGAGCCGCGATGCTGTAGTGCTTCCTCCCGTCGAACAGAATCTTTTCATAAATCTCGTCCGAGATCACCAGAAGGTCGTGCGCGATCGCAAATTTAGCGACATTTTCGAGCGTCTCCTTCTCCTGCACGGCGCCCACTGGATTGGACGGGTCGAGCAGGACGAGCATCTTCGTCTTCGGCGTCAGCAGTTTTTCGAGGTCGTTCACGTCGATCTGGAACTGATTTTTCTCGAGCAGCGGATATCCTACGGGGACCGCCCCGTTCATCGTCGGGACATGCGAATAGTTCAGCCATGAGGGATCGGGGACGAGCACCTCGTCTCCCGGGTCGAGGAAAGAGCTCAGCGAGACGAAGACGCCTTCGGAGACGCCCACGGTGCAGATAATCTCTTCGGGGTCGTACTCCAGAGAGTCGTCCTCTTTGAGTTTCCGGCAAATCGCCTTGCGGACCTCCGGGATGCCCTTGTTCGGAGTGTAATGGGTCGCTCCTTTGCGTGTCGCCTCCACCATCGCGTCGGTGATATGAGCAGGCGTATCAAAGTCCGGCTCTCCGATTCCGAGGCCGATCACGTCCACGCCCTCGGATTTCAGCTTGTCGACCTCCGCGAAAATTTTCCGGATCGGGGAAAAGGGAATGGCTTCCATTTTTTTCGACTGTCTTACCATCATAAAACCTCCTGATTTGAAAAATCAATAACTATTTCTTTCTTCTGCCAGGTAGTGCCGAAACCGTTTTGTGTTTTGTGTTTCGTATTTCCATGTTGGGGACCTGAATTATCTCCTTCTGAAAGATATATCATGCAATATGCGCAATGTCAAACGCGCAACTTTCTTACCAGTTTAATGCTCTTTCCAACCTTTTCTGTTGCCACGACAGGGTGAAAGAAGAAAAAAAAAGAGGAAGTCCCCTCCGAAAAGCCGGGAACTTCCTCTTCGTCTTTCTTCCGTTCACCGCTGCACATGATTCTCAGTGCTTTTTCTTGCCGGGATGATGTTTCGGTTTGGGCGGAGGAGCTTTGGGGTACGGTTTTCCGGGGTGAGCTTTCGGCGGCTCGTACCTCGGTTTGTGATGTCGTCTCGGATCGTCCCAGCGGTGCGGCGGGGTCATATAAGGGTGGGGTCTCCTGAACCTGTAAGGATACGGAGTTCTTCTCAGGTGATCACGGTACCAATGGCCCGGAGGAAGCGGGCGGTAGATGACATGAACCCTGGGATACCAGTAGTTTCTCCCCCTCTGTTCGTAGAACATACCCAGGATGAGGATGGCGAAAACGTTCCCCCGGTCTCGTTCGCGGAGCAGTCCCGGAAGCGATTCTTCCCACAGGCGCCGGGCAAGAGAGGTATCCCTGCGGCGGCCGTACCCCGAATGATACCGGTAGGCGATCATGGCCTTGGCCATGGGGTTGCCTCGGGAGGCGCTTCTCTCGTACCAGTAGTCCGCTCTCTGCGAATCCATGCCGAAATCGTCTCCCCCTCTGTCGTAACCGAATGCGGCCAGGAACTGCATCTGCGGATCGCCATTTTCGGCATACTCCAGTATTTCCTCGAAAGAAAGATCCTGGTTGGCGAGCGCTTCTTCGAAGGTCATATTCGCCTCAGCCGCCCCTGCGAGAGGCAGCGCAAGGAAAAAAACAGCGGCGCACAGAGAGAAAAGGATCATTTCAAAAGTTTTCGACTCTTTCTTCATCATTCTCACCTCCTTCCGTCTCTTGTCGTAGCGACCGTATTCGCTGCGGTTCGTATCGCCGGCATACGCATGTTCACTCTCCGTCACTCAGTGTTTTTACGTACCGGAATCATTATAAGAGAATCGAACTTTACAAAAAACCTGATTTCTACTGAATTCAGAGAAAATAATCTATTGAAGGAGTCGGAAAGATGAAAGGAAATCTTCAGATCGTGTAAAGGAGAAGTAAACAGATGCCTTGCGCGGCAGAGCGTCCGCAGGAAATAGAAGGAAAATCCAGCGGGTCCTAACAACCTGCACCGATGGAACAATTCAAGGGTGATCCTCGGATCCTTCAACTCGTCATTTCCTCCGGAATGCGAACAGGAACTACTCTCTCCCATTCAGTTGGGTAATTTCCTTCCCGGAAGGTTTAGTCAGGCATCCTCCGCATCGGGAGGACAACGAAAACACTCATAGAGAAAGACAGAGACGGCGGGTAAAAAATCTTCAAACGTCTTCAACTGTGCGTGACGAAATGACGAACCGTTTTTCCACCGCCGTCATGACGAATTATGCATCATCCTTACAAGATTCCGCCCCTGTTCCTTGGCCAGATACAAGGCCCGGTCCGCTTCACGGTAAGCATCCATGAAGGGTTCTTCGTGGGATAGGTCCAGGGCGCTGACTCCGATGCTTATGGTACAGCAAATTCGATGAGGCGGCACGTGAAGGCACTCCGCTTCAACGCTCTTCCGCAGGTCTTCCGCAATCATCATCGCATGATCCAGCCCGGCTTTGGGAAGCAACACGAGAAACTCTTCGCCTCCCCAGCGTGACGCAAGATCAGATTCCCTCAGCCTGGCCCTGAATATGCCCGTCAGATGAATCAGCAGTTTATCGCCGACCGGATGGCCGTAGCGGTCATTAATGGTCTTGAATCGATCAATATCAGCAAGAAGCATCGAAAGCGGCTGTCCGTCCCGTTTTGCCCGGCGCAGCTCCTGATCCGCCAAAAGCTGCATCTGCCGCCGGTTATAAAGGCCGGTGAGGGTATCGTAGGCGGCGATTGATTCCAACTCCTGATTTTTGAGCTCCAGCTCCAGGTTTTTCTTTGTGAGCTCTTCTTGCTGCAAGGCGATGAGCCGTTCCTGGCGAATGGTTTCAGCTGTTTTTGTCCAGAGAATGATGGCGAGGATCATGCCGATGGACACGGCGGTAATGCCATTGATCCGGTTGGACAGCAGCATGGCGGAGTCCGGTTGCGTCAATCCGATAGTCCAGTAATACAGACCATACGCAATCAAATAACAGAGAAACAGCTTCAACGGACTGATCAGAAAAAGAAGCGCCGCAAATGTACAGGCCACCAGAAAAGGGGTGATGCTGCTGGTCACGAGCTGATCCAGCACCGCAATCACCACTCCTGCCGTCATAAGCACCGTCAGACTGCTGAAGATGACCAGCCAGCCCCTACTCGAGATGCTCCGCTGTTCTTTTAATCGCCTTGCGGCGAAAAACAAGGGCACGATAAAAAGCAGAAGCAACCCGTGGCAAAGAAGCAAACATATTCTCCAGCTGTCTTGTGCCGGCGTAAATACCGGGGCTCTCCAGAAAAAAAACAAATAGAGCATCAGCACGGGGAGGAAAATCATCGCCGCGTAATAGAGACGCTTGATGGTCGCCTGAGCCATTTCATCCGCTACTTCCTGATGAACTTGTCTAATTTTGTTTATTTTTCTGTTATATCTAGCAAGAAATAGCGGTATTTTTGAAGTTGCTTTGCAACCCATGAAAAAACTCCTTCCGCCTCGCACAAAGTTTTTTCCGTACGAACGCGATTTAGCTGAACGGAAAAACCGAACGAGGGGGACTCTCCACTCCGCTCGAAATTCAAGGCGTCCTTGCTTAATTATGAAATTTCGCCGACATAGATCCGCGAACAATGGCTTCAATATTACTGCATGGGTTCGATCTCCAAGCTCCGGAGTGATTGCTTGATGAGTATTTGGAATTTATTTTTATTATATCATGGTATGGTGAACCGCAGAAAAATAAAACAGCAGAAAAGCGATGAACTTCGACCGTGAAAAGATGCTCCAGCCTTGCTCTTGTTGGCTTGTATATTTCAGGCTATTATACTCGTGATGATGACAGTGTGCGAAGCGCGAACCAGCATCATGCCGGTCAGCTGTAGGATGTTTCGTTCCGTGTTCATGACGGCCGCGGGATACCCGCACAATTGGAACAGAAAATGCCTTTCAATGAAAGGAGCGCCACCGATGCGAATCGAGCGTTTTTACAACACATCGGCTTCCGAAATCGACGGGAGGAAGTGGAACGCGTATCTTGGCATAAGCATTCAGAACAAGGCGTTCACTCCGGAGTACATCGCTGAATTTCTCCGCTGGGCGGCGCCGAGGTCGGCTCAGCGAACGGCTGTCGTGGTCGTCGACGTTCTTCAGCGCATCAACAACCAGATTTTCGACCGGAGCTCCCCCATGGCGGCTTTAGCGAAAGCCTTCCGGAAGGCGGACGAAATTCACGAGCGAATCCGGACGGCGCTCGATTCGCTTCCGAAGGAAATCCAAGACAGCGTCGAGATCCTGGACTGGTGCGATATCATCGAGGAAACGTGGTTCATTCCGAACTACCGTATCTTCAAAAGGGAATTCGAAGAGAACACCCCCTTCCGGAGTTTTCTCACCGGGCTGACCCGAGGCAATCTTGGGCCGATCATCGGGCGGCTGCAGGAGACCGATGTCGAGCAGCTGACACGGTACATTCTGATGGAACTTCCGGAACTGGTCACCGGCTTCATGCACGGGGGCGTCCACTACAATCTCAACGTCTATCCGGGACCCATCGGCAGTATATACGATGAGTTCAGCGGGCAGCCATTCTGGCCGGAGATTCGCGACCAACTTCATTTCATCGGCCCGATCTCCAGCGTCGAAGCGTATCTGTGAGAGCTGAAGCCCATCGTCCACCGGAGTCGGAATGACAGGCGACAGGAACAGGTTGAGTTTTGGAAGACGGACCATAATCTTCGAACAACATACTAGCGATGTAACGCATATAGCGATACAATGTGTCCAGAGGTGAGCGCGGTGACGAATGCTACCGTGAATATCCGGCTGGAGGCCGAGGATAAGAAAGAGGCCGAGAAGATCTTTGCGACACTCGGTCTGACGACGAGCGAGGCGATTCGTCTTTTCTACAGGCAGACGATTCTGCGCCGGGGGCTCCCTTTCTTAGGATTGCACCCTTGTCAGTCCGGCCCCGGAAGGCACCTTCAAAAAACGTATGCAGAAGAACAAGACCATGCCTGCGTAATATAACAGGCCCTACCCTTCTGCTCCGCATCCAGAAGCGTCCGGTTCGTTTACGCAGTACCGCATTCCTCTGCCAACTTTCTTCTTTTGCAGCTTCCGCTCCTCGACTCCGCGATCCAGCCACTTTTTGATCTGCGGCACGCTCACGTTGAAGAGAGCGGCAAGTTTTTCGGAAGAGAGAGGTTCTCTCATCTCCTGAAGCAAGAGAGGCAAGACAGCCAAATAGAGAGCTTCAGCTGGCGGGACGGGTTCGGCCATTACTTCTTCCCGCCCGCTTTCGGTAACGCCCCGCGGAGCAGAGGCAGAGATGCTCTCCTCAGCGAAGTCAGGCTTCCCGGCAGTGCTCTTTTCTTCGACCTCCTCCGTCGGGCGCGGCGTCTTCGCAACAGACTCCTGCTCACCGGTATCCTCGAACAAGCTTTTCGTCTCGTAATTCGGCGCCGGGCGAGAGGGCGAGGAGACCTTCCCAAGCAGATCGCGCAGCGCATCTTCGGACCCGGCATTCGGCCACGGCTTCGCTCCCAAAGATAAGAGCCTCTTATTCCCCTCGGGAACATCCCCTTCCATGCGCACAAAAACTGAAAGAGAATTCTCCCGTTTCAGCTCCTCCTCCGCCCCGGCCCATGTTCCTCCTTTTTTGTGCTCGGCACTTATCACAAGAGCGTAATCCGAAAGGGCGTAGATCAACTTGTTCCGTCCCATCGCCGCGCCAACCGAGAAAGGGGCCTCGGGGGGGAACGGACTCAGCAGAAGCAGCCTTCCGGCAGCAAGAGCGCTTCGTGAGGTCTTTTGGAGGCTCTTTTTCAGCAGACTGTCGGCGAGCACGGCGAGGACGGTCCCGCCGGATTGCAGCGCGCTCTCCATGGCGATGCTGTCCACTCCCCTAGCCCCTCCGGAGACGACCGCTATTCTCTGCCGGGCGCAGAGTTCGGCTACCGTGCGGGTGAACTCCTCCCCTTGCGCGTCCACGTTGCGGGAGCCGACGATCGTCAGCCCGCCCCCTTCCAGAAGGGCACGGTCCCCTGCGCCGAAGAGGAGAGGCGGCGCCTTCTCCTTGAGGTGTTTTTTGTACCGCGCAGGGTAATCTGCGTCGCCACGGCTGACGATCCAGATTCCGCCGCGCTCCCACTGCTCGACTGCGAAGCCGAGCGCCACACCTCTGCCAAGCAGCGCCTTCAGGCGCGCCCGGTCGATTCCGGATCCCTGCGCGGCATCTTCGGCGACTTCCTGAATCAGAAGGTTCAAGGGACGTTTTTTCTCTCCGACGAGCCAGCGAGCCACGGTGTTGTACTCTCCCGGCGAGAGCGGTTTGACGCTCTTGTCGCCGAAGACGCCGCAGAGAAGCAGAATCGCTTTCGTGTCGTCGCTCATACGATACGTCATGGCTCAGGCGTCCCCCGACGAAGTAAGGGCAAGAGCAAGCGGATGGACCGCCTTCACTCCGTTCATCCTCAAAAGCGCCGCTAGGACGGTAAAGGTCCACCGGGAATCGACCATGTCGTCCACCAAAAGGCACGGTTTATAGGGCTTTTTCTCTCTGGGGAACTCGAAGACTCCGTCAAGATTCCGGGCCTGCTGAAAGCTGTTCTGCATCTCCTTCTGCGGTTTATTGGACCGCACCTTCTGAATGCAGGTGCTGAAGGGAACACCCAACGCCTTGGCGAGACGCTCCGCGAAGTCCGGCACAAGATCGGGCCTGGTCAGTGAAGGTACGCACGTCACCCACTGCGGCTCAGGTTCAGGCTTCCAGAGGCGGATCATCTCGCAGCAGGCATCGACGAGTTCATCTGAGAATCTTTCCCTCGTGTACTTCCCTTCCGCGACAAGCCGCCCCAATCCGGAATCGCCCCAGAGCGAAAGTACGCGTCCCTCGGCAAACTGAAGCCCTTCGGGAATTCTGCCCGAAAAGCCATATGAAGGGAGAGGATTTCCCATCGGCCATTTCTTCCGGGGAAGAATCGTATGCTGTTCATTCCTGAGAAAGAGAGCCGCTTTCCGGAGAGTCTCCTCGTCGCACCGAGCAAAGCGAAAAGGCCCTGAGTCGCAGTTGACGCATCTGCCGCAAGGCTGCGGAAGCGGATCGTCCAGTGATCTTTCGAGAAACTCCATCAGGCACCCAGTATATTCCATATAGCAGCGCATCTCCTTCTGCTCCGCCCTCCGGATGGCCGTGATTGCATTCACGTGCTCCTTGTCCACGACGTAGGTTTCGGCGGCTGCCGTCGCATCCCATTTCGAGCCGGTCTTGACTATAGGCGACGGGGATTCTACGGAAAGCAATCGCAACACTTTCTCGATCCGGTTTCTTTTCAGGTTCACTCCAATCTCCAGCTCCTCTTTGGAGCAACCTTCCAAGGACTCCTGTAGAAACTCGAGCACGGCATTGATATCGCTCTGAGGAGGAAACGCGGAAGAAATAAAGTAGTCGGCGATGGCGTCGTCCTCCGCGCCGGAGAAGAGGACTCCGAACGCCTCGTCGACGGCGCGCCCCGCTCGCCCCACCTGCTGGTAGTAGTGAACCACCGAGGAGGGGCGCTGATAGTGGACGACAAAGCCCAGATCCGGCTTGTCGAATCCCATCCCGAGCGCGACCGTCGCCACCAGAACTTTCACCTCGTTGTTCAGAAGGCGGCGCTCAAGTACCTCCCGTTCCTCCATCCCGGCGTGATAGGCCGCGGCTTCGATACCGTTCTGTCGCAGCCACAACGTCACCCGCTCCGCATCCCTTTTGGTGAGGGTATAGACAATGCCGCTTCCGGGGAGCTTCGGGATATTGACGGCCAGCCACGCCATTCTCTCAGTCGCGCCTTCCGCGGGGATGTTGCACAGTCTCAGGCTCTTTCGGGCGAGAGAACCGCGAACAAGCTCCGTATTCTCTCCTATCTGCTGTTTCACGTCCTCGACAACTCTATCGTTCGCCGTTGCTGTGGTGGCCAGGACAGGCACGTTGGGCGGCATAGCCTGAAGTATGCGGACAATCCTCCTGTAGTCGGGGCGGAAGTCATGCCCCCAGTCGGAAATGCAGTGCGCCTCGTCCACTACGAACAGCCCTATCGTTCCGGCGATTGAGGCAAGGACATCCTGTCGGAAGTTGTCGTTGGAGAGGCGCTCCGGTGAAATGAGCAGAATATCGGTATCCCCGTTGTTCACGCTCAGCTGAATCCGCTGCCAGTCCTCCTGATTCGCGCTGTTGATCGTCTCGGCCTTCACGCCGATTCTCTCAGCAGCCTTGATCTGGTCGCGCATCAGCGAAAGCAGCGGCGAGACGAGCAGCGTCGGCCCGAAGCCCTGCTCCCTCAGCAGCTTCGTGCCCAAAAAGTAGACCATGCTCTTTCCCCATCCCGTTCGCTGAACAACGAGGAGGCGTTTTCTCGCGAGAAGTGCTTCGATGCACTCCCACTGCCAGGGACGGAATTCCGCAGCAGGAGTGTCGAGGGCCAGACGCAGGTATTTCAGAGCTTTTTCCTTCATATTTTCAGCGCTCCTTTATTCACGCGAAAGCAATATTGTGCTTCATGCAGCAGTCATAATTCAGCTGGTAGGGAGCGGGGTTCATGGCCCCCCTGTGTCCTATGTGAATCCGTTCGTCCGTGGGCGGGGTCCGCCGCAGAAGGCTTTCGAGAAAAAGAAGGGAGGAGCGAAAGGCGGGCAAACTGTCGGGGACGAGCACGGTGTCTTCGGGGCGAAGCACCCTGACCTTCTCCAGGTCCGAAAGGAAGATGGCGCTCCGGTCTTTTACCGGATCGGAAAGCCCGGTCACATGAAGAGCCTGTCCGTTCGGCGTCATTTCCGCCTTGCGGATGACCCACTCCGCGTCCCGTATCTCGACGCGTGCTCCTGGTGCAAAGCTCGTCGGCATGAGGAATGATCAGCTCCTTGAATTCGCTTCGGAAACGGACCGGCAACGGCCTGTCAGGCACATGAGCGTTGCGCGGAGGTACGCGCTCGAACAGACGCACAGCCCGTCTCAATCCATGGTTGATTCAACACCCGCCGGGCGGATACCGAAAAAACGAGTTCTTCGCCACCCATTGTGATAATTCCGCGCTCCGCTCGAGAGTTCTCGGATCCGCCGGGGACTCGCGTGTGTGTTCCGCATTCCCGGTATCCCTCTACGAGGCGCCCCTCTTTCGTCCCTTTCACTTATTGAATCGCGCCGTCCCGCCTGTATTCTCCGGAAGCATCGAACCACCGGGAAGAACTTTTCTTTTCTCCCGCTCTTTTATCTGTTTCACACGGAGAGGCCGGTAGGAGAAAGAAAAATACAAGGCCTGAAAGCACGTTTCGATGATATCTTTCAACCGTATAAAAAGCAACTTAAAAAAAGAAACTTAAAAAAAGAAAGGCAGGAGATGCAATCGCCGCTTCTCCTCCTCCCGAGTTTTTCGAGAATGCCGCTTTTCGCGGCGCAGCCCTCGATCTGAAAGACTGTTTTCCTCGATGATATACTATGATGACTATTTTAAGGAAAACCATTCGCATGCCGATGAGAAAACCGATTTCGGACGAGCGGAATATCTTCGCCTCGAGGAGGCGATCCAAGCATGACCGGAACGGTGCGCCGGCGAATAGAGACGGAGGGAAAAACAATGAAATGTCATGTTTGCGGAGCCGGGATGCAGGAGATGAAAACCGACCTCCCTTTTAAGATCAACGAGCGCTCTATCATTGTCGTTCGCGATGTCCCGGTGATTCAGTGTTCCGGATGCAGGGAATACATGCTTTCAGACGATGTTATGGAACGCCTCGACGAGCTGCTCGCCGGCGTGAACTCAAGCGCCGACTTGGAGATCGTTCGTTTCGCGGCTTGAAGCGGGATGTGGAGTTATGACACAGGGGGCTACGATGCAGATCGAGGCCCGGTAACAATCGGAGAGTGACGGGCTGCTCAAAGGGCTTCAATACCGAAAAGGCTCTCTTTATTTTCGTTTGCAACCTCATGTCGGCGAGGAGGCTCGGAGATCATGCTGAAGAAAAAACACTCCTGCCGGCCATCCTGATCCTTTCCCTTTTTATCGTCGCCGCATCTGCTCTGTCCGGAAAATACATGGTGTGCAATCATCGAGCGAAGACAAACCCTACATTCTGCTCTCGATAATAATTTTGCAGTAGGAGAGGTAAGCTGCGGCGATCTCGCGTTCCGATTCTCCCTCTATTATCTCTATCCCGCAGGCAGCAAGCGCGCTGTTCACATCCGAGAAGACACGCGCCAATCGGGACTTGAACTCTGGGGAAGGTTTCTTTCGCTCGACAAAAAGATCGAACAGATCGTCCGCCGCATCCCCGAATGCTCGTCCCGCTTCCTGCACCCATTCGTCTTCCGATGAACACAGACATCGTATCTTGGTGACGATATTCATTCTTCTTCCCCTTTGCAAGCCGACGAGAGTGTATCGCGCCGCTGTCTTGCTCTAAATCGGTTCCGCCTTAGTACTTTTACGAGGACTCGTTCGGCTCCGACAATCTCGTCGTCCTCACAGTCCGAAAAGCTCCGCATGGCTTCCGAGACGCACCAGGGTAAGAGCATCTTCCGATAGATAATAAAGCAACAGCAGATCCGGGGCGATGTGGCACTCTCTATGTCCGCGCCAGTTTCCTCCAAGCGAATGATCCCGATACGACGGATCGAGAGGAGTCCCGTTCGCCAGTGCGTTGACGACCTCCCAGAGACGCTCTTTGAGGATATGTCGCGACGAGCCCTTGCTCTCCCGTTTAAAATCGCGCTTGAATGCCGTCGTTTGCCTAACGCTAACGGATCGCATCCAGCCCGGCCTTCAGATCGTCCAGCGACAGTTCTTCCGCCGTGCCGGACTCCGCTTCCCGCATGGCGGCCAGAGTTTCTTCCGTCAAAACGAGCCCGAACGGGATGCCTCCCGTGTTGATGGTCTGCCGGTAAAAGAGCCGAATCGCCTCGGTGGGAGTCAGACCGACTTTCCTGAAGATATTCTCCGCCAACTCCTTATCCCGGGCAACAAGCCGCACATTGACGCTGCGGAATCCGGGACGCTTGGTTTTCGTAACGCGCGCACCCATAAAAACACCTCCTCCAAAGAGAATGATAACGCCATAAGCGTTACAAGTCAAAACCAAACATCGGCGCCGTTGTGATCGGACTACGATATTATCATCTCTAAAGCGGGACAGGGAAAATGTCAGCCGAAAGGGAGAGATGCCGTCTGGCAATGCATCCATGAGTTTTGCAGGAGCGAACCGTAAAGAACGCGTGGCTTTCAGCGCCTTTCGAGATCGAGGAATACAGTCCGCACCCCCGTGTATCCTGTTTAAGAGCCGCAGATCTCCTCCTTAATTCCCGGCTCGTTTATAACTACAGCGTGAATTCAACTCGGCAAATCTTGTGATACGAGGCATTTCTGTCGATTTGCCTCTTGTTTTCCGCCCAAAAACACGTTATAATTACAACATGTCAGGGGGCGATGCGAATGGAGGAGCAGTCAAGACTGGTGCAGCATAAAAAACCGAACGGAACCGTCTACGTCTACAAGATCGTCGACAACTACTGGGACCCGAAGAAACAACAGTCCCGCAACAAGCAGGTCTGCATCGGCAAGCTCGACCCGGAAACGGGAGAACTCATTCCCTCGAAGCGGCTGAACGAGTCGCAGGCAGCTCCTCTCGATCCGGCCGTCACCGCAAGAACGAGCGTCAGCGGGCCCGCGATGGTTCTGAACAGGATAGACGATGAGACGGGGCTGTCGAAGGCGCTCGCGAAGGCCTTCCCCGACTCGTGGCGGCAGATCCTCTCGCTTGCGTGGTATATTGCGGGCATGGGAAGCGCGCTCTCTCACGCGGAGGCGTGGTGCGGGAACCACGAGACGCCGTTCGAGGGATCGTTGAGCAGTCAGCGGATCAGCGAGCTGCTCGAGAGAATGTCGGAGGACGGGCGGCAGACGTTCTTCAAGCTGTGGGGAAAG